>Ga0224555_1000588_pt1 | contig 55837 bp, 55 predicted proteins | sample 714S23034metaG_FD_180687 | JGI IMG/M metagenome (GOLD analysis project Ga0224555, IMG submission 180687) | Peat soil microbial communities from Stordalen Mire, Sweden - 717 S2 30-34 | ecosystem: Environmental > Terrestrial > Soil > Wetlands > Peat | place: Sweden: Norrbotten County, Stordalen... | reverse complement strand
GTGCGAGGGGTGGTCCCTGGGCGCCGGGTCCCACGGCTCAAACGACAGCACGTCGACCAGCACCGGCCGCGAGCCCACGAACAGAATATTGAGCGGCGTCGCGTCCTTCAGCACCCATCCCTCGGTCAGGGCCTCGGTGCAGAGCGACAGGGTAAGCTCGGCCGCAGCCAGCCATTGCGAGGGAGTCCACTCCCACGGATAGGTCGGCACCGGCACCTTCGGATGCAGCAGCCGCAGGCCCGCCGGCGTGTCGCTGATGGTAATGGCAACCATATCCCCACGGTCCTGCAGACGGCTGCAGAACTCCGAGGAGACAAAATCCAGCACCTTTTCGCGTGCTGCCGGATGAATGGTGCGAACGGCGAAATCGCCTTCCAGGCTAAGGGAACCGGCCGGGTCGCGGAATGTGGCGGTTGGCGTTCCAGATGTCATGCTGCTTTGCGAGAGTCTTCTTTCCGCGCCATTACTGGTGAAGTTGCACTGGCCAGGGGCTTCTTTCGTGAGAACAAACCCATAATACGCCGCCGGAGAAAGAAACCGGCCGCCGCCATCGCCGATGCAATCGACTGAATCGCCAGCAGGCCCGAGCCAGGATCGACATAGGCCATGGCGCGGCGCTCCGTAGCAAGCAACAGGCAAATGCAGGTAAACACGGTAAGGGACAAGGAAATCAGGCGTTTCATGCGATAAAGGCTCCCCCATTGGATTGCGCCAGGGAGTTTGCGCAGCCCACGCTGGATTGAATTGTTCCCGTTGAAGCGTGCCGGTCACAGGACCAGACGTGGTTCAACGGAGATCACTGCGAGCGCTGGAATGCCTCAGTGATCGAAAGATGACAAAACTGTTACTCGCAGTGTGAGACGTGTATTGCTCGCAATAAGACTCAACCTAACCTACGTTTTGATGCGCTCTTCTTCGATCGCGGCTTTTAGCCGTAAATTCTCCAAAAATCATGGCCCCGCAGTTAAAAATCATGGCCCCGCAGTTGTAGCCGGGAAGCCACTGGATTGGGATATCCCGGATCTCAGGAAGTTATTGCCAAATCAGCCAATTCTTGCGGCGCGGCGCACGGATGAACGCGGCGGAAAGCTCCGGCGATTGCTTCGACGGCAGCTTCGCCTTATCCTCGCCTGAGGATGGACTTCGAGCAAAAGCGAAAGTTGGGCCTCGGCGCCGCCGCGCCCCCAAGCACCGAAACCCGGAGCACCGAGATCCGGAGCACCGAGATCCGGAGCACCGAGATCAAGCGTGCCGATGCCGAGCGCCTCGTCTCCGCCGGCCGCGTCGACGACGATGACGCCGCCGAGCTGAATCTGCGCCCCAAGCGCCTTGCCGAGTTCATCGGCCAAACCAAAGCCAAAGAGCAGCTCTCTATCGCGCTCCAGGCCGCAAAGTCCCGCGGCGAGGCCCTCGACCACGTGCTCCTCTTCGGCCCCCCAGGCCTCGGCAAAACCACCCTCGCCACCATCATCGCCAACGAGCTCGACGTCGGCTTCCAGCAGACCAGCGGCCCCGCCCTGCAGGTTCAGGGCGACATGGCCGCCATCCTCACCAATCTCAAGGCCCGGCAGGTCCTCTTCCTCGACGAGATCCATCGCCTCCAGCCCGTCATGGAAGAAAAACTCTACACCGCGCTCGAGGACTATCAGCTCGACATCATGATCGGCACCGGCCCCGCTGCGCGCACCCACGTCATGCGCATCGATCCCTTCACCTTCGTCGCCGCGACCACCCGCCCCGGCCTGCTCAGCTCGCCGCTGCGCTCGCGCTTCGGAATCCTCCTGCGCCTGGAGTTCTACACCGACGACGAGCTGCGCTGGGTCGTCGAGCGCTCCGCCGAAGTCCTCGGCGTTCCCATCGACCGCGAAGGCGCGGAGGAGATCGCCAAGCGTTCCCGCGGCACACCGCGCATCGCCAACCGCCTGCTGCGCCGCGTCCGCGACTACGCCGAGGTCCGCGCTGCTGGCCGCATCGACCGCGCGACTGCCATGGCCGCCCTCGAAATGCTTGAGGTCGACGCCCACGGCTTCGACGAGCTCGACCGCCGCCTGCTCCGCACCATCATCGAAAAGTATGATGGCGGCCCCGTCGGCCTCAACACCCTCGCCGCCGCGCTGGCCGAAGAGCAGGACGCCCTCGAAGAGGTCTACGAACCATTCCTTATCCAGATCGGCTTCCTCGACCGCACCCCCCGCGGCCGCGTCGCCACCCGCCTCGCCTACGAGCACCTCGGCATCGAAATGCCCCGCAAGCACACCCTCTTCGGTTAGTGTGGATCGCACATTAGAATAGCGAGAGGAGCCATTCATGATCTTCCACGTAACGCTCGAACATGCAGAGGATAATTGGGTAGTTGCCGAGTGCCCAGCGCTTCCAGGCTGCGTCTCGCAAGGCCGTGACGAAAAGGAAGCTCTTGAAAACATCAAGGAAGCGATCACAGCCTGGATGTGGGCCGAGGATCAGAAGGCTCTCAAGCAGATGCCCAAGGATCGCTTACAGATGGTGGTAGCAGTCTAGGTGGGTACCCTCGCGAACATCTCTGGCAAAGAAGCTGTCAAGGCTTTCGGGCGAGCCGGATGGAGCGCCGTTGGTCAGGTAGGAAGCCATCTCATGATGACCAAGGCAGGTGCTCGTACGAATCTCTCCGTTCCGCAGCATAGGGAGCTGTCAGTTGGTACGCTCCGCGCCCTGATTCGGGCGGCTGGATTGACCGTCGATCAGTTCTTGGAGCTTCTCTAGCTGAGTGTTCTTGCGAGGACGCCCCGAGCCGCCGCCAGCCGCTCCTCCGCCGCGTCGCGCCCCAGCGAAAGCCTCCCCATCACAATCGCCACCTTCACACTCCCAGCATCCTCCAGCAAATTCGCCGCCGCCCCCAGATCGCACCCCACAGCCTCGGCGATGATCCTCTGCGCGCGGTCCACCAGCTTCGCATTCGTCGGCCGCACATTGACCATCAGATTCCCGAACGTCGCGCCGGTCCGCACCATCACCCCGGTCGAGAGCATATTCAGCACCAGCTTGGTCGCCGTTCCCGCCTTCATCCGAGTACTCCCGGTCAGCACCTCCGCCCCGGTCGCAGGCATAATGGCAATCTCCGCGGCCTGTGCCAGCGCCGACCCCGGCACGCAGCTCAACCCCACCGTCAGCGCGCCCAATCCCTTCGCATACTCCACCGCTCCAAGTACATACGGCGTCCGCCCACTGGCCGCAATCCCCACCAGCGTGTCGGGCTTTGCTGTTCCATCCTCACCGGCCGCAGCAAACCCCGCCGCCTTCAAATCCCGTGCCCCCTCCTCGCGCGAATCCTCCGAGTGCTCACTCGACAACCGCAGCGCCGAATCCCCACCCGCAATCAACCCCTGCACCAACTCGGCGCTCACAGAAAACGTTGGCGGGCACTCGCTCGCATCCAGCACCCCGAGCCGCCCGCTGGTCCCCGCGCCGATATAAAACAGCCGGCCACCGCGCTCGAACCGCTCCGCAATCGCATCGACAGCCTGCGCAATGGAAGCCAACTCCGCGTGGACCGCTCCGGCAACCTTCGCGTCCTCGGCGTTGATCAGCGTCAGCATCTCCAGCGTTGAAAGCTCATCCAGATGCTCGCTAGCGGGATTGCGGGCCTCGGTCATCAGCAGGCCAAGCATGTCTCGATCAGGTGCACTCATGCTGCCCATGATAGCGATTTCCGAACCGCAGAAGATTTTCGTTGTATGTGGACTCGCGCTGTGGTGTACTTCGCCCAACCGATTATGTCGATGTGGGATCAACAGCTTACGAGATGGGTGTCGGCCGGATTGGTCGATGCGGCGACGGCAGAGCGCATTCGAGCCTTCGAGCAAGCAGAGGAGAAGCCTGCAGGGCAGCGCTGGCAGGTGCTGGTTGCGCTCATCCTTGGCGGCATCTTGCTGGGTGCGGGTGTACTGCTGTTTGTGGCCGCGCATTGGGACGAGGTCTCTCCGATCGAGCGGCTAGTATTGGTCGTCGGAATGCTCGCCGTGCTTCATCTCGGCGCTGTGTTTGCGGGCGAACGATTTCACGCCATGGCGACCGCCCTGCACGGCGTGGGAACGATTGCTGCTGGAGCCGCAATCGCGATGGTGGGCCAGATCTTCAACATGCAGGAGCACTGGCCAGCGGCAATTCTGCTCTGGGCACTCTGCGCCGCTGCTGGCTGGTGGTGGTTGCGCGACCAGTTTCAGCAGGTCTGCCTGATGGTGCTCGCTCCAGCGTGGCTCATCTCTGAGTGGACCTACCGCGCCAGCGTCTACCATGGCCAAGAGGTGTATCTCGCGCGCATGATCGCGGTACTGGCGGTGGTGTATCTCACGGCATTTGTCCACACGCGCAAGCAAGTCGTATTCGGTGTGCTCTTCGGCGTGTCGGCCATCGCGCTGGTGGTGACGACGAATGTATTGACCGATGGCTGGGACCGCTGGTCGTGGTCGCCACATCCCGCGCTTCCACTCGGATTGCGCATCGGATCCATCGTGCTGATGCTGCTCATGCTTGCGGCAGGCTGGTGGTGGGAGAGGCGCAGTCTGCTCCCCGGGCTGGTGGTGCTGGGCATGGTGTTCGCGCTGCCGTGGCTGCAAACCATCGTTCACGATCAAAACGAGTTCTCCCATCAGACATCGACGCACACCGAGCCGAGCCTATTCGCCTACGCGCTGGTGGCAGTCGTATCGATGGTGCTCGCCTGGTGGGGCGTACGTGAGCGTTCGCGCGCCGTTGTGAACTACGGCATTGCCGTCTTTGCGCTCACCGTCGGCTGGTTCTACTTCTCCAGCCTGATGGACAAGCTCGGCAGGTCCCTCGGCCTGATTAGCCTGGGCATCGTCTTCCTGCTCGGCGGCTGGCTGCTGGAGCGCGTCCGCCGCAACCTGATTTCCCAGATGCAGGACCAGCCGCAACAGGAGCCGGCATGACCCAGAAGACAAAAGGATTGTTGGTGCTCGCGGTGCAGATGGCGCTCGTCCTGAGCGTCGCCGCGAAGTATGCGTGGGAGCGGCATACCTGCCCACGTGTGTGGACGCGCGCCGTGCAGTTTGATCCAGCGCAACCCCTGCGCGGACGGTATCTCGCGCTGAATCTCAGGGCCGATGCCTGTGGTCTGCCGCAGAACTCGTTCAAGCAGGACTTCGGATGGAATGCCGTGCACAAGTGGGCCAATATTCGTGTGCAGAGTTGGAGCGTAGTTCCCATCGCAAAGAACGGCAAGCTTTTCGCTGTGCTCGCCGATCCGCAGAATCCTGCCGAGGCGTCGACCTTGACGCTACCCAAAGGGCTACCCTGCGAGGCGGCGCTGCTCTCCGGGCAGACCGAATTCTTTATCGCGGAACATGCCACGACACCATTTCCTTTGCTCAAGGGACAAGAGCTGTGGGCAGAGGTAACAGTGCCACCTTCAGGCCCACCGCGCCCCGTGCAACTGGCGGTCTCGGATGGCAAGGAGTTTCATGTCCTCAATCTGCAGTAGAGCTTTTGAGCATCGCCAGCCCCCACCTGTGTCAGCATAGTAGGACATGAGCGACGCCGACCAGCAGTCAACCAGTGCCACCATCGCGTGGCAGTCGCGCGACTTTCGCTTCTACTCGACAGCCCGGCTGGTGGGCATCATGGGTGCGGAGGCGCAGTCCGTCGGCGTCGCCTGGCAGGTCTACCAGATCACCCACTCGGCTCTCGCGCTGGGCTACACTGGCCTCGCGCTCTTCCTCCCCGGGCTCTTCTTTGTTCTTCCCGCAGGCCACGTTGCGGACCTCTACGACCGCCGCACCATCATCCTCGCCTGCTACTCGGTGCAGGCGATCGCGACCGCTGTGCTGCTGTGGCTCGCGCTGCACGGCGCGCATAACATCTGGGTCATCTACGCCATTCTGTTTGTCATCGGCACCGGACGCTGCTTCAGCGGCCCAGCGGCGAGCGCGCTCGTGCCCACGCTCGTGCCGAAGGAGCACTTCGTCAACGCCGTCACCTGGGGCGCGACCATCTTCCAGATCGCCAACGCCACCGGCCCGATGATCGGCGGCCTGCTCTTCACCGTCTCCCTCACTCACGTATTCAGCGGCCGGTTCGCGAGCTTCAACGGTGCGCCTCTGGTGTACGCCTTCACGCTCCTGGGTCTCTTGCTCTTCCTCTCCTTCTTGAGCGTCGTCAAGCCCCGCGGCGCCGCCGCCGAGAAGAAAGGCTTCACGGTCGAGACCATGCTCGCCGGTCTGCGCTACGTCATCGGAACGCGCCTTCTGCTTGGCTCCATCTCTCTGGACCTCTTCGCCGTCTTGCTGGGCGGCGCCGCCTCGCTGATGCCCATCTTCGCCGTCGACGTCCTGCACTCCGGCGCCAACGGCCTCGGTCTGCTGCGCGCGATGCCCTCGCTCGGAGCCTTGGCCGTCTCGCTCGCACTGCTCGCCGTTCCCATCAAGCGCCGCGCCGGCAAGACCATGCTCGTCTGCGTCGGCATCTTCGGAGCCGCAACCATCGTCTTCGGCCTCAGCCGCAACCTGCTGCTCAGCTGTGTGGCGCTGGTCATCATCGGTGCCAGCGACATGATCTCAGTGGTCGTCCGCGCCAGCATCCTGCAACTCGCCACACCGCCCGAGATGCGCGGTCGCGTCTCCAGCATCAACTGGCTCTTTCTCGGCGCCTCCAACGAGTTCGGCGAGTACGAAAGCGGCCTCACCGCCCACTGGTGGGGAGCCGTTCGCGCCGTCGTCATCGGCGGCATCGCCAGCCTGGCCGTCACCGGCGTCTGGAGCGTCTTCTTCCCCGCGCTCCGCCACGCGGATACGCTCACGGCAGACAGTCTGATCGCCGTGGAAAAGCAGTTCAGCAGCATGGAACCAATAGGCTGACGCAGGCAACAAACGAACCAACGGCGCTTCGTCATCGTGGGGCTGCGCATCTATTTCAGTTGGAGGAGTGCGGATGGAAAAGGGACCGAAGATTGCAATCGGTGTGACGGTGTTGTTCGTGGTGGCGATCGGTGTGCGCGTGGGACTCATCTACAAGGCGAACCACGAGGAGATGCAGGTCCCCAAAAATCCCTACGCCGAGGTGAAGCTCGACCCCGACGACCTGGTCTTCCTCAAGAAGGAGCGCCCCGACTCGCTCGCCGATGAGCGCACTCTCATCGGGACAACTCTCTGGGTCAGCGCGGGCGGCCAGATGGACTACTACCTCGACACGGGCAAGCACGTCGACTACGCGCATCCCGTCGGCATCCTTCTCGGCGCCACGCCGCTCGTCGTCAAGGATGTCTTTGAGCAGAAGGCCCCCGCCTCCGGCCGCGCCGTCGCGCGCATTCCCGCAGGGGAAAAGCATGTTCTCCTCGCTTTCACCCTGCCTGCATCGAGCGCCCCGACGACCGTCTACGCAACCCCCGTCGGCGACTTTGACAACGGACTCTACACGCTGCTGAACGACGAGATCTTCTTCTACGATGATCCCCACCAGCTCTACAAGCACTGGGGCCCGGCCACCTGGGCGCACATCGACAAGCACGAAGTCGTCCTCGGCATGAGCGAGAATCAGGGCATGATGGCGCTTGGTCAGGTCATGAAGCCCGACTCCGACAACACCGGTGACCGCGATGTCACCTACGACAACGACGGCCACCCCATCACCATCCAGTTCGTCCACAACAAGGCCGTGAGGATTACGCCAGGAAGCTAGAGCATTTCTCCTGTTACCGTGAACTGGACGAGGCCTGAGAGTGCTGTTTTCCTTGGGGAAAACAGCGTTGAGAGCTGTGGCTTCGCTGTACACCGGCAGAGAAATGCTCTAGCCGGTTTCAGCCTGTATTTCTCAACCCCGCGCTGATCCCATTGATCGTCGCCGTAATCGCGCGGTCCAGCCCCTCGCCGGACTCCCCCGCACGCTTGCGCCGCAGCAGTTCCAGCTGCAGCAGGCTCATCGGGTCCACATACGGATTACGCAGCCGGATCGAGCGCGCCAGCACCGGATTTTTTTCCAGCAGCTCCGCCTGTTCCGCCACCGCGAGCACCATGCTCCGCGTCCTGGTGAACTCCGTCTCCAGCATCGTAAACACGCGATTGCGCAGCATAACATCTTCCACTAGCGAGGAATACTGCCGTGCGATGCCAAAGTCCGCCTTCGCCATCGCGATCTCCACATTCTGAATGATGTCGAGGAACAGCGGAAATCCCCGCGCCATCTCCTGCAACAGCTCCAGTCCACCCGGATGCGTACTCGCAAACTGCTCCAGCGCATAGCCCACGCCGAAGTACGCTGGAACCACATGCCGCGACTGCATCCACCCAAACACCCACGGAATCGCGCGCAGATCGGCCATTTTGCGCCTCTCGGAAGCTTCCCCGGACGCACTTCCGTCGTCGCGCTTGGCGGGCCGCGATCCGATGCGCGCATGCTCCAGCTCCGCAACCGGTGTAGCCTGCTCGAAGTATGTGAACACCTCAGGATCATCCATGAGATACCGCGTGTAAAACGCAAACGATGTCGCCGAGAGTTCATCCATCGCTGCCTCCCACTCCGGCAGAATCTCACCCGTGAGGAGCGGCTTCACGCCCGGCTGCACATTGGGCCGCGCCAACGCATCCAGCGCCGCCGCAATCATCAGCTCCAGGTTCCGCTCCGCCAGCACCACGTCAGAATACTTCCAGTTCAGCACCTCACCCTGCTCGGTGATCCGCAACTCACCCGTAAAACTATTCATCGGCTGCGCGAAGATCGCGCCATGCGTTGGTCCGCCTCCGCGGCCCACCGTGCCACCGCGCCCATGGAACAGCCGGAGCGTCACTCCGCACTCCCGCGCCACCACATGCAGCGCGCGGTGCGCCTTCCATATCTCCCACGTGCTCGCGATCATGCCGCCATCCTTATTCGAGTCCGAGTAGCCCAGCATCATCTCCTGGTGCCCACCCCACGCTCTCAGCAGTGGCCTGTACGCATCGCAACTCCACAGCTCGCGGCAGACCATGGGCGCGTTGCGCAGGTCTTCAATGGACTCGAACAGCAGCACCGGCTGCAGCCCCGGATCATGTTCGCCGCTCGCGCTCGTTCCTCCTTCGACGGCAACACCTCCCAGCCGCGCAAGTTCCACCACGTTCAGCGCATCGTCCACCGAGTTCGCGCCCGAAACCACATACTGCGTAATCGTCGCTGGCAGGCTCTGCTTCAGCTCGGCAATGGCGCGAAACGTATCGAACACCTCTTGCGTCTGCGGCGAGGTCTTCTTCGCCGTGAGTTCTTCCAGCGCCGCCGCATCCACGCGCGCATGCTGGCGAATATCCAGCGTCTGCAGGTGCAGCCCAAACGTCCGCACGGCAATCAGCAGGGGATCGATGAACCGCTCCGCCAGCCGCTTGCCGCGGTTGCCTGCAAGCGACTCGCGCAGCAGTGTCAGGTCCTCCAGCAGAGCCGCTGCCGTCTCGTAGTACGGCAGTGTCGCCGCCGGCGTCAGCGCAAGGTTCCGATGCATCGTACCTGCCGGCACTCCACCCAGCCGCAGCGTGATGCATGCGATCTGCATCCGCACCGCCTCCGTCGGAAATCGATCTGCGAACGACGTCTCGAGTCCTGCGGAGCGCAGCTGCGCGAGATACCCAGCTACCCGCTGCCGCAGCGCCGTCGAGATCGGCGCCTGGCGCGTCGAAGACGCCAGCTGATCAAACAGGTCCGTCAGTTGCGCAACGTAGTAGTCATGCAGCAACTCGCGCGACAACGCAAGCGCCTCCGCCGTAGTTGCCGCCGTGACAAATGGATTGCCGTCGCGATCGCCGCCAATCCACGAACCGAACTTCACCACCACCGGAAGCGCCGCCAGCTGCGTCGGTTCGGAGCCCGCGAATTCAGCATCCAGCGCGCTCGCAATCTCCGCATACAGCACCGGAATCGTCCCGAACAGCGACGCCTCATAGTAATCCAGCGCCATCTGCACCTCATCGCGAACGGTGGGCCGCTCATGGCGCACGTCATCGGTCTGCCATAGCGCTGTAATCTCGGCCAGCAGCGCCGATTCAAGAGCATCCAGCTCCGTCGCCGGCAGCGGAATATTATCCAGCCGCTCCAGCAGGTCGGAGATGCTGCGCCGCTTGAACATCACGCTGCGCCGCGCTACCTCTGTCGGATGCGCAGTAAACACCGGCGTAATACAGATCTGCGCCAGCAGCTCCAGTGTCTGCTCGCGCGAGAATCCTGCCGCATGCATTCGCCGAAACGTCCCGCGCAGGCTTCCGCGCTGCGGTTCAGCCGTAGCATCCAGCAGCGCCGATCGCCGCCTTCGCTTGCGATGATTTGTCTCGGCTAAATTGATCAGCTCGAAGTAGAACGCAAACGCCCGCGCCAAAAAAAACGCAGTCCTCGCATCCGCCGCAACCTCGTGGGTCAACGCCTCGGCCTGTGCCAGGTGGCCGCGCCCGGCAGCGACATCCCCCCTGCCATCGGCCTCGCGTCGCGCAATCGCCGTGCGCCGCAAACTCTCCACTGCATCGAATAGTGCATTACCGGGCTGCTCGCGCAACACCCGTCCAAGCAGAGTTCCCAGCGATCGTACATCGCGGCGCAACGGCGCGTCCTTCGTTCCGCCGGAGCGGGCTTCAAGTTCTGCAAGTCGATCAGGCCAACTGGTCGGCGTCCAAAGAGAGGGCATATATGATTATGCATCGCGCGCGTTCCGCCCGCTCGCCAGGCGATGCAGTTACAATCCCTGATCCTGCGCTTAGCTCTTGCGCGACGCCGACGCAGTTTTGAGCGCCGCGGAATACACGCTCAACTGCGCAAAAGCCGCCTTCACCAGCGGCGCCTCCACTCCATGTCCGCGTCCCCGCGCCAGCAGGTCGCCCAGAATATGGCCTGCCTCCACCGGCGCCCCCTTTTGCAGGTCGCGATACATCGAAGCGGTCAGTGTCGATCCAGCCTCGGTTAGCCGCTGCGTCACAACCGCGTGATACTCCGCCTCCATCGGATACCCATTCGCCGTGGTGATCGCGACGCATTCGGCGATGATCGCTCGCGCCGTCTCAAGTCCACCCGGAGCCGCGACAACCGCTCCGATGGCACCGCGCAGCAGACACGTAATCGCGCCCAGCGCCGCCAGCAGCGTCCACTTCTGCCACAGAACGGTCAGAATATCCGGCTTCAGATTCGCCTCGAACCCTGCCCCGCGCAGCGTCTCATCGATGGCCTTGATCCGCGCCGTGACCGTCTTATCGCGTTCGCCAAAGTTCAGATCATGCAGTTGTGTCATCGAATGCACGCGTCCCTCGGCGTCCAGGTCAGCAACGATCTGCGTCGATCCGCCCACCACGTGCTCTTCGCCAAACCGCGCGTCCAGCGCATCCAGGTGGCGCATCCCATTCAGCAGTGGAAGGATGACCGTCTCACTCCCAACAGCGGGCGCAAAGTCCTCGATCGCCGCGTCCAGCGAGTACGCCTTGGTGCTCAGCACAATCAGATCGAACGCCTTGGGGTTCGCCTTCAGATCTTCTGCGAGCAGCAGCTTGGGCTGCACGCGAACGTCGCCATACGGGTCGAAAATCTGCAGCCCTGTCCGCTGCAACTGCGCCGCGCGCGCGGGCCGTACAAGAAACGTAACGTCGCGGCCGGCAGCGGCCAACCGTCCGCCGAAATACCCTCCGACAGCCCCAGCTCCGATGACGAGAATGCGCATACTCTCTCCCTTTCGCAACCTACGCGATGCTCTGTTCCTCGAGCTGCATCGCCAGCTCTTCCCACTCCGCCGTGCGCGCCGCATGTTGCTCGCGCAGGCCATCCAGCTCTGCCGCGAGCGTCTGCGCCGCCTCTGCCGTCGTGAAGAACGCCTGCTGCTGTTCCGCAACAAGAATACGCGCCTCCAGGTCTGGCAACTCATCCTCGAGCGCCGTCACGCGCTCTTCCAGTTGTTTCAGCTTGATCGGATTCAGCCGCCTCACGCTGGGCTTCGGCGCCGCCGTCACATCCGCCAGTTCGCCGTCGATCTCATATTCGCTCGCCGTCACCACCGGCTGCTTTACCGGCTTGAACATCCCGGTTGCCGCATCCACCTTGGCGTTCGTCGCGGCATCATGCGTCAGCATCTTCGCAGCCTCGGCCGTATTGGTCGGAATCCCACCCTGCTTGCGGAACAGGTAGTCCTCATAGTTGCCCGGGTAGATATGCACGCGGCGGTCCTCCACCTCGAAGACGCGCGTCGCCAGCCCGTCGATGAAGTAGCGATCGTGCGACACGAACAGCACCGTTCCGCTAAAGTTCCGGATCGCATCCAGCAGCACATCCTTGGCCCGCATATCCAGATGGTTCGTCGGCTCGTCGAGCAGCAGGAAGTTCGCCGGCGACACCAGCATCTTGGCCATCGCATAGCGATTCCGTTCGCCGCCCGAAAGCACGCCCAGCGTCTTGAACACATCGTCGCCGCTAAACATAAAGCATCCCAGCAGCGACCGCAGCGTCACCACATCCACCTTCGGATTGCTCCCCGTAATGTCATCCAGCATCTGCGCCGAGCCGTCCAGCACCTTGTACTGGTCCTGCGCAAAATAATCCGCCAGCACGTTGTGTCCCAGCCGAATCTTGCCCGACGTCGGTTTCTCCAGTCCGCTCAGCATGCGGATCATCGTCGACTTGCCCGCGCCGTTCGCTCCCACCAGCGCAATCCGGTCGCCGCGCTCAATCGTGAAGCTCACATCATCGAGCACCCGCTTCTCGCCCCCGTTCGGCGACGGATAGACCTTCGTCAGGTTCGACACCTCAATCACCGTGCGCCCACTCGCCGGCGGCTGCGGGAAGCTGAAGTGGATCGTCGACTCTTCCTCCGGGATCTCGATGCGTTCGATCTTCTCCAGCTCCTTGATGCGCGACTGAACCTGCTTGGCCTTGGTCGCCTGCGCGCGGAACCGATTGATAAATGACTCCAGCGCTTCGATGCGGTCGCGCTGGTTCTTATGAGCGCTCATCAGCTGCGTGAGCCGCTCTTCCTTCAGCACCTGGTACTTCGCATAGTTGCCGTGATACACATGCAGCCGCTTGTTCCACACCTCGACCGTCTTGTTCACCGTCACATCGAGAAAGTAGCGATCGTGCGAGATCAGAACGAACGCATTCTCGTAGTTGTGCAGATAGTCTTCGAGCCAGTTGCGCGACTCCAGGTCAAGATGGTTCGTCGGCTCATCTAAAAGGAGCAGAGAGGGCTTCTGCAGCAGCAGCTTGGCGAGCGCAATCCTCATCTGCCATCCGCCGGAAAACTCTTCCGTCCGCCGCTCCCAGTCGTCTTTGCTGAAACCCAGCCCGCCCAGCACCGCGCCCACCTGCGAGTCCAGCGTGTAAATATCATGATGATGCAATAGCTCGGCGATCTCCGAGTAGCGATTCGCAGCCGCCGCATACTCCCGCGACTTCGGGTCCTCATCGCTCAACGTGTGCGTCAGCGCCTCCTGCTCCGTCTCCATAGCGCGCAGCTCATCGAACACCGACAGGCACTCTTCGAACACCGTGCGCCCCGACAGCGCGAGCCCGTCCTGCGGCAGGTATCCCAGCGTCATGCCCTTGATGTGGGTGCGCTGGCCATAGTCCAGCCCCTCCATCCCCGCAAGGATCTTGAGCAGCGTAGACTTGCCCGTACCATTGCCGCCCACCAGCCCAGTGCGTTCATTGGGCGTGACCAGCCAGTTGACATCTTCGAAGAGGAGTTTGTGGCCGTATCGTTTGCCGGCGCCAGCGAGTTGAAGCATCACTCCCATTTTCTCATTGCTTGCCGCGCAGCGTGTGATGTTTACCAGCGCAGCGTGTGACGTCTCCCGCATTCATCGCATCGAAACAGGAGTGGAGCAGGAAAATTGGCTCAAACAAGTCACAGCAGCCCGGCAAACGAGGCAGGACAGCCGCACCGGCGGCCGCACCAGGGGCGGAACCGCTGGCTCCTGGCGATCGCTGTTGTCGTAAGCGTCTTCGTGCTGGCGCTCGCGATCACTGCGGAGTATCTCGCGCGTCACGCCGGCCCCATCCTGCGCAGCAGTGTCGTTGCGACCCTCACCGCTCGCTTCCACTCGCCGGTAGAACTCGACTCTCTCGACGTCTCCGTGGCGCGCGGCCTCCAGGTGCGCGGTCGCGGCCTTCGCATCCTCTATCTCGCTGGCCCCACGCAACCGGGCATGGCACAAAAGCAGGGCCTTCCCGCCCCGCCCATGGTCAGCGTCGACGACTTCACCTTCCGCACCACCCTGCACGATCTCCTCCATCTGCGCGCCAACCTCGCTCGCGTCGACATCGACGGCATGGAGCTGCACATTCCGCCGCACTCCGGCGGCCACATTCTGCACCTCCCGCCTCCGAAGACACGCATCACGCTGACGGCGGCCAAAATCTACTGCAAGAACGTGACGCTGGTGATCGACACCACCAAGCCGGGCAAGATCCCGCTGCAATTCGACATCCAGAACCTCGAACTCACCGACGTTGGTGTCAGCCAGCCGATGTTGTATGTGGCCGACGTAATCAACCCGAAGCCGCTGGGCGACGTGCATGCCTCCGGACACTTCGGCCCGTGGCGGGGCGATGATCCGCGGGCCACGCCGCTCGATGGCCAGTACACCTTCGAGCACGTGGACCTGAGCTCGATCAAAGGCCTCGGTGGAACTCTCTCCTCGACCGGACAGTTTGAAGGCCACCTCGGGCATATCAACATCGACGGCACAACCAGCACGCCCAACTTCTCGCTCGATGTCAGCGGCCACCCCGTTCCGCTCGAGACCAAGTTTCACGCCTTCGTCGATGGCACCACCGGCGACACGACACTCGCCCCGGTCGAGGCCACGCTCCTGCGCTCGCAGTTCACCGCGCAGGGCATCATCACGAACCTGCGTGACCACGACCACGACATCGCGCTCACCGTCGACATGCCGCATGGCCGCATCGAGGACCTGCTGAAGCTCGGCATGAAGACCGATCCCCCCGTCATGCGCGGAGCCGTGGCGCTGCACGCGAAACTCCACATCCCTCCCGGCAGCGTGCACGTCACGCAGAAGATGCAGCTCTCCGGCAACTTTCGCATTCAGAACGTCGAGTTCACCAGCGCCAGGCTGCAGGATCAGGTCGACTCTCTCAGCCTGCGCGCGCAGGGCAAGCCCGAAGAGGCTAAGACCGCCGCCAGCGACCACCAGCCCCGGGTCGCATCGGAGATGACCGTGACGTTCTCGCTGGCCAACGCAACGATGCTCATCCCCTCTCTCGCCTATCAGATTCCCGGAGCCAAAGTGAACCTCGACGGCGTCTACTCGCTCGACGGCAGCGCCTTCGAATTCCGCGGCCAGGTCCGCACCGCTGCCACAGCCTCGCAGATGGTCACCGGCTGGAAGTCGGTGCTGCTCACTCCCTTCGATGCGCTCTTTAAAAAGAACGGAGCCGGTCTGCAGCTGCCAATCTCGATCAGCGGAACCAACGGCGACGTAAAGTTTGGCCTCGCAATGCACGGCGTCGAGGAAACCCCCGAGCAGATCGAGTCCGACATCAAGGCGCAGCGCCAGGCGCAGACTGCATCGCCCCGGTGAGGCCCCGGTGAGGCCCCGGTGAGGCCCAGGTGAGGCCCAGGTGAGGCCCAGGTGACGCCGCAGCCAGTGCCGTCCGGACGTCTCTCACCCAGCCGTCCCGAGACACGCGGCATCCCGCCCTGCTAACGTTAGGAGACGATGGCCGCGCCGCAACAACTCATCCTGATGGAAGCGCAAACCCCTCGCGGCAAACCCGCGCATGACGCCCCTGCGCCCGCACCCGTCTGGCTGCAGCGCATGAGCCTCATCGTCCTCGTCCTCTTCTGCTTCTACATTGGGGGCCTGCTGGCCGTGCTTCCCTGGTCCCCCCGCTATTGGAACCAGAACGGCTGGCTGCTCGCCCATCCCACTCTCCAGATGATCCTTGGCAAAGGCTGGGTGCGCGGCCTGGTCAGCGGCATTGGCCTGCTGGACATATGGGTCGGCGTCAGCGAGATCCTCCACTACAGGGACTTCCGGGGCTGACGCGCATGTCTGAGAGCAATGGATCGAAGTCCTCACCGAACCCGTTGGCTATAGCGTCCCTCGCCTACGAGAACCCCGACTTCCTCAACTCCCCCGACGGCCGCATGCTCCGCATCATGGCCGAGTACACCGAGCCCATGGCCCGCTTCCGCCGCGAGCGCATCCAGGACACCGTCGTCTTCTTCGGCTCTGCCCGCTTTCACGCCCTCGACGTCGCGTGCCAGAAACTCGAGCTCCTCGACAACACCGGCTCCGTCCAGCCCGCGCCCGAAGCCGAGCAGCCCGCCCGCGACAGCAGCCCCGAGACCTCCGAGCTCCGCCGCAAGCGCGCCGAAGCCGCCGTCGAGATGGCCCGCTACTACGAAGACGCCCGCACCCTCGCCCGCCGCTTGACCGAGTGGACCATGACCCTTCCCGGCCGCCGTCATCGTTTCGTCATCACCTCCGGCGGCGGTCCCGGCATCATGGAAGCCGCCAACCGCGGGGCTTGGGAAGCGGGAGGCAAGACCATCGGCCTCAACATCATGCTCCCCTTTGAGCAGATCCCCAACCCCTACATCACGCCCGCGCTCAACTTCAACTTCCACTACTTCTTCATGCGCAAGTACTGGTTCGCCTACCTTGCCAAGGCGCTCGTCGTCTTCCCCGGCGGCTTCGGCACACTCGACGAGATGTTCGAGCTCCTCACCCTCGACCAGACCCACAAGCTCGCCAAGCCGATCACCATCGTCGTCTACGGTTCGAGCTACTGGAAGAGCGTCATCAATATGGATCTCCTCGCCGAAAAGGGCGCCATCGCACTGAAGGATCTCTACCTCTTCAAATTCGCCGACACGCCCGAGGATGCCTTCGCCATCCTCAAAGAGGGCCTCACCCGCAACCACCTCGAAATCATGCCCGAGCCGCCGCGCCTCGACACCTGGGGCCCCGGCGCCCCCATCCCCGACGAGCCCGCACCCGACGCCCAGGAGCTCCTCGGCCCCGACATCGCCCAGACCCGCTCCAGGAAAGACAACGGGCAGTAGCGGCAGAGGCAGCCTTCAGGGAGCAGAGGCCAGTGAGCAGAGAGCGAGAAACACTCCTGCCTCGTCCACTCTCGCCGTTGCCTTTCTTTCGGTCATTCCCGCAGCCGGAGCGGATCGGGAATCTGCTGTTTCCTTGCCCTGCGATACCGCCGGGCCAAATCCTCACCGCACCTGCCCCACGAACACCGCATACGGCGCCACCGTCAGCAAATCCCCCTTCGGCTCCGGACTCAACAACGACCGCAAGCCGCGCACGTTCACCGCCCCCAAATCCCCAACCACCACCGGCTTATCCGACAAATTGCACGCTGCCACCACGTTCGCCGAGGTCCGCGAGCTAGCCGGCGCGCGGCGCACCCAAACCAGCGCATCCTCCGCATCGCGGTCGAGCACCGTCTCCGCCCCATTCCGCACCGTGGCATTCTCGTGGTGCAGTTGGATCAACTGCCGGTAGAGATTCAGCAACGACCTCGGATCGTACTGCTCCATCGCAACATTCGCCGTCGCACCATTCGCAGCCGCGAGCGCAGCATCGAATGTTCCCGCCGTAAACCCCGGCAGCGAGTTCGGATCGATCACCACCGCCACCGGCTCATCCGACTCCACCACCACCGGCATGGGCGGCGGCGGAAACAGGTTCTTCGGCAGTGGCGGAACAAACGGATGAAACCCCGCATATCTCGAGCCCGGCTCCTCCGGCTTCGGCGCTGGCGGCGCCAGCTTCGGTGCGCGCGTCAGATTGCTCGGAGTCCACTGCATCAGCGGCTCGCTCTTTGCCGCCGCGTCCAGCCCCAGCTCCTGCCCATACTCCAGCATCACCGCCGACCGCGAGGCCAGCAGCATCACGGCCAGCGCTCGCTCCAGCCCCGCCTTTGCCGCCCCGTCCTTTGCCGACACGTCCGTCGCCGCCGGAACCCGCACCGCCAGCAGCAGCGGATTGTTCTCGCCGCCCGCTGCCCGCTGTCCATATCCGGCAGCAACCGCCTGCGTGCTCGCCGCTGTATTCCCCAGCGCCGCCGTCCCCAGCGCCGCCGTCAACTGCGCCCGCAGGCTCGCCGCCGTCGGCATCTGGCTGTCGGGCTTCGCGCTGCTGGATGTTGCCGCGCTGCCGATCGCCGCGCTCGCGGTCAGTTGCGTCTCTTTGGCCAGTGCCTTCAGTAAATCCTGATCCGGCCTCGCTGGCGCATCGGCCAGCAGCACCCGCTCACCCGGAAAGCTGTTGGTCAGCGCGCGCAGCTGGTGCAGCAGCTGCGCGATGTGCCCTGCGCCATCCACCGCTTCCAGCTCGCGCGTCGGAACATACAGACCAGCCGCGCCCTGGTTCAACCATCCCCGAGCCGCCGCAACGTAATGCGCATCGTCGCCCTGCGACGCCGGCGCACCCAGCTCCACCAGCACGCGCAGATGGCTGCCCACCGCGGCGCGCGCCAGATCGTCGAACCCTTCAGCCGAGAGTGTCGATCTTGCCGGATGTGCCTTGGACCCTGAAGTTGAGTCCAAAATCAGCGCATCCACGCCCAGCGACTGCAGATAATCCAGCCGCTGCGTAACGCCCGCCAGATCGCCCTTCCCCTTGCCATCCGAGTCCTGGAACTTGTCCGGATCGATCCGGTAGAACACTGCGCGCCGCCACCACGGCTCGACCGTCACGCCCGATCCCACCCAGTTGCGTTGCGCAAGCGTCTGCGCGCGGGCCGGCAGAAAGCCAGTCAGGCAGAGTAGAACTGCGCAAAGGCAGAGCCGAACTGCGCTAAGAATGGGTCGCGTTTGGGGCCGGTGTAAGGTCTGCATAAACAAAACTGTCGCGTTCGACGATCTCGCCGGCCGACACTTCGATGCTACGCGAGAACATCGGGCCGGCGCTCACGAACGTGTGGAACTCCCCGCGCTCGCCGCACGGATCCACCGTCGCCGGCAGCTCCGCAAGCAACTGCTCATCGAGCACCCGCCCGGCAAAGCTGCGGTCGAGCTTCCGTGGATCGACGCACACCAGGTGCGCGCGAATCCCCGCCGCAATCATCTCTCTCGCCAGCTCGTCCGTCGGAATCAGCCAGCACGGAAAGATCGGTTCCAGCCCCGTCGGCGCCAGTTTCGTCACGCGATACTCGCGGATGTCCTCGAGGAACAGATCGCCAAACGCGATCCCGTGCAACCCCTCCGCGACAGCCCTCGCGCACACCTCGGCCATCAGCCCCTCATAGACATCATTCGAGCACGGCCACGGCAGCGGCACCTTCCACAGCGGCAGCGCCGCAGCCTCGCCCTGCAGGTCGAGCAGCGACTCGCGGAACCCGTGCATCGCCACCCGGCCGAAGTGCTGGTTCACCGTCGTCAGCAGACCGGCGACCTCGTACTCCGCCTCGTACTCCGGCTTGCTGCGGAGAAGGTGAAGTGCCCACGCGCTGTCTTTGCCGCCGGACCAACTCAGGAGGATACGTTTTCTAGCCACACCCCATCGTACCCGTTCGCGCGCAGCACGAAACGTAGCTATAACTACCTGTTTGCAACCCGAAACAGGGCTGTATACGCACGAAAAACACGGTTATTGGCCCAAATATGAGCGGTAGCGCGTATCGACGACGCCCGTATTGCGCGCGAGCTGCAGTTTTGCAACGTTGTACTGATACAGCGACTGCACCAGCTCCGCCTGCGCATCTGCAACCGACGCCTCCGCATCCACAACCGGCAGATTGTCATCTACGCCGGATGTAAACCGGTCACGCTCGTCCGCCAACTCCTGTTGCGCAAGCTCCACATTGCTCTGCGCAACCTTCACTAACTCGTTTGCTGCGTTCACATCCAGCATGGACGAGCGAATCTGCGAGTCGATGGTCACGCGCAGATCGGCCTCACGCTGATGCAGCGCTGTAAGCTGTGCGTCCACCACATCCTGCTCGCCACGCTGTGCGGCCTCGCGGAAGATCGGCACGTTCAGCGTGCCCGCGGCGCTGAAGTTGCCATGGTACGGCCCCGTCGTAAGTCCAACGACGCCGTAGTAGCCGTTGAATGCAAGTGTAGGCAAACGCTGGTACTTAACCGCCTTCTGCTCACGTACCGTCAGCGCAATCTGCTGCTTGAGGCTCAGCAAGTCCTTGCGGTGCTTATACGCAGCGATCTTCGCAGCCTCGAGATCCATCTCCGCGAGTTGCGCAAAGGGTGCAGTATCAGTGAGTTCCAGCCTCTGCCCAGCAGGAAGACCGAGGATGCGCGCCATCTGGATGCTGTCTTTATCGAGCTTGGATTGAGCGGCAACAACACCCTGCTCTCGCTGCTGATATTCCACCTGCCCACGCAACTCATCGAGCTTGGTCCCCACCCCCGCGTTGTGCTTCGCTGTGGCCTGATCGAACAGCGTCTTAGATGAGCGCTGTTGTGCCTGGGCGTTCGTCAGACTGGCCTGATCGGCCAGTACCTGCAAGTAGGCCATTCCAACGGTCAGAACGAGGTCACCACGGTCCGTAAGTGTTGTGAGCTCAACGACCGCCGTCTCATTTCCGGTGCCGCGATAGAGCTCGTAATCGGGCAGATTGAACAGCACTTGATTCGCGCCGATCGACGCCTGCGTGGTGTTGATTTTGACGATCTGTGCGAACGAATAGCCCGCTGGCAGCAGGCCTGCGCTGGCAAAGCTGGCGATCAACGACGGCTTAAAGCCCATCGCTGCGAGATTGAGCTCCTGCGCACTGGTCTGGGCATTGAAGTTCAGGTTGGGAATCAGTGCGCTGAGCACCCCCAGGGTATCGCCCTTGACCGCGCGTTGATTGGCACGATCGTACTTCAGGCGGACATTGCGCGCGAGCCCAATGGCGATGGCGTCGTCGAGCGAGAGTGGGAGCGCAGCATCGTTGACCAGATCAATCGCGAGGCCGCTAGGCCCCGGCTGCGTGCCAGGCGCGGTGAAGACAAAGCCTGAGCCGGCAGGCTGTGTGAGGGACTCATTCTGAGCGGCAAGTACGGAACTGGGAGCGGAGGGGAGCGGCTGCTGCGCCTGCGCGCAGATCGGCAGCGCGGCGAACGCCGTAAGCGCGAACAGCAGCGCTTTAGCGGCGCGGTCGAGTGGTCTGAGGTTGAGGGAAAGCATTGTCACTGCACTCTTAGATTGCCATGCGGGGTATGGAGATGCGAAATCCTTGCCAGTGGATCCGAGGGCTGAGCTTCGAGGGTGTGGGCTGCTTCTTCGAGTGTGTTGTCGAGGGAGGGCTCCCAGGCTGTCTTCACCTCGTCCTCTTGTTGGCCGATGCTCTTGAAGAGCAGGGCATGGCCGCTGATGTGAACATGGGTTTCGGTGATCTGCCAGTGGCCACCACCCACCTGCCGGCGCTCGACATCGAAGGTTCCTCCTTTATAGAGTTTGGCGAGGATCCCGAATCCGATCAGAATATTTTTGGTCAGTTGGCCGTGTAGGGTGCGGATGCGGTTGCCGTCGCGCGAGATCACCATCTGCCCGCTCATCGTGCCCATTACACGTGCCTGCATGTCGGGTGGCTCGAAGCCGGGATTAGGCTTGAAGTCGAGGGTAAGCAGCTCGGGAGTCTCGCTGGTGATAGACCAGAGAAAGGCGGCGGGAAGCAGCTTGAGCATCTCGGTTGCGCGAGCATCGTCGCGTTCTCCATCCTTGCGTGCCCGGGCCTGCGCGGCGGGGTCGTGCACGTAGTCGTCAATCCGCTGTGTCTCGGCCTGTGCTTCACTCGGTGAGAGCGGTTGGCCATTGAGTTCGATCATGTGGCGTAACGTTCCCTGCCGGGTCTCGATCGTAATGTACGCTGCGTCCTTTCCGGGAACGATCTCGTGGTCCTGGTAGGTCCAGATACTTGTGTCCGTAAGATTTGCCTGCATCTCGGAGTCGACAGCAGCGCGGACAGCCTGCAGGGCCTCGGGTTCGGAGCTTTGCGCGGCGAGTGGGAGGGTGCTGAGACTCAATAGAAGGGTGGCCAGGACAGTGGCGGAAAATTGTCGTACGGAGGGCATAAAGGACCTGGATGCGCTGAACTGCAAGGGGTTTGCGTTGAGGGCCCGTGTTCGTGGTCGTAAAAGAAGGCATCTGTTCTGGTGCATTTGGCGAACCCGGCGTAGACGATAACGCCCTATTCTGGAATGATTTTGACGAAGACGCCATCGGGCAGAGATGCGCCGCCGAGCAGGTGTATGGCACCGTCGCGGGTGAAGCCGCGGAGCATTTGATTGATGGGCTTTGCTGGTGCGACTAGTCCTGGGTTTTCGCGAACACCGCCGAAGCTGGCAGGTGACGGCGGTGCGGACGACTTGGTCGGGTAGGGCGTGGCGCGCAGTGGTTGTTGGGGCTCGCCAGCTGGTCGTGGGCGCTTTGTTCCGCGGTCCATGGCCTCGTTTGCGAGCTGGTCGGCGGCCTTGTTCTTGTGGCGCAGGGCGTGGGTGATCTCGAAGCGTTCAAGCTGTGCGATGCGGCGGCGCGCCTCCTCCCAAAGAGGGCGCAAATCTGGCGAATTGACCTTGTACTTGCCTTGGATCTGCTTGACCATGAGTTCGGAGTCGGAGACGACGCGAAGGCGGCGCTGGCCGTGATCGAGCGCCCATTGGAGGCAGCCGAGCAGTCCGGAATATTCGGCGTAGTTGTTGGTGCGGATGCCGAGAAACTCGGATAGCTCCGCCAGCACGAGTCCAGTCTCATCTTGCAGGAGCGCGCCGTAGCCGGCAGGTCCGGGATTGCCGCGGGCTCCGCCGTCACAGTGGGCGGTGACCCAGCCAGTGTGGGTGCCGGGGCTCGATTCGTCGGGGAAAAGATTAGCGGAGGAACGGGGCATCGTGACAAGTTTACTGCGAGCAAGGAAACTTTCGCGCGGAGGTGCTTACGTTTGCGAGTAGGTATTCGTCTATTGAGGTGTAGTTACCCTGACTCCGGAGTCAGAAACAGCATGAGCAGCAGCAACGCGATCGTTCTCGCCGGCGCAGGCCGCCGGCGTCCTAGCCCCTTTTCCATCGGTCTGCGCGAAACCGTGGCCATCGGTGCGGCGGTAAAATCAACGGTAGTGATGCCCAACGCTGCCGCCCAACCCGGAACTCGTTCAAAGCTCACCGCAGAGCAGATGGAGGCCCGCCAGCAGCAGCGCGCCGAAGATGACGAGCTGATTCGTGCGGCGCAGAAGGGTGATCGACAGGCGTTCGACGCCTTGGTGCGACGTTACGACCGCAGTGTGCTGCGACTTGCACTGCACATGCTCGGCAACGAGCAGGATGCGCAGGATGTGCATCAGGAGGCGTTTTTGAAGGCATATCGCCATCTGTCGAACTTCCGCTTTGAGTGCTCGTTCTACACGTGGTTGTACCGGATTGTGACGAACCTGTGCCTGGATCAGCTGCGCAGACGCAAGAGCCGACGCGAGGATCCGTCGACGGCGCTGGACGGGGCAGGGGAAGAGATGGATCTGCTGGCGAATTTGACCGACGGCCGCGCAAGTGCGAACCCGGCCCGGGAGCTGGAGCGAAAGACCATGAACACGGCGATCCAGAACGCTTTGAATGAATTGACGCCGCGCGAACGCACGGTTTTCGAGCTCAAGCACTATCAGGGGCTGAAGTTGAGGACGATCGGCGAAATGCTTTCAACAACCGAAGAGACAGCCAAGAACACCCTGTTTCGCGCGACAAGGAAGTTGCGGGTGAGGCTCGCAGATGCAAGGTAGGAGATACGAGTAGTGATTCGGGCCATGAGTGGGCAAGTGAGGCTATAGACCCGCATAAGGCAGTAAGAACAGCAAGACTTTTAGAGGCCGTAGAGGTACGCAATATGAAATGTGAAAACGCACAACAGAACATCATCCTGGCACAGTACGGTGAGCTGCCCGATGAGTTGCAGTTTCCGCTGGAGCAGCATCTTGGTCTCTGTGAGGACTGTCGCCGCGAGTGGAATGCGCTGATGGCACTGAACGAGGAGCTGGCGTTGACGCCGATGGTAGAGCCCTCGCCGAATTTGCTGGCGGCCTCACGGATGCGACTGGATGAAGCACTCGATACCATGCCGTCAAGGTCAATCTCCCAGCGCTTCTTTGGCAATGCGTTTCGCTGGCTGGGATTCTTGCAGGGTGCTCCAGCGTTAGCGACGTTGCTGCTGGGTGTGGGATTTTTGAGCGGAGATTTTATTGCGCGCTACGAAGCAGCACACGTTCCGCAGCTGCCGCGGCCAGTGATTCTTTCGAATACGGCGAACGGCGCCATTGCGAGTGTCTCGGGTATTGTGCAGACACCGAACTCTGAATTGGTGCAGGTGAACTACAACCGCCTGGTGCCGGAGACTGTGCAGGGCTCGCTCGATGATCCTCAGATTCGCCAATTGCTGTTGCTGGGCACAAAGCTTGCGACAAACAATGATGTTCATGCCGACTCGGTGGCGTTGCTGGCGAGTGAATGCCGCGCCGGACACAACTGCGACGGCAGCGGTGATGGAACCAATGAGATTCGTTCAACCCTGGTGTCATCACTGCGCTATGACAAGAGCCCCGAGGTGCGGTTGAAGGCGCTCAATGGGTTGCAGCCCTATGTGGCACAGGACGAACATGTGCGTGACGCCGTGCTGGATGCGCTGATGCATGACAAGAGTGCGGATGTGCGGACACAGGCGATCTCGATGTTGACACCCGTACAGGCAGACTCCAGCGTGCGGCAGGTGTTGCGAACCGTTTCGTCACAGGATGCAAACCCGTCAATCCGTAATGCGTCTTTCCAGGTGCTGCAGGGATCGGCCGATATCCAGTAGATGCCTATCCTGCGAGTGGCCATGAGGGACAAGATCGAATCCGGTGGGTCTGCTTGGCAGGGGGCTGGTGCATACGCGTTTGGGTTGGCGCTGGCGGCTGTGCTGGTGCTGGCGGGGTGGACTGCCCAGGCCGAGCGCCTCGCGCGGAATACAGCGCGGCAGAGTGGAAGCGTCTCGGGCGCTGGATCGCATGCAGCCTCGCCGAGAGGAATTCCGCAGCATGCGCCGGGATATCTCGGAATCCTGTTTCAGGATCTGAATGATGAACAGGTCTCGGCGCTGCACTTGAAGGGTGGCCGCGGCGTAGAGGTCGTGATGGTGGATCACGACGGACCAGCAGGCAAGGCGGGTCTGCGGCCGCATGATGTGATCGTGAGTCTAAACGGACAGCTGATTGCCAGTGCTGAGGCGCTGCGGCGGATGATTCATGATGCAGGCGTTGGCACAGGCGTTGCGCTGTCGGTGGTGCGTGGTGGGCGGCAAGTCACTGTAAATGCGCAACTTGCGTATCGCGGCGAGGTGGAGCGGGAGGCGATGGCGAGGATGGTTGCGCCGGGTCCGGCGGGGGGAGAGGATCCGGTGGTAAACGGTTTTGCGGAGGGTTATGCGGCCGAAGCTCCGGAGACGTCTGGACACAGCCCTGGTTTTTTGTCGCAAATACTACATAACACGCCATTTACCGGGCTCGTGGTGGAGGCGATGGAGCCTCAGTTGGCAGGGTTCTTTGGAGCACCGGCGGGTGGGGGTCTGCTGGTGGAGGCGGTGGCACCGAACAGCCCTGCGGCAGGGGCTGGATTGCGCGCCGGCGATGTGATCTTACGCACTGATTCTAATGAAGTTAGGTCCACGAGTGAATGGGCAAGGCGGTTGCATGCGAGCAGGGGACGGGCGATCGTGCTGACCGTGCTGCGGGACAAGCGTGAGCAGACGATGACGTTGATTCCAGAGCTTAAACGGCACTCGAAGGCGGAGTGGCCAACGGTCCTGGGCGATGAGCCAGCGCTGGCCTGATATGCGGGTGAAAATAGTGCGTATTCAACCCTGTTTCGGGTTGCGCGATGCACAGTATAGCCTATTTTCGGGATGCGCGATTTCGCGACCAGCTATTTGTGACTTGTTTTGACTTGGCGAGCGGCTATTTCCCGAGTTGGCTAACGGCTATTTCCCGATCTGGCTAACGGCTACGTTTTGACAGCTGCGGGCTTGCCTTCCTGAACGTAGTTCTTGTTCCAGGAGGGGACCTCGGCGACATAAGCGCCGGGCTTTTCGATGACACACTGACAGCCGAGGCGCGAGTTGAGTTGCAGGCCGGGCGAAAGTTCGAGGCGGTCGAGCTCGAGGTCTTCGGGCGCGGAGACGCCGGAGGCGCCTTCCTTGAGGAAGATGTGGCAGGTGGTGCAGGCGGCGACGCCGCCGCAGGCGTGGTCGAGGAAGATTCCGTAGTTCTCGGCGACGTCGAGAAAGCTCATGGGCTGGCCGTGGCCGTCATAGTGCAGACTGCCGAAGGGGAACTCGACGGTCTTGTTTTCGGGCTCAAAGGTGACGCGGACGATGTTCTCCGCGGGTGGCTTGGAGAGGTCGATGTCGGGGAGAGGCTTGCTTTCGTGATCGGACATAGTTCCTAGTTCCTACCTGATTTTTTAGTTTTTTAGTCTTCGGTTGATTCGCCGGGGGTCTCGGGATCATGTTCGGCGATTTCGATTTCGTTCTCTGGGGATGATTCGCTGACTTCGGCCTTGGCGAAGGCGTGGGGTGCGGTGGGGGCTGCGCCCATGTCTTTGGAGAGCGCTTCGCCGGCGGCGGCCATGGTCTTGCCGCTGAGGGCGCCGGTGACGGCGGCGTCCATCATGAGCTCGGCGAAACGGCGCGTGGCTTTGTCGAGCTGCTCGATGCCGTGGCGGATGAGCTTGTAGTCGCCGCCGCGGATGGACTGCTTGAGTTCGGTTGCGGCGGCTTCGATGGCGGCGTGCTCGTCGGAGGTGAGTTGCTGCCAGGCGGGGGATTTCCCGCCCTTTTCTACGGCGGTCAGGATCGTCTCGGCTTCGTTCCTGGCCTCGATGACCTGGCGGGCTGTGATGTCCTGTTCGGCGTTGTCAAAGGATTCAAGGATCATGGTCTCCACCTGTTCGTCGGTGAGGCCGTAGGTGGGTTTGACTTCGACCTCGGCCTCTTGCCCGCTGCGCTGCTCGCGGGCGCTGACGTGTAGGATGCCGTTGGCATCGATGAGGAACTTGACCTCGATGCGGGGAAGTCCGGCGACCATGGGCGGGATTCCCTTGAGATCGAAGCGGGCCAACGAGCGACAGTCTTTGGCGAGTTCGCGCTCGCCCTGCAGGACGTGAATCGCCACATTCGTTTGGCCGTCGACGCCGGTGGTGAAGTGCTCGGTGGCGGAGGCGGGGATGGTGGAGTTGCGCTGAATTATTTTTGCGACCACGCCGCCGAGCGCTTCGATGCCGAGCGAGAGCGGTGTGACGTCGAGCAGAAGGAGGTCGTTGGTTGCGGCGTTCGCGGTGCCGGAGAGAATCTGCGCCTGGACGGCTGCGCCAAGGGCGACGACCTCGTCCGGGTTGAGTTCGGTGTGGAGCTTGCGGCCGCGGGCTTCGAGGTCGAAGATCTGGGTGACGAGCGCGCGCACGGCGGGGATGCGGGTGGAGCCGCCGACCATGACGACCTCGTCGATCTGCGGAGGAGCGAGACCAGCGTCCTTGAGGGCTTGCTTGACGGGTGCGGCGGTGCGCTGGATGACGGGAGCGGTGAGCTGCTCGTACTGCGCGCGGGTGATCTCGCGGAGATAGTGCTGGGCTGGCTTTCCCTCGACAGCGGGGAGTGTGAGTTGGAGGCGCGTGCTGTCCGCGGCGGAGAGTGCGATCTTGGCTGCGATGACCGCCTTGCGGAGGGACTGGATGGCTTCGGGGTCTTTGGTGATGTCGATACCGAGGTCACCGCGAATGTCGTCGAGCGCGACGGCGAGCAGGAGGTTGTCGATGTCGTCGCCGCCGAGGTGGGTGTCGCCGCCGGTGGCGATGACCTCGAAGATGCCGTCGTGGAGCTTGAGGATGGAGATATCGAAGGTGCCGCCGCCGAAGTCGTAGACGGCGATGATGCGGTCGACGCCGTTGGGGCTCTCGGCAGTTTGCTTGTCGAGGCCGTAGGCGAGGGCGGCGGCGGTGGGCTCGTTGACCAGGCGCAGAACTTCGAGGCCGGCGATGCGGCCGGCGTCCTTGGTGGCCTGACGCTGCGCGTCGTTGAAGTAGGCGGGGACGGTGATGACGGCCTTGGTTACTTCCGTGCCGAAGAAGCGTTCGGCGTTCTTCTTGAGTTGCAGGAGAATGTAGGCGGAGATTTCGGGCGGTGTGAGGGTGAGGCCGCCGACGTTGAGCTTGAGGACTTCGCCGGGCTTAAGATCAGGCGCCAAATGAAAGGGGAAGTGCTTGAGCTCGGGCTGGACGTCGGTGAGGTCGCGGCCCATGAGGCGCTTGACGGAGTAGACGGCGTTGGCGGAGTTGGTGAGCAGCACGCTGCGCGCGGCGTTTCCGACCGAGAAGCCATTCGCCGTGTCCTGATCGAAGGCGACGACCGAGGGGACGATGGTCGTGCCGTCTTCGCCGGGGATGACGACCGGGGTGTCGCCCTGCATGAATGCAATGAGCGAGTTGGTGGTGCCGAGATCGATCCCCACAACGGGGGCGACGGTGCGGTGCTGTGCTGGATGCTGTTCTGGCACTGCTTCCTCTGCTTTCGTGGGCGCGTACGCTACAGGATCAAAAGGACGCGCCAAGGTCTATTGTCCTATATCCGACGGAATTTGTCCGAGATATGGGCGGAGATCGACCGATGGGTTTGAATTGTGGGTTCGGTCAGAGCTGGAAGACGAGGCGAACGGCTGGTTCGGGCGCGTCCCAGCGGGCTTCGACGTCGCGCAACGGTGCGGTCTTGATGCCGAAATGGACAGGCTCTTTGGCGGTGAGTGCGAAGAACTCGGCGATGGCCTGACGAATCTGATCGAGCGAGGCGCTGCCAAAGCCGCTGCCGATGAGTTCCAGACCGGAGCTGCGCAGGATGGCCGCAGGCAGCGAGATGGTTGCGCCCGCGCTGTTGCCGATCTGAACGAAGCGGACGCGGGAGGCGGCATGATGGAGCCCTTTTTGCGAGAGAGCGCCGAGCACGGCTTCGGCGGGGCTGCCCCAGAGATAGTCGAGCACGATATCCACGCCTGCTTCGAACTCGCGGCGGAAGGCGGCGACGAGGGAATCGCGGTCCTGGTCGAGGGAGATGACGGCGTCGGCGCCGAGGCTCGTTAGCTGAGCGAGGGCCTGCGGGTTGCGGCCGACGGCAACGACGCGTCGCGCGCCGCGGCGTTTGGCGATCTGCACGGCGAGCTGTCCGGCGACGCCGGTTGCGCCCAGAATGAGAACGCTCTCGCCCGCGACGAACTTCGCTCGAGCACTGAGAGCTACCCACGAGGACATGGCGGGATTTGCGATGCCGGCGGCAGTTGCGTCGTCGAGCCCGCCGGGCAACGGCACGATCATGCGATTCGTGGCCAGCGCTCGTTCGGCGAAGCTGCCGAAGGGAGGGCGCGCGCTGCCGAAGTAGACGTGGCTGCCGTCGGCGAGACGACCGACGCCGTCGACTCCGGGGATGAAGGGAAGCTCGCCGGTGCTGCCGTAGTGCGTGCCGTTGGCAAGGGCCTTCACGATCGGATGCAGCGCCGCGGCCGTCACGTTCACCAGCGTCTCGCCGTCTGCGGCTACGGGATCGGCGAAGGTGGCGTAACGCGGCGGCACATCGAAGGCGTGGACGACGGCGGCGTTCATTGGCGGCTCAAGGGGACGATTGATCCTTCGGAGCCTAGTGCGAGGAGGGCGTCGCGGGCGGCTGCTGCAGTACGAACTGAGCTTCGCCGCGTCCGAAGGACCAGTCGGCGGCGTCGTTCTCGGCGAGGACGATCATGGTGTTGTCCGGAGCGATGGCTGCGCGCTCTGCGAGAAGACTCGCTATCTCGGCAAAGAGCGCCTGCTTCGCCTCAACGGTGCGGCCGCGGCGCAGGGTGATGTGGATGAGTGCGAAGTCGGCGGTGCGCTTCATGTCCTTGAAGTTGGGATCGACGAATAACTCGTCCTGCGAGTGCGCGGACAGGATGATGAAGCGATCGCCTTCGGGAATGCCGATGGTGGCGCGCATGGCGTCGTAGACTGCGTCTGCTACCAGGCGGCGTTTGGTGATGGGCATGGCGTCGCGAACCGAGATACGTACAAGTGGCATGGGTGTTTCCTCCGGGAAGTTAGATGTTGAGCGCCTGAGAGACGTCGCAGGCGGGGATGCGTTTGTGGGGATGCGCTATTCGAGCGCGGCATTGACGTCGCGGACCAGGTTGCGGATGTAGCTGCGGCGGTTGAGAAGTGCGACCATGGCGAGCTTGGCGGCGTCTTTGGCGGGGGCGTCGTTGGCGTCGACGGCGGTGTCCCACTGCGACCAGAGGGCTTCGAGCTGCTGCTGGATTTCGGCCAGCATGGCGGTGAACTTTTCGCGCGCGGCTTCGATGTCGGCGCGCGTGTTGGGGTCCGGGTGCTGGGCGCTTTGTGCGGCGCGCATCTCTTCGAGGGCCATGTTGAGCTCGAAGGCCTCTTCGAGGAGGTCGGGGGGAGCGACCTGCTTTTTGGCTGTTCCGGAGGCCTTGGCTGCGTCGGTGGCGGCGCGGGATTGCTCTTCGAGCTGGATGCCCTGGAGCGAGAGCAGGTACTCGGTGCGGGCGATGGGGTCGCGGAGGGTGCGGTAGGCGTCGTTGAGCTGCGAACTGGCGGCAAGCGCGGCCTGCTGCTCGGCTGCGGGCTGGGCGGCGAAGCGGTCGGGGTGCAGCTTGCGCGATTGCGCGTAGAAGGTCTTCTCGAGCGCGGCGAGGTCGAGGTGCAGGTGCTGCGGGAGTCCGAAGAGAGTGAAGTAGTCGGTAGCGCTCATGCTGTTGTTAGATTACCTGTCGCGGGTTTTGGGTGCGGACGTACACTGGGGAAATGTTGAAGCCTGCCGTGTTGGTGCCGCTTGTGCTGTCTGTGTCGATGTTTGTGTGGGGTCCGGTTGCGGGTGGGGCGCAGCCGCCGATGGTTGCGAGGACGGCGGCGAGTGACTCGGATTGGAAGAGTGCGCCGTGGGCAATCGATATGCAGAGGCGTCATGCGCAGTTGATTGAGCGCAATGGGCCGGGCACAGATGCGGCGTTGCGCGCTACGTTGCTCGCGATGGGCGATAAGGATCAGGACGCGCGCGGGATTGTGCATGGCCAGCCGAAGAACAGCGGCAAGCTGGAGATGGCGAGGAATCTCGCGGAGATCGATGCGGGGCTGACGGCGCGGTTGAAGGAGATCGTCGCGAAGGAGGGTTGGCCGACGATTGCGCTGGTGGGAATCGATGCGTCGAATGCGGCGATGACGATCCTGACGCATACGCGGGATCATGCGTGGCAGTTGGCTTTGCTGCCGCAGCTGGAGGAGCTGGCGGATACGGGGAAGATCGACGGGTCGGCGCTGGCGCTGGTGGTCGATAAAGAGCTGGTGAGCGAGAGCAGGCTGCAGCGCTATGGCACGCAGTTCAAGTATGTGGATGGTGCGATGGCGATGTTTGGAGTCGAGGATGCGGCGGGGCTCGATGTACGCAGGGCGACGCTGTTTCTGCCGCCGATGGATGCGTATAAACAGCTGCTGATGCAGATGTATCACCTGCCGGTGAGTAATACGATTGTGAGCTCGAAGTAGCTAGGCGGCTACGGCGATGCGCTCGGCTGTAGTGATGGGCTCGGGGATGGGCAGGCCGCCTTCTGCGAGCTCTTCAAGGTAGATCTTGATACCGTCGCGGATCAGCGTGGCAACTTCCTCGCGAGTTTCAGCAGCCACACCGAGGCCGGGGAGATCAGGAGCGTAGGCGCCCCATCCACCGTCTTTGCCGCGTTCGAAAATGACCAGATATTCACGCATTTACTGCCTTATGGTTGCTTGAGTGTTTTCTTAGTAATTTCTACTGTGCGCTCTTTACCTTGGTCGTCAATGAAGTGCATCTTGCGACCGTCCACGTAGTACTTGATTGGCCCATTCACAGTTAGGTTTGCAGCTTTAGACCAACGAAAGTGCAGGCGCTCCTCCAATAGATAAACGATGTCTCCGCCGTCGATTACATAATTCGCATAGACACGATAGACGGCTATGTTCGATCCGCTCGTCGTGCCTTGATAGCTTCCACTATTGCCGTTCGCGTAGACAGAACCAGATTCGCTTGAGTTGTTTATCGTTCCCGCGAAGTATCTGTTGCGCTCTGTGTCCAGGACCTTGCCATTGAGCCACACAGGATTCTTAGCTGCATAAGCAATGTTTGCAGCGACTGCCGCAAACATAAGCAGAACCACCCATCGCCACATTTTGAACATGGTCGAATTCTACGTGAGAATGTATTTGCGAAGTTTCTTAAGCGGAGAAGCTGGAGCCGCAGCCGCAGCTCTTGGTGGAGTTGGGGTTGATGAAGTTGAAGCCCTGGCGCATGAGGGTCTCTTCGAAGTCGAGGACCATGCCGGCGAGGTAGAGGAAGCTCTTGGGGTCGACGAAGATGCGGACCGGCCTGGCGCCCGAGGGGTCGTTGGGTGTCTCGACGCCGGCGCCGAAGACGAAGGTGCGGTCGCGCTCGCGGGGCTGGGTGTCGAAGCGGATGCTGTAGCTGAGACCGCTGCAGCCGCCGCCCTGAATGCCGACGCGCAGACCGCCCTGGTCGGGGGAGACGCCCTCTTTGGCCATCGCAACGCGGATGCGTTTGAGGGCGTTCTTCGTGATCTCGATGGCGGCCTTGGCGCGGGGCTGCTGGCCCTCGGCGGTGAGCAGGGTCATGCCCGCGAGAGGGTCCTTGTTGGTCTCGGGCGCGGGCGCGCTCATGGACTGGCTGGTGGTGGGCGAGATGGAGATGGTCGGCATAAGCGTTGTGCTGGTACGAACGAGAAGCAGATTTCCTATGGGAATGACAGCAAGAAAAGCAAGAACAAAGGCAACCCAATCCTGCCGCGATGAAGCCGCTTCGAGCCTGGGTTACGCGGAGTGTTGCGCCCCACCCATGACGATGGAGCTGTCATGGGTGGGGCCCCCTGGGAGAAAGGGTGGCTTAGTGAGCGGCGACGGCGGCAGGTGCTTCTTCGGCGACGCCGTTCTTGTGCTTCCAGTCGCCAATCGCTGCACGAATCGCGTCTTCTGCGAGAACGCTGCAGTGGATCTTAACCGGAGGAAGCGCGAGCTCCTTGACGATGTCGGTGTTGGAGATGGTGAGGGCCTCGGCGACCGTCTTGCCCTTGACCCACTCGGTGGCGAGGGAGCTGGAGGCGATGGCCGAGCCACAGCCGAAGGTCTTGAACTTGGCGTCTTCGATGATCTGGGTCTCGGGATTGACCTTGATCTGGAGGCGCATGACGTCGCCGCACTCAGGTGCGCCGACAAGGCCGGTGCCAACTTCGGAGCTGCTCTTGTCGAGCGTGCCGACGTTGCGGGGATGCTCGTAGTGATCGACTACCTTTTCGCTGTATGCCATGGTTGTGTCCCTCGTTGCATTCGTTGGATGTTGCGCCGGTGCGGTGGGATGCGCCGGGTTGAAGATTCCGGGGCTAAAGCCCCCTTGCCTATTGGCGGAATTCAGGGGCCTGAAGGCCCCCCGCTCCCTCCGAGAAGCTTAGTGCGCGGCCCACTCGATCTTGCTGAGATCGATTCCTTCTTTGACCATCTCGTAGAGCGGGGAGAGCTCGCGGAGATGTTGGACGACGTCGATGATCTTGTCGGCGACGTAGTCGACTTCGGCCCTGGTGTTGAAGCGGCCGAGACCGAAGCGGATGGAACTGTGAGCGACGTCGTCGCCGAGGCCGAGGGCCTTGAGGACGTAGCTGGGCTCAAGCGTGGCCGAGGTGCAGGCCGAGCCGGACGAGACCGCGATGTCGTTGATGCCCATCAGCAGCGACTCGCCTTCAACATAGATGAAGCTCATGTTGAGGTTGCCGGGCAGGTGGTGCTCCATGTTGCCGTTGACCTGGGTGTAGTCGAGCGCGTTCTCGAGCTTGGCGCGGAGGTAGTCGCGGAGTTCCTGCTCGCGGACGGCTTCGGCGGCCATCTCGTTCTGGCAGATCTCGCAGGCGGCGCCGAGACCGACGATGCCGGGGACGTTCAGCGTACCCGAGCGCATGCCGCGCTCGTGGCCGCCGCCGTTGATCTGCTCGGCGAGCTGGACGCGCGGGTTGCGTCTGCGCACATACAACGCTCCAACACCTTTAGGCCCGTAGAGCTTGTGGCCGGAGATGGACATCAGGTCGATGTTGTCGGTGAGGACGTTGACCGGGATCTTGCCGACGGCCTGAACGGCGTCGCAATGGAAGATGATGCCCTTCTCGTGACAGAGCTTGCCGATCTCCTGGATGGGCTGGATGACACCAATCTCGTTGTTCGCGTACATGATGGAGACGAGGATGGTCTTGTCCGGGCCCTCGGTCACGATGGCGCGCTTGAGGTCTTCAAGATCGATGAGGCCGTCGGCCTGGACGGGGAGATAGGTGACACGGAAGCCGGACTTTTCGAGGCGCTTGCAGGTGTCGAGCGTGGCCTTGTGCTCGGTGACCTGGGTGATGATGTGGTTGCCGCGCTCCTTGTACATCTCGGCGACTCCCTTGAGGGCGAGGTTGGTGCTCTCGGTGGCGCCGGAGGTGAAGATGATCTCCTTGGAGGTCGCGCCGATGAGGCGGGCGATCTGCTCGCGGGCCTTTTCGACGCCCTGCTCGGCCTCCCAGCCAAAGGAGTGGTTGCGGCTGGCGGCGTTGCCGAAGATGCCCGTGAGGTAGGGCATCATGGCCGCGAGGACGCGGGGATCCAGCGGCGTGGTCGCGTGGTTGTCCATGTAGATGGGAAGCTTGACGCCCGCGGGGAGGGTGTGGTGCGACTGGGTGATATTCAATCCGGGTGTTTCAGTCATGGTGTTTGCTCCTAAGATGTGGCGCTGTGCGCCGGTGTTCGTGTTGCCGTAAAAACCCGTTGTTCGTGTTTCCGTCAAAACTCAGCGTTCGATGGAGATCAGGCCACCGGCCATCGGCGCGGGGAGTTGGTCCGCGGGCTCGATGAGATCGGCGACGCTGATGCCCGAGAGCAGGTCGGTGATGCTGTCGTTGACCTTGCGCAGCGGCTCTTTGATGGTGCAATGGCCGGCGAGGTCGCAGGTTCCGTGAATCGTAATGCAGCTGGTGATGAACAGCGGGCCGTCGATGGCACGGATGACTTCGAAGGCGGAGATATCGGCTGCAGCGCGGGCCAGGGCGTAGCCGCCGTTGGTGCCGGCGTGCGAGAGGAGCAGACCGGCGCGGGCGAGGGTCTGGAGGATCTTGGCAAGAAGCTGCGGCGGGATATGGTAGGCCTCGGCGATGTCCTTGGCGGAGCGGGCGCCGGAGTTGCGGGCGTCGCTGCCGGCCTGCTCGGCAAGATAGGCCTGCTCGGCAAGATATTTGAGGGCCATGAGGCCGTAGTCCGCTTTTTTTGTGAGCCGTAGCATAGGAGTGTGTGGGCGGAGGTTGCGGCGCATGGGAGATTGCAGTGCAGACTTCCGCCAAATTCAGTGTACGGAATAGAAGGATTGGAAGCAAGACCAAAGTGGTCGGAGATTGATTTGGAGTGTGACCGACGTAAAAATCGGCTAACATGATGTATCTTCCGGACGTGATGTCCGATGGTTTTTTGAGCGTTTGTGACTGACCTACGACAATTTCGAGCCGCGCCTAACCTGCTGACAATGCTGCGGTTGTTTGTGCTGCCGTTTCTGGTAATAACGATCCTGAACGGGCACTGGGGGCTGGCGTTTGCGCTGCTGTGGATAGCAGGGGTGAGCGACGGACTGGACGGGCTGCTGGCGCGCGTGCTGGAACAGCGCACGAAGCTGGGGCAGTATCTGGATCCGATCGCGGACAAGTTGCTGCTGAGCACGCTGTTTGTGGTGCTGACGCATGTGGGAGCGATTCCGCGGTATGTGACGGTGCTGGTGCTGAGCCGCGACCTGGGGATTCTGCTGATTGCGACGCTGTTGTTTGCGACGAGTACGCTGCGCGACTTCCAGCCGAGCCAGCTGGGGAAGCTGAATACGCTGGTGCAGATCCTGGGCGTGCTGACGGTGATGACCTACGAGGTGATTCCGCGGTCGGGACTGGAGGCGCTGCGGAATGTGCTGCTGTGGACGATTGCGGCGCTGGCGCCGGTGTCGGCGGCGGAGTATGCGTGGATCGTGATTCGGAGAGTGTCGGAGCCGGTGCGGGTGATCGCGCCGCCACAGGGGTAGAGCGGGCTGCGGGGCGAAAGCCCATTCTTGCGCGGAACGAATTCCGCGGGCTGAAGCCAACGGTTCCCTGCGAAAGAGCCAGCTGGGCCATCGGTTTCTGATCGCCGAAGGTTGCGGTCAGGGCGGGAGTCCGGTTACACTGAAACGACGCACCAGAGGCGCGTAGCTCAGTTGGTTAGAGCGCTACCTTGACACGGTAGAGGTCAGCGGTTCGAATCCGCTCGTGCCTACCACTCACCTCACCCCCGCGGGAAGTCTCGACTTCAAAGCCGTCTGGGATCTCAGGACCGGAACAAAGGTCTGTGATGCGCGTGGAGTTCTCTGGAAGTATGCGAAACAAGTTTTGATTTTTGGAGTGATGTCATGGCACAGGTATGTGAGCTTTGCGGCAAGGGGCCGCAGTTCGGTAATAACGTCTCGCACGCGCACAACGTTACACGTCGGCGCTGGAACCCGAATCTGCAGTCGGTTAAGTCGGTGACGAACGGCAACTCGAAGCGGGTGAAGGTCTGCACGAGCTGCATCAAGACCGGCAAGATCGTCAAGGGTTAGTGAATCGCGAGTAGGGAGTAAGGAGTAGAGCGGCCGAGGTTGGCTGCTGGACTTCAAGCCTTCGCGCACACATTTTTAAATTCTTAATAAGATCAGTAGAGACGCCCCAGCCTGCATGATGATGCAGGCTGGGGCGTTTTCATGTTGGATCTACTGCTAGCTCACTGTCCTTCGAACTTGAGTGAGGCGGAGTTGATGCAGTAGCGCTGGCCGGTGGGGTTGGGGCCGTCGGGGAAGACGTGGCCGAGGTGACCGCCGCAGGCTGCGCAGGTGACCTCGATGCGACGCATCCCCAGCGTGCTGTCCTCGTGGAGCTCGACGGCGTCGCTGGTAATGGGGTCGAAGAAGCTGGGCCAGCCGCAGCCGGAGTCGAATTTGGTGTCGGACTTGAAGAGTGAGGCGTCACAGGCGGCGCAGTGATAGAAGCCGTCGGCGTGGTTGTCGACCAGAGCCCCGGTGAAGGGGCGCTCGGTGCCCTTCTCGCGGAGGACATGGTATTGCTCGGGGGTGAGCTGCTGGCGCCACTCGGCGTCGGTCTTTGTTCCCTTCGCGGGCGCCTGGTGCGTGATCTCCTTGTGCGTGATCTCTTCGATGGCGGCGTCGCTGAGCGGGCCAGCAGGGGGGATGGTCGGCATGGTGGTTCTCCTCGCTTGATTGGATGCAGTGCGGGCGGGGCGGACTCGCGGTCATGCGGAGGCTGGCTAGAAGGCTGAGGGCCCCTTGGCGATGCACTCGATCTCAACGAGGGAGTCTTTGGGCAGGGCGGCGACCTGCACGGTGGAACGCGCGGGTGCGACTACGCCCTCCGGGGCGAAGTACTTTGCGTAGATGGCGTTCATCGCGGCGAAGTCGGCCAGGTCTTTGAGAAAGACGGTGGTCTTGACGACGTGGGCGAGATCGAGGCCGGCGGCGGTGAGAACGGCCTTGAGGTTGTCGAGGACGCGGGTGGTCTGCTCGGCGATGCCGCCGGGGACGAGATTGCCGGTGGCGGGATCGATGGGGATCTGGCCGGAGGTGTAGAGCGTGTCGCCGACGCGAACGGCCTGCGAGTAGGGGCCGATGGCGGCGGGTGCGTCGGTGGTGGAGATGGAGGTCTTGCTGAGATTGTCGAGAGGCATAGGGAGGATTGTGCACTCAGAGAGCGTTGCGGTGCAAGATGCCGACATGGAACGAGAAATTAAATATCAAGGGCGGGAAATGATCCCCGCCCTTGGTATTGGTGTGTGAGCTTACGGTTTAGCGACCGCGGGTGCCGCCGCCGGTGCGACGACCGGCGGGGCGGCCAGAGTTGCCACCCTGCGGGCGTCCACCGCTGGAGCGTCCACCGGAGCTCGAACGGCCGAAGCCACCACCCGAGCCGCTGCGCGAACGCTGCGGTGCGGAGTAGGGGGCGGGCTCGCTGGAGGTTCCGTCGGCGTTCTTCCAGCTGCGGGTCTCCATCTGGAGCAGGTCGTTGGACGGCTTGCTGAGGTCGATCGGCTTATTGCGCTCTTCCTTGGCAAGATTCTTGTCGGCCTCGTGCCACTCGAACTTGATTTTCAGCTCGCGCTCCAGCTTGCGGGCGTCGCCCTTCTCGAGCGGCGTGACGAAGGTGCTGGCAATGCCGCTGGCGCCGGCACGGCCGGTGCGGCCGATGCGGTGAACGAAATCGTCCGAGCCATTGGGCAGATCGTAGTTGACGACGTGCGCGATGTTTGAGATGTCGATGCCGCGCGCCGCAACATCTGTAGCCACCAGGACGCGGCTGCGGCCCGTGGCGAAGCTCTTGAGGGCGGCGCTGCGCTGCGATTGTGAGCGGTCGCCGTGGATGATCTCGATCTCATGGCCGAGCTTCTCGAGCTTGCGACCGATGCGGTCGGCGCCGTGCTTGGTGCGCGAGAAGACGAGGTAGGTGCCCTCTTCTTCGTTGAGCATCTTGTCGAGTTGGGAGAGCTTCTGATCCTGCATGACGGTGTAGACGCGAAGCTCTACGCTGTCGACGGGATGCGATGTCAGGCCGATCTCGACACGGACTGGCGATTGAACATAGTCCTTGACGATCTCGCGGATGTTGGCGTCCAGCGTGGCCGAGTAGCACATGGTCTGGCGGTCCTTGGGGAGCGCTGCGACGATGCGCTTGATCGACGGGAGGAAGCCCATGTCCAGCATGCGATCGACTTCGTCGAGGACGAGCATGTCGACGTCCTTGAGGTTGATGGCCTTGCGCCGGAGGAAGTCTTCGAGACGTCCAGGGGTGGCGACGATCAGGCGCGGACCGCGACCGATCTGCTCGATCTGGGTGTTCTCGGAGAGGCCACCGCAGACCAGCACGGCGTCAGTTTTGAGCGTCGGGCAGATCTTGTGGAAGGCTTCGAGAACCTGCATGGCGAGCTCGCGGGTGGGCAGAAGGATGAGCGAGAGGACAGGTGTCTTCTTGCCGCGCGTCGAGGGAACGGAGATCTCTTCGAGGCGCTCGATCATGGGGATGAGGAAACTGAGGGTCTTGCCGGTGCCGGTGGAGGCGGTGGCGAGAATGTCGTCGCCTTCGAGTGCGGGCGGGATCGCTCCGGCCTGCACGGGCGTGGGTGTGACAAAGCCGGCGGCAGCGAGGCGCGCCTTGAGGGAGTCGGAGATCTGGAAGTCGGCAAACGTAATGGCCGAGGCTTCTTCGGTGGTCGCCGAAATGTGACGCGAGACCTGCAGTGGTTCAGGGTTCAAAATGGAATCGAGGGTAAGGGTAGACAAGGTTTTCCTTTGTAATGGGTAAACGAGCGAGCGAATGAATGCAGAGACGCGGATCGCAGGCAAGCGCACGAAAGGCGGCTTGCGAGCTTATGCGTGGATTCCAGTTTCAGCATTGCTTGAGTGTTGCGATGTAAGCACTGCTGCTGCACGGCGAGGCCCGTTCCTGTGAACGGCCTGCTAGCCAGAGCAACCAACGCTTAGATAACGGGCGGTGGGTGGGGTATGTGGCGCTCGCGGTCTCTGGCCAGACTCGAATCCATTGGGAGTCATCTGCCCGCGGTGCCCTGCGTAAGTATTTCCAACGCAAGACCAGTGTAACACAGTGGTCAAGGGGGAGTTCCGTTGGTCTGGTTGTTCCCGCATTGACCACTGCGGGAGATGCATTGTGGACGTAGAAAAGCCCTGCGGGGATGGGTTAGATCCTGCGCAGGGCTGTTAGGAGTGGGTTAGGGTTTAACTGTTAGCGACGTTCGCGCTCGTGTCCCTGGCCATCACGCTCGTGCGTGGCGTGGAAGCTCTGGAAGTGATCGTCCGGCTCGCGATACGCGCCGTGGCCGGGCAAAGCGCCGTGGTAGCCAAAGTGCGGGTCGTAGGCGTGATTCACGTTGCCGTAGAAATCGCGGGGACCATGGAACCAGGGGCCGGCACCGAGGAAGACGCTGCCGTTGAACCACTCGGGACCGTAGTAGCCATAGGGAGCGCAATCATAGGGCGAGTAGTCAAAGTAGCCATAGGGGCACATCGGAGCCGGGCCACTAATTTCTACGCCAAGAGAGACCTGGGCGTTTGCCTTGGGGACTGGCATGAGAAAGAGTGCGAGCGCAACTGCTGTTGTAACGAGAAGAGTCTTAATTGCACGCATAAAAAGAACCTCCGTTCGATAAGAAACCGAATCATAACGAAAAGTTGCAAAGAGTGCGGATGAAAAAACCCCCTATGCAGTTGACTACATAGGGGGTTGGTTGGTAGATCGGTGGAGAAATTACCTCTTATCTCCACCCCCGGCGTGACCGCGACCGTCGCGAGACTCATTGCCCCTGAAGTCCTGGGCGGCACCTTGGTGAGACGCAGCCTCGCCGCGTCCAGGCATGTTCCCCTTGTAGCCGTGCTGGGGATCATAGTTGTTGTTCACGTTGCCGCGGAAGTTGGAAGGGCCATGGAACCAGTGACCCGTACCGATGAAGACACCGCCGTTAAACCATTCCGGCCCGTAGTAACCATCGGGCACGCAGTTGTAGGGGGCGTAGTCGTAATAGCCGTAAGGGCAGCTTGGCTCAGCGCCGAAGGTCACAGAAACCTGGGCGTGCGAAGGAGTTGCGGGGATCAGCAGGAAAACAGCCGCAGTGGCTGCGGCAATGAGACCGTACTTGATGCTGTGCATGAAAGAGTACCTCTCGCGGTAAGACGGTGAGTTGCGGGAGATACGTTGCCATGCGAGGAGATGAATTAACCGGTGGCGCGCTATTCGGCTTCGATTATTCGATGGGTTAGGAGGACCGCTTGCGAGCTGGGCCGCCAAAGCTACGCGATTTGCCACGCTTTGGGGGAACGGGCTTCTTGAGCTGTGCAGCCTCGGGAAGGACCTTCTTGCGCTCGACTTTTTTGCCGGCAGCGGCGCGGTTGAGGGCCTGGACTTCGCCGGGGAGGAGTTCGCGGAAGCCGCCGGGAGGTACGTCGAGGGTGAGCGCGCCGTAACCGATGCGGCGGATCTTCTCGACGTGGTTGCCGATCTCTTCGAACATCTTGCGCAGCTGGCGGTTGCGGCCTTCGGTGAGCGTGACCTCGAACCAGGGGTTTTCGCCCCGGCGGACCTGCTCGATCTTGGCGGGCTGGGTGAGGACGCGGTCGCGGCGGCCGGTGCTGCGGGTGTCGGCGAGGCGGCCGCGGTCGATCATGATGCCGCGGCGGAGTTGGTCGATGGCGGCGTCGGTGGGCGCGCCGGAGACCTTGACGAGGTAGGTCTTGAGCACGCCGGTGGCGGCCTTGGAGAGCTTGTTGGCGAGGTCGCCGTCGTTGGTCATCAGCAGCAGGCCCTCGGAGAGGTAGTCGAGGCGGCCGACGGGATAGAGGCGCGGGAGCTTCAAGTGCTCGCCGGTGGTCTTCTTCTGCGAGTCCTGGCCGAGGAGCTGCATGACGGTGGGGCGGTGCTCGGGGTCGTCGAGCGTGGTGACGTAACCGCGCGGCTTGTTGACCATGAAGTACTTGGTGGGTTCGGGGCCGTGGAGAAGCTTGCCGTCGACGCGGATGTGGTCGCGGGTAATGTCGGCGCGGGTGCCGAGCTCGGTGACGATCTGGCCGTTGAGGACGACGCGGCCTTCGAGGATGATGGCCTCGGCGGCGCGGCGGCTGGCGATGCCGGCCTGGGCGAGGATCTTCTGGAGACGGTCGCCGCGGGGGGCTGCGGATTCCTGTGGCTTGGGAGTGGGGGACTTGCTCATGGTGTTGGGCTTTCTGACTGCGGAGAGGCTCATCGCGGTCGGGACGATCTGGTGCCGTGGTTTGCAGGCACAGTTTGATTATCTACTGTTTTGCACAGTCTCAGTATCTCCTGTTTGGAGATAAGCGGTTCTCTACGAGCGGAGACGGGTTAGTCGCGGCGGCCGGAGAAAATCTGGGTGAGGGCGAGGAAGATGTTGATGCCGTCGAGGTAGATGCTCAGGGCGAGCTCGACGGCGGTGGCACCGTCGCCACCCTGGCGGATGCGCATGAAGTCCACTACGACGAGCACGCTGAAGATGGCCAGCGTCGCGTAGGAATAGACGTTGGGCGAGACGAAGTGGAAGAACATGCTGAGGACGCCGACCAGCACCAGGACCAGAAGCGCGGCGTAGGCGTAGTTGGCGACGCGGCGGTAGTCGAAGTTGAAGATCTGCGCGCCGATGCCCAGGCAGCCCATGCCGACGGCGGTGGTCAGCGCGGCGTTGAAGACCGCGTTGCTGTGGCCGGTGTGCAGCAGCATGTTGATCCAGGGGCTGATCTCAAAGCCCATCGCCAGCGCCAGTAGAAGGAAGAGGCCGAAGGAGAGAACGGGGGTTTTGCGCGTGGCGCGGATGGCGAAGATCAGCGCGAAGGTGGCGATGACGCAGACCCAGAACATGCCGCCGGCGAAGGCGGGTGGCGCGAGGTAGACGCCTACCGCCGAGGTGAAGAAACCCAGCGAGGCGATGACCAGCACCTGGCTGAGCAGCGCGGGAACGGCGCGGGTCTGGGGAACAGCGCCGAAGCTGTTGCGGCTGTCGTTGCGCCCGTCGATGATGATGGGATTATTGCGGTTGTCCATAATGCCTCTTGCACAAAATCGTATGCTTATAAGACGCACAAACAACCCAAAAGTCGCAGGTCCTGCGCGGACGGCGAGGGTAAAGTCCTGCGCGGACGGCGAGGGTCGAAGCGGGGTGTTATTCGTCGTCTTCGGGAGTTCCGTCGGCCTGAGACGAATGAACGTCCGCCATCGGTTCGACCTGGGAGGGGTACTGATGCTCACGGTTGTGACCCCCGAGAGCAGTGGACTTGTCGCTGAGGAGGTCTTCGGGCGTGTCGTGCTCGATGTGCGTGGGAGCGGGAGCGGCGTTGAGTTCGTCCAGAGGAGGACTGCCGCCGGTGCTGTCAGCGGATGTTTCGTCGGGAGACACGTCGTTCGCCTGTCTGTGTTCTTCCATCTGGATCTCCTCCTGAACGGCTTCGTTGAGCTCGCCGGCCATCTTCTCAAACTCTTCGATGCTGGGAAGCTCGTTGATGTCTTTGAGGCCGAAGCGGAGGAGGAAGTCCTTGGTGGTCTTGTAGAGGATGGGGCGGCCGATGACCTGCTTGCGGCCGGCGGTGGTGACGAGCTTGCGCGCCAGGAGCGAGCCGAGCACGCCGGCGGAGTCGACGCCACGAATCTCGGAGACCTCGGGGGCGGTGACGGGCTGCTTGTAGGCGACGACGGCGAGCGTCTCGAGGGCCTGCAGGGTGAGCTTCAGCGGGGGCTTGAGGCTCTTGACGAAGCCGCGGACGGCATCGTGGTACTCGGCCTTGGTGCCCAGGCGGAAGCCGCCGGCGACCTCGCGGATCTCGAGGCCGCGGTCGCCATTGGCGTAGTCGGCGATGAGCTCTTCGAGGATGGAGCGGAAGTAGTCGCGGAGCTTGCGCTCGCGGGATTTGGCCTCGCTGGCGGCGTCGCGCGCGAGCTTCTTCTCGTCGTCGGCGGAGGGTTCAGGCTGCTCGGCGGCCGGTGTCTCGGCGATTGGGGTCTCGGCGGCTGGGGACTCGGCCTCAGAGGCCGGACTCTCAGAGTCTTCGGTCTCGGCGGCAGGAGACTCGGCTTCGAGGACCGCGACGGGGTTGATGGTTTCCGCGTTGAGGGCTTCGGCGTCGTCGATCGTCTCCGGCTGGTCGGAGTCCGTTGCCGATTCGTCTTCGAGAGCGAGAGACTGCTGCTGGGCGGCGAGGGTTTCGAGCTCGGCCTGGCCTTCTTCGCCGAGCAGGCCGGTGAGTTGGGCGAGCGTGACGGGCTCTTCTGACGCGTAGATGACGGCTTCGATCTTGGCTTTAAGGCTCATGGGTGTGCAGGGTAGAGTGTATCAACCCGGCACCCATCTTGTTGTGAGCCGGAAGGTGGGCTAGCCGGCGATCTTGTTGAAGAGCCAGAAGAGGGAGCCGGAGAGCAGCGCAGCGATGGGGAGGGTGAATACCCAGGCCATGGCGATGTTGCGGATGGTGGACCACTGCAGGCCGCTGCCGTTGGCGGTCATGGTGCCGGCGATTCCGGAATTAAGCACGTGGGTGGTGCTGACGGGAAGACCGTAGGTGTCGGCCACCAGGATGGTGCACATGGCGACGAGTTGCGCGGAGGCTCCCTGGGCGTAGGTGAGGTGGGTTTTGCCGATCTTTTCGCCGACGGTGATGACGATGCGCTTCCATCCGACCATGGTGCCGAGACCGAGTGCGAGCGCGACGGCAACCTTCACCCAAAGGGGGATGAAGCGAGTGGATCGATCGAGGAAGCCCTTGTAGGCTGACATGATCCTGGCGTCGGCAGGGGCGATCTTCGGTGCTCCAACAGCTTTGGGGAGCAGGCGCAGGGTTTCGCTGGTCAGGTACATCTGGCTGCGGACGCTGGCCTGCATGTTGGCGGGAACGCCACCGATGGAACCATAGAAGGTGGCCTCGTTGCGGATGGTTGTGACCTGCTGCTGGAGGGCGAGCATGACGCTGGGCTCGTACTTCCTGGTGGCGACGAAGTGCTCGAGTTCGGGCTGGGCTGCTGCTGCCGTTGCTGCGGGATCGACGTAATGGCTGATGGCGCCGGCGACCTGGGTGGAGGCGGCGGCGAAGCCCTGAATCTCCCCGGGGCTGGCGTTATGGTTGATCGCGTAGGCGGTGGGGACAGTGCCGACGAGGATGAGCATGATGAGGCCCATGCCCTTCTGTCCATCGTTGGAGCCATGCGCGTAGGAGACGCCGCCGCAGGTGAGGATCAGCAGCGCGCGAATGTAGAACGGCGGAGGGGCTGTACCTTCGGGCGCTTTGAACAGGCGCGGGTCGCGGGCGACCAGCTTGAAGATCAACAGAACCAGGCCGGCGAAGACGAAGCCAACCAGCGGCGAGATCAGCAGGGCTTCGAAGACCTTCTTGACCTGCCCCCAGTCGAGGCCGTCGGCGTGGCCGCTGCCCTGCATGAGCTGGTTGGCGATGCCGACGCCGAGGATCGAGCCAATCATGGTGTGGGAACTGGAGACCGGGAGACCCTTCCACCAGGTGGCGAGGTTCCAGACGATCGCCGCGAGCAGCAGCGCGAAGACCATGGAGAAGTCGGAGCCCTTGCTGACCTTGAGGAAGAGCTCAATGGGTAGAAGGCTGATGATCGCGAAGGCCACGGCACCGGAGCTGAGAAGCACGCCGATGAAGTTCAGGATGCCGGAGTAGACCACGGCGACGTGGGGCTCGAGTGAGTGGGTGTAGATGACGGTGGCGACGGCGTTGGCGGTGTCAAGGAAGCCGTTAACGAACTCGAAGCCGAGCGCGATGATGAGCGCGATGCCCAGCAGAATGAAGGGGAAGACCGAGGGGGAATGAACGCTCGCGAGGTCGGCCGAAAGACTGTTCCCGATGTAGAGGACGCCACCCACGAGCAGGATGCCGAAGAGGATGGACCCCCACTTGCCGGAAGAGGAGTTTAAAAGCTTGTCGTGGAGGAGGGAGGGTGAACAGGCGGCTTCAGGCGTGATTACGGGTGTGGCCATCGTAGTTTTGTCTTGGCTCACTCGGGAGTGAGCGCGGAACGCATCAAGCTTCGTGGGGTGAATGGTTCATTTCAGGTGAACAGGCGAACTTGCGAACTTGCGGGCTACTAAGAGTCTAGTCCCCGGACTGCAGGAGAGGCTAGAGCATGCTCCCGTTATTGTGCGCTGGACGAGGCATGAGATGCCGTTTTTCTTCTTTGGGGAAAACAGCGTTAAGGGCTGTGGTTTCGCTGTACACCCAGAGGAGAAATGCTCTAGTCGCCGGGGATGTGGGCGTAGGTGGTGTCCCAGTGGACGAGGATGTTGTGCAGCACGGTGCTACCGCAGAGGTAGGCGGACTCGAGGGCGATGTGCATGCCGATGAAGGGTGCGGTGACGGACTCGACGGCCGTGTGGCCGGGGCGCTGCTCGGTGTAGTTGCTGCCGGTGCGCAGGACCATTACGCGATCGATGTCGACGCGATGCATGGCATGCAGGCGCTCGAGAGCGTTCATGAAGCCGGCGTCTTCCATCTCGGAGGTCGCGAAGACGCCCTTGCCCTGGGTGTAGAGACGGACCCAGTCGCGCGCGTACCGGGTCATGATCCTGCCGTGCCAGTAGTAGTCGCTGGCAAAGGTGGCGCCGATGAGGACGAAGGGCGGGCGGCGGGCGGCGGGGTAGTTGGTGAAGCCGGCGCGGAGGTCGGCGACCCTGGGATCGTCGCCGAGATCCAGGTCTTTGGTCTGGGCGAAGGCCCAGGCGGTGAGCTTCGGGTTGAGGGTGTAGAGGTTCGAGCGGGTCCAGGTTGTGGCGGGAAGGCTGGGCGGATCAGGACGCTGCGCGCCGCTGGGGAAGAGGCCGTAGGGCCAGTCGGCGGGCGCTTCGCGGGGGTCGATCTCGCGGGCGACGTCGTTGACGACGAAGTTGGCCCACGCCGCCGAGCCGATGGATGCGATCTGCGGGTCGACGCCTCCGATGCCGTTGATGAGGATGTAGGCGTGGGTGAGGTCAAAGCGTGGATCGAGGCCGAGCGCCATCATGGATGCGGTCGCGTTGACCAGCGTGGTTCCGCTGACGATGCCAAGGAGGGTGTGCCCGGGGTTGGTGCGGATGGGGTGGGGGCCGCTTGATCCTCCGGGCCCGCTTGATCCGCCCGGCCCGCCGGGGAAGTCGAGGACTTCGGTGAGGTGCTCGCGCTCAACCCAGAACTGGAACTCTCCGGGGATATCGCCGGTGTCGTTGCCGATCTCGAAGGTGGTGACGATGACGGCGCGGATCGGCCAGGGCTTCGGTGGCGCTTGGGTGCGGGCGGTCGCGGGTATCAGCAGCAGCGTGCAGAAGGTGCCGAGGATCGAAACACGAAGGCGGGGTGCGCGCATGGCGGCGACTCCAGAGCAGTTTTGGTTCAGAGTCTCTAGGTTATCGCATGTTGTCAGGGTCTTCTTACGAGAGGACGCAGCGCAAACCGCGGAGATGATTGTGCTGAAATAGACGTAGCCATGAGCGAAGACACTGCACGGAGCGAAGATACTGCACGGATTATAGTTCGCGAGTTTGAAGCGGGCGATGAAGATGCGTTTCGGCGATTGAATGAGGAGTGGATCACTCGTTACTTCAAGCTGGAGCCGAAGGACGAGTATGCGTTTGCGAATCCGCGCGAGACGATTCTCGGTGCCGGAGGAAGAGTCTTCTTCGCTGTGCGTGATGGGGAACCGGTGGGATGTTGTGCGTTGGTGGCGATGGGGCCGGGTGAGTTCGAGGTGGCGAAGATGGCGGTGACGTCGTCGGCGCAGGGATTGGGTGTTGGACGACTGGTGCTGCAGCGTGCGGTGGATGCGGCGAGAGATGCTGGGGCAACGCGGCTGTATCTGGAGACCAACCACGTACTGACGCCCGCAATTCATCTGTACGAGGCGGTCGGGTTTCGGAATCTTCCGCAGGAGCGTGTGACGCCGTCGCCGTATGCGCGGGCAGATGTGTTTATGGAGATGGTGTTGGAGCCTTAGCTCCAGTCGTCGCGGACCTGTGCCTGATCGGCGAAGACTTGCTCGAAGTGATCGGTCTTCTTGATGAGAATGTCGCCGAGCTGCTCGGATTGGCGGAGCAGGATCGCCTGCAGGCGGACGAGCTCGAGCATGGCGAGGAAGGTGCAGATGACGGCGCGCTCGGACCGGGTGTTGTGCAGCAGGCGGCGCAGGCTCATCGGCTTGTCTTCCATCAGCAGGCGGCGCTTTACGAAGTCGATCATCTGCGCGACGGTGACGGATTCTTCCTCGATGGAGTGGATGGGGCGCTCACGGAGGCGCGTGAGGATGTCCTGAAAGACGCGGACGAGGTCGACGGCGTCGGCATCGATCTCGCGGTCTGCTTCAGTCGAATCGATGCCCTCGTCGCGCAGGAAGCCTTTCAGGCCGGAGTGGGTCCAGGTGGCCTCTTCGAGCATCTGCTTTTGCTGCAGCATCTGCGCGGCAGCCTTGAAGCGTTCGTGTTCGAGGAGGCGCTCGACGAGCTCGCGGCGGGGGTCTTCGGCATCTGCGCCGGTGACATCCGACGGGTCGCGCGGCAGCAGCGTTTTGGACTTGATGTGGATGAGCAGCGAGGCGACGTAGATGAACTCGCCGGCGGCGTCGATGTCATGCTGCTTGAGGTGGTGGGTGTACTCGAGAAACTGTGCGGTGATGCGGCCGATGGGGATGTCGTAGATGTCGATGTTCTGCTTGCGGATGAGGTCGAGCAGAAGGTCGAGCGGGCCGTCGTAGACCTGGCCGACGGTGATGCTGAAGGGCGATTGCGAGGCTTCTTCCCGGGTGGCCTTGTCGCGGGCTTTGTCACGGTCGGTGGCGCGCTTTGGCTCCGGAGCCGGAGCCGGCGTCGGGGGATGTTCGAGTGCAAAGGGTTCCGTGGTTGAAATGACCGGGACGGTGGGGGCGGTGTCGGCGGTGTCCTTCGACTCCGCCGATGCGCGATGAGACGGCGCCTCGGCTTCGCTCAGGAGGACAGTGTTTTCGCCTGCACCTTCGGTCTCCGGTCGAGAGGACGGCTCTGTGGAGCTGCCATCGGGAGCCCTGCCATCGGGGGCGCTGCCGAGATTTTGTTCGTCGCTCATGATCAGGCGAGTCCCATTGCGAGTTGCACCTCTTCCAGTGTCTGCTGCGCGCGCTTGGCGGCGCGCGTGCTGCCATTGGCGAGTACGTCCTTGATTACCTGCGGGCGGTGCTCGAGGTCACGGCGATGCGCCTGGATGGGGGCAATCCGTTCGACGATCGCGTCGGCGACCCAGCTCTTACATTCGATGCAGCCGATCTTCGCGGAGCGGCAACCTGCCGCGGCCTCTGCCTGCACGGTCTCTGAAGAGAAGACCTTGTGGAGGTCGAAGACCGGGCAGAGGTCGGGGTTGCCGGGGTCGTCGCGGCGGATGCGCGCGGGGTCGGTGACCATGGTCTTGAGCTTGGCGCGAAGGTCGGCCTCGGGCTCGGCGAGCAGGATCGTGTTGCCGTAGCTCTTGGACATCTTGCGGCCGTCGAGGCCGGGCAGTTTGGGCGACGGCGTGAGCAGCACTTTGGGCTCGGGGAGAATCTCCTTGCGTCCAAAGGGCGAGATCTTTTTGGTTTGCGAGGCAGCCTCGAAGAGTTGGCGGTGGCTGAAGTCGGTGCGGGTAGAGTTTTTGGGCTCACCGGCGAGCTTGCGTGCTTTCTCGAGGATGGCGGCCATCTCCCACGGGGCGGCCTCGGGCGAAGCGTAGAAGTCGCCGGGGTAGAGCGAGTTGAAGCGGCGCGCGACCTCGCGGGTGAGCTCGACGTGAGCGACCTGGTCGGCGCCGACGGGAACGAAGTCCGGCTTGTAGAGCAGGATGTCCGCGGCCTGCAGGAGCGGATAGCCGAGGAAGCCGTAGGTGCTGAGATCTTTGGTCGAGAGCTGTTGCTGCTGGTCCTTGTAGCTGGGCACGCGCTCCAGCCAGCCGAGCGGCGTGAACATCCCGAAGAGCGTGTTGAGGCGGTCGTGCTGCAGGACGTCGGACTGGCGGAAGATGACGCAGCGGCCGGGATCGAGGCCGGCGGAGAGGAAGTCCAGCGCGATCTGGAAGGTGTTCTCCTGCACGCGGCTGGGATCGGCGTAGTCGGTGGTGAGGGCGTGCAGATCGGCGATGAAGAAATAGCAGTCGTAGTCCTGCTGCAGGTGCACCCAGTTGTAGAGCGCGCCCATGTAGTTGCCGAGGTGCAGTCTGCCGGTGGGGCGCATGCCCGAGAGGACGCGGGGGCGGGGTGTGGTGCGGGATGGAGTGGGGCTCATGTGTGGAACTTCAAGGATACATCGGCAGGGCGGGGTTAGAGGCTGAAGAGCAGGGCCTGGAAGATTCCCATGATCGGGAGGAAGAAGATCTGGATGACGTAAAAGCCCAGAAAGAAAAAGCCGAACATGAAGTAGAGGCTCATGCTTTGGTAGGTCTTCGCGGCGTTGAAGGGGAGGTAGTGCATCAGGATCTTGCCGCCGTCGAGGAAGGGCAGCGGGAGCAGGTTGAAGACGAAGAGCAGCAGGTTCACCAGGATGCAGAAGTAGAGAAACAGGATCAGCGGGAAGATCGAGGGCAGAGCTTCCGTGGATACGCCGAGATTGCGCATCGCCAACGCGGAGGCGGTGAGGATCGAGAGGCCCGTTCCGGGATTTGCATGGTGCACGATGATGAGCGCGATCAATGCAACAACGGCGGCGAGCAACTGCGCAGCGGGGCCGGCGAGGGTGGCGACCATCTCGTCTCGTGAGGGGTTGCGGAAGTTGCGCGGGGTGAAGGTGATGGGCTTGCCCCAGCCCAGTACGAGGGGGCTGCGGAAGATGAAGAGCACTGGCCAGACCAGCGTGCCGAGCAGGTCGAAGTGCCGCGCGGGATTGATGGTCATGCGGCCCATCATGCGAGCGGTGGGGTCGCCGAGGCGGTTGGCCGTCCACGCTTGCGCACAGTCGTGCAGGGAGATGGACAGCACCATCACGACCAGCTCAAAGATGATTAATGCGTAGTTCAACGGCATGAAGATAGTTTACGGGACTATTTTTTTTGTAGTTCCCTCTTCTGGTTTTATGGAATAGACTACGTTGCATAAAGATCACCGCCAGCTGCCTGGGCAGTACGTTGCGCAGTCTGACGTCCACCCAATGCAGGCGGCTGCGGAGATCAAAAAAGAAAGCGGAGACAGCCTGGCTGTCTCCGCTTTTCTTATAGAGGGGACGCCGCAGTTTGCAGCGCGGTTACTTGTCCAGGCTTTGCGCGTCCAGCAGGTCGGCGAGGGTTTCCTTGTGCTTGGGCCTGGCGGCGGCCTTGTCTTTGATGGTCGGGAGTGGATGAGATGGCGGTGGTGTGCCGAGGCGCTCGCGGGCGTTTGCTTTCACAGCTTTGGTCACCGAGAAGACCTGCTTCTTCGCCTTGGACCTGGTCATGGGATGCAGACCTCCTATGGGAAGTAAGCGTACCTTGCGTGGCCTTCCGGCTGAAGGTCTGCGCCTTTGAATCAGAGTAGCGGGATGTGAATTGGGTTGCGTTGCAAAGGCGTATTCTGGGTTTAAGTGGAACGCGCGAGTCTTAAATTGAATGCGCAGGGGATACCGATGGAAGAGCGCGACTTCTTCGAAGAACTGACAGAACAGAAGATCCACACTATGATCTGCCCGCACTGCGGTCAGCCGGGCGAGTATGAGCTGAACTGGCTGGTGCGGCGCAAGCGATCCCAGGTGCCGCGCGGAGCCGATGAGACCGACCGCGCGCGCTTTGCCAAGGCGCGCAGCTACATGGTCCGCCGCGACGACCTGGTTGGTTGCAAGAATATTCGGTGCCGCAAGCGGTTTGAAGTGGTGGGAATTCAGTCGGTCGCGGACTTGCAGGAGGTGGCTGTGGGAACTCCAGAGAATCGCGCCGAACGGATACGGGCTGCCTTCGGGCGCCGCACGCTGGGGTGAGGCGCCGCACGCTGGGGTGAACTGAGCGTCATTTGGTTCACGCGTGGCTGGGTATGCGAGCAATTTGGCGCGCCAATGGCGGATTGTGATTTAATGCAGTGCTAAGCGCAGGTGCCGTAAGCGGACGCAGAGTTTCCAGCAGGAGATAAGCGCAATGGCCAACATGTTGATCCCCATCGAAGAGCGCAACCTGACCCCGGAGCAGGTCGAACAGCTGGATCGCCGCCGCCGTCGCGGCCAGGCGCTGCTTGTCATTGGCTTCCAGACGTTGATCGTCGGCGTGGTTGTAACGCTGTGGAGCGGTCAGGATCTGACCTACTCGCCGGGCTGGGCCCACCCGATGGCGTATTGGGACGGCTTTCTCTTTCTGGCGGCGTTGATCTGTCTGGCGAGCGGGATTCAACTGCGCCGCGGGTTGAATGAGTTCTTTAGCTACTAACTCGGCTATGTTTCTGAAAACGGTTTCTGAAAACGGCGGGCTAGGGCTCGCCGTTTTCATTGCGTCATAGCAAGGACGAGGCGCGTCTGCTATCGTGGCGTTCGCCGGGAAGTGCGGAGGCAGGCGTGATCGCTGGTGCGGTTGGAATGCTGAGGGTGGGGATTGAGCTGGCGGAGCCGCTGAGCTTCTCCGTGACAGAGAGGCTGCTGCTGATGGCGCTGATTGCCGCGTCGTTGGGGGTGTTTGCCTGGCGGTCGTGGCCGATTGCAAGCAACATTCTGCACTCGAAGAAGGATGCGGACTTCTCGCTGCGGCCGGTTGGCCGGCGCGCCTGGAAATTCTTCTGGGAGGTGCTCTGCCAGTCGAAGGTGATCCGTCAGCGGCCGCTGCCGGGGCTTGCGCATGCGTTTGTTTTCTGGGGATTTCTGGCGTTTGCGCTGGTCACACTGAATCACCTGGCGGTCGGTTTCGGACACGGATTTCTGCAATACTCCGGGTCGTTTGGGCCGTTCTACGTCGGCTTTGCGGGCATTTGGGCGGTGCTGGTCGCGGTGTCCATCAGCGGACTGTTTGTGCGCCGTTTTGTGGTCAGACCGAAGTGGTTGGGCAAGAGGGTCTCGGTGGAGTCGGGGGTGATTGCGGGACTCATCTTTGTGCTGATGGTGAGCTATCTGGCGGCGCTGTTTGTTGGCGATAAAGGCTTTGCTGCGAGGGGTTTATGGTGGGTTCATACACTGTCGTTGCTGGTGTTTCTGCCGCTGATTCCGCGCACCAAGCATCTGCACCTGTTGCTCAGTCCGCTGACGGTTTTTCTGAAGAGACCGCAGTTTTCGCAGATTCCGAAGCTGGAGGGGGATGAGGATTTTGGGCTGTTCGCGGGGCGGGATGTCACGCAAATCATTGCCCTGCAGGCCTATAGCTGCGTGGAGTGTGGGCGGTGTGCGGAGCACTGCCCGGCGACTACGACGGGCAAGGTGCTGAATCCAAAGAAAATTGTGCTCGAGATGAGGTCGTATCTGAATACGGCGGGGCCGGGGAGCGAGGAGCCGCTGCTGGACCGGCCGGGGTCTGCCATGTCGATGGAAGCGGCTTTTGAATGCACGACTTGCGGGGCATGCGAGTTCCAGTGCCCGGTGGGGGTGCAGCATCTGTCGATCCTGATCGGGCTGCGCAGAGGCGCGGTGAACACCGGAGCGTGGGAGGATCGCTACGGGACGAAGCTGTTTCTGGCGCTGGAGAAGCAGGGAAACGCCCTTGGAATGAGTTCGATCGAGCGGGATAAGTTCATTGCGAAGCAGGAGTTTCCGATCTTCGATGGCAGCCAGGAGTACTGCCTCTGGCTGGGCTGCATGGGCAGTTATGACCCTAAGGGGCGTGAGATTGTGTCGGATTTTGCGCGTGTTATGCAGGCTTTGGGGGTGCAATTCGGCGTGTTGAAGAAGGAAAAATGTACTGGAGATCCGGCCCGGCGGCTGGGGAATGACCTGCTCTTCGGCGATCTCGCCGCGCAGGGGCTGAAGACGTTCGCGGCGGCCAAGGTGACGAAGATTGTGACGATCTGCCCGCACTGCGTACGGACGATTGCGACCGACTGGCTGGAGTATGGAGTAGCGCCGGAGATTGAACATCATTCGGATTTCATGGCGCGCCATGCGCACCTGCTGCCGAAGCAGGATGGCGGGAGCATTGTGTACCACGACCCGTGCTACCTGGGGCGATACCGGGACGTGTACGACGAGCCGCGCGCGGTGGTTGCGGCGGCGGGCGAGCTGGTCGAGGCGGAGCGGCATCACGAGCGGTCGTTCTGCTGTGGGGCTGGTGGTGGGCAGGCGTTTCTCGGCGAGGAGAGCGGCGAGCGCGTGAGCCACGTGCGTGCGAAGGAGCTGATTGCGACCGGCGCGCAGACGATTGGGACGGCTTGCCCGTTCTGCAACTCGATGTTCCGGGATGCGCTGGGGGCGGTGGGTGGGGAGAATCCGCCGCAGTTGCTGGATATCGCGCAGCTTGTTGCCAGAGGCCTGGCGCCGCGGGCGCTATCCAGCGACGCCGAAGAGAAGAGCGGTTAGTTAGTAGCTATCGATTCGTAGCTCTGGAGCGTGACGGTTGGGGTCATTGCGATCGCGTGGTCGGCGATCTTTGGCAACGGTGGCGTCGCGAGACGTCGAAGCCTTGAGTGCGATAGGCTTGGCAGTCGTTGGTGATCTGCGGGTGATGTGGAGTTTGGAATGAAGATTGTTGTGGCGGTGAAGCAGGTTCCGGAGCGCGATGCGGTGGTGCGCGTGGCTGCGGATGGGCGTGGCGTCGATGAGAGTGACGTTGCGTGGACGATGAATGAGCCGGATGCGTATGCGCTCGAAGAGGCGTTGCAGTTGAAGGAGCGCGCGGGTGAGGGCGAGGTCGTCGTATTGTGTGCGGGGCCGGAGCGGGTGCAGAGTACGCTGCGCGAGGCGCTGGCCAAGGGTGCGGACCGGGCGGTGCATGTGGTGACGCCGGAGGCGGGGGAGGGGTCGCTGGGAGAGCGGGACTCGCTGGATGTGGCGCGGTTGCTGGCCGAGGCAGTGAGGGCGGAGGCTGCGGACCTGGTGCTGACGGGGTTGCAGTCGGATGACCTGGGTGCAGGGCAGACGGGGGTGGTGATGGCGGAGCTGCTGGGGGTTCCGCATGCGACGCTGGTGCTGCATGTGGAGTTGCTGGACGGTGGAGACGGGCGCCGGATCAAGGTGAAGCGCGAGCTGGAAGACGGGTGGATGCAGCATGTGGAGATGGCGCTGCCGGCGCTGCTGACGATCCAGTCGGGCGGCAACAGGCTGCGCTATGCGACGCTGATGGGCATCAAGCGAGCGCGGCAGAAGGAGATGCGCGAGGTGCAGGCGGCGGCGGCGGGCAAGCGCGTGGATGAGGTGGTGAAGGTGTCGCCACCGACGAGGGTGAAGCGGACGGAGATGCTGACGGGGTCGGCGGATGAGGTCGCGGCGAAGCTGGTGGAGCGGCTGCGGTTTGAGGTGAAGGTGCTATGAGGTGCTGCGCGCACGGCGGACTGGCTTTAGAAGTGGAGTGGATATGAACAGCAATGTGTTGGTGGTGACGGAGACGAAGGGCGCGGGTTGGCACCGGATGAGTTTTGAGGCGCTGGCTGCAGGGCAGAAGCTGGCGGCGGAGCTGGGTGTTGGCTGCTCGGCTGCGGTGATGGGCGAGGGTGCTGCGATTGCGCCGCTGGCTGCGGAGTTGGCGGCGAAGCGGCTGGATGCGGTGTGGGCTGTGGGCGATGCGCTGCTCGCGCAGTACACGGCGGATGGTTGGGTTGCGGCTCTGGAACAGTTGATTGCGGAGGCGAAGCCGAGGTATGTGGTGTTTCCGCATACATACCAGGTGAGGGATTATGCGCCGGCGCTGGCGACGCGGCTGGGCGAGGTGCTGATTGGCGATGTGACGACGATACGGGTCGCGGATGCGCAGAGTGGGCCGGTGGCTGGTCCCATTTTTGGGCGGCAGTGGCTGCAGGGGAAGTTGAACGCGGAGTATCGGCATGGAAATGAGAGCGGCGTGTGCTTTGTGTCGGTGCAGGCGGGAAGCTTTCGCGCCGATGCGGTCGCGGCAGGCGCGAGCGAGGTGAAGGCGTTTGCTCCGAAGATGGAGGCCGGGAAGATTCGGACGAAACCGGGTGAGGCGTTCCGTGAGGCGGCGCAGACGGTGGATCTTTCGACGGCAGCAGTGATTGTGAGCGTGGGACGAGGGATTGGGGAGCAGGAGAATTTGAAGCTGGTGGAGGAGTTGGCGGCGGCGCTGGGAGCGGAGCTGGCGGCGTCGCGGCCGATCTGCGATGCGGGCTGGCTGCCGATGGAGCGGCAGGTGGGGAGCTCGGGGCAGACGGTTGCGCCGAAGCTGTATCTGGCGGTCGGGATCTCGGGGGCGAT
>Ga0224555_1000584_pt1 | contig 56018 bp, 49 predicted proteins | sample 714S23034metaG_FD_180687 | JGI IMG/M metagenome (GOLD analysis project Ga0224555, IMG submission 180687) | Peat soil microbial communities from Stordalen Mire, Sweden - 717 S2 30-34 | ecosystem: Environmental > Terrestrial > Soil > Wetlands > Peat | place: Sweden: Norrbotten County, Stordalen... | reverse complement strand
CCCACGTTCATCCAACACGTAGCGAAGCTGCCGATACTTCTTCCGTAGGGTCGCAATCTCGTTTCCCATAGAAAAAGAGTACACGATATTTAGAATATGTGCTAGTTATTTATGCGCAGGCCCTTAGGTAACGTGCAGGGCCGGGCGTCCCGCATCTCGATTTTGAGATGTGGTTTCTGGCGTACCCTTAACGCACAACCGGGACTCACCCCCGGCTGGTTCGATAATCGGAGCCTCCCTCTTTGCGCCTCCTCATACTCATCCTCGCCGTGCTTCTCGCCGCCGCCTCTGCCATCGCCCAGACACCCCCCGCCCGCGCCTACCTCGGATTCGACCGCAACGACTACCCCGGAGACGCCGCCCTCCCCGAGCTGCGCAAGCACTTCGCCTTCACCGGATACTGGCTCACCAACCCGCCCGGCACCACCCGCAACTCCTGGCTCGGCACGCGCGACCGCCTCCGGCGCGCCGGCTTCGGCTTCCTCATCGTCGCCAAAGGCCGCCTCTACTCCGAGCTGACCCACGCATCCCTTCGCAGCAGCTCCCCCGCAGCCCTCGGCCGCGCCGACGCCGCCGCCGCCATCGCAGTAGCCCTCCGCGAGGGCTTCCCCGCCACCGCCATCCTCTTCCTCGATCAGGAAGAGGGCGGTCGTCTCCTCCCCGAGCAGGCCGCCTACCTCTTCGCCTGGACCGAGGCCGTCGCCGGCTCCGCCTTCCGCCCCGGAGTCTACGCCAGCGGCCAGCCCGTCGCCGATGGCCCCGGCCCCAACGGCAAGCCCTTAACCATCACCACCATTCAAGACATTCGCGCCCATGTCGCCGCCAGCCACCTCCACCCCATCGCCTTCTGGGTCGCCCAGGACGCCTGCCCACCCGCGCCCGGCTGCGTCCTCCAGCCGCCTCCGGCCGCGCTCAGCGGCACGCTCGACGCCGCCGCATGGCAGTTCGCCCAGTCTCCCCGCCGCCGCTCCATCACCCAGGCCTGCGCCCGCACCTACACGCCCGACGGCGACTGCGACACCCCCACACCCGCCCCCCTCGACGTCGATCTCTCCACCGCTCCCACCCCAGACCCCTCCCGCGGCCGCTAGAGCGGTTTCACCGCAGGTCTTTACAGGAGAGAAGACCGTTTGCGTGGTTTTTCCTCAAGAAAAACCACTTTAATAATTCTCGCGCGATAACAGTTGCGGTGAAACCGCTCTAACGCATCTTCTCTATTGCCCTTGAGAAAAATGGCTTGTCATTCTGAACCTGAGTGCAGCGAATAGAGAAGAATCCCCGCATTTTGTTCGAGGTGCGTTATATAGCATGAGTTGTCAGAATGCTCTGAGGCAGACCCGCTCAGGTCGCATCTACCCAGTTCGCCTCCAACAGCTGCTTCTTCTCTTCCGGCACGATCCGGTCCATATCGCGCCGGTCCGCATCGCGCCGGCCCGTATCGCGCTGGCCCACATCGAATCGGGCCACCATGTTCTGCAGTCCCAGCGCCAGGTCGAAGAGCTGTTCGCAGGCCTGCGCCGAGAGCTGCGATCCGTCGGCCGATTCGATGGCAAGCTCATTGATCTGGCTCATGCTCGCGGTCACCTGCTCCGCGGCGGTCGCCTGTTGCGTTGCCGAGCTGGCGATCTGGGCCACCATCGTGCCCACCGTGTCCGCCTCGCGGATGATCCGCTCGATCGACTTGCCCGCCTTGCCCGTTGCCTCCACGCCCTGCTCTACCTCCGCGGTGCCGGAGCGCATCTGCCGCACCGCATCCACGGTGATCGTCTGCACACTCTGGATCACCGCCGCGATCTCCTGGGTCGCGGCAGCGGTCCGTTCCGCCAGACGGCGCACCTCGCCGGCCACCACGGCAAAACCACGTCCCTGTTCTCCTGCGCGCGCCGCTTCGATCGCCGCATTCAGCGCCAGCAGGTTGGTCTGCTCGGCAATCTCGTCGATCACCCCCACAATCCTGCCAATCTCTTCGGACCGGGCCCCCAACTGCTCAATCATTGCCGCCACCGTCCCCGCGCCGTACGCAATTGCATGCATCTGCCCCAACAGGTTCTCAACAATCCTGCCGCCCTCGCGGGCGCTCTCAGCCGCGCTCTTGGCCGAGCGCGCAGCCGTATTCGAGTGCAGGGAGACCTCGCGAACCGTCGCCGCCATCTCCTGCATGGTCGTGGCGATCTGCCCCACCTGCTGCTTCTGGTTCTCCGCGCTATCAGCGGCCTGCGATGCCGTCGTTGAAATCTCCCGGCTCGATTCCGCAACGTTCTCCGCCGTCGATGCGATGGACAATATCACGCGGCGCAGGCTGTTCTTCATCTTGTTCAGCCCCAGCGCGGCTTTGCCCATCTCATCCTCGCTCTCCACCTCCATGTCCTCCACCACCAGATTGTTGGAAGCCAGGGCCTCAATCATCGCCGACATCCGGTGCATCGCATGCATGATCGACCGCGCCATCACAAACGCAATCGTCGATCCGATCGCCAGGCCGGCCAGCACAAGGAACAGCAACATGTGCTTTGTCCAGGCGTTCGACGAGACCTGTTGGACCAGCACATTGTGCCGGTCCGCTTCAACCTGCCCCGTCATATCGTTCAGAGCGTTCGTCAGTGCGGTGGTTGCCAGCAGCTCTTCCGGAGCCTTGAATAGCTCCATCGCTCCCTTTGTGTCTCCGGCCCGGTACAGCGCGACGACCTGATCGTTGCGGCGAGTGTAGTTGGAATTGGCAACCTCGACCCGCGCGTAGAGATCGCGAGTTGCGTCCGTCGTCAGCAGTGGCTGCAGCTTGTCCGTGGCATCGCGAAACTCAGTCTCACTTCGCTCAAACAGATGCGTGCTTTCATTGTCCCTGCCCATCAGTACATCGCGCGTGCCCACTCGCTGCAGCAAAAACGCCTCCAGCATCTCGTGGTCATGGGACATCATCATGGCGTCGACACGGGCTTTCTGCAAGTGTTGCTCGTTGACCACCGGGGACCGGTAACCAACCAGGCCCGTCACCGCAATAATCGCAAGCAGCGATCCAAATCCGACGGCGATCTTCGTCTTAAGTCCCAACTTCCTCAGATTCATTTCAGGCTTCCTCTGTACCGCGCGCCGACACAGCAGCCCTGGCTCCGTCATCCACGCGGAATCGCTTGCTCTTGTGTCTCACCTTCTTCTATCGGCCTGCCGCGCACGCACTTGACCCCATTCTGCCTCAGAGCAGAACCGGGGGCATTCAGTCTGCAACTTACTTCGGCTGGAACTTACTTCGGACGTAGCGCGTCGCGCTGCTCGCGGACGAAGTCGTGCGACAAGACGATCTGCGTCTGCTGTGCGGTCAGCAACTGCCGCAGGGGAAGCGGCAACTCCTGGTCGAGCGCATCCTTGTACACGTCCACAGCCTCGTCTTCACCCTGCTCAGCGGTCTCCAGCAGCATATGGTCGCCGCCTCCCAGCTTGGCCTTTAGTTCGGACCACGCACGATTCAACACACCGGCCGCCGTGCCAGACTCGTGAACATCGGCTACGCCGTGGCGATGCAGTTCGTTCTCCAGTTCGCCCCGGAAGTTGGCGCGCTTCAGAGACTCGGCGAGGAAAAAAATCTTGAGCCGCTCGTCCTTCAGGTGCTCCCCGATCTCGGCCATGCCCTTCTGCCCGTCTTCGAGAACATTGATAACCGACTTCAAAGCGCTTTCCAGTTCATAGGTCCTTGCTGCATCCGTTGCCATGGTCGATTTCCCTTCATCCATTCAGTGTGCAGCGCGGCGCGCTGTTGAACGTCGGTTGGGTCGGGGTCCACTGGCTGGACGCGATTCTCCTGCACCAGCGGCGAGCGAGAGAAATCGCGAAAACCCCGCGCCCCCTTCCCAGCCAATGTTGCTTCTCAGCTCCGCCCAAAAGACAAACTCCCGGACAGCGACTGCTGGAAGGATAGATGCCTCCCACCCCCATGGGTTTGCATCCTGAGTCCACACCTGTAACTTTTCTCTTTTTCCGCTCCCGCTCTGGGATAATCGGGGTAGCTCTAGCGGTTCCCGGCACTTCGTCTGTCCGCGTCCAGCTCCGCGTCATGGCGTCCGCCACACAGGCGCGCGTCCGGCCGCGGGCGGAACGCTAACGGAACGCAAACTTGGGCCCGCGCATCCCCATGAAACCACTCAGGCTGGTCTCGACTCCAACCCGCAACCGCCGCCTCAACGAGATCCTCGGCCTCGTGCTGCTGGTCGCCGCCGCGCTGCTCTTGCTCGCGCTGGCCACCTACACCCCGACCGACCCCTCCGCGGACACGGTCGGCAACTACGCCACCGGAGCGCACGCCTCCGCCGGACTGGCCGCGCGCCTGGCCGCAGGCCCTGCCCACAACTGGACCGGCCTCGCCGGAGCATGGCTGGCCGACCTCATCCTCCAGACCATCGGCATCGCCGCCTTCTTCCTTCCCATCGTTCTCGGACGGCTTGGCCTCTGCTGGATGCGCCAGCGTCCCGCCGGCTCCCCGATGGCGCGCCTCCTCGGACTCGGTCTGTGGATCGTCTTTGCCCCGGCCGCCGTCGGCCTGCTTCCGCGCACCCTCTTCTGGCGTCACGCCCTGCCCATCGAGGGCGTCACAGGACGCCTCCTCGCCGACGCCATGGTCCACTACCTGAACCTTCCCGGCGCCTCCATCGTTCTCGCCCTGATGGTGGTAATGTCCATCTACCTGGCCACAACCTTCACCTTCCACACCGCCCGCGAGTGGATGGAAACGCACTTCTCCCTGGTGCGCAGCCTCTTTGATCGCCTGCACAACTGGCGCGTGCGCCGCGCCCTGGCCCGCGCCGAAAAACGCGCCCTGCGTCAGCACATCGCCCTGAGCCAGCAGTCCAACTCCGCAGCCTCGCTGGATCACTCCCTCACGCTGGAGCCAGCCCTCACGCCCGAACCAGCCAGCGAAGCCTTTACCAGCCGCCGCGAACAGGGCCTCGATCAGGCAGCCCTGGAGCTGAATCTCCAGCACAAGCCCGTGGCAGACTCCACCGCCCACTCCACGCTGCTGGGCGGCCTCTTCGGCTGGTTGGGACGCAAGCGCCACCGGCAATCCCTGCCCGCCACGCCGCCCGATGCCGCAGCCCAGCCCGAAGAAGCCCCCGCGTCCGTCTGGCAGTCCATGCCGCGCACTCATGTCGATGCGCCCCCAGCGACCGCGCTCAGCACCGCCGCCGCAGCCGCCGCGCCCTTCGCCGCCGAGTTGGCCGCCGCCGCCGCGCCGCTCAGCGCTCGCAGCACCGACGTTCGCAATTCAAACCAGACCGCCCGCCTCGATCTCCCCGAACTGCTAGGTGCCCCATCCATGCAGTCTCACCGCATTGGTGGGATTGCGGAGCCTGCACCTGCCCAGGCTGCCCAGCCCCCGAACTCCATCGCCTTCGGCAAGCGCGCCGACGCCGACATCAAGCAGGTCACCATCACGCCCAAGTCCATCCGCGGATACAAGCTCCCACCCTCCTCGCTCCTCTATCGCTCCGACGAAGTCCCCGTCGTCCGCGAGGAGGCCCTGCGCGCCGAGGCCCGCACCCTCGTCCAGAAGTGCGCCGAGTTCGGCGTCAACGGCCAGGTCACCCAGATCAACCCCGGCCCCATCGTCACCACATTCGAGTTCCACCCCGACGCCGGCGTCAAGTACTCCCGCGTCACCGGCCTGGCCGACGATCTCTGCCTCGCCATGGCCGCCGAATCCATCCTCATCGAGCGCATGGCCGGCAAGTCCACCGTCGGCATCCAGGTTCCCAACCACCAGCGCGAGACCATCTGGCTGCGCGATGTCGTCGAGTCCGAATCCTTCGCCAAAATCAGGTCCAGGCTCGCCATCGCCCTCGGCAAGGACATCAACGGCCGCATCGTCACCGCCGATCTGGCCGCCATGCCCCACATCCTCATCGCGGGTTCCACCGGCTCCGGCAAATCCGTGGCCATCAACGCCATGATCATGTCCGTCCTCTACCGCTCCACGCCCGAGCAGGTCCGCATGATCCTGGTCGATCCCAAGCGCGTCGAGCTGGGCATGTACGAGGGCATCCCCCACCTCTTCACCCCCATCATCACCGACGCCAAGCTCGCCGCCAACGCCCTGCGCAACGCCGTCCGCGAGATGGAACGCCGCCTCAAATTACTTGCGGCAAATCATGTGCGGAATATAGATCAGTTCAACAAGCTCTTCGACAACAACTCCGACTACCTCTTCGACGACGTCGATCAGGAGCCTCTCCCCTACATCATCATCATCATCGACGAACTCGCCGACCTCATGATGCTCGACCGCGCCAATGTGGAAGAGTCCATCACACGCCTCGCGCAGATGGCCCGCGCCGTCGGCATCCATCTTGTGCTGGCAACGCAACGTCCTTCTGTAGATGTCATCACCGGCCTCATCAAGGCCAACATCCCCACCCGCATCAGCTTCCGCCTGGCCACCAAGGTCGACTCGCGCACCATCATCGACTCCAACGGCGCCGAATCCCTCCTCGGCAAGGGCGACATGCTCTACCTTCCCCCCGGCACCAGCCGCGTGCAGCGCGTCCACGCCCCCTTCGTCACCGAAAAAGAGATCTCCGCCGTCACCGAGTTCTGGAAGGCCCAGGGCGAGGCCGAGTACGTCCACGGCTTCCTCGAAGGCCCCAAGGACGAATCCGCCAACGCCTCCGCCAACGGCGACTCCAGCCAGGAAGACGACGACCTCTTCGACGACGCCGTCCGTCTCGTCTTCGAGTTCGGCAAGGCCAGCACCTCGCTCCTCCAGCGCCGCCTGCGCATCGGCTACGGCCGCGCCGCCCACCTCATCGACATGATGGAGCACGACGGCCTGGTAGGCCCCGCCGACGGCTCCAAGCCCCGCGAAATCCTCAAATCCCCCTCCTTCTACAAAGAAGTAGACGCCGCGTTACGCTAGGACTGGGACCTGCTCATAGCTGATAGCTCATAGCTGAAAGCTGACTGATGAAACGCATTCGTTTCACGTCGAATAAAGAATTGGCAGCCCGGCGGATGTAGAGTTTAGGTGTCATGTCCACGTAATACCCAGAGGATCATCTTCTTGTGGTCTTGAAAAGCTACTTTGATGGCAGCAATCACGCGGACAGTAGCGAGTATGACCGCATCAGTATTGCCACGGTGTGCGCCACAGGCAAGCAGTGGAAGCGGTTTGATACGGAATGGAGAAAGGTTCTCTACAGATATCGTGCTGACTACCTGCATACGACGGATGCAGTTTCATTGCGAAACGATTTTACAAAAGAAAAGGGATGGGACAAGACGCGCGTAGATTCCTTCATAAGCGATTGCGTTGGCGTAATCGAAAAGCAAATAACCATTCCCGACGGAGTTCGCGGGAAACGTCCCAGAACGGGCTTGTATCCGGTAACGCTTACGATCCCATTTGACGATTGGCTTAGGGCTAAGAAGGCCGTCCCCGAACTGCCGGACACCATCGAGGAGCTATGCGCTACCGAATCTCTTAGCTTCGCTCTCAAGTGGGGAAAATACATTGATGCCAAAAAATACGAACTTCATTTCGACCGAGGAGAGCCATTCTACGGACACATACACAACAGATGGGAGCACCCGAAGGCCAAAAAAGACATTACAGTTATGGAGGACGTTATCAGTGTGAGCGAGGATATATCGATGTATGTCCCCGCACTCCAGATGGCAGATCTATTCGCCTGGGGCGTAAATCGAGCTAATCAGGAAACTAGGGAATGGCACAAAAGACTGCATTCTCTTCCGTGCTGGAACCCGCTTCTTGACTATGAGCATTTGATCAAGCCGCGCCAAGGAGTGCTGGAAACCATAGCGTCATGGGAACTTCCCCGACGCAAATCGAGCGTGAAAAACCTCAGCAAGCCAAAGAGATCATCTGTACCGCCAATGCCTATTTGATAAAGATCGCAAGGAATAAAAAGGAGTGCTTTATGGATGCCCGTGACCTACGTGAAATTGTTCAAGCGATAAAGGAATTGAATCGAGAACTAGTAAGTATCCGGGAATCCGTGGACAATATTGAAAGGCAGATAGTGCCATATAGGCCGCCTGCTCGATTGCCGCTTCCTAAATGATGTGGTTTTTCCCATATAATCCTCGCCACTATGACGCTCGCCTATTTCAGGTGCCCCGAAGCCGGCAAGACGATCAGCGCCACCTTCGACATTCCCAGGCGGTTGGCCCATGTCTGAAATAAATTACAAACCCGAGTGCCGGATACCCCATCCATCGCGCAGCCTTTAGCGCGATAAATGAGCTCCACGCTGCCGCAGGCCAGTGCGAAGCCCACAAGCGCAGCAGGAATCGCTTTCCTCCGCTCCGCTCCCGGTCTATACTCGTCCCATGGCCATCACCCTCGACGCCGCCACCGAACAACGAATCCAGCGCCAGCTCGACCGCAGCGCCTTCCGCGAACCCGCCGAGCTGCTCGCCCACGCCCTCGATCTCGTCGAGGCCGAAGCAGAATTCGACGCGCGCCACAGAGCATTGCTCGCGCGTCTCGCAGAGAGCTGCGCCCAGGCCGACCGTGGCGAAGGCTACACCGAAGAACAACTCCGCGCCCGCATGGCCGGACGCCGCGCCAACCAACCGCTCGCCCGCACCGCCTGAGCGTGGCGGCCCGCTATAAACTCTCGCCACACGCCGAAGAGGACTTCGCCACTCTCCTCTACAGCATTGCCGAACACTCCGGCTGGTCGCGCAGCATGGACGTAGAAGAGAGCCTGTACGCGGCTTTCAACAGCCTTGCCCGGAATCCCGGCATCGGCCATCTTCGCGACGACCTGTTGCCCCGGACGATCCACTTCTACTTCGCCGACCCGTACATGGTGCTCTATCTCCGCGACACCGAGCCACTCTACGTCGTCGCCATCGTCCATGGCGCACGGGACATCCCAGCCTTGATGCAGGACCGTCTCGAAGGCTAAGACGGATTCCGAAGCGACCGCTTCGATAGCTACTTCATCGCCGGCCTCGCTGCCGCAGCCACATACTGCTCATTGAGCGCCCGCCGCAGCAGCGTCTTGATCACCGCCTGACGGCTGATGTTCAACTCCCTGGCCTCGCGGTCCAGCTCGTCGAGCATGGAAGCCGTGAAGTCCACATTCACCCTCTGCACCGGTGTCATCATCCGCCCGGCATTCGTGAAAAAGCGCGACACATCCTTTCCCTTGTCCGCCATCCTCGCGATGCTCTCCGCCGTCGCTGAATTCTTGCTACGAGTTTTCTTCATAGAGTTTCACCTCCTCACGGGTGGCCTTCCCCCATCGTGCGACTTCGCTCAGGACAGGCTCTTCGCTTCTGAGACCTGGGTTTCGCGTCACCCCTCCAACAAATTTTTTACGCAAATTCCCCAGCAAATCCGCGTGTCAAGCCCCTCGACCCTCGAAAATCCACCTAACCCACATCCCACCAACCACTTCCACCAAAAAAATAGTTGGCATAGTAGTTTCCCTCCAGCGCGTATAATAGAGGTAGTAGAGAGATGAGAGAGAAGCCCTGCGTACGCGCCGGGCTTCTTTTCTTTGCTCTTTCGCCGAAATTTCCCGCTTGCCCAACCGCAAGTCATTGATTAAGAATAATCTGTAAGCAACTCGTTTATTTCGACTACTTTACAGACATACACCCCATGCAAAGCACAGATTCATAAAGATTTCTCCACAAGATACCCCGGGGAGGGGGGGGAGGGGGGAGGTAGCTAATAACTAATTGGTTAACGTAGGGTCATCGCCCCACATTCCGCGCAGCCTTCAGCGCCACAAGGCCCAGCGCGCAGATCGCCGCAATCAGCGCGATCCAGAGCGCCTCAGGATGCCGCTCCGCAAAGGGACGAAGCTCCGCCGCCGGAGCGCGATAGTTCGCATTCAGCTCCTCCGGCCCAAGCTCCGCCGCCAGGGCCGTGCGCGACGCCACAAACAGCCGCGCAGTGTCATACTCCGGCGCAGTCAGCCTGGAATCGCCATAGAACAGAGCCAGGTTACTGCTTGCGTCAGAGCCATGAATTGCACCGGAGTCGGTGGATGGAGCGGCAGGAGCCTCGAAGCAGATCTTCCTCTGGCGCATCTCCAGCCGCACCGCCGCAATCGGCAGCGGCTGGTCGTCGCCGTTCTCGATCTCGATCCAGACGCGGGCGGCGTGCTGCAAATTGGCTCCCAGCACCGCCGGAACCGATACTTCCTGCCGGTCGATCGTGTGCCCGTCCAGCGTGGAGTGGACCCGATAGATGCTTCCGGTCACGGTCTCCACAGGAAGGCTCTCCGTGGGGTTCGTCGCGTCGGGATTCGATCTCGCATGGATCGTCACGTCCCGGCTGAAGTTGCCGCTATAGCCGGGCGCAATATCGAAGGAAACTCGCTCCACCGGGACACGAAGCGGAAGGGCAAGATCGAATCGCGTCCTGCGGGGAGTGGCCAGAACGCCGGTGGTTGGGACACGGACGTTCGCGACCGTCGTGTAGATCGTCTGCGCCTCGCGGCTCGGCGGCACCGTCGCGCCCCGCACCATCCCCGGAACAAATCTCGCCGCCGCAGAGCCCGACGCGGGCGAAACACTCAGCACCACATGGAGGTACTTGAACGTCGACTCCTCGAGCGGAATCCTCGTGTCCCGCGAGAGCCGCTGCGAAGCCAGATCGAAGAGCGTGAACGAACCCAGCGCTGTGGCCTTGCCGCGCCCGCCCGGCACGTCCGAACCACTAACCGTCGCCGTTGCGACAAAGTCATGCACCGACGGATCGAGTTCGAGCGTCACATCCGTGTAGGCACGCTGCGGCATCTCCAGATCGAAGGCAATCTGCCCGCTTCCCCTCCTCTCGTTCGCGCCCGTGCCGAGATTCAGCACTCGCGCCGTCACGGTCTCCTCGCTCGCCGCCTCGCTCAGCGTGATCGCGTAAGGGACCTCATGCACCGCGGCGCCAGAAGCCGCCGCCTCCGCCGGAAAGATTCGCAAGTCCGTCAGCGACGGCGCGGCATGGGGAAAGATCGCCGCATCCAGCGCCGCGCACGCCTGTCCCGCGCCACCAGCCACGCGAATCGCGCGCTCATACTGCATCGCCCCCGGCTCTGCCACCGGAGGCTCGTTCCCCGCAGCCGCCTGCCATAGCAGAATCGCCAACAGCGCCGCAGCCCTCATCGCCCGCCCCCGAACTCCGCGCCCAGCGCCGACTCGTCCTCGTCTGCCATCGCACTACTCTAGAGTATTTTCACAGGTTCTGCGCTGTCGGAAAGATCATGCAATGTGGTTTTTCTTGAGGAAAAACCACGCAGGCTTCTATCGCCCCACTCTATACCTACTGTGAAAATACTCGCACGCCTGGGCCGCAGCCGGGTCACGACACCGGCGCACCGCGGTCGCATAAACCCGCCCAGTGGCGCTCGGATGCTGTGCCTGTTACTCTACTCGGCAATCATGACATCGCAATCTAAGCCGATGCGTGTGCTGGTCATCGACGACGACGCGATGAGCCGCGACCTGCTCCGCGTGCTGCTCCAGGCCGAAGGCTACGAGGTCGTCTGCGTTGACTCCGGCGAGGACGCGATCACACAGATTCACCACTCCGCCACCGCGCCCGGCCTCGTGCTCGCCGACGCGAAGATGCCGGGCCTCGCCGGCTCCCGGCTGGCCGGCGAACTCCGCAGCTTCTGCCCCCCGCAGACCCTCCTGCTGTTGATCAGCGCAAGCCGCCCGCCCGACCAGGTTATCGCGCGCTTCGACGGATTTCTCCTGAAGCCCTTCACAATGAAGGATGTCGCAGCCATGCTCGCGGCGCGCAATCCTCCATCCGGCGCCATCAAAACTCCAGCCAGGCGAGAAAGGTGGACCGTCGTCCACGGCCCCGCCAGCCGGTCTCCGTCCAACTCAAGGTTAATCTCGATCGCCGCCTCTTCTGCGCCGCAGCCCGCATCAATAAAAGATGAGCGCCGCCATCCGCAACAGGTTGAGTCCGCGGAGACCGGCCTCGGCGGCAGCTCCAGCGACCTGCCCGTGTTGAACGAGACAATCTATCGGCAGCTTGCAGCTTCCATGCCTGTGCCGCAGCTCCACCAGATGTACGCGCTGTGCCTGAACGACACACGCAAACGCATCCACTCCATGCGCCAGTTGGCGGCCTCGCGCGATGCGGAACAGTTCGTTCGCCAGGCCCACGCAATCAAGGGTGGCTGCGGTATGCTGGGCGCAACCGAATTGCACCGGATGGCGGCCCAGTTGGAGGCACGCGGCCTGGAAGCTGCCGAAACCACGGGAGCGGAAGAGGTTAACTCTCTTGATGAGTTCTCCGCCGCATGCGACCGGCTTGAGCGTATCCTTGGGTCACGCGTCTGAGCGAAGGTGCCCCAGCCGAGTTGTGGAGGTAACGGAAAATGCCTGCAAAAGCCGCAAACATTCGGCAGCCCGCAAGAAAATCTTCCTCCGCGAAATCTTCCCCTGCCGCCCCTGCCCTGCCCACCATCCGCATCGTCGTCGCGGACGATCATCCCGTGGTCCGCTTTGGCGTCCGCAACATGCTGCTCAACGAGCCGGGCTTCGAGGTGGTCGGCGAGGCGGAGGACGGAGACGATGCCATCACCCAGACCATCGAACTCGAGCCGGACATCCTGCTGCTCGACCTGCTGATGCCGCGCCTTCCCGGCCTCGAGGCCATGCGCGCCATCATGACCAAGTCGCCGCGCGTAAAAATCGTCCTTCTCACCAGCACCATCTCGCAGCAGCAGATCATCGAGGCGCTGCAGATCGGCGCGCGCGGAATCATCCTCAAGGACTCCGTCGCCGGAGACCTCACGGAGGCGTTGCGCGCGGTCCTCGGCGGCGACTACTGGATCGGAGGCGAGCGCGTCGCAAACCTCCTCAAGGCCCTGCAGGAGCTGCAGGCGCAGGCCGCCGCAGTGCCCGAACGCAAGACCTACGGCCTCACCCCACGCGAACTCGAAGTCGTCACCTGCATCGTCGAAGGTTGCAGCAACCGCGACATCGCCACGCAGTTCTCCATCAGCGAGGAGACCGTCAAGCGCCACCTCTCCAACGTCTTCGACAAGACCGGAGTCTCCACCCGCCTTGAACTCGCGCTCTTCGCCATCGCCCACAAGCTGGTCGAGCTGTAAGCCGAAGCCGTAGGCTCAAAAGTCGTTCAGATGATCGTTTTGTGTTATATGCACCAGGCTTGCGCTTCTGTAATATCGATGGATGGCTAACCCTCGGCAAGCTGAGCTTCCCCTCTACGACCTGCTCGTCATCGGCTCCGGCCCCACCGGCTTGGCCTGCGCCATAGAGGCCCAGCGCCGCGGATTCACCGCGCTCGTGGTCGACAAGGGCTGTCTCTGCAACTCGCTCTTCCACTACCCCGCGCACATGACCTTCTTCACCACGCCGGAGCTGCTGGAGATCGGCGACATCCCCTTCACCACCCCCCACCAGAAGCCCTGCCGCGCGGAGGCGCTCGAGTACTACCGCAAGGTCGCCGAGCACTACTCGCTCAACCTGCGCCCCTACGAGTCGGTCCAGAGCATCTCCGGCCACGACGACCAGTTCACCGTCCACACCACCGACCGCTTCGCTCGCCCACTCACTCACCGCGCGCGCAAGCTCGTCCTCGCCACCGGATACTACGACCTGCCCAACAAACTCAACGTCCCCGGCGAAGAGCTCAGCAAGGTGCAGCACTACTACGACGATCCGCATCCCTTCTTCGGCCTCGATGTCCTCGTCATCGGCGGCAAGAACTCCGCCGCCACCACCGCGCTCGACCTCTGGCGTCACGGCGCGCGCGTCACCCTGGTCCATCGCGGCCCACAGATGCACAACCATGTGAAGTACTGGATCCTGCCTGACATCAACAACCGCATCGCCAGCGGCGAGATCGCAGCCTTCTTCTCCTCCACCGTCGTGCGCATCGCCGAAGACAACCTCACCATCGCCACCCCCCGCGGCGAGGTCTCAATTCCCAACCACTTCGTCTTCGCCCTCACCGGATACCACCCCGACTTCAGCTTCCTCGAACAGCTCGGCATCCGCTTCGACGAGGCCAACGACCGCTCTCCCGTCTGCAACCCCGCGACGCTGGAGTCCAACGTCCCCGGCATCTACCTCGCCGGTGTCATCCTCGCCGGCCGCCGCACCAACGAGATCTTCATCGAGAACGGCCGCCTCCACGGCAAGCTCATCGCCGAAGACCTCCAGCTCAGGCTCCCCCACCCGCGCTGACGCTTCTTCACGATTGCTGTAGAGAGAAGAAAACACGTCGTCATTCTGGCCTGAGCGAAGTCGAAGGCCAGAATCTCCGTATCTGTCTTTGTTCCGTCAATACTCCATTGGGAAATCGGCGCTAACAAAATTGTCCCGCGCAGACTCTCTGCGCGGGGCAATTTCAGCATTCTACGGACCTACTTCTGCACCGAAAACGCGTACACCGTCTCCGACCGCATCGTCACTCCCGGCTTCAGCAGCGTGCTGGGAAACTCCGGTTGGTTCGGCGAGTCGGGATAGTGCTGCGTCTCCAGGCAGAACCCCGCGTACTTCCCATACACCACGCCCGTCTTGCCCTTGTACAGGCCGGGGATGGCGTTGCCGGAGTAGAACTGCACGCCCGGCTCGGTGGTCGATTCCGTCAGCACGCGTCCCGACTTCGGATCGTAGACCCGCGCCGCCACCTTCATCTCGCCCGGCTTGCCGCGCAGAATCCAGTTGTGGTCGTACCCGCCGCCAAACTTCAACTGCTCGTTCGCCTCGTTGATGCGCGCCCCGATCACCGTCGGCTTATTGAAGTCGAACGGAGTTCCCGCCACCGGCTTCGCTCCGCCCACCGGAATCAGCCCCGCGTCCACCGGCGTGTACTCGTCCGCGTTGATCTCGAGCACCTCCGGCAGGATCGGCCCACTCCCCTCGCCCGCAAGGTTGAAGTAGGCGTGGTTGGTCACATTGATTACGGTCGTCTTGTCGGTCGTTGCCGCGTAGTTGATGTGCAGCGAATCGCCCACCAGCGTGTAGCGCACATGCAGCGTCAGCGTGCCGGGAAATCCCATGTCGCCGTCCTTCGACACCAGCGACATCTCCACGCCATCGGGCAGCGCCTTGCCCGTCCACGTCTGGTCGTCGAAGCCATGCGGCCCACCATGCAGCGCGTTGGCGCCATTGTTCAGCGGGATCTGGTACTGGTGCCCGTCGATTGTGAACTTCCCGTTGCGGATTCGGTTGCCGTACCGCCCCACGATTGCGCCAACGTAGGTCTTCGACGCCTCCTCGGCCACATACCCCTCCACCGAGTTGTATCCCAGCACCACGTCGCCCATCTTGCTGTCGCGGTCCTTCGTCAGCAGCGAGACGATGCGCGCGCCGTAGTTCGTAATGCGCACCTCAATCTCCGCGTTCTTCAGCGTGTAGATCTCGGCAGTCGTTCCGTCCGGCAGCTTGCCGAACCCGGCCTTCGTAACCGTGGTGGCCGCTACCGCGCCCTGTGCTCCAAGTGTAGTCATCATAGTTAATAGAATAACTCGCGCCCATCTCATCGTCATCATTTTTCAATCATCCATTCTTCCCGCGCGTCCTCCGCGGCCCGATTTTCTGTTTCCTGTTGCCTGTTCCCTGCTTTCATGTTCCGAATGCAACTATACGTGAAAGCCGCCTGCATCCGCCAAACCCGCCTAAGCCGCCGGCCTGTCATCCAGAGTAATATGGTGCGTCTGAAGATTCTCCCTCCGAGGTTGACAATCCTGTGACGACACACTCGCGCCTCTCCCGCCTGGCCCTCCTCCTTGCGCTCACCGCAACCGCATACGCCGCGCCGCCCGCCAACCACTGGGTCGGAACCTGGGCCGCCGCGCCCATCGCCGCCAACAACGGCCGTCCCACGCCGCCTCCCGCCGCACTCGCTGCCCCAACCCCGCCCGCGGTCCCAGCCACTCCAACTTCCGCCGCGTCCCCGCAAGCCGCAGCTCCCGCCACTCCAACTCCCGCGCCGCCGGCCCGCCCACCAGCCTTCGTCTACGGCGCGGCAGACACGACGATCCGCGAGATCGTCCACGTCTCCCTCGGAGGTCCCATCCTGCGCGTCGTCTTCACCAACGAGTTTGGCACCGACCCGCTCACCATCGCCGCCGCCCACGTCGCCATCAGCCAGGGCGGAAGCACCATCAATCTCGTCTCTTCCGCCGGCCTCACCTTTGGCGGACGCACCTCGGTCACCATCCCCCCCGGAGCGCTCGTCGTCAGCGACCCCGCCGCGGTCAACCTCCCCGCCGCCTCCGACCTCGCCATCAGCCTCTTCCTTCCTGCGCAGCCCATCGCCCATCTCTCCGTGCACACCTTCGCCGACCAGACCAGCTACACCGCGCCCGGCAACGTTGTCGGCGCCCAGGTCTTCCAGTCCCCCGCCGAGATCTCCTCCTGGCCCTTCGTCAAGGGAGTCGATGTCAAAGTTCCCGCCCAGGACGCCGCCATCGTGGCCTTCGGTGACAGCATCACCGACGGCGCCCACAGCACCAGGAACGCCAACCTCCGCTGGCCCGACGACCTCTTCCGCCGCCTGCAGGCCGACCCGCGCACCGCCAGCCTCGCCGTTCTCAACGAGGGCATCGGTGGCAACGGCGTCCTGCACGACATCTACGGCCCCAGCGCTCTCGCCCGCTTCGACCGTGATGTCCTCGCCCAGTCCGGCGTCCGCTACGTCATCCTCATGGAGAGCATCAACGACATCGGCCACGCCTACGATCCCAACCCCGCACGCGTCTATGATCTCGTCACCGCCGGCGATCTCATCGTCGGCCTCTCCCAACTCGCCGAGCGCGCCCACACCCACGGCATCCGGGTCTACGCCGCAACGCTGACCCCCTACGTCGGCGCGGGCTACGCCTCGCCCGCCGGCGAACAGGTCCGTCAGGCCGTCAACCAGTGGATTCGCACCACCAAACTCGTCGACGCCGTCCTCGACTTCGACAAGGCAACCCAGGACCCCGCCAATCCCGCCGTCTTCTCCTCCATCGCCGACTCCGGCGACCACCTCCATCCCAACGACGCGGGCTACAAGGCCATGGCCGACTCCATCGACCTCAAGCTCTTCCAGGCCAGGTAGCAGCAGGAATCACTGCTTGTTCTTTTCAATCCCACCATTCAATCTGTCATCCTGAGCGGAGTGGCTCACGGCACCATCGTGAGCCACGCAGTCGAAGAGCCTGTCCTGAGCTGGTCGAAGGAACCCCAAAATCGTCCGAAACCACCCAGCCGTCCGTACCTTTCTCCCAACAATCTCGCCGTTTCCCCCAACGCAAAACAGCGCGGCCAGCATTCTGGCCGCGCCCGTTTTGTTTCTCTACAAGTTAGAAGTTGAAGCTGGCCTGCAGCGTAATCCGCCGCACATTGTTCCCGCCCGTAATGCTCGTCGTCTGCCCGAACTGTGGGTTGTTCAAGCTGCCGATCGGACTCGAGTATGGGACCTCGTTGAACAGGTTGAACGCCTGCGCGCCGATGGTCAGGTTGTACTTGCGTCCGGTGTTGGTGCCGCGACCTCCACCGAAGCCTCCACCGCCACCGCCACGTCCGCCACCACCACCGCCAAAGCCGCCACCACCACCCGGCCCACCCGGCCCTCCAGGACCACCCCGTCCACCCGGTCCGCCCGGTCCGCCCGGTCCGCCCTGACCAGCAGCCTGCCTCGCCGCCGCGGCAGAGAGGGCAGCCGCTGTCTTCGGCCCGAAGCCAAAGGTCCTCGCCACCCTCAGGTTCAGCGAAACGCTCGCCGGCCCGGTGCAGAAGTCAAGCGGAATCTGGTTGTTGACCGCGCCCGGCACATACAGCGTCGCGTTGCTGAAGTTTGCCGCATTGATGCATTGCGAGAAGCTCCCATAGGAAGGCATGGGCCCGTTGCCCGCCCAGGTCGGCCGCGTGGTTCCCCCGAGCGTAACGGGCGTGGAAACTCCCGCCAGCGTTATGTTCTCCGGTACTCCCGTCGTGATGTTGTACGGGCTCCCCGACTGCGCTGAGAGCATCGGGCTGGCTGAGATCTGCAACGGAAGAGGAATGCTTCCGCCCAGAAACAACCGGCTGCGTACCGCGAACCTCGCCCGCCCATAATCCACCGATGAGCTGAACGGATCGCTGATGCTGGCGTCGTTGGAATTGGCCCAGTTCGCCGAGTAGTATCCGAAGATATTGGTTCCCTTCGGCGTCCGCACGTTGATGTTGGCGTTGATCTGGTTCTGCCGGAAGACGCCCTCCGACTGGTTGATATTGTCGATCGCTGCGCTGGTTGTGCCGTTCGCAGTCGTGGTCACAGGAATGCCGCGCGTCATGAACTGGTGGAAGCCCCGCGCATTCATGTACGTCAGCGTCACGCTGGCATACTTGCCCACCTGCTGCTCCACCGTGCCCGCCGACTCGATCGTGTACGCGCTGCGCAGGTTGGGGGCATTCAGTGTAGGCGTGAACGTGGCAGGGTTCACGCCTGGAGTTACGCAACTGGTGTTGTTGGTGGGCGTGAAGAACCCGCCAGAGTAACTCGGAGTGCAACTCGTCGAATTGGGATTGGTGTAGTTATAGCTCGCTGAATTGGTCCCATTGTTCGCAATCTGCGACTCGATGCTGCCCAGGCTAAACCGGTTGTAGAAGACGCCGAAGCCGCCGCGCAGAACCGTGACCGTCTTTCCGCTCTTTCTTGGAATCCCGTATGCAATCGACGTGCGAGGCGCAAAGTCGTGCGCGCTGTCGATCATATTCTGCGCCTCGTATCGTATCCCGTAACTCCACGTCAGGTTCGGCGTCACCTTCCAGTCGTCCTCGGCATACAGCCCAACGTCGGTCTCCCGCGCGCTGATCGTGGGATTCGTAATGTCCTTGTACCCGAATGAGTTGACGACGCCGCACTGGTACGACGAGATAGGTGCATATGGAGCAGCCGGAGGGGTGGTGGTTAGGACTCCGGAGCAGGGAACTGTAGTGGAGGCACAGCCCAAGGTTGTCTTTGTAGTGCTGGATACGCTGGGATCCGTGCATGGATCCAGCAGGTAGGTATAGCTGAACGAGCCATACGCCCCGCTGTTCGAGTAGGCCGACTCGCTCGTAGTCCGCAGTCGCCCGCCCAACCGCACAAAGTTCTTGATCAACTGGATCGAGGTGTAGTTCTGTATCTCGATGTGGTCCTGGGTATTGTTGCTGACGCCGCCGCTGCTCACGCCGAAGCCGCCCGATACGCTAACCCCCGGACTGGTGCCCGGCGTGGTCGAGTTCGAGACGTCGTGAGAGTATTCGAAGCGCGTCTCGTTGATCACCTTGCTGCTGATCAACTGCGTATCGCTGATCTGTATCTCCGATTCGGAGCTGCTGCCGCTGGAGGGCGTCAGCAGCGCGCTGCTCACCGCCGGATTGACGCTGTTGGTCCCCGATTCATACTGATAGCGCACCGTCGCCGTGTTCTTCGCGCCCAGCATCATGTCCACCCGCGGGCTGATGTCCCACCGCGACGACGGCTCGGACAAAGCGCGCGCCGTCGTCGGGAAAGGATTGCTGGTGCAGGTTAGGTCTCCCGGCGCGCACAGCGTCACCGAGGTCGGCGAGTTGCTGTAGAAGGCCGGGGGATTGATGATCGCGTTGTTCTTGATATCGCGCTCCGAGCCCGACAGCGTGAACGACATCCCGTTCCGGATCGGCCCCGTCACATTGCCCATGAAGAACAGCGTGTGATAGTCCGGCTGTTGGTTGGCCACGCCCAGAAACGGCGTCGAGGTATTCAGAAATTTGTCTCCGAACTGGGCCGTGGCGTTGCCGTGAAATGCGCTCGTCCCCGGCTTGGTCAGCACCTCGATGCGCCCGTACCCAACCTGGTCGTACTGCGCCGAGAACGGGTTCTGGTTGATGCGGATCGCCAGGATCGACGACTTCGGTGGCAACTGCCCGCCGGTAAACCCATCGATATAAATCTGCCCGCCGTTCGGCCCCGCGGCCGGCCCAGCCAGCGCCTGTAGTTCGCTCAGCAGATCGTCCGGATCGTCCGACAGCGAGTCCAGGGCCGCTCCCGTAATCACCGTCGAGCTGGCGTTGCTGTCCGGGTCCACGCTCAGCGAGACCGTGTCCGTGGTCACGTTCACCTGCTGCATCTGCTCCGCCAGCGCCATGCTGGCGTCCACATTCAGGTTTACTCCCGCCGTCACTGTAACCGCCGGCTTGGAATAGTCGGCGAAGCCAGGCGCCTTCACATTCAGCGTATAAGTCCCCGCCGCCACGCCGCGGAAGCTGTACGTCCCGTCGCTCCTCGACGCGGTGCTCTGCGCCTTGCCCGACGCCGGAGTCAGTGTCACCGTCGCCCCCGGAATCAACGCGTCGTCCGGGTCCACCACCATGCCATGCACCGTGGCGCCGGTGGTCGTCACGCCGGTGGTCGTGGACGGGGCAGGCTGCTGCGCCATCGTCCTATACGGGGCCAGTGCAACCGGAACAACCAGAAATATTGCCAGTAGACGCGATCGTAGTGACATCCTCACTCCTGATAAATAACTGCGTTTGTAAAAACGTTGAAAAGAATTATTCACCGCCGCCCTCGCCGCCGGCCGCCCCGCTGCCCATGCTCATCGACAGGTCCATGCCGCCATTCGGGTTCGCGGTCAGAATCGGTTCCACCCCGGAAAGTAGCGTGATCGCGTCCACCGTACTCGACCCCGGCGATGGCTCGCTTGCCACAATCATCACCGCATCACCGGTCTTCAGGTCGGCCAGCGCGCCGATGGGCAATCGCTCCATCATCTGCGACAGATCCGCTCCCGCGGCGCGCTGCGCACCACCAGCCGCATTCCCTTGCCCCGCAGCGCCGCCTGCGCCATACGCCGCCGCCGGCGCGCCGCGTCCACCGCGCCCGCCGCCGTTGGTCTGCGCCGCTATGCGTGTCGCCATCATCAACGGCAGAGCGCGGATGTCGCACTTCGCCGTCACATTGACCGTCATCGCCTTCTTGCTCGCCAGGTCCTTGATGGTAATCTTCCCTGTCGCCATATCGATGCCCGATCCCGGCTCAATGCTCGTAATCAGCCCCGACAGGTTCTTGAACGATCCGCTCACCACCTCCTCGGCCTCGATCGACAAACCATCCGCCGACTTCGCCCCGCGCGCCTGCAACTGGTCCTTCGCCTGGATCTGCGCCAGCGTCCCTGGCTTGGCGTCCGCATACTTCACCGAATCGCCGCTGAATCGCTTGAACTCCGTCTTGCTGCCGGTATGCACCACCAGCTTCTTGGCCCCCACCTCCAGCGTTATCGTCCCCGTCGCCGCATCCACCGTGCTCACAATCCCGCCCACTCCGCGCGCCTTCCAGTCGGCCTGCTGCGCCGCCTGCATCTGCGCGATCGCGCTGGACTTCATCAGGATGACGCGCAGAGCGTTGAAACTCCCCGCCGTATCGCCCTCCTTGCCGGTCGCCAGAATGTGGTCTCCCACGGCAATATCGGTCAACTGAATCACCGTCGCGGTCTTCAGATCGGTGCTGCCCACGGCCAGTTGCAGGACCTTCGCACCGCTGGCCACGCTGACTGTAACCGTTTGCCCTGCATCGGTCGCCATTGTGAAGCTGTTGCCGGCAACCGTCTTCACCGTCCCGCGCTCGGATGTGGTCGCCGCCGCAGTTGCCGCAGGTGCCTGAGCCTGGGCCTCAAATGCAAAGCCCGCCAATCCCGCTAGGGAAAGAACAATCCCGAGGCGGAACACAATCCTGAGTAAAACCGAGTTGTCCCGAGTAGCCATCTGTATCCTTATTATCCTTATTGGAACCTGTTTCCGGGGACGTCTCCCCCGGTCAATACCACCGATCCACGCGTACTGAACACGCGCTCCGCCGGCAGGCAAAATGTCGCCCTCCTAAGGATACGGCCCCGCCATGCAAAAGTTTCGTGAAAGCGCAACATTCCCGCTTTACTCCGGAACTCTTTCAAACGATCATAAGGCGAAAATGCAGTACTCTTCGGTTGGTTGCAGCCAACTCTTCGGTAAGATGCAGTCAGTGGCCCAATCGGCGAAAGGATTTCTCTCCATTGGTTGAAGATGCAAAGCCCCCGGGTGAACGGAACAATATGAAACCTGCCGAAGGACGTAGACGAGTCGTCATCGAAGACATCCAGCCCCAGGTCGCGTGCGGCCTCGCCCCTGCCCGCCGCTTCCTCGGCGACAGCGTCCAGGTCTCCGCCGCCATCTTCTGCGACGGCCACGATCACGTCCTCGCCCGCCTCCTCTCGAAGTACCACAGCGACCCCAACTGGCTCTCCACCCCCATGACCGCGCTCGGCAACGACCTCTGGGCCGCCGCCTTCTCCGTCGACCGGATCGGCCCCTGGCTCTTCACCATCCAGGCCTGGGTCGATCACTTCGACACCTGGTGCGCCGACCTCCGTCAGCGTCTCGCCGCCCAGCCCGACCTCGCCAGTCCCGACCCCGCCCGCCGCGACCTTCCGCCGCAAGAGATTCCCCTCGCGCTCACCATCGGCGCATCCCTCTTCGACCAGACCGCATCCCGCGCCGGCGCCAGCAGCAAGGGATCGAAGGCCGCCGACGCCAAACAGCTCAAGTCCATCGCCGCATCGCTGCGCACTCTGGCCGGCAAGAACTCCGCCCTCTACCAGTACCCCCTCACGCCCCAGGACGAAGCCCTCGCCGCCCGCTATCCCGATCTCAGCCTCGCCTCCCTCGCCGAAAAAGAACTCCGCCTCTGGGTCGATCGCGAGCGCGCCCGCTTCTCCAGTTGGTACGAGCTCTTTCCCCGCTCCACAGCGCCTGCGGCGAAGGAAGACCAGCCTGCGGCAAAAGAAAACCAGCCCGACCCAACCCGCCACGGCACCTTCGCCGATGTCGAACTCCTCCTGCCCGAAATCGCCGCCATGGGATTCGACATCCTCTACCTCCCGCCCATCCATCCCATCGGCCGCGCCTTCCGCAAGGGCCCCAACAACAGCACCACCCCCGGCCCGGACGCCGAGGGCAGCCCTTGGGCAATCGGCTCTGCCGAAGGCGGCCACAAATCCATCCATCCTGCGCTGGGCACCTTCGCCGGCTTCGACCGCCTCCTCGCCGCCACTCACGCCAACGGCATGGAGTTGGCCCTCGACATCGCCTTCCAGTGCTCGCCCGATCACCCCTGGGTCACCCAGCATCCCGGCTGGTTCCTGCATCGCCCCGACGGCACCATCCAGTACGCCGAAAATCCCCCCAAGAAGTATCAGGACATCTACCCGCTCAACTTCGAGTCCTCCGACTGGCGCGCCCTCTGGGACGAGCTCCGCTCCGTCTTCCAGTTCTGGATCGACCGCGGCGTCCGCGTCTTTCGCGTCGACAACCCACACACCAAGCCCCTCGACTTCTGGCAGTGGTGCATCGACGACCTGCACCGCGACTCGCCCGACGCGATCTTCCTCGCCGAGGCCTTCACCCGCCCCCACGTTATGTACTCTCTGGCCAAGCGCGGCTTCACCCAGTCCTACACCTACTTCACCTGGCGCACCGAAAAGTCCGAAATTGAAGCCTACTTCGAAGAGATCACCAAGCCGCCCGTCAGCGATTTCTTCACCCCCAACCTCTGGCCCAACACGCCAGACATCCTGCACGCCTCGCTCCAGACCGGAGGCCGCGCCGCCTTCCAGCAGCGCCTCATCCTGGCCACCACGCTGGCCGCCAGCTACGGCATCTACGGCCCCGCCTTCGAGCTATGCGAGAACCTCCCCATCAAGCCCGGCAGCGAGGAGTATCTGCACAGCGAGAAGTACGAAATCCGCCGCTGGAACCGCCGCGATCCCAACTCGCTGGCCCCGCTCATCACCCTCCTCAACCAGATTCGCCGCACCAACCCCGCCCTGCAGAGCGACCTCTCGCTCCACTTCCACCCCGTCGACAACCCGCAGCTCATCGCCTACTCCAAATCCGCCCCCGCCGCCTCGGACCCCGTAGCCTCAGAGATAGTCAGCGGCAAGGCGGCAATCGATGGGAACGATGCGTCCGCTGCGCCCGCCGCGCCATCTGTACCAGGAGATCCCGCCGAGCGCGCCAACACCATCTTGGTCGTCGTCAATCTCGATCCCCACTACGAACAATCCGGCTGGATCGACCTCGACCTCAAGCAGCTCGGCATCGCACACGACGAGACCTTCGACGTCGAGGACCTCCTCACCGGCATCCACTACCAGTGGCACGACCGCTCCAACTTCGTCGTCCTCAGCCCCACCGCCACCGCCCACATCTTCCGCCTCACCCGAAATCCCTAAACAAACGGACGAAATCGTCAACGTTTGTCATTCTGACCCAGCCACCACGAGAGTCGTCATTCTGGCGCAGCCCCCTACGCGTCGCCATTCTGGCGCAGCCCCCTACGCGTCGTCATTCTGGCGCAGCCAGAATCTCAGTATTGGCCTTGCCTTTGCTCTTGCTGTTCCCTGTTTCCTGTTGTCAAGACCCTCGAAGCCCAAAAATCCCCCTAATCTACACCAACCAAACAACATAAATCTTTAAAATACTTGGCATAGTAGTTTCCCTCCACGGCGTATAATTAAATCAGTAAGCAAAACCAAACAGACCCGGCCAATCGCCAGGTCTTCGCTTTTAACCAGCAAGCTATTGATTCCAAAGATCAACAGATCTAAACCCTCTGGAATCAAGATTTTGAAAATTTGATCCAGATCTAACTCATTATTTATGAAGATCTTGAATTTTTTTTATTTTTTCCCGCGCAGCACCGCGCGGCAGGAGAGTCCACAATGAAGAACGAAACCGAAACAGCACCGGCCAACCCAACTCCAACCGCCGAACCCGCGCCGAAGCGCTTTCAGTGCCGTCACATCCATACCTCGGGATGCCGCTGCGGCTCCCCCGCCCTGCGCGGCGAGCCCTTCTGCTACCACCACCACACCACCCGCCGACCCGCACCCCGACACCGCGGCGTCCACCCCAACCAGGCCGAGTTCGAGCTGCCCTCCATCGACGACCGCCCCGGCATCCAGTTCGCCGTCGCCCAGGTCCTCGCACGCATCGCCACCAACCAGCTCGACCCAAAGCGCTCCAGCCAGCTCTTATTCGGACTGCTCATCGCCAGCCGCAACCTCCCGCGCGATCCTCGCCCCGCCGCCCGCAGCGACAGCCGAGAATCCGCCCCCAGCCGCGACAGCCGAGAATCCAGCTCCTCCTCCAGCCGCGAATCCGTCTCCGCCGACCCCAACGCAAACGATACAAACTACTTCGTCGAAGACATCATCCTCGATGAAGACCTCGGCCCCATCGCCCCCATCGCCGAAATCCACCCGCCAGAACTCCCCCAAGCCCGCCCCAGCTTCCTCGCCGACCTCCTCCGAGACCTCGTCCAATCCGTACCCGAAGAACAACCCGCCTCCGCGCCCAACTCTTCTTTGTTGCCATCCCGCAGCGCGGATTCATTGTCATCCCGCAGCGCGGATTCATTGTCATCCCGCAGCGCGGATTCATTGTCATCCCGTAGCGCAGCGGAGGGATCTGCTTCTCCTCACTCCGACATCCCCCAACCAACAACCAACACCTAAAATCCCTGCCCAAACTCGGCCACAATCGCCCCAGCCTCCGGGTCGGTATTGCCCGGTGGCGGCAGGATCAGCGGCGCGGCAAACCCATACGCCGCCACCCCCGCAAAGCAGAACAGCGGCACCATGTAGCCCAGCGCCATGCTCCCCGTGCTGCGCGCAATCCATCCCAGCAGCAGCGGGAAGAACGCTCCGCCCACGATGGCCATCACCAGCATCGACCCGCCCAGCTTGGTGTTCTCGCCCAGTCCCTTCAGCCCCAGCGCAAAGATCGTCGGGAACATGATCGACAGGAAGAAGCTTCCGCCCACAATCGCCCACGCGCCCAGCATCCCCGGCCGAGTCACCGCCAGCGCCATCAGCACAACGTTCGCCACGCCATAGAGCCCCAGCAGCCTGCTGGCCGAGATGTACTTCATCAGCGGCGTGGTCAGGAACCGCCCCGCCAGCATCGCCACCAGCGAGTAGATGATGTAGTTCGCCGCCGTCTTCTCGCCCAGTGGCGTGTACTGCTTCAGGTAGAAGATGATGTTGCTCCACATGCAGATCTGTCCGCCCACGTTGCACACATTCGCCGCAACCGCGAACCACAGTTGTGGATAGTGACGCAGCGCGCGGAAGCTGCCGTGCCCGCCCGAATCGCCCTCGTGCTCGCTCGTCATCTTGGGAAATTTCATCCGCGCCAGCACCAGCGCAAACAGAAGCACCACCGTCCCCAGCGCAATGTACGTCGGCACCACCCGCATGATCTCACCATGCAGATACGCCACATACGTCCCCGCCGCCTTCTTCGCGGCCACCTCGGCCGGCGTCAGCTCCACACCCGACAGGATGAACTGCCTCCCCACCCACACCCCAAGGATCGTCCCCGGAGGATTGAACATCTGGGCAAAGTTCAGCCGCCGTTCGCTTGTCTCTGCCGGCCCGAACTGCGCCATGAACGGGTTGGCCGCCGTCTCCAGAATCGACGCGCCGCATCCCACCGCGAACAGAGCCACCAGGAACGGTACATACTTCCCGCTCACCGCCGCCGGCCAGAACAGAACCATCCCCGCCCCGAACAGGCACAGCCCCGTCACCATCCCGATCTTGTATCCCCAGCGCCGCATCACCAGCGCCGCCGGAATCGCCATGCAGAAGTACCCGGTAAAGTTCGCCGTCGACACCAACTGCGCGCTGAACCGCGACAGCTCGAACGACTTGCGGAACTGCTGCACCAGAATGTCTGTCAGGTTGTTCGACATCCCCCACAGAAAGAACAGCACCAAAACCAGTACGAAGAGCGCCATCTGCCCCAACGGAAACACCGCCGCGCCCTTGCTGCTCTCAGCCGTTCTGCTCCCCACCGATGTCGAAACCTGCATCTCTGCGCTCCCTCCGATTCAGCCTGATTTGGATCGCACTGATGATACCAGCCGTCCCCATTCACCCGATAGCATCGCCAGCACACCCCACCAACAACCGCCCGTACAGAGTAGACTTACGGAAGCGCATTCTTTCGCCGCAAGGGAGTCCGTTCTTCATGCCGAATCCGTTTCGCCGACCTGTCTCTGCTGGCGCCAGCCTGCTCGTCCCAGCCGTTCTGCTCTGCCTCCTCAGCCTCACGGCAGCGCAGGCCATCGGACAGGAAGCCACGCCGCTCACCCCCTTCCAGAAACAGCTCGACCGCTTCGACCTCGCCGTCAGCGCCGCCGGCACCATCAGCACCAGCGTCTCCGGCATCGAGCAGCGCGACGCCTCCACCACCCATAACAATCTCCTCATCTCTCCCAGCAGCACGGTCGGCGAACTCATCACCCTGCGCTACGTCGCTAAGCCGTTGGTCGGCTTCGAGTTCAACTTCGGCAACTCCCGCACTACCCAGAACTTCACCTTCACGCCCCCGCTCGTCCCGAACCTGCTGCAAAGCGCGCAAACCGGCGTCCGCGAGATGACCCTCGGCTACGTCGCCCACACGCCGAAGCTCTTCGGCGTCCAGCCCTACCTCGGCGCCGGCGGCGGCACCATCAGCTTCAAACCCACACCCTACGGCGGAGAGGGCCTCCCATTCCAGTACCGCGCCGCCTACTACTACAACTTCGGCGTCGAAGACACCTTCACCGGCAGCGCGAGCCACCTCGGCGTCCGTGTGGGCTTCCGCCAGCTCATCTATCTCGCGCCCGACTTCCAGCAGAACTACCTCACCATCACACGCCGCACCGTCACCAGCGAACCCACCATCGGCTTCTTCCTCCGCTTTTAGCGGCAAATTCTCCTCGTCCTCAGCACCGGAAGAGTTCCCCGCCGGCTTCGGTGTGCCTCTATAGCAGAGACGCTCTGGCGCGCCCATCCATGCACCGCGTCCTCGGCATCATACGATGTTGTCAGGCCATCGCCACAACGGTCAGGACATAAGGAGAAACCACCCATGAGCACAATGACCACCAAAGACGGCACCCAGATCTACTACAAGGACTGGGGAACAGGCCAACCCGTCGTCTTCAGCCACGGCTGGCCGCTCAGCTCCGACGCCTTCGAGGACCAGATGCTCTTCCTCGCCTCGCACGGCTACCGATGCATCGCCCACGACCGCCGCGGCCACGGCGGCTCCAGCCAGCCCTGGCTCGGCAACGACATGGACACCTACGCCGACGATCTCGCTCAGCTCGTCCACGCCCTCGACCTGCAGCATGCCGTCCACGTCGGCCACTCCATGGGCGGCGGCGAGGTGGCCCGCTACATCGGCCGCCACGGCACCAGCCGCGTCGCCAAGGCCGTCCTCATCGGCGCAGTGCCGCCGCTGATGCTCAAGACCGCAGCCAACTCCGGCGGCCTGCCCATCGAGGTCTTCGACCAGATCCGCGCCTCCATCCTCGCCGACCGCTCCCAGTTCTTCAAAGACGTCAGCGCGCCCTTTTACGGCGCAAACAAGCCCGACAGTAAAGTCTCCCAGGGCCTGCGCGATTCCTTCTGGCAACAGGGCATGACCGCCAGCCTCAAGGCCGTCTTCGACAGCGTCAAGGCCTTCTCCGAGACCGACTTCACCCAGGACCTGAAAAAGTTCAACATCCCCACCCTGATCCTGCACGGCGACGCCGACCAGATGGTTCCCATCGCCGCCTCCGCACTCGCCACCGCAAAGCTCATTCCCGCCGCCACGCTCAAGATCTACCCCGGCGCATCCCACGGCCTCTGCTCGACGCACAAGAACCAAGTCAACACCGACCTGCTGGAGTTCCTCCAGCAATAGCTGCTTCTGAAATGCGGTTGCCCCATCCATTCCGCGTTCTTTGCGGAATGGATGGGAGCGAGCAGCCCACAACAAAGGCCCATCCGTCAGGATGGGCCTTTTGCTCGCAACCCGCCGCCTCTACTGCTGTAGCGTAAGATCGTCCGCCAGTCTGAAGTGCACAATCGACTCCGCCGGAATAACGATGTCGCGGTTCCCGGTCAACCCGCCCAGCGCCGTTCCCCCGCCCGCTCCGGCCAGTCCTCCGATCAGCAGTCCCGTGCCTCCCGAGGCCACGCCGCCGATCAGCATTCCCAGCCCCGTTCCGCCGCCGATAAACGCTGCCGACCGTTTGCCCTTGCCCTTCTTCGTCCGCGTCAGGTCGCGCGTCTCCAGCGGATAGCGCGTCCCATTCAGCGTCAGCGAGGTCAGCCGAAGCTCCAAAATCGAAGCCCCCTTGAAGTGTCCCCTCTTGTGCGACACATCCACCACGCCGCCCACCGGCGTGCCCTTGGGCAGGATCACCCGCCCGTTCGCATCCACCCACGACTCCACCACCTCGCCATCGAAGCGAGACCCCGCCGGCGTATGTTTCACGCTAATGCTCTGATTGATGCGGATCACAAGCTCCGTCCCTGCGGGAATATTCACATCCGCCGGCTGGATCACCGGCGGCCCGCCCGCCACTGCCTGCGTTGTCCCCTGCCCGCCGCCCGCCTGCGCCGGCTCATTCGCTGGCGCACCAGCCGGAGCCGCAGCCGCAGGAGTCACCGTCGTCGTCACCGCCTGCGCGGTCTGCCCCGGAGCTGGCGGCTGCACCGTCGTCGTGGTCGTATTCCCGGCCTTGTCGATCGAGACCACCTGCTGTGCCTGTCCCGTGGCCGCCGCCTGCTTCTTCGCCGCCTCGATCGCCTTGTCCTGCTGCGACGCGCATCCCGCCATCATCGCCACGCCCAGCACCATCGCAGCCCCAACTCGTAGCCAAGTCGCCCGCACCAATAAATTCGCCTTCATCGTCTCGCCCTCAGTTCTTCCGTCTCATGCGCCGATCTGACGCACGGCACCGCGCATTGCTGCGCGCGGAACGGGGCGGCGGCGGAACCGAAAGATCCCGCCTTCGCAACCCGTCACTCCAGTAAGATGCACGTTCCGCCCACGCGACCACCCAAGCCGCAAAGGTTTATGACCGCTTCCGTGAGTTCTCCACCTTCAACCGTCACTTCACCCAAGGCGGTTTGCCCTGCTCCTAAGGTGCTGCGCGATATACAACCCGCCCCTCGCAGATCGTCGCCCTTACCCGCCCCACCATCGCCGCGCCGTCGAACGGCGTGTTCTTCGACTTCGACCGTGACTCGCCCACCGTAAAGCTCCACTCCGCCGCCGCGTCGAAGACCACCACATCCGCCCAGCTCCCCACGCGCAGATTCCCACGATCCTTCAGCCCGATCACCTCCGCCGGATGCGCACTCATCAGCGCAATCACGCGGCTGAGCGGCATTCCATGCTCGCGGTGCAGCACGCGCAACGCTAGCCCCAGCGCGGTCTCCAACCCCGTAATCCCGTTCGCCGCGCGCTCGAACTCTACCTCTTTCTCCCACGAGGCATGGGGCGCGTGGTCGGTGGCAATGCAGTCCACCGTCCCGTCCAGCAACCCCTCGATCAGCGCATGGCGATCCGCCTCCGCGCGCAGCGGAGGATTCATCTTCGCGTTCGTGTCGTAGTCGCCGATTGCCTCGTCGGTCAGCGTAAAGTGGTGTGGCGCGGCCTCGCAGGTCACATGCAACCCCTCCGCCTTCGCGCGCCGTATTTCGTGCAACGCACGGGATGTAGACACATGCTGCACGTGCAGGTGCGGCCTCACCCGCTCCACCCGCTCGATCTCGCGCAGCAGCCGCAGGTCGCGCTCCACAATCCGCGCCTCCGCCTCCACCGGCATCCCGCGCAGTCCCAGCCGGAACGCCACCCGCCCCGCGTTCATGCTGCATCCGGCCGTCAGCCGCGTGTCCTCGGCATGCTGCGAGACCGGCACGCCAAGCCCCGCCGCCGCCACCAGCGCCGCCCGCATCACCTCGTCCTCCAGCACCGGCCTGCCGTCGTCGGTGAACCCAACGGCCCCCGCTTTCACCAGTTCGTGGAAGTCCGTAATCTCGCAGCCCAGGCTGCCGAAGGTCGCCGCCGGCATCGCCAGCAGCTTCACCACTGGCCCGCGCGCCGCATCCAGTATCCACCGCAGGCTCTTCACCGAATCGTTCACCGGAGTCGTATTTGGCATCGCCACCACGGTGGTGAATCCGCCCGCCGCCGCAGCCTCCGTGCCCGTGCGAATCGTCTCCTTGTGCGTCTGCCCCGGCTCGCGCAGATGCACATGGATGTCGATCAGCCCCGGCGCAACCACCATCCCCGCCACATCGAGCTGGTTCTCCTTCGCGATCGAACCTGCAACGCCTGCCAGCCCACCCGACATCTCCACCGCCGCAATCCGCCCATCGCGCACCAGAACGTCGCGCGGTCCATCGGTCCCGCTCGCCGGATCCACCACGCGCCCATTCAAAATTAAAATCTCGCTCATCGCTCTTCTTCCGCGTACCAAAAATCGAATCGGTGCCTGCCGGTGTAAATCGGTGTTAAACCTTTGCTCATGCCTTCACCCCAAGCGCCCGCACCAGCACCGCGCGCCGTATCGCCAGACCCTGGCTCACCTGCTGCTCGATCGCCGACTGCGCGCCATCCGCCACCTCGCCCGTAATCTCCAGCCCGCGAATGATCGGCCCCGGATGCATCACTAAAACGTGAGGCGCAATCGCCGCCAGCCGCTCCGCGCTCAACTGGTACCGCTCGATAAACTCCGCCAGGTTCAGGTCGAAGCCCGCCAGCCGCTCCTTCTGTATGCGCAGCATCATCACCACGTCCGCCCGCGCCAGAGCACGATCGAAGTCCCGCTCAATCTCAATCCCGGTGCCCAGCCCTAGAGCACTCTCCGGCAGCAACTCCGGTGGCCCGCACAGCACCACCCGCGCGCCCAGCCGCGGCAGCAGCATCGCATTCGACCGCGCCACGCGGCTGTGCAGAATGTCTCCCGTAATCACCACCGTAATGCCATCCAGCGTCTTCGCATCCACCGTACTCGCGTCCCGTCCCTGCCTCAGCAGGATCGTCCGCAGGTCCAGCAGCGCCTGCGACGGATGCTGATGCATCCCATCGCCCGCGTTCAGCACCGGCAGCCCGGTCACCCGCGCCAGCAGAGACGCCGCGCCCGACGACGGATGCCGCAGGATAATCGCCTCCGCGCCCAGCGCACGCAGCGTCAGCCCAGTGTCCTTCAGGCTCTCGCCCTTCTCGATCGACGAGGACTTGTCGCTGACCAGCGTGGTGGTCGCGCCCAGCGACTTGGCCGCCAGCTCGAACGAGGTCCTGGTCCGCGTGCTCGACTCGTAGAACAGCAGCGCAACCGTCCGCCCGAGGAGCACGCGCGCCCACTGGGCCGCATCCATCCGCTCCAGACGCGCAGTCATCGCCAGAATCTCGGCCACATCCGCGACCGAAAGATGCTCCACCGAAAGCAGCGATCCCGCCGCATACGCCGAACAGTCCGCCGGCGTTACAGAGAGCAGATCCGCCCCAGCCTCCCTCGTCGCAGCTCTCTTCGCCCGCTCGGTCACGCGCTCCTGCCTCAGTCCACCAGCTCGACCAGCAGCACCTGCTCCTGCCCGTCGATCTCGTTCAGCTTCACTTCGATGATCTCGCGCCGCGAGGTCGGGACCGTGCGCCCCGTATAGGTCGCCTGGATCGGCAGCTCGCGGTGTCCGCGGTCGATCAGCACCAGCAGTTGCACGCTCTTCGGCCGCCCGTGGTCGAACAGCGCATCCAGCGCCGCACGCACCGTGCGCCCGGTATACAGCACATCGTCCACCAGGACGATGTCGCGCCCGTTCACGTCGAAGCCGATCTCGCCGGGAACCACCGTAGGCCGCGGTCCGGTCGTCGTCAGGTCGTCGCGATAGAGGTTGATGTCCAGCACCCCCGTCTCCACCGGGTGCTTCTCGATTCCCGCGATCAGCTTGCCCAGCCGCTCGGCCAGCGGAACGCCGCGCCGCTTGATGCCGACCAGTCCCAGGTTCGCGCTCCCGTCGTTCTTCTCGACGATCTCATGCGCCAGCCGCACCAGCGTCCGTTCAATCTCCGACGCCGACATCAGCCGGCCCTTCTCGCGCAGCCTCGACTTCTCCGGCTCGGTCCCTGTAGTCGCTTCCGTAGTTTCGCTCATATGTCTGTTTGCGGCTTTCACTCCGCCGAAAATGATGATAGCAGCCATCTACTCCGTTTGCGCCGCAAACCGCCGCATCGCTTGGAATCAATCCCAAACGCAGTGGAAAACCCTCTTTGCCGCATCACCGGTGACTGCAAACGTCGGATGGAAGGATCAACCGTCGGATGGGGGATTAAACGTCAGATGGAAGGACCGAACTCAGGCAATCGGGGAGAGGGTCGCGCTCAGTCAGCGCTCTGCTTCCGCGACTTTCCCGGACTGAGGCAACCCCGCTCCGCAAGAAAGGCGGAGCAGTGTTGAGAGATGTCCTGCTCGACGGACCGCACCGCCTTCTTCAGGCCGGTGGCATACGGGAGGCGGGCCAGGTAAGCCGGGTCGCTGGAAACGCATTCACTTCGCATCTTCGGATCGAAAACTGACTGGTTTTCCATTTTGCCCCCCCTCGTCGGTTTCCGCGGGGAAATCGATCTTCGCAAGAAGAGCTCCCCTCGCGCAATTTAGCGCTCTACGCCGCTTTGCATACGGAAAGCCGCGGAAAAACGGCTCGTTGATTGGCATGAAGGTAGACTCTCGTTCGCCGGAGGGCATCGTGTCTGGCCGCGGCCTCATCATGCGAGAGATGAGACGCAGATTGGCGTCGGGATGCGGCGGTGGCATGCGATGGATCAGGCCCCCGTCTCGCACCGAAACGTAGCCCATCGGGTCGAGATACAACTCGTGCACGCGGGCGCACGCGGAACAGAGCCAGAAGAACTCTGTGTTCACAGATCGACGTTCAAGCGCATACAGATCCCCCCCATTGAGCAGCTTGAACTCTTCACGGCAGCTTGAGTTGACACAGCGTTTAACCATATGGGCCATCCAATAGTTGGATTTAATGGAACGACACCATTTGATCTGTGACAGAAACCGCATCCGTTTGGGGATCTTTGAACTGGTTCCTTCCCACAATGTCAACCGAAAATACAAGTAGACACAGTGTGAGATTCCAGAATTATCGCTCAGGTTGCCTGGGTTGCGTGGCCCTGTGCAAAATTATTTTTCAATTAACAGAACCGCCCTTACACCGCCGGCCCGCGCCGCATCCGCAGTTGCCCCAGCAGCCCCCCAAACGCCCCACCCAGCGTCGACAGCACCACCAGCCCCGCCGCAAGGAATGCAAAGGCCGCCAGTATCATCCCGCCGCGAAACTCCGGAGACCCCAGAAGCCCCATCATTTCAGCCGGTACCGGCGTCGAGGACTGCTGGATCGCCTTCTGCACCTGCGCCGTCATCTGCGCGTCGAAGCCGCCCATCGCGTGCAGCCCAAACCGCGCTACCAACCCCGCTCCGGCCATGGCAGTCCCCACCTCCAGCGCCAGACACACGCCCACCACCACCCCGATGCGCGCTCCCACCCGCACATCCATCCACGCCGCTGGCCGCCGCCTCTGGTAGAACCCCAGCGTAATCAGCGACGCGCTCATGATCCACAGAAAACTCACCGGCGACAGCAGGTCCACCCGGATCGTCCCCACACTCAGCAGCGCGCCCACTCCAGCCACCGCCACCGCGCACCGGATCGCTGTCTTCCACTCCACCTGCCGCGGAGTCGCATCAGGGAGCGCGCCGGTTGTGCCTGCCGCTTCCGCCTCGCCAGCCGGCTCCCCGCCCGTCTCCATCGACTGGTTCTCCAGCGAAAGGCTCAGTTGCGGCGCACCGCACTGGGGGCAGAACGGCGACTCACCGCTCCCCGCCGGCAACTCCCCCCCGCAGCGATGGCAGAACTCTTGCATATCTACGAAGCTACCCCACCCCACACCCCTCCGCAAGCCGACGAGGCTGAGTGCAAGCACAACCCCCTACTGCCGGTCCTGCTCGTCCCCGCTCTGCGATGTCGCGTCGCCCGGCAGGTCCAGCGCCACCAGCCCAATCTTCGTCCCGCTGCCCTGGGCTTCGATCTCCACAATGTGCTGGTGCTGCTGCGACCCCGCCTTCAGCTCCAGCGCGCCCTTGTCCGGCTTGTCGTCCACCGAGTAGTGGTTCCCATTGTTGTTGTCGCAGGTCAACCCCTCCTGCGTCCTGGCCGGCGATCCCACGACGCGGTTGTCGCGGCACGCGATAACGTCGCCAAACCGCCTCAGACCCGCGCGATAGAACGCCTCCACCTTCTCCGGCGAGTCGCCCGTGCGGTAGCTCACCGCCTTCACCCGCAGTTGGAAGCTGCCGAAGTTCATATTCACGTCCGCCGCGCCGTCGTCCTTGTCCTTCTTCAGCAGTTGCGCCCCGGGATACGTCGGAAGTCCGAGGCCCTCCACCACAACCGCGTCGTTGGTCTTCACCTGCATCCCGCCGAAGGGCGTCGAAATCTTCACGTTGTCGCTGTCGCCATGCTTGTCCGACTCCACGCGACAGCCCGCCAGCAGCAGTGCCGCCAGCCCTGCCGCCGCCACTCCCGCAATCCTCAGTCCCTGCTTCGTCCGCATCTTGTGCCTCCGCCCGGTCCCATTCCGCGTGCATAGTCTTCCACGCAACATGATACGCAACCGCCCTGCCACGGGTTCCCGCGGCATTGCCTCTTGCCCCAAAGCGAAACGGCCACGCGATGGAGCGCGTGACCGTGAGCGAAGGTGAGTGGGCCGCCCGGAGTGTTTACACCAGCACGCTTTGTCCCATAGTCAGCGATTCGGGCTTTGCGGCCAGGTAGCGGTCGATGGACGCGGCTGCCTTGCGGCCCTCCGCAATCGCCCACACCACCAGCGACTGGCCACGTCGCATGTCGCCCGCCGCGAACACGCCCTCCACCGAGGTTGCATAGCTCTCATCCGTGGCCACGTTGCCGCGAGCATCCAGCTTCAGCCCCAACTGCTCGATCATCCCGGAGCGCACCGGCCCCAGGAAGCCCAGGGCAAGCAGCACCAGATCGGCCTCCAGCGTGAACTCCGAGCCCGCAACCGCCGTGAAACTCGGCGGCGGACCCACGCGCACCGCGTGCAGATGCGTGATGCGGCCCTCGGCGTTGCCGGTGAACTTTACGCTGTTGATGCCCCAGTCGCGGATTCCGCCCTCTTCGTGGCTGCTCTCGGTGCGCAACTGTAGCGGCCACATCGGCCACGGGGTCGCCTCCGCGCGCGTCTCCGGAGGCTTGGGCATGATCTCGAACTGGTGTACGCTCCTGGCGTGCTGGCGCAGGCTGGTGCCCAGGCAGTCCGCACCCGTGTCGCCTCCGCCCAGGATCACCACCCGCTTGCCCTCGGCGTGGATGTCCAGCGAAGCGTCCAGCGTGTCGCCCTCGCAGCGCCGGTTCTGCTGCGGCAGGAACTCCATCGCAAAATGGATCCCCTTCAGCTCGCGGCCCGGGATCGCCAGGTCGCGCGGCCGCTCGCTTCCGCCCGCCAGCAGGATTACGTCGTACTCGTCGCGCAGCGTCTGCACATCGACATTGACCCCCACATGCGCGTTGGGCACAAACGTCACGCCCTCCTCGCGTATCTGCTCGATGCGCCGGTCGAGAATGTGTTTTTCCAGCTTGAAGCTGGGAATCCCATAGCGCATCAGCCCGCCGATGCGGTCGCTCTTCTCATACACCGTCACCGCATGTCCCGCCCTGCGCAACTGCTGCGCCGCGGCCAGTCCCGCCGGGCCGCTTCCCACCACCGCAACGCGGCGTCCGGTGTCCTGTTCGGGAGGCTCGGGCTGGATCCATCCCTCGTCCCACGCGCGATCCACAATGCCGCGCTCGATCAGCTTGATGGAGACGGCCGGCTCGGTGATCGCCAGCACACACGCCGCCTCGCAGGGCGCCGGACAGATGCGCCCCGTAAACTCCGGAAAGTTGTTGGTCGCGTGCAGCCGCCGGATCGCGCTCGCCCAGCGCCCGTTGTACACCAGGTCGTTCCAGTCCGGGATCAGGTTGTTCAGCGGACATCCGGTATGGCAGAAGGGAACGCCGCAGTCCATGCAGCGCGCTCCCTGCTCGCGCTGCTTCGCCTCGCCGAAGGGCTGGTAGATCTCAAACCAGTCCTGTAGTCGATCCTCAACCTTGCGCCGCGTTGGCTGTTCGCGATCGATCTCAAGAAAACCCGTGACCTTACCCATGCTGCACCTGCCCTGCCGCCACTAGAAGCGACGCGATTTTTGGGGGAATATTTCGCACCGGTGAGACATAGTCCGATTCAGCGCGCGGAATCCCCAGCACCCGCTTGTACTCATGTGGGAAGACCTTGATGAACTGTGCCTGCGTGGTCTCCCAGTGCTCCAGAATCCACGCCGCCCGAGGGCTGCCCGTCAGGTCGATGTGGCGCTGGATGAGGCCGCGCACCAGCTTCACGTCCTCGTCCAGAACAAGCGGCTCCAAGTCCACGCCGGTCTTGTTGCAGCGGCGCGTGGAGAAGTCGCCCACGTCGTCGTAGACAAACGCGCGTCCGCCGTTCATTCCGGCGGCGAAGTTGCGCCCGGTCGCGCCCAGCACAACCACCGCGCCGTTGGTCATGTACTCGCAGCCGTGGTCGCCCACGCCCTCCACCACCGCCGTTGCGCCGGAGTTGCGCACCGCGAAGCGCTCGCCCGCAATGCCGCTGAAGAAGGCCTCGCCCGCGGTCGCGCCGTACAGCACCACGTTGCCCACCAGAATGCTCTCCTCCGGCAGGAAGCTCGATGTCTTCGGCGGATAGACGATAATGCGCCCGCCGGAGAGTCCCTTGCCCACGTAGTCGTTGGAGTCGCCCTCCAGCTCCAGCGTAACGCCCGCCGGGACAAACGCCCCAAAGCTCTGTCCGGCCGAGCCCGTGAAGCGGAAGTGGATGGTCTCGTCGGGCAGTCCAGCCGCGCCGTAGCGCATCGCGATCTGGCCCCCCAGCATCGCGCCCACCGTGCGATGCACGTTGCGAATGGCAAAGCTGCCCGTCACCGGCTTCTTCGATTCCAGCGCCGGCCTGGCCTGCTCGATCAGCGCATGGTCCAGCGCCTGGTCGAGCCCGTGGTCCTGTTCCTTCGTCTTCCGCCGCCCCACATGCGAGGGCAACTCGGGCGAGAACAGAATCGACGCGAGGTCGATCCCCTTGGCCTTCCAGTGAGCGCCGGCGACCACGGCATCGATCCGGTCTACGCGGCCCACCATCTCGTCGAAGTTGCGGAAGCCCAGCTTCGCCATGTACTGGCGAATCTGCTCGGCAAGGAAGAAGAAAAAGTGGATGACGTGCTCTGGCTGACCATGGAAGCGCGCGCGCAACACTGGGTCTTGCGTGGCAATTCCCACCGAACAGGTATTCAGATGGCACTTGCGCATCATGATGCATCCCATGGCGATCAGCGGCATGGTCGCAAATCCGAACTCCTCGGCGCCCAACAGCGCCGCGATCACAACATCGCGCCCGGTCTGCAGCTTGCCGTCGGTCTGCACCTTGATCCTGCTGCGCAGATCGTTCAGCAGCAGCACCTGCTGCGTCTCCGCCAGGCCCAGCTCCCACGGCAGCCCCGCGTGTTTGATCGAGCTCTGCGGCGATGCGCCCGTGCCGCCGTTGTCGCCGGAGATCAGCACCACGTCGGCGTGCGCCTTGGAGACGCCCGCGGCCACCGTGCCCACCCCCGCCTCCGCCACCAGCTTCACCGCGATGCGCGCCTTCGGGTTCACGTTCTTCAGGTCGTAGATCAGTTGCGCCAGGTCTTCGATCGAGTAGATGTCGTGATGCGGCGGCGGGGAGACCAGCGTCACTCCGGCCACCGAACAGCGCAGCCGCGCGACAATCTCGTCCACCTTGTGTCCGGGCAACTGTCCGCCCTCGCCGGGCTTTGCGCCCTGCGCCATCTTGATCTGGATCTCGTCCGCATTCACCAGGTAGTTCGTCGTCACACCGAAGCGCCCGCTGGCCACCTGCTTCACGGCGCTGCGCCGCAGATCGCCGTTGGCGTCGCGCAGGAACCGCGCCGGGTCCTCGCCGCCCTCGCCGGTGTTGGACATGCCGCCGATGCGGTTCATGGCAATGGCCAGCGTCTCGTGCGCCTCCTTGCTGATGGAGCCGAAGCTCATCGCGCCGGTGGTGAAGCGCTTCACAATCTCCTTGGCCGGCTCCACTTCGTCAATCGGCAGAGGCTTGTCCACGTACTTGAACTGCATCAGCCCGCGCAGCGTGCACAGGTGCTTGCTCTGCTCGTCGATCAGGTCGGTGTACTCCTGGAACGTCGCCGGATTGTTCTGCCACACCGCCTGCTGCAGCTTGCTGATGGTCGCCGGATTCACCAGGTGGTACTCGCCGCCCTCGCGGTACTGGTACTGCCCGCCCACCACCAGGTCCGTCTCCGAATCGGTCAGCGGCTGGAAGGCGTACTCATGCTTCATCTGCGCCTCGCGCGCCAGCACGTCCAGCCCCACGCCCTCCACCCGCGAAGCGGTCCCGGAGAAGTACGCGTCGATCAGCGACTGGTTCAGCCCAACGGCCTCGAAGACCTGCGCCCCGCGATAGCTCTGCAGCGTGCTGATCCCCATCTTGGAGAAGGTCTTCAGCAGTCCCTTGTTGATCGCCTTGATGAAGTTCATCTCCGCGTACTCGGCCGTCACGTCTTCCGCTAGCAGCCCGCGCAGCTTCATGTCGTGCAGCGTCTCGAACGCCAGGTACGGGTTGATCGCGCTCGCGCCATAGCCGATCAGCAGCGCAAAGTGCATCACCTCGCGCGGTTCTCCGCTCTCGATAATCAATGCCACCTGGGTGCGCGTCTTGTCGCGCACCAACTGGTTGTGCACCGCGGCCATCGCCAGCAGGCTGGGAATCGGCGCATAGGTCGCATCGACGCCGCGGTCCGACAGGATCAGCAATGTATAGCCTGATTTCACAGCGTACGCGGCGCGCGCGCTTAGGTCGTCCAAAGCGTGCTTCAGCCCGGCCTCGCCATCCGCCGCGCGGAACAGCGTCGGCAGCGTGGTCGCCAGCAGATCGCCCGAAGAGATCCGCCGCAGCTTCTCCAGATCGCGGTTGGTCAGGATCGGGTGCGGGATCTTCAGCGTGTGGCAGTTCTCCGGCGCCTCGTTCAGAATATTGCGCTCCGTCCCGATGTAGCTGATCAACGACATCACCAGCTCTTCGCGGATGGGGTCGATCGGCGGATTGGTCACCTGCGCGAACAGTTGCTTGAAGTAGCTGAACAACTGCTGCGGCCGGTCCGAGAGGCACGCCAGCGGAACGTCCGACCCCATGGACCCGGTCGGCTCCATGCCCGTCGATCCCATCGGCCCCAACAGCACCTTGAGGTCCTCTTCGCTATACCCGCAGGCGCGCTGGCGGCGCAGCAAATTCTCCGGGTCCGACGGCATCACCCGCCACGGCTCCGGCAGATCGTCCAGCAGCACCTGCTGCTCCTTCAGCCACTCCGCATAGGGCTGGCGGCCGGCCAGCGACTGCTTGATCTCCTCATCCGAAATAATGCGATGCTCCACCGTATCCACCAGGAACATCCGCCCCGGCTGCAACCGGCCCTTCTTGCGCACGTCCTCCGGCGGCACCTCGATCACGCCCGCCTCCGACGCCAGCACCACCAGATCGTCCTTGGTCACAATGTACCGCCCAGGCCGCAGTCCGTTGCGGTCCAGCGTCGCGCCCACCACGCGTCCGTCGGTGAAGCACACCGACGCCGGCCCGTCCCACGGCTCCATCAACGACGCGTGGTACTCGTAGAACGCGCGCTTCTTCGGGTCCATCTCCGGATTGCCCGACCACGCCTCGGGAATCAGCATGGCCATCACATGGGGCAGCGACCGGCCAGACTGGAACAAAAACTCCACCGCATTGTCGATCGAAGCCGAGTCGCTCCCCCCCGGCACAATCACCGGATACAGCTTGTCGATCTTGCCGTCGTAGAGTGGGCTCGCCAGCACCGACTGGCGCGCGTTCATCCAGCTGATGTTGCCGCGAATGGTGTTGATCTCCCCGTTGTGCGCCATGTAGCGGTAAGGGTGCGCCAGCTTCCAGCTGGGAAACGTGTTGGTCGAAAACCTCTGATGCACAAGGCACAAGGCACTTGCCACCAGCGGGTTGGCCAGCTCGTAATAGAACTTCTCAATCTGCGGCGCCAGCATCAGGCCCTTGTAGACGATCGTCCGGCAGGAGATCGACGGAATGTAGAAGTCGTCCTTGTGCTCGATCTCCGACTCCGCGATCTCGTTCTCCGTCCGGCGGCGAACGATGTACAACAGCCGCTCGAACGCGTCCTCCTCCATCCCCTCCGGACGCCCCACAAACATCTGCTCGATGTACGGCTGCGACGCGCGCGCCTGGCGCCCGATCAGGTCGCCATTCACCGGCGTATCGCGCCAGCCCAGCACACTCATCCCCTCGGACTGCGCAATCCGCTCCAGAACCCCTTCGCACTGCAACCGGCTGTGCTTGTCCACCGGCAGAAACACCATGGCCACGCCATAGCTTCCGCGCTCGCCCAACTGCATCCCCAGCTTGCCGCACTCCTGCTTGAAGAACGCGTGCGGAATCTGGATCAGGATCCCCGCGCCGTCGCCCGTCTCCGGATCGCATCCCGCCGCCCCGCGGTGCGTCAGGTTGATTAAAACCTCCAGCCCCTTGCGGATGATCTCGTGGCTCTGCTCTCCGCGAATGCTCGCCACCAGCCCCATGCCGCAGGCATCGTGTTCATTGCGCGGATGGTACAGCCCTTGCGGGTCGGGGATGCGTGGACAGCGATCGGATCGTTTCATGGCAACCTTCCGGGTGCTGGAATTCGTTCCCCAACCGAAACAGACACTGCGACCCCGCGATCTCTACGCCGGAAAACCAGTTCGGGTTTCAATCGACACGTCCGCCGAAGCAGACCCCACAGAGCAAGTAACAGAGATGAGCACGCTAGGTCTCTTAATATACAGCGAAACCGCGCCCCAATGCACCTTTTGCAGACGACGCGCGAAATCAATCCGCTGCAAAACTCACACCTTCATTTAGTTAGACGAAGAAAAAACCTCCGCGGTCGCATCTCTTCTACTCCGTCTCATGCAAATAAATCGCAACGTAGTCGATATAGTCCTGCGCGTACTTCAGGATCAACTTCCTGTCCTCCTCGCCCAGCGTTCGCCGCACCTTGCCCGGAACTCCCGCCACCAGCGAGTTGGGCGGAATCACCGTGTGCTCCACAATCACCGCGCCCGCCGCAATGATCGACCCCTCGCCGATCCGCGCATCGTTCAGGATGGTCGCCCCCATCCCGATCAGCACCGCGTCCTCCACCACGCATCCATGCACCGTCGCGTTGTGTCCGATCGTCACCCAGTCGCCGACGATCACGGGGTACTTCTCGCGCATCCCGTGCAGCACCGCGCAGTCCTGCACATTGCTGTTCGCGCCCACGCGGATCGCGTTCACGTCCCCGCGCAGCACCGCGTTCATCCATACGCTGGCGTTTTCGCCCAGCTCCACGTCGCCAATCACCTGCGCGGACAGGTCCACATAGCACGTCGCGGGCACCACCGGCAGCCTTCCCTGATACGCACGAATCATTGCTGAATTATTTCACGCGCCCGCATGTTTTTTCTTCACCCGCCCGCGCCTGTCTTCTATCCTCCGTGTTTGCAACACTCCGTCATTAGGCCTCGAGCGCGGCCTATGGGCAGAGTCTCCGTATTTCGTTGTTGCATGTGATCTCCAGGCTGAAATACATCAATCCCAGGCAGAAATCCCCCGCGCGCCGCTCCATATGCGGTATTCTGAAAGCTGCCCACCTGGGACGATTTGGAGGTGTATAGCCCTTGGCAGAGATTCGTGTGCAGGAAGGCGAGCCGCTCGAAAACGCACTGCGCCGCTTCAAGCGCAAGGTCCAGACTGAAGACATCATCAAGGAAGTGAAGCGTCACTCCTTCTATCTGAAGCCCGGCGAGAAGAAGCGCGTCAAGGAAGCGCTTGCCCGCAAGCGCAACCGTAAGAAGATACGCAAGGAACAGGACTAACCCTGCTCCACTAAACCCAAATTCCTCGAAACCCCGGTTTCTGGAAACCATGGCTGGCCGCCCGCTCCCACCCGGAGCAGGCGGCCTCCGTCATTAACCGCACTCGGCCGCTCCCCCCGAACCACAAAATAAAAGCCTTCCCCACCGCCCAATCCGCGAATCGCGGAGCCGCGCAAAAACATCTCTATCTCAACGAAATCAGTTCGACCTGTACGAAATCTGTACGACCGGAGAAACGGTATGGGCTTTGTGGACCGGATCTTAATCTGCACCGATTGCGGCGGCGAGTTCATCTTCACCGCCGGCGAACAGCTCTTCTTCCTGGACAAGCAGTTCAAGAACGACCCCAAACGTTGTAAGCCCTGCAAGTCCCGGCGTGGAGCGCAGGGTGCGAACGCGACCGCCGGTAGTGGCCCGGCAGCGGCCGGCATCTCGCGCACCGAGACGCGTACCGAGTGCTCGGAGTGCGGCATCGAGACCACGGTACCCTTCAAGCCCACGCAGGGCCGGCCCATGCTCTGCCGCCAATGCTACAAGAACAAGATGAGCGCCTCACCCACCGCAGCCGAGACCGCCAGCGCACCGGAAACCGCCGCTTCCGATTTTGCTGCGGCCAATTCCAGCGCGCCCGCCGCCGTCGCTGCTGAAGCACGTCGCCAGCCGCCACAGCCGGAGCTCCCCGCCACGGATGTTTCCATTGCAATCTAATCCCCGCGCCGCAAGCTGCTCTGCGCCGCGAGCCACTCTGCAGCCCCGTCCTTAAAGCAGAAAAGCCCCGACGAATCGGGGCCTTCGCTGACATTCGTTTGAATCGGCCTGCAAACCTGCGCAGCTTTTACGCCGAAACGGAGGTTACTTCCGCCGGATCGACCAGCACAAACCGCCCGTGCTGCCCGCGGTCCTGGAAGCGCACCACGCCAGAGGTCTTGGCAAACAGCGTGTCGTCCTTGCCCCGCCCCACGTTCGCGCCCGCCTTCAGCGGTGTCCCCCGCTGGCGCACGATGATCCCGCCGCCCAGGATCGCCTGTCCGCCGAAGACCTTCACGCCCAGCCGTTGCGCATTGGAGTCGCGCCCGTTTTTGGATGAACCTAATCCTTTTTTATGTGCCATTCCGTCGCCTCTTTCGCGCGGCCCTCGGGCCGCTGCGGTTTTGAAATTACTTCGCGGCCGCCTCGGCCTTGTAGCTCTTCCCGTTCACCACAATCTCGTTGATCGCAACCTCGACGAAGCCCTGCCGGTGTCCCTGCATCTTCTTGTACTGCTTCTTGCGCTTCAGCTTGAACACCAGGATCTTGTCGTAGCGTCCTTCGCCCAACACCGTGCCGGTCACCTTCGCGCCCGTCAGATCCGCCTCGAACTTGCCGTCTTCGCTACTCACCGCCAGCACATCGGCAAACTCGATCGCGCCGTTCTCGTGCGCCGTGCGCTCGATCTTGAACTTCTCACCCGGAGAGACCAGGTACTGCTTGCCGCCGGTACGAATCACTGCATACATAACGAAACCCTTGTGTGCGCGGCATTCCGTCGCCCGCACCCTTCATGAATTTATTGCCTGTGGATTCAACCAGAGGAGCAAGTCCTTCCGACTGTCCCAAAAACCGTGTCCAGCCAGTCCCGGAATCGCCGCGGTTCTTGAGAAATGCGAAACCTCCGCAATTCCCGAAGCAACCGTCCGCCGCGTCCGAAACCTTTCGGCCCTGCAACCGGAACACCGGATGCATTCGCCAAACCTGCCAAACTTAACAAGTGTATCCCGCTCCGCCACATGGGTCAATCTCAATGGCCCGCAGGTAGTAGCGTAATTTGTATTGACCGTACGGTATCGATCCAGCTTGAACCGGCATCTTCGTATCAGCGCCAACGGCGCGGACTATACCAGCATGGGGCGAAGCCCCATGTTCAGAGGCCCAATCCCCAAAGGGCTGAAAGCCTGGCCTATATATGGCTGTCATCCCACCCCCTCCATTCGCTACACTGGAAGTCCATGCCCACTCCGTCCAATCCCCTGAAGGCTGTCCGCGGAACCCGCGACCTCCTCCCGCCCGACACCGCGCTCTGGAACCGCGTCGAATCCATCGCCCGCTCGGTCTTCTCCCGCTACGGCTTCGGCTCCAATTCCGCATTCAAATGCACACCGCTCCCCGCGACGCTCATTGCACGGCTCCAGTCGGTGTAGCCCTTCATTTTGACAGTAATAGTGTGCTGTCCCTGTGTTACCGCGACAGTTGAGGGCGTGTTCCCCACGAAAGCCCCGTCTACCTCGATGTCCGCACCCTTAACATTAGACTCAACAGTGAGGTTGGACATCGTTCCGGCAGGAGGTGTAGCGGGAGGCGGAGGTGTCATATCCTCGGATTGAACAGTAAATGTCTGATGGATGAGCTTGCCTTTAGGATCATGAAGCTGAATTTCCAGTGTTCCGTTTTTGTTCCAGTGTCCTCGATAATCACCGATAGTCAGTTCAGAATTCCGAGCGGATGCAAACAATGCGCCCCAGCCCATCGTGCCAATGACCGTGGCTGCGGCGACTGCCTCGCCGCCCCTGGGATGCGAACGAGGAGTACTCAGAGCGTAGGTGTTATTGTCGCCATCAATGTGTGATGTGTATAGCTTCCATGTGTACGATCCGCCACCACTGACAGAGCTAGAGTAATTCCCATTGCTATCCGTGCTGCCGCTTCCAGATACGCCAGATTGTCCCTGTTCCATATGAACTGCCGTGACGTGGATAACGAGCGGAAAGTCGTTATCATCCTTCGCGGCAAAAGCAGAGACGTTGAGCAGCGCGACGAAGAAGAAAAACAGAAGAGAACGTCTCACTCTGGTAACCTCCGCTACAGACCAACGGGAAACATAAGAATCTTAGCACCGGAGATGCTCATATAGCTGTCACCCCACCCCCGCCATTCGTTACACTGGAAGTCCATGCCCACTCCATCCAAATCCCTCAAGGCTGTCCGCGGCACGCGCGACCTCCTCCCGCCCGAGACCGCCCTCTGGAACCGCGTCGAATCCATCGCCCGCTCGGTCTTCTCCCGCTACGGCTTCGGCGAGATTCGCACCCCCATCTTCGAGGACACGCAGCTCTTCGCCCGTGGCGTCGGCGAAGAGACCGACATCGTCTCCAAGGAGATGTACACCTGGTCCGACGGCGACCGATTCAGTGAGAAAAGGATTATCGACGAATGGGTGAGGGTGAACCAATCTGACAATCCGGCTTACGTTCAGGCTGGCCGCGTGAATATTCAAGGCAATCCGCCCTTTTTGGCCAAATTGAAGGAGTTGGGAATCCAGCTTCAAGTTTGGCGCGGCGTTCAAGCAGCGAACGGATTAACCGGCCATGTTGAGTTGGTTAGTTTTCGCCCTGGCGTCTCAGCCGATGCAATTGATCGTTTGATGAAAGCCCGCGAACTCGCCAAGTCCGATCCGGAGAGCCAAACACAGCGGTTCGCGGTCCGATTACGGCTCGTAATCCCCATGGATGGCGAATTAGGCCCATGGGTCGACAAGAGGGATGTGCTTGTGGAACCGCTTGCCGGTAAATTCTTCGATTCTGCCCAGTCCCTCACCCTCCGCCCCGAAAACACCGCCGGAGTCGTCCGCGCCTACATCGAGCACAACCTCGGTGACACGGGCCAGCTCCAGAAGCTCTTCTACATCGGGCCACAGTTCCGTAGAGAGCGTCCGCAAAGGGGACGTTACCGCCAGTTCTGGCAGATCGGCGTCGAGGTCCTCGGCCCAGTCACCTCCGGCTCCGAATCCCCGCTGCGCGATGCCGAAGTCCTCGAGATGCTCGCCACTCTGCTCGACGAGCTAGGCGTAAAGAACTGGCGTCTCGAACTCAACTCCGTCGGCTCTTCCACCGACCGGCCACGCTACGTCGCCGCCCTCCGCGAAGCGCTAGCCCCCATCAAGCACCAGCTCTGCGAGGACAATCAGCGACGCGCCGAGACCAATCCCCTGCGCGTCCTCGACTCCAAGGACCCCAACGACCAGGCCCTCATCGACGGGCTTCCTAAAATTGCCGACTACCTCGACGACTCCTCGCGCGACCACTTCGCCCAAGTCCGCGCCGCACTCGACGCCTGCGGCGTTCCCTACACGGTCAACCCGCGCCTCGTCCGTGGCCTCGACTACTACACCCGCACCACCTTCGAGTTCACCGTCCCCTCGTCCGGCGATCCAGCCAGCGGCCTCGGCACGCAGAACGCCCTGCTCGGCGGCGGCCGCTACGACGGCCTCTCCGAGATGCTCGGCGGCCCGCGCGCCCCCGGCATCGGCTTCGCCATCGGCCAGGACCGCCTCATCCTAACCCTCCAGGCCCTAGCCGAATCCAACAAATCGGGTACGGGTACGGAACCGGGTGCCCCAGGTCTCGCTTCTGAGACCTGGGTTCAGAAGCTCGACGCCTACATTGCCCCCCTCGGCGCCGAACGCAACGCCGCCGCTCTCGCTCTCGCCCGCGAACTCCGCCGCTCCGGTCTCTCCGTCGAGGTCGGCGACGGCGCCTTCCGCCTCAAAAAATCCTTCGAGGCCGCCGACCGCGTCGCCCGCCACATCGTCATCCTCGGCGAAGACGAACTCGCATCCGGTATCCTTACAGTCAAGACATTCGCCACCGGCGAGCAGACCAAGATCGCTCATGCCGATCTCGCGCAATCGCTGCGCGCATAAGAATTGAAGCAACTGAAGGAAGAGATGAATCTGGATTTTCTAGGCACTTTGCAACGCACCGGGATGTGTGGAGAGCTTCGCGCCGAGAACGCGGGGCAGGATGTCGTTCTCATGGGATGGGTCAACCGCCGCCGCGACCACGGCGGCCTCATCTTCCTCGATCTGCGCGACCGCTCCGGCATCACGCAGGTCGTGGTCGACGAGAAGGTCACAGCCGCCCACGCCAAAGCCGACGCCGCGCGCCCTGAGTACGTCGTCGCGGTCAAGGGCCGCGTTCGCCGTCGTGGCGAGGGCCTTCAGAACCCCAACATGCCCACCGGCGAGATCGAAGTCGTCGCCAGCGAGCTGCTGCTGCTCAACGAAGCCAAGACGCCGCCCTTCTCGCCCGCCGAAGACGCCATCGCCAACGAAGAGGTCCGCCTGAAGTATCGCTACCTCGATCTGCGCCGCACCGAGATGCAGGCCAACTTTGCCCTGCGCAGCCGCGTCGCCATGGCCATCCGCAACTACCTCGTCGGCGAGGGCTTCCTCGAAATCGAAACGCCCTTCATGACCCGCTCCACGCCCGAGGGCGCGCGCGATTACCTCGTTCCCAGCCGCATCCACGCCGGCAGCTTTTACGCGCTGCCCCAGTCGCCGCAGATCTTCAAGCAGATTCTGATGGTCTCCGGCTTCGACCGCTACTTCCAGATCGCTCGCTGCTTCCGCGACGAGGACCTCCGCGCCGACCGCCAGCCCGAGTTCACCCAGATCGACCTCGAGATGTCCTTCCCGCAGATGGACACCATCTTCCGCGTGGCCGAGGGCTTCCTCACCGCGGCCTTTGACGCCGCAGGCATCCAGCTCGCCCCGCCCTTCGTCCGCATGACCTACGACGAGGCGATCCACAACTACGGCATCGACAAGCCAGACATGCGCCTCCCCGCCATGGTCGACCTTTCCGATGTGCTCACACAACAGCTGCGCGAGACGCTGAAGATCGAGCAGGGATTACCAGTTCTTGCATTGGTGATCCCTAAGACAGGTCGACTCAGCGGAACGGCTCGAAAGGCGTTACAGTCCGAGGTTCGGCACCACTTTGGGGATACGGGACTTGATAGCTTGGATCTCGACCGCCTTGCTATGAGCCCGAATCAAGTGTTCCAACTGCTTGCAGGTCAGATAGTGTCGCGCGTACATCTTGAGCTAGAACGTTTCTGCGGGGATGAGGACTTAACCGATGCCACAGTGATCGTCGTCACCCCCAAGCTCGGCACGCCCGCCCTGTGGAACTACGATCCGCAGTGGATCTACAAGCGCGTCGGCGCGCTCCGTCTCGAACTCGGCGCAAAGTTCGCCGACAAGCACAAGCTCTTCGAGCAGACCCACACCGCCGCCGACTTCAAATTCGCCTGGGTCACCGACTTCCCCATGTACGAGTGGAACGAGGAGACCAAGACCTGGGACGCCGCGCACCATCCCTTCACCTCGCCCCACGAGGACGACATCCGCGCCGGCCGCCTCACCAACGACAAGGGGGCCGTCCGCGCCCTCGCCTACGACGTTGTCCTCAACGGCACCGAGCTCGGGTCGGGATCGATTCGTATCCACCGCAAGGACGTGCAGGCCGAGATCTTCCGCTCCCTCGGCATGACCGACGCCGAAGCCCATGAACGTTTCGGTTTCTTCCTCGACGCGTTGGAGTACGGCACACCTCCGCACGGAGGCATCGCGCTCGGCCTGGATCGCATCGTCATGATCCTGGCCGGAGCCACCAGCCTGCGCGAGGTCATCGCCTTCCCCAAGACCGCCAAGGCCATCGACCTCATGGTTGACGCACCCACCCCGGTCAGTGACCTCCAGCTCCGCGACCTCCACCTCCGCATCGCCACCCGCAGCTAGGGTCGCAGCCAGTTTTCGATCTTCAGGCCTTTTACGCGCTTGAACTCGCGGACGTTGTCCGTCACCAGAATCGCACCAAGCGCAAGCGCGTGGGCTGCAATCAACATGTCGTTGGGCCCAATGAGCTGTCCCCTGCGCTCAAGATCCGTTCGAAGATCTGCATATGTAGCATCGGCCCCGGTCGAAAGCGGAACTACCTTCACTGAAATCAAGGTCCGATCCACGCGCTCGGCAAGAATTCTTGATCCTTTTCTGACCGCACCGTAGCGAAGTTCACAAGCCGTTACGATGCTAGTGAGCAGCTCGTTCGCAGGGTCAGATGCCTTGCGTTCAAACTGCTGCGACACACTACCACCTGGATTCCGAATCAACTCAGAGAGCGCATTGGAGTCGAGCAGGTAAGCTGGCATCAGAGATCAAACGGTTCGACCGTGAGCTTGTCAATCGGAGGCATGGCGTCTTCATCGGAGAGAGGCTCCCACGAATGGAGCAATTCCACCATGCTCGGCGTTCTCATCGCTTCCACAATCAGCCTGCCTTTGCGATCACGAGAGATGGTGGCTTCATTACCGGGCAATGCAAACTCGCGAGGAATGCGGATCGCCTGACTTCTCCCATTGCGGAAGAGCCGAACGGAACGGGTTTGTATTGCACTTCCCATCGCACTCCACCTCTCTTCGCAGTATAGGCCGTGGCATAGGCCAACACAAGCCTCAAGTCGGAAGATGCGAAAGATGATGCGCAGTTAATTCATCCGCCGCCAGTCGTTCGGGTCGCTGTAGTGGTACTGTATTCCCATGTTGCGGCCCCTCGTCCTTCTCACACTTCTTCTCGCAGCTCCCACCGACCCCAAAATGGCTTACCGAGACCTACCCTGCAAAACCCCAGAGCTTGCGCCAAGTTGTTTACATTTCCACGGCAGGCTCACTGCTGGTGAGGGAACGCCATCGACTCGGCTTTGGCAGATCGGAACCCATCATGTCTATGGCATCTATTCAAATCAATTTGGCTTCAAGAACGACGACACAACATTAGACAACGAAGCGCCAGAGTTACCCGCAACCGTCAGAAAATACCTATCCGAGACGGGCGGTTGGACTGTCTATGGTGACTTTGAAGCCTGTCCGTTGGAGCCGCGAATTGAGGGCCACATGCAGGCTGCCTGCATTGCAGGTGCAACGCATATCGTGGTGCCGAAAGACTAATTCATCCACCGCTTGTCGTTCGGGTCCTTCTTCTCGTCGGGATCGACGTACCTTCCCTCTTTATCGAAGTGGACCGTGCGGCCCTGCTTGCCCATGTACACCTCGAATTTCTTCGCGGCATGGCGGCGTTTCGCCCGGTAGTACGCATTGCGCATCGCGTAGTACTGCTCGCCCACCCCATACCCGAGCCCCCGCCGTGGCGCGTAGCGCACATAGAGCCATCCGCATAGCGCCCCCGAGAGCTGTAGCAGCGCGCTAAAAGCGCCATGGTTCATCAGCAGGATCGCGACCGCAATCAAAATATAGATCGCCACCATGTACTTGGCGCGGATGCTCACCACGAAGAACAGCAGGAACTCCTGCTCGCCCATGCGCATCGCCAGCCCCACCATCACCCCGAAGATCCCCGCCCACGCCCCATTCGCCACGCTCTGCGGACTGAGCCGCAGCACATGCGTGAACGAGATCGCAGACGCAACCGCCGCCCCGCCGATCGCCGACGTGAAGTAAAGCTCCTTCAGCCAGCGGCCTCCGTATGCACCCTCCAGCAGCGAGCCGCAGAACCACAACGTCAGCATCGCGAACAGGATCTCCCACAGCCCGAGATGGATGAAGCAGTATGTCCCAAGCTGCCATATCTCGCCCTGCGCTACCGCCGCCGGTTGAAGTCGTAGCGTGTCCACCAGCGGGCCGGTCAGTCCAGGCGCGAGCCAGCTCAGCACCGCAACGCCGAAGTACACCGCCGCGTTCGCCAGCACCAGCCTGCGCACCACTCCCGCGAACGGCGGAAAGCTCATCGGGATTGTGTTGGAACGCGCCATAGGCATCTCTCGTCTCCTCTCCATTTCACCACATCCCGCGCATCTCGCCCGCCCGCCCCGTCCGCCCGCCCCGTCCGCCCGCGCATAATTTTGAAACCAATTGCCTATGCCAATCGTCTGTGCTTGACGAACTGCCGGGCCGATACTAAAACTATCGCAGGCGGGTGTGCCGTTGCGTTTCCCTGGGCGCGGTTCAGGGAGGGTGGCGCAAAGTGGCCGAGGGGGGCATCCCCACGGTCGAATCTAACCTCTAAGCTGCGGAGGCTCCTACGATGGCTGTTGTCTGTCCCGAATGCGATTCCCCCATCCTCATCGACCCCGACGAGGTGGAAGAGGGAGAAACCCTGCAGTGCGATGAGTGCGGCATGGAGCTGGAGGTCGTCTCCACCGATCCCCTCGAAATCGCCCCCGTCGACATCGTCGGCTACGATGACGAGGACGATACGCTTGCCATCGAAGAGGACGAGGAGTAATGCTTCCCGCGCCGGCTACGGCCAAGTCCTGCCCGCGTATCATAGCCTCTATGGCCCCTCGCTCTCATTCTGCCGCCCGCCTTGCCCGCCTCCTCGCCATCTTCTGCTGCATGGCTGCGCTGGCCCCGCTCTCTCTGTCCCCCCCCCCGCTCCTCGCCCAGTCGCAGGCCCAGCGCGTGGTGCAGGGCAAGGTAGTCGATAGCTCCGGCGCCGGCCTCAAGAACGCCACCGTCTATCTCAAAGATGGCCGCACCCTCGCCGTGCGCAGCTACATCGCCGCCGACGACGGCTCTTTCCGCTTCGGCCAGGTCGCCCCCAACTCCGACTGCCAGCTCTGGGCCGAGTTCGCCGGCAAAAAAAGCGCCGTCAAGAACATCAGCTCCTTCGACTCCCGAGCCGAGTTCAACATCACCCTCAAAATCGACACCAAGTAGCCCCGCCTGTTCTTGCTCGTCATTCTGGCGTAGCCAGAATCTTCGTATTTCGCCGTTGCCCGTTCTTGCTTGTCATCCTAAGCGAGCGCAGCGAGCCGAAGGACCTGCGGTTGTGTGGTAAATAATTGTCATTCTGAGCGCAGCGAAGAATCCCCGCATTTGCCCTTGCTTTTTCCTGTTCTCGCTCGTCATCCTGAGCGCAGTCACAATCTCCGCGTTTGCCTTCGAGCGTAGTATTTTTGTGATGGTAATGTCGGATCAATACGGGAAGCCATTCGTTTACAGTAGCAGGGGTACCAGACTCGAGTTCGCGTGCGATGGCCTCCGCTTTGTGCCCAATAGAGTTATGCGACTGATTGGCGAGCCGGCGACATTTGTAGCCATCACGCCACAATCGGCAGAGATAATCCTGTGCCATAGCTTCTGGCAGGAACGGCCCAATGGATGGCGCATCATCGTACGTACGGCAAACGGCGCTGAACACGAGCTTGGGGGAAACGCAGGCCTCTATCTGCGCGCTGCCGATGTAAACACTCTGGCGAAAGCGATAACCCAAACCACAGGCCTTCCCGTCCGCGTGGTCATCCGTCGAACGCCGCTCAACGGAGCCGTTGAAGAGACGCCCTGGACACCGCCCAATACAAAAACCAACACGCTGATTGGGTTCGGTCTCGCATCTGCATGTCTTCCTTTAGTTGGCGGAATTTCCATGGGATGGCTTTCGCCACGTCCGGCGATCGTCGTCGTCGTTGGACTAGCTCTCTGGCTTTGTATGATGCTCGCTTTATTTCTTCTTGCACGAACCGAACCTTCCCGGAAGAAGTTCCCTACGCTGCACGCCCTCACAACGCTCGTCACATTCAGCGCAACATACAGCGTATGCGTCGTCGTTACTGACTATCTCGTCCATCAACACTGAGGGAGCAACCTCTCGTATTTAGCAATCCAATATTTGATTTGCGTCTCCCTTCGCCGTACCATCGCCCATAGTGAGTTCCCCGAGCAAATCGAAGCTGCAAGCCTCGTCCGAAGCCGACCGCCTCGTCTCCGCCGGTTCCATCGACGACGACAGCGCATTCGAGCTGAAGCTCCGCCCCACCCGCCTCGCCGAGTTCATCGGACAGGAAAAGGCAAAAGAGCAGCTAGCCATCGCCCTCGAAGCCGCCCGCACCCGCGGCGAAGCACTCGACCATGTCCTTCTCTTCGGCCCGCCCGGCCTGGGCAAAACCACGCTCGCCACCATCATCGCCAACGAGCTCGATGTCGGCTTCCAGCAGACGTCTGGTCCAGCCTTGCAAATCCAAGGTGATTTGACCGCCATCCTCACCAACCTGCGCGAGCGCCAGGTCCTCTTCCTCGACGAGGTCCACCGCCTGCAGCCCGTCCTCGAAGAAAAGCTCTACACCGCGCTGGAGGACTACAAGCTCGACATCATCATCGGCCAGGGCCCCGCCGCGCGCACCCACGTCATGGAGATTCGCCCCTTCACCTTCGTCGCCGCCACCACTCGCCCCGGCCTGTTGTCGTCGCCCTTACGAAGCCGCTTCGGAATCCTTCTCCGCCTCGAGTTCTACACCGACGACGAGCTGCGCATCATCGTCACTCGCTCCGCCGAGGTCATCGGCGTCCCCATCGACCAGGACGGCGCGGCTGAAATCGCCATGCGCTCGCGCGGCACTCCACGCATCGCCAACCGCCTCCTGCGCCGCGTCCGCGACTACGCCGAGGTTCGCGCCTCAGGCCGCATCGACCGCCCCACCGCGCAGGCCGCCCTCTCGCTGCTCGAGGTCGACGCCCACGGCTTCGACGAGCTCGACCGCCGCCTGCTGCGCACCATCATCGAGAAGTACGATGGCGGCCCGGTCGGCCTCAACACGCTCGCCGCCGCCCTCGCCGAAGAGCAGGACGCCCTCGAGGAGGTCTACGAACCCTTCCTCATCCAGATCGGCTTCCTCGACCGCACCCCCCGCGGCCGCGTCGCCACCCGCCTCGCCTACGAGCACCTCAACATCCCCCTCCCCCGCAAATTTGGCCTCTTCTGAAGATCATTTTCTTCTTCTCACGATTAATCTATGAGATAGTGGATGCGCATCGAAAATTCAACCCGCTCCACCAAGGCTCCTGTGCTCTTACGCCTCGCACTGCCCGCTGCCGCCCTTTCGCTTCTGCTCGCTCTCGCCTCCGCACCCCGCTTACTTGCACAGAGCAGCGACGACGTCAAGACCATGGACAAGGTGCGCGCCCTCTATCTCACCGGTCCCATCCCCTCTTCTATCTCCTGCGACGTAGCCGTGGACTGGGACGCCTTTTTCAAGGAGCTCAAGATCGAGCAAACCGACGAAGTGAAGGCGCGTCTGCAGAAGTTCAAAGCCATACAGATGCACGTAGTCTCGCGTGACAGCGCACACACCGACGTCACCATCACCGGCGTGGACCCTAGTATCTCCACAGTTGCCGATAGCCTGCGCCAGCAGCTCGGTGGCTTCTTCCAGACCTACTGGTCGATAGGCTTTGCCCAATTCCTCGGTGAGAAAAGCGATCCGTTCAAACTCACTCCCAGCGCCGACGGCTATGAGGTGACGAGTGGCAGCGAAGGCTCCAAGGTTGGCGTCGAGATCGACAAAGCATTCCTCGTCACACAGTTCAGCTTCGTTTCGCCGCAAATGAACGTAGTCGTGAAGCCCAAATTCCAAGCCGGAAGCAACGGCCTGCTTCGGCTAAGCAGCACCGATGAAACGGTCGAGATGGGTGCATCCAAAATGGTGGTCAACTTCGGCTGGGACTACCAAAAGATCGACGGCTACGACATCCCACAGCACCTCCACATGGCGCTTTCCGGCTCCTACGCCTTTGACTATACCCTGACCGGCTGCAAGGTCACCGCAGAAGCCTCCCCCGTTCACCCGGCGAAGTAATCCGCGGTCGCTCTGCGCGCTATCCGACCAGCGCACCCGCCGGCAGAATATCCTTCACATCCACCCACTGCGTCGGATACACCCCCGTGTAGCACGCCGTGCAGAAGCTCGCCGGCGACAGCCCATTCGCCGGCTCATTCGTGGTGCACGAGTACGTCAGCCCCACCAGCGACAGGTACGCCAGCGAGTCCGCCTCGATAAACTCCCGTATTTCCTCAACCGACTTGTTGGCCGCAATCAGCTCCTTGGTCGAAGGCGTATCCACCCCATAAAAACACGGGCTGATCGTCGGCGGACACGAAATCCGCATGTGTACCTCCGCCGCGCCCGCCGCCCGGCACATGCGCACAATCTTGCGGCTCGTCGTCCCGCGAATGATCGAGTCGTCGATCAGAATAATTCGCTTCCCCTGTAGCAGGCTGCGCACCGGGTTCAGTTTCATGCGCACCCCGAAGTCGCGCGTCCGCTGCTCCGGCTGGCCTCAACCGCCTGCTGCTCACGCTGCTTGCCTTTCCAGTTGCGCTTGCTCGCCTGCTTTCTTGCTGGAAAATGTCTAGGTGTTCAGTCCCGGCATTTGATGGTGCATTCTATTCTCAGGAGAGGAAGGAGGCACTATGGGACAGGTTTTACACCGGGGCGCCACAACGACAGAGGCGATCCGTCGAGCGATACAGCATAGTCAAGAGAGCCTGAGGGCGCTGTCTCGGCGTCACGGCATCAACCCCAAGACGGTGGCCAAGTG
>Ga0224555_1000583_pt1 | contig 56044 bp, 50 predicted proteins | sample 714S23034metaG_FD_180687 | JGI IMG/M metagenome (GOLD analysis project Ga0224555, IMG submission 180687) | Peat soil microbial communities from Stordalen Mire, Sweden - 717 S2 30-34 | ecosystem: Environmental > Terrestrial > Soil > Wetlands > Peat | place: Sweden: Norrbotten County, Stordalen... | reverse complement strand
AAGAAGAAAATCCTGTTCAGGGAAATACGGCCGGTAGCTCTTCGCCATACCTTCAGAGTCGCATGTACGCTGCTGCGCTGCAACAGGAATTCATTGTCTGGACGTGATTACTCAGACACGCTCCTAGCGGCAGGCCACACGGCCTGCCGCTTTTGTGGCAAATTTACGCGAAGTCAATTTGGCCTCAACGTAAAGCCGACAGCGCACAACTTGGCCGCTGTGCCCAGCCAGATATCTTTGCAAAGCTGTATATTGCTTCGTAGCCCGGAAACCAATTGGAATTTCCAGCTTGAGTGAAATTTGCAGAAATTCAGGAAGGACAGGTATACCGTGACGATCAAGAAATCCTTGAAGCTGGCCTATGCATTTGCGCTGCTGTTTTTTGCGCAGCATCTGCTACATGCGCAGAACGAAACCCCTGAGCAAACCGCTAATCGCGATCAAAAGAGCTGTGATTCTGGCAATCCGACTGACTGCCTCCATCTCTCAGATGCCTATGTAGCCGGAATCGGAGTGACCAAAGATCAGGACAAAGCTACTGCGCTGATACAACAGGCAGCTGGCCTGTATCAAAAAGCCTGCGACGGCGGCGACTCAACTGCCTGCCTCAAGACTGGCGATATGTGGATGAAATATGCCCACGGGAACTATGATTCAGCGAATCCATTGTATCGCAAGGCTTGCGATGGCGGTAACTCGACCGGGTGCTACAACCTTGCCGTAGCGTACGCGTTCGGCTACGGCTTGCCCGTAGACAATGCTCAAGCGGCTGCGTTCTATCAAAAGGCCTGCGATGGCGGCCACGCGAGCGGCTGCGTCGACGCTGGCTTTATGTACTCAATGGGCTTGAAGTCGCCGGTGCCTCAGGATCAGGCACGAGGGACCGCTCTGTTTAGAAAAGCCTGCGAAGACCACAAAATAGTAACCGATGAACAATACTACGGTATCCTTGATGACAACATCGCGACTGGCTGCGAAGAACTCGGCAACGCATACAAATCAGGACTTGGCGTGCCCATTGACATGGTGCAAGCGGCTGCGTTTTACCGCAAAGCTTGTGATCTTGGCAACTCGTTCGGCTGCGACAATCTGAAGAAGCTGGGGCAGTGATTGATTTCTCTCGATTACCAGCCAGGTGTCTCTGCAAACAGGAAACGGCGGCCCTTTTGGCCTGCCGTTTTTTGTTGATATGCCACACCTGCGCCAGAGGCTTCACGAATTTTATTGACATCATTATCTTATAGATATATCTTGTAGATATATGCAACGCAGCCGCACCGCCTACGTCATCCTCGGTATGCTCTCCATCCAGTCGAATCTCTCTGGTTATGAGATTCACAAAGCCATCGAAGATAACTTTGGCAGTTTCTGGGGCGAGAGCTATGGGCAAATTTACCCCTCCCTCAAGAGACTGGCCGCCGAGGGCCTGATCGAGCCGTGCAAGCCAGCCACTGCACCCAAAAAGAGGCGGCAAGAATATTCGTTGACGGACGCAGGGCGCATTTGCCTTCGAGAGTGGCTTGCCCTGCCCTTTCAGAACGATCCGCCCCGCAATGAATTTCTACTCAAACTGTTTTTTGGTCGGGAGGCAGCGAGGGGCGTTCCAATCATGCACGTTCGGGAGCTGCAGGAACGAAACCGGCGCATGCTAGCCACTCTTGAGGGGATTGAAAGCATGGCGCACGGGCATGAATTGCAGAACCCGCATCGGCCGTACTGGATGCTCACACTCAGCCTGGGAATCGCTCTAACCCGCGCCGCGCTCGACTGGGGCGAATCGGCGCTGGCTGAGCTTGCTTCCATTGAGGATGTTGCGGCCGAAAACCCACACAGGCCGATACATCCATAAATTGTTAACCCGGCCTTTGGCCGCAGCCGGCGCATAGAAGCACGGAACGCGCAATGAAAGGAAGACCGCACGATGCCTACGCAGATTAAATCCAGCCGCAGTTCGCAGATCATAGCCTGGGCTGTCGCCAGCCTGTTTGTTCTCGGCTTTTTCATCCCTCAAGTGGGATCGTGGACCGGCCCAATCCTCGGCATATGGTTCGTGGGTACGCAAAAGCCCCGGCGCGGTTTTCTTTGGATGATGGCCATCAGCGTCGTCCCCAGCCTAATCTTTGGCTGGCACAAGATTCCGCTGACTGGGCCGCAACAGGTGCTCAATTATCTTGGCTGGATGGTTATCGCCGCGGTGCTCGGCGTTCTGCCATTCACCTTTCACCGGCTTGTCAGCCCGCGTCTTGCCGGATTCCTCTCGACACTTCCTTTTCCGCTCGCGGGGGTGGCGATTCCACTCCTCGCACCGGCGCTGCACATCGGCCCGGCCTTCGCGACCGGAATACACACTTTCCTCATCTTTTGGTTTGCGGCGACGCTTGTCTGGCTGTGGAACCGTGAATCCCGTGCGATCACCCTCGTCTTTGGCGCGGGTATTGTTCTTGCGGCAGGCGTCGAGCTCTCTAGATCCTTCGGGATCGCCGTGTTGCACTCGGTTCCCCTTTTCGGCACGATCTTTGGTTCAATATGTCTTGGCGCGGCGCTGCTTCTTGCCATTTGGGCGCTCTTCAACCCGATTCAACAGAAGACCTGGGCCGACCGGCCGCAGGCCGTCGCCATGCTGCGAAGCCCCTTCACCAGAAGCCCGTTGCATGTGGCCGTTGAGAAGCGTAGGGAAACCCTGGTCAGCAGTTCCGGCGAGCGGTTCCTTGTTCGTAGCGGGATTCCAACTTTTCTCAAGCCGGAAGATCTCACCGGCGACAATGGCAAATACAACCACCTCTATGAAACCATCGGCGGTTTTTACGACGACACGCAGCGTGTCGTCGGCGCCTTCCGTGGCCTTGAACTGGGCTCGTACTTCGAAAACTATATGAGCCTGCTCGAAGTCAAACCCGGCGACTCTGTGCTCGAGACCTCCGTAGGCACCGGTCTCAATTTCAAATACCTGCCTCATGGAACAAAACTATTCGGGCTCGATCTCTCGCCTGAGATGCTCACTCGCTGCCAGAACAACCTGCGCCGCTGGCAGGTGGATGCTGACCTTTATCTGGGCAACGCCGAATCCCTACCCTTCGCCGACTCCAGCTTCGACGTGGTCTACACCTGCGGCGGCTTCAACTTCTTCAGCGACCGCGTAAAGGCCATCCGAGAGATGATCCGCGTAGCCAAGCCGGGCGGCCATCTGATGATCGAGGACGAAACCGAAGAATACGTGAAAAGTACCTACGAAAACATTCCATTCACCAGCAGTTTTTATTCGAACCGTAAGCAAGCTGTGACAGTACCGATCGACCTGGTGCCGACGGAGATGGAAGACATCCACGTTGAAATGCTGAAGGACGGCAAATTCTATGCGCTCACCTTCCGCAAACCCGCCCTCATGTAAAGCGTCTGGCGCAATACAATGGAAGCATGATTTTGGAAACCTTCCCTGTTGGCCCGCTGGCCTGCAACTGCACCATCCTCGGCGACCGTGAGGCCGGCGAGGCCATCGTCATCGATCCCGGTGATGAGGTTGGCCGCATTTACCGCCGGCTCGTCGAACTGGGGCTCAAGCTCAAGCAGATTCTGGTCACTCACGCCCACATCGACCATGTGGGCGGCGCACTCAAGCTCAAGGGGCTCACCGGCGCGCCTATCCTGCTGAACGAAAATGACCTGCCGCTGCTCACAATGATGGACCAACAGGCCGGTTGGCTGGGAGTCCCAACGCCCGAGACCGCTCCGCCTGATGAGAGCCTGGCCGACGGCCTCCGCGTGGGCCTGGAACACTACCCCGCCCAGGTCATCTACACTCCCGGCCACACGCAAGGCTCGGTCTGCCTCCACTTTGCCGCGCTCAAGCTTCTGGTCGCCGGCGATACGCTCTTTGAAGGCAGCATCGGCCGCACCGACTTGCCAGGTGGCGACTACGGCCAGATCATCAACTCCATTCAGACTCGCCTGCTCTCGTTGCCCGACGAGACTCGTGTCCTCACAGGCCACGGCCCCGCCACCACCATTGGCGCGGAACGCAGAAGCAATCCCTTCCTGCGCAGTCAGTGAGCCGAGATCGCCTCCTCAGTTTGACTCGCAGACAGTCCTCAGCATTCTCACCGGGGCCTCGCGCATAACAAAAGCGGGGTTAACCGGACGGATGCGCCCTTTTGTGCTGATGCAGCCTACCTCGCCCATCTTTCTATAAATGCTCACATTCTACCTTTGGGTGTGGGTGCTATATTGTCGCCGCTAACAAAGCCATAGCGCAAAAAGCAAAACTGGGGGAAGCTTCGTTTGCGCTCACGCGAGCATAAATTCGATGCACGCTTGAGAAAGTAACTCAGCAGTATGATTCTCGGGCCCTCGCGCCGGATCGGGCAGAAAGAGAAACAGACCATGGTAAGGACGCGGTGGATGTGGAATGCGAGGCTATTGATGCTCGCCGTTCCGCCCTGTGCCATGCTCTGGGCTGAAGGTGGCCTGACTCGGTGGCTCGCGCTGCTGCTGACCTCTGCGGGGATTGTACTTACCGCGGATATACCGTCATTGATCCTGACGATTCTCACCGGAAACTTTCACATATCTGCAGCGGGACTCTCCGGACACTTACTCACAGCTTTGTTGATGCAGCCTACTCCTCTCATCCTGCTGGCAATGGCCATTTTCTATCTGTGGGTGTATGTGCGATACGATCCTGCCGGCGTCACCGTCGGCGACCAGAAATTGACTAACTGATCGCAAGCCTCAAAACGGTGCTCGAAGAGAAAGCAGAAAGAAACGCAAGATGACAAAGGCTCGGCTCGATGGCCTGTATTTGCGGCTTCTGGGAAGCGCGTTGTTTGTTTCGATGGGTTCTGTTGTGGAACGCACGGGATCTGGCAAGATGGAAGACTTCAAGGTGGTTTACTACCAGGCGCGATGTCTGCTTCAACACGGCGATCCCTATAAACCGAGCGAAACCCTGCGCGCTTATCGGGCAGAGGGAGGAAAACTCCCGCGAGGGCCTCTGCAAGATTTGACGCCGAATGTATATCCGCCGACCGCATCAATTTTCATCGCCCCCTTTTCGATATTGCCGTGGGCGCCTGCACACCTGCTTTGGATGATTTTCACTGCCGGAAGTTTTATTCTGGCATCTTATCTGATGTGGGATCTTGGAGCAGATCACGCGCCACTACTTTCCGGCTGTCTTGTCTCTTTTCTTCTTGCGAACAGCATAAGTCTGCTTATAAGAGGGAATCCGGCCGGTATCGCGATCAGTTTTTGCATGGTAGCCGTCTGGTGTTTCCTTCGGGATCGGTTTGCTTGGGCCGGCGTTCTATGCCTTGCGGTCAGCCTGGCGCTCAAGCCGCACGATGCGGGCCTGGTCCGGCTCTATTTCCTCCTGGCGGGCGCACCCAATCGGAAACGCGCATTGCAAACCCTCCTCGTTACCGCCGTCGTGGGTCTGGCGGCCATCGTGTGGGTAACGCCCATCGCGCCGCATTGGGTGCAGGAACTACACTCCAATCTTCTAGTGAATTCGGCGCCCGGCGGAAACAGCGACCCAGGACCCGCTTCCGGATGTAGCCATACCGCAGGCATGGTCATCGACCTGCAATCGGTCATCAGCATCTTTCTGGACGATCCGCGCATCTACAACCCCGCCAGCTATCTTGTATGCGGTGCCCTTTTGCTCGTATGGTCGTTTGCCACTTTGTTGTTGAGCTTCTTTCCGGCGAGAGCCAGGGTGGCGCTAGCTGCGATCATGCCCCTCACCCTGCTCGTCACCTATCATCGGACATACGATGCGAAACTCTTGCTGCTCGCGGTTCCAGCCTGCGCCATGCTGTGGGCCGAAGGGGGTCTGGCCGGCCGTCTGGCGCTCGTGGCGACGACGGTGGGCGTTATTTCCACCGGAGATTATCCGTTGACTATCCTTTACATTCTCACCGAGAATCCGCATTGGGATACAGCGGGGCTCTTCGGAAAGACACTGAGTGTTGCGCTGACCCGGCCAGTCCCGCTCATCTTGCTGATAATGGGCATATTCTATCTGTGGATTTATGTGAGGCGCCATCCCGGCGATGTTGCATCATTGGTGCCCGGAGAATCGGATGAAATGCCGCTTGCGCTCACGCCGTCATAATTCGATTCACAACGCCGGAGGGTCCAAGAATTCCAGGACGTCTTGGGTCTATTAATTCACCAACGAAGCCGCCGAAAATTCTAGGATGTCTCCAGGCTGTGTCTGCGTGGCGCGGATCGTACCTGACGGGAGCTCGAGAACGGAGTGCGCACTGAGACAGGCCGACAATCGCCATGGGCGCACGCCGCACGTAAGTTTCCTGATGCGATTTTTGCGGTCCAGATAGACCAGGTCGATGGGGAACCGCATCCAGAAGGTGTGCACAGCTTCACAGGGGCAGAGCCACAAACCCCCTCCAGGAGAAAGAGCCTCGCGCCCCAGCAGGCCTTTCCTGCGCTTTGAATCGGTGTTCGCCACCTCCATCGAAGTGGCGAGTACCGTCTGGCGCGTCAGGTTTGAGACCCGCAGACGAAAATCCTGGGGAGCGCGGCGGTGTAATGAGAGACGATTCCGCAGCCCCGATGAGATCCCGCGGAACGGATTCATCCGATTGTCTCCGATCCTCTCGCCTGTCAGCCGCCGTGTTCTGTGCGATCTCTTCTGAAGATATTCGGCTGCCCGAAAAGGGGCAGCCGAATATCTCATGGCTGTTGTTGTGAGGAGGTAGTTGAGGTGCTGGTTGTCGCTGTGGTTCCTCCCTGGCCAAAGCCTCCCGAGGACCCTTCAATTACCAGCGGAGTCTCCGGCTTCATGCTCTCGATCAACTTCTCGATCGGCAGGGTTGGTGGCGCGGGGGCTGGGGTGTTGGCAGCGGTCTTGGCATCCGGCGTATTCATCGGTATGCCGGAGTTGGGCGGCATGAACTTGGCGGGAAACTTCAGCGACGGCAACGGATCTCCAGCCGGAATGGGCGCCACAATCTCCGGCGTCACGATCACAATGAGCTCGGTGTTAGCCTTGGTCTTCTGCATCGACTGGAAGAACTTGCCTAAGATTGGGATGTCTCCCAGAAAGGGGATCTTCATGAAGGTATCGGATTCGGTGTTGTCCAGCAGCCCGCCGATGACGAAACTCTGACCGTCGGCCAACTCGACTTCGGTGTTCACTTTCCTTTCGGTAATGGCGGGCACTTCAAATCCCGAGATTTCCACGGCATTGGAGAAGTCGAGAGCGCTGACTTCCGGAGCCACCTGAAGGCGGATCGTTCCGCGGGGAGTAACGGTGGGAATGAAATTCAGGCGAATTCCATACTCCTTGAACATGATGGAAATCGCCGCTGCCGAGCCGGCAGTGCCACCCTGAACCATGGGATAGGGATATTCGCCGCCAGCCAGAAAGCTGGCCTCTTTGCCGTTGGCCGCCAGGAGGTTGGGTTCGGCCAGAACCTGCGCCCCGATCTTGGTTTCGACGGCCTGAATGGTTGCACCCAAGCCAAGGCCGGGATAGAAGCCGGAAAGATTCAGCCCGCTCCCGTTGGTCACCGCGACGGACGATCCCCCAACAGGAAGTGTGATCCCCGGCGGAGTGAATTGTCCCGTTGTAACCCCTCCAATAAAGTTTCCTGCGCCCAGATTGAAAAAGTTCACGCCGAGCTGTGTTTCCTTGCTCCGATCTACGCTGATAAAGCGTACCTTGAGCAGAATCTGCGGCTCGGAGGCAGGCACATCGACATTGAGCAGGTCGATGACTTTGCCGCCCATCGAGGCGATCTTCACCGCGCGGGCGGAACCGGTCAGATCCTTAACTGTGCCGCGAAGAAATATGGAACCGCCCTCGGAGCTGACCTTCAGGTTTTCGCCGGGAAGTTCCGTCCTCAGTTCGCGGCGAATCGCGTCCAGGCTGTCGTTCAATCCAGCCGTACTAGCGCGCACCGTCACGTTGAAAAACTGCCGGCCGCCATGGGTATCCCAGATAATGAGGCTCGTCTCTCCAAGAGCCTTGCCTTCCACCATGATCTCGTTCGGGCTGGTCGCGTGGACTTCGGCTACCTCGCCTAGACCGATGGCAACCCGCGCCACCGGCCACTGACAATCCACCAGCACGGTCTTGCCCACGGCCACTGACAGATCATTTGTCGAGTCCTGAATCGAGGGGCCGGCGGGTTGAGAAGGAGACGGCGAGCTTTGAGCCTGCAGGCCTGCCCCGGCGTACAGGAGTAGAAACAATGCGCTGCAACATGCGATGGTAATGCCGCTCTTCGCTCTCACTGGCGCCCCCCCGGAGAAGCAAATTTTTCCTGAGTCTGTTTCGATCCGTTGAACACCTCGACCACAAAGGCCTGAGGTGCAACGCGCTTTGCAACTGTGGCGTGTTTTGGCTGCGCCGGCGCGGTCGGACCCGCAAAAAGGTTGACCGTAGCCGTGCCGGGAACCGGTGCAACTTTCGTATCCAGCGGGTTGCGCAATACCAACCGGATTGTGACCTGATTACTAGCCAGGCTTAGTGTCTCAGCTTGTTCGGGAGTGACCAGCAGGTTGACTACCTGCACCTGCTTCGGCTTGCCTTGGTTGTCCTTTTGAATATCAGTGCCCGCCGACAAGACCTGGATGTTCTGCAGGAGTGTTCTGGATTCTGTGCCTTGCGTGGGGTTTTGTACGCCAGGAGGTATTCCGGAGATAAGAACGTCCACGCGCATACCGGGGGTTACGAATCCTGACACGTTCACCACATCATCGACCTTGACCGCGCAGGCTCTCATGCCCGGCGGAATGGTGGCTGCCAATCCCCCGCCGGAGCCGGGCAAGGCCAGGCGGCTCTCGATAATAGGCTCGCCCTCATAAAGGTCCGCTACAACGCCCCGTCCAATCACACTCTTCATGTCCTTTTCGAGAATGGCCTCTTTGGGAGGCGTTCCCGTAATTCCGAGAGTCGTGATGTTATCGGCTGTAAGAATCGTTCCGAGTTTGATGTCCGTCTTCGCCGCCACCACAAGTGTAGTGACAGGCTGCCGTCCCGACGCCTGATTACGAACCAGGTGTGCGATCAGTAAAGTACAAGCGGCAGCAATGAAGAATGCGATCAGAAGAATCGTGAGTAGTCTTCGGTTCATTTGGAGGCCTGTCTGAACTGGCTACCCGGCCAGATTCGGCTTTCTGTTTCTTATGGCCAGTACCGCGCCTTGGGAAACTTGTATCAATTTTACGCCTATTCGGGAGTTGAGCAAGCTTATTATCCTGCAAGTCCTACCGCGCGTCCAGTGTAATCTTTCCAAGCCTCATGAAAGTCAAATGAAAGGCAGTTGTCGGGTACGAAGGTACCAAGAGAGTTATAGGTCAAGGCAGCGCAATAAGAGATTACGGGAGAGAATATAATTAAGCTCTTGAGAGGGTCATCAGGGCTTTTCTCAATGCTCGGCCAAGTCGGAAATGTCCGAAACGCAGCCTCCATTGCAAGAGGGTCCAGACAGCGCGAGAGAGGAATTTCGTAAGGTCAAGAGGTCTTCCCTATGATTACGCTGTTTTCTGAGCGGCCCGAACAGAACCAGAAGCCCTATACCTTCGCCGCGTCGATTCTGCTGCATATTGTCGGGGTCGTATTGCTGGCTTTTGGAATCCTCTCCGCGCCCAAGGTCAGGACCCCCTCTGCCGCCGATCGTTTGGCCGTGCGGCATCTCGACTTGCACTCTCTGGAGGCCCAGATGGAGCGGGCCAAACTGGATATTGAATATCCCCAGGTTCATCCCGAAAAGCACACTCCTCCGCCAGGCGGGAGCACGGCAGCGCAGCCGGTTATGCGCCAGATGGTACAAGCTCCGCCGGGGCCTCAAACGCTGCTGCAGCCTGATATCCTCAAGCCTGTCACGCTCTTCGAGAAAATCCCTCTTCCCACAGTCGTAATCTGGGATGGGAAAAAGTCTCCTGAAAAAACCATTGTTCCGCCTGTTCCGTTGAAGCCGTCGGTTGCAATAATCAAACCTTCCGTCCAGTTACCCAACAACGAACCGAACCTGGCGGACATCGCCATTGCAGCCGCCGAAATGTCCGTGCCGCCTCAGCCGATTCTTCCCAGCACGACAACGCCTATAGTTATCTCCGGGCCAAAGCCGACGCCGCCAGCCCCGGTAACTACAGCGGCGGGCGCAGCGCAGCCCACTCCCACCGCGGTGATGTCGCTCTCCGATTCTCATATGGCGAACGGAGCCGTCACGCTACCGCCTGTCAACCAATCGGCCTCTTCAAATTCTCCCGGTGGACTGACGCCGGGCCAAACTAAAGGTTCCGCGCAGGCGGGCCACGCCAGCCCGTCCGATAAACAAGGTGGATCAGCCGGCGCTGGCCAGGCGTCACGAGTCGCCGGAGACCCGGCAGGCGACGCCCGAGCCGAGAAGGGAAATGGAACGGGCTCCGGAAAAAATGTTTCGGGGCAAACTGATTTCGGACAAGGTAACCGGCCTTCGACTGCACACATTGCGCGGTCCATCACCGGCCAATTCGGAGCGGTGGTGGTCGGCTCCTCGCTGGAAGATCAGTTCCCGGATATGCCCCCGGTGTGGAGTGGCAGGTTGTCATATACGGCTTATCTGCCCGTGGGCCTTGCCAAAAGTTGGATTCTCCAGTATTCGCTTCCCCGCTCTGCCGAAGCTGCGGCGGCCGGTAATATCATGCACATCGAGGCGCCCTGGCCTTATAACATCGTGAGGCCGAACATAGCTCCCGATTCAGTCGATGCCGACGCCATCATGGTTCGCGGATTTGTAAATCAGGCTGGTCGCTTCGAAGCACTGGCTATCGTCTTCCCGGCTCAGTTAGCGCAGGCGCAGTTTGTGCTCACCTCACTCGCCCAGTGGCAGTGGAGGCCGGCGACGCAGAATGGCCAGAAGATTAAAGTGGAAGTGCTGCTGATTATTCCCGAAGAGCAGGAATAAAACTCGCATCCCGGACGAGTCCAATAAACAGACCCGGCCGGGATGCGAATTTGTTTGTTTTTCAGGCGGCTATGTCGCGTTGTTGGGAAGCAATCTCGGATGCGTGAAGGTCGTTGTGATCGCACCGAATATGGAGTTCAGATCCGTGGACGTATGCGAGTTATCCTTGCAGCCGTTGGCTGCGCTTGATCCGTCGGTGTAGAAATACCACGGATCTGAGGACGTAGCGCCCTGTGAGGCCAGGTTCTCCATCACCACGCATGGGATGACCTGCGACGCCGAGGTGATAGGAACATTCAGAGTGCCGGTAACAACGACTTGCGCAGAACCATATGAGCCGTCATCAGTGACGCATCCGTTAGCCTCTGAGCCATAGGCCACGGCGTAGAATCTGGTTCCAGCTGCCTTCGCATACTGGGCCGCCATGATCGCCTGCTGGCAACCCGCGTTGAAGTCCGGGTATTGACCCCATGTGCCCGTAGTACCCGTCAAATTGGTGGCCGACGCAGAGTACGTCGAGCTCCCAGCAGACGTAACCGAATCGCCGCCGGAGCCGGCCGTGCTTGTCTTCTGTGGGAACCCGTCATAACGCATGTTCGCCTGACCATCGCTGACGAATATGATCGCATTGTTCGACGTAAGTCCCAGTGCAGTCGTCGCCGCCTGTTCCGCCTGAAGCGCCGTCTGCGCCGCATAGATTGCGCCCGCAAAGGAGGTCATATAGTTAGTGTCAGGCCAGCTGTACCCTCCGTACCCGCCCGTCGACCATCCGGCGGCCGTAGCCAAGCTCTTCGTGGAGGTCGACGTACTCGGAGGCGTCAGGCAGCCGTTGGTGCTGCCATTCCCAATCGCCTTCACGAGGAGGGAGGTGGAGTTCAATGTTTGCGTGGAAGCGTAATAATCACTCGTGAAACCATTCGCATCTATATGCGTCGTGTCGGCGCTGTGCTGTAGGATCTGGTAGGTCGCGGTGTACGGCGTAGCGCCTGTGTATGCGAATGGCGTGTAGGCAGTCGTTGACCCCGAGGCAGGAATGGTGGGCAGGGAATAAACTGCCGCGATAGGAGTTCCCCCGCAATTGTAGTCATCCGCGACTTGGGTCACCGGGACATTTGGGAAACCGAACAAACTCACGCGGAAATTCGCGTTCGCGCTACTGGAAGTGCAGCCCGCATAGCCCGCAGCACAGGGATTAATGCCTTGCAGCATAGTCTGAATGCCCGTCATTGCGCACTGCTCCGCCGTGGAGTTTGATTGAGAACAGTAGGGGTCCTTATTGCCCATCGACCCCGTCGTGTCCAGGATGATAGCCACATTCCATGGCTGCGCTACGCCTTGCATGGACGCGACCGCGGTAGCTCCTACAGTTAGGTTTTTAACGCCGAGAACTGCAATGATAGACGTAGGCACTTTGACCGCCGCCGTCACTTTGAGAGCGTTGGCGGGAGAGCTGCTGCCGCACGTCGATCCCTTCGGCATCAGTATGTTCAGGCACACAGGAGTCACTAGCGGATAACCCGAAACCGCGGCCAATCCAGTGTTGTTATTCAGCCCCAGGTACGTGGTCGCAATGGCGATCGGATTGTTGGTGCCGTTCGGGTTGTTGTACACGTCTGCCGCTCCCGCCAAAGCCGCCGCATTCACAGCGTTCTGGAGCTGATTGCGAACGGCATAGGCTTTACCTACGTCCACCGAAATCCCGGCTATCCCGAGCAAGCCGATCATTCCGAAGATTACCCAAGGCAGCACCTGCCCGCGCTGGTCGCGGAGTGCTCTACGGACAAAAGACTCAGAGTTGTTTTTCATTGCATTAGCTCCTGTGATGTGACTTTCATCGTACAACCGGATGCGAAGAATTTGATCCCATTTACTGTGAAAGGAGCGCAAGGGTAGGTGCCCGTCACCGTTGCGGCTACGCCCTGGCCGGCGGACACATAACCCGACTGGCCCGTGCATGAAAAACCTGTGGCGGATGCGGGACCGTACGCCGGGTTGGCGCCAATCTGTATCGTCAATTGGATGCCATTCGTGCCCGCCGTTTGGAGATTCCCCGCCGACATAATGACATTTGCGGAAACAACCGCGCAGGGGTCAGACTGAGCAGCCATGCCCTGGACTTGCTGAAGCGCCATCCCCCCCTGATTCACGGCCTGTGTCAGCGTCTGGTAGTTAATCAGGAAGATCCCGAGCGAAAAGATCGCCAACAGGACCGCCAGCAGAACCGGCATCACCAAGGCAAACTCCACCAGCGATTGTCCTTTGTCGCCGTGCCGAAGCCTTGCGCGAAGTCGGTCACCAAGGGACAGGGAGATAGCGCCCGCAGTGTGTGACACAGCGGCCTGTCCGCGCAAATCGTTCACCCTTTTCATTGTGTACTCCCCTCCATTGTCCGTCACAATTGCCCCAACCGATAACAAATCTTACGGCATCTTACCTTATTTGTTACACCAAAGTACCGTAAAATTTGTAAGGCGCGCCCCAGCGACGCCTAGCCTTTCACCTTTCGCAGTTGTTCCAGGAATTGATCCAGTTCCTTCTGGTCCGCCCCGGTCACCGTTGGATTCGTCCCTTTCTGGCCGGCCGAAGGATTGTGGGGGATAAACTGGAGCCCGACGCCGTCATTGCCCCAGCGAACCGCCCTGGAATGTACCGCGATCGAATGTCCTGAGCCTTCCTGGCCGCTGTCAGTTTCTTGCAACGTCATCAGAATCAAGGTGCCCGGATACCAACGCTCTTCCGTCACCACGTACAATCCGGTCGAGCTAATGTCCTTGATGCTGTGCGCCCTGGGAGAAGCCCCTGTCCAGTAATACGCAGCCAGACCGGGCACTCCTCCTCTCGGAGCTTTTCTCATCTCCGGAGCCTTTCTCGGATCCGGAGACCACCAACGTTCCAGCCAGCTCTTCGGCGGCTTCACGTCGCTCATCCCCGGCTCAATAAGGTCCATCTCATACATCTGGTCGGCCCTGGACCCGTTATTCCCGGAGCGGTCCTCCAATTCCACCACGCCAGGACCGCCGCTCCAAAGCGGCTGCCCCCTCAAGAGAACGGCGCTCTGTACTTTGGCGGCAGCGCCACTTGAGCTCGAGAACCGCTCGAGGCGGCCCTGCATCTCCTCGGCCAGGCAGAGCACCAGTTGATCGCCTCTCTGGCTCTGCGACGAATAGATCGAGTGGATTGGCAGCGCCAGAACGCTTGAGGCCCGCGCACTCGTTGGGCTGACATGAAATGTGGGAAACGACTCAACCACATCATTGATCCGGCAATCCTCGTCCAGGTAAATAAGATCCAGCGGGGCTGCCATATCCGTATCCGGTATTCCCCGGAACGGTGCCATCCAGAGGCCCTCGCCCGACCTCAAAGACAGTTTCTTGAACAGAACCTTGAGGTCCGCGCACGCTAGGTCGGTGGCAGCGACTTCCAGACCGAGAAAGCATTCGCGAGTCTGGTTATATGCGCAAAGTTTTCGTGATTCCATCGAACCTCCGGCCCTTGGCGGGAACCCGGCAACCTGGTCTTATCCCAGGGTCTCCGCCGTTACAGCAGTTCTTCTATTGCTATGCCACGAAAGCACATCCGCTGAGTGGCTTTTTCGTTAACTTGGGCCCCCGGCGACAGGTCTTCGTCGTGGGTTGGAAGTAAAAGCCACCTCGCACGGAACTCGCAAAGGCACGTGAATTGGAGAACCGCTCTAATTCAACCTCGCTGCCAAAAACAATCATGCAAGTCCTTTCTCGCTGGGCATTGAACAGTGCACGAACCCTGCTTCGCCTGGTGCGGAAAAGGCAATCGCGCCACCCTGAAAACCGTGCAAGGACATACCCCACCTCCCCCGCCGTCGGAATGCGAGACGGAGACAGTCAGCGGTGAAACAACCGTGTCCCCCCAACCAAAAAAATGATCGAGTTGGCCAGCCATCCCGCGCAGTTTCACCGTGCCGCCGGCCCACTCGCAAAACTCCTGATGTTATTTGGTCCGCGTACGGCGACGCTGAATCAAGACAATCAAGATGATGACAACCAGCACACCGGCAACAACTCGAATGATCGTGTCATTTCCCATGCAATTCCTCTTTCTTAAAGCAACATCTTTGTTGCGCTCCCCGGCTTGAGCCAGACGCAAGCCACACCGTGAGCCAAAGTGGGAAAATCGCCGAACCCGAACAACTGCGGATCGGCCAATAAAGCAAGCTCTTGCTGCGCCGCTATAAAAGATTGCTACTCACCTACTTGGTCCGCGTACGGCGACGCTGGATCAGGACAATCAGAATGACGATAACGAATACACCGGCAACAATCCGGATAATCGTGTCATTTCCCATAGCAATTCCTCCTTTCCTCATTGACCGAAAGTTTTGAACGACTCCATAATAGAGATCATCGCGGGGCCAAGAACCACCACAAAAAGCGATGGAAAGATAAAAAATACAAGCGGGAAAATCAGCTTGATGGTCGTCTTCGCCGCCGCCTCTTCCACAGCCTGCACACGCTGCGTCCTGAGAGTATCGCTGTGAATTCGTAGCGTCTTTGCGACGCTGGTTCCAAACGCTTCCGCTTGAACCAGCATGGAAACAAGATTGCGCACACAGTCAACGCCGGTGCGCTCCGCCAGATGCTTCCAGGCATCGCCGCGAGGGCGGCCGGCGCGTTGCTCCAGCACCACAATTCCCAACTCATCGCATAGTTCCGGCTGGGCCTGTTTCAATTCCGCCGAGCTGCGCGCCGTCGCCTGATCCAGGCTCAGCCCGGCCTCCATGCAGATCACCAGCAGATCAAGCACATCCGGCAGGCCGCGCCGTATCCGGCTTTGGCGGGTGCTTATTCGTCTTCCCAGCCAGAAATCCGGCATCAGAAAACCCAGACCCAGACACAAGGTAATCACGAAAAATGGGCTCAAACGGATCAGTCCTGAAACTGCCGCCAGAACGCAAAGGAAAAGAGGAACCAATACTTTGGAGCCATAGAAAATCTTGATCGCCGACTCATCACGGTAGCCGGCGCGCTGCAGTCGCGTGGTGACGACTGAAACCTCGGCTGCGCTCCTCGGCAAAACATTCTCGAAGCGCTCGATCACGCCGCCGATCGAAAGGCCTGTCTGCTGGATGGTGCTCATCACGGATTTCTGTTTGGGCTGCTGCGGATTGATCGCCTCGGAGATACGCTGAAGCATCTCTTCGCGATAGAACAGCAGTAATCCTCCGCTCACAATCAGCAGAAAAACCACGCAGAATGTAAAAATCGCAAATCCCATAGAACCTCCTCAAACATCCATGTTGACGATTTTGCGAATGATCAAACCGCCAATCACAATCATGATGCTGGCCGACCAGAGAAGTTTGATGCCGATTGGATTCTTCCACAGGATGCTCATCATCTCAGGGTTTACGAAATAAAGCGCTATCCCCAGCACTATGGGGAGAAGCGTGAGCACCCAACCGGTCATGCGCCCCTGAGCTGTGTGGACCCCAACTTGCCGCCTGAGGCGAAAGCGTTCCCGAATTACGTGAGATGTCTTGTCCAAAACCTCGGCAAGGTTTCCTCCGCTTTCCTTCTGGATCATGATTGCGGTTGCAAAGATGCGGAGGTCCTGTAAGGGAACGCGGTTAATCAGGTTGTCCAGAGCGGTCTTCAGTTCAAGGCCGTAGTTCTGCTCATCGAAACATGCTCTGAATTCACAGCCGACTGGGTCAGCACATTCACGAGCCACTGAGCCGAGTGCGGCAACAAGGCTATGCCCAGCGCGAAGAGCGCTCACCATCAAATCCAGCGCCTCCGGCATCCCTTGCTGAAACAGGGCTAGGCGTTTGTTGCGCTTATAAAACACAAATAAAAAGGGCGTGGAGCCCAACAGCAGGCCAACCGGCAAGGCCATGAGAACGGAATCCATGCGCAGGTAAGTCAGATAAGCCGGAACCACAAAGCACAAGCCGCAACCGGCAAGCAAGCCCCCCGTGCTCCATTTCAGATCCGCCTGATAGAGCAACGACTGGATCCGCGGCGCCAACTCGATCCGATCAAGCTTCCGGTTGAGCCACGGGATCGCGCTGAACTGTTCGTGCTTGCGAAGATTGACGAGCGCATCACGATCTTCCTGCTTGTCCGTGGCGAGGGCCGAGTCCAGCGTGGCATGCACCTGCTTGGCCTGCTCAGAGGCCTTGCTCCCAATGGCCACCAACACCAAAGCGATGACCGAGAACACACCCAGAAATGTTAAACCCATGATCAATTCCATAACTGTGCGCTCCTTTCCACTTAATTAACTGGAGTTTCACGCTCGAACAGGACCGATGGCAGGACGATACCCGAAATGCGAAGCCGTTCAAGGAACCGAGGACGGATGCGAGTCGGCTGGAATACACCAATGACCTTGCCGTCAGGCCCAATCCCCTTCTTATCGAAGGTAAATATCTCCTGCATACTGATGACGCTTTCTTCCATTCCGGTGATCTCGGCTACGCTGGTTACCTTGCGTGTCCCATCGCTCATGCGTGTGGCCTGTACGACGATCGTAATGGCCGATGCGATTTGCTGACGAACCGATTTCTCGGGCAGGTTCATATTGCTCATTGCAACCATCGATTCGAGCCTGGAAATGGCATCGCGCGCCGTGTTGGCGTGAATCGTGGTCATTGAGCCTTCATGTCCAGTATTCATGGCCTGCAGCATGTCAAAGGCTTCTTCTCCGCGCACCTCGCCCATTATGATGCGGTCGGGGCGCATGCGCAGGCAGTTGATCAGCAGTTGCCGCTGACGAATCGCCCCCTGTCCTTCAATGTTCGGCGGACGGGTTTCCAGGCGCACGATGTTTTCCTGCGCCAGGCGCAGCTCGGCAGCGTCTTCGATGGTGACAATGCGCTCGTTGCGCGGAATGTACTGCGACAGAATGTTCAAAAAAGTGGTTTTGCCGGCGCCGGTGCCACCGGAGATGAGAATGCTGATCCTGGCTTTCACCGCGGAGGAAAGCACCTCCATCATCTCCGCCGAAACGCTCTTTAACTGAACCAGTTGATTGGCCGCAAGTGGGCCTGTCCCGAAGCGGCGGATAGACAGGGAGGGTCCATCCAGCGCCAGCGGCGGAATGATGGCATTCACGCGGGAGCCGTCGGGCAATCGTGCATCGACCATTGGCGAGGACTCATCCACGCGGCGGCCCACGCGCGACACGATGCGGTCGATGATCTGCAACAAGTGATGGTCATCGCGAAAGGTAGTATCCACCCGTTGCAGCAACCCACCTTTCTCAATGAACACGTGATCCTTGTCATTGACCAGGATGTCTGAAATCTTTGCATCCCTGAGCAGCGGCTCCAGCGGGCCAAGGCCGAATACCTCATCGAGCAGATCCGCCTGTATCTTCTCCTGCTCGTCGAAGTTCAAGGGCACCCGCTGGTCGGCAATAATCTCCTTTACAATGCCGGCCACCGCCTGGCGCGCTTGACTCGAGTTGACGCGCGATAGTTTCTCCAAATCCAGCTTGGAGATCAGCGTCCTGTGTATTTCCGCCTTGTACTTTTCCAGGTTCAGAAGTTCCACGTTCCTCCTCCCAATGCGACAGAGTGCTCGTCCGTTCGGCCATCATTGCAAACAGATGCCAATAACCAAAAGAGGGGAAGGAGCCAGAAGGCTCGTCACCCGCCCAAAGTGAATGTCACGCTCACCGTAGTCTCGACTTCCACCGGCTCCCCATCGAGCATGTACGGCCTGTAACGCCAGGTCTTAACCGCATCCAGCGCAGGCTGCCGTAACATGGTCGGCCCGTTGACAACATGAAGATTCTCGATCAAGCCGGCCTTGGAAATTGTGGCTTGAATCACCACCGTGCCTGATACCCTGGCTTCCTTGGCAATCTGCGGATAAACGGGCGCCGTCTTCTGGATCAGCAAACCGCCGGCGACGCCCGCCGAAATATTCAGTACCCTCGGAGCTGCAACTTTCACGCTGGGCCCATTCCGCCCACTGAAAACGCCGCCCCCCTCGCCGCTCCCCAGGCCTTCCGTGCCCGTCCCAAAACCCGAAGATGGAGGTGGTTCCTTCCCGGCCAGCATTTTGAGGTCATTCGGAATCCGCGAAGGCGCACTGAGCTGACTGTTCATCACATCCAACCGTGTGCGCAGCGTACGATCTTGCCCCGTGGCCGCCGGCTGCGCTGTCTGCGTAGCCGCTGGCAAACTCGTGGGCTCTGGCAACACCACATTCGTCGTCGCCGGTTGCGCAACCACTGGAGGCTTCGGTATAACCTGCGCCGGCCGCAACCGGGTATAGCCCAGCGCACCGAGAATAAGCAGAGCCGCAACAGAACCAATGGCGGCAAATGCCACCATCCTCTTACGCTTGCCCTTGCCGTTGTCCTCGCTCTCGGCCTTCTGCTTCCCAACTGCCACCTTCACGCCATCAGACTTGCGTGGCTGAAAAAGCTTCTCAACATCCTCGTAGGCCGCTGCCGGTCTGTTCGACCCGGCGTTATGCGGTCGATTCATCACGGGTGACACGGCGACTCGCGCCGTCGCTTGCCTGGCTGGCTGAATTGCGGGAGCTTCCCCGCTATCCCATTCGCTGAAATCCGCGGGAAGCGTTGCGGGTTGCGCCTTCTCTATTTCTTCTGGAGGTACCATTGTCCATCGGCTCCCTTCACATAGGTAGCGCCTTTGTAAGTACGCGTTTCAAGTTCGCCCTGTTCGTTGGGTGCGTCGCCTGGTTGTGCTTCCTGCTTCGCGCCGGCGAGGTCAGAGCGGTCTTGGTTTGAACCAGCCATTGCAGGCATCAGCGATGCGATGTTAGGCAGCCCTTCCACCACCAGCGAAACAGAACCTTGCGTCGTCGTATAGTCCGCGGCGCCTGTTGGAGTGAAGGTTACAGAGAGTATATGCGTTCCCGCCGCAATCACGGTACCCGCGGCGGGAGTATATGCGAATGTTCCCGGAATTAATGACGTGGCATTCAGTTGAATGGCGCTGAGTGCCGTGCCGTAGGAAATGGCCTCCGGTGTCGGCCAGGTGACGATCGGCGTGGCCTTGTTGACCGTGAGCGAAACGGTAGCCTGCGCCGTTGTGTTGTCTGCGCTGTCTTTCGGCGTGAATACCGCCGAAAGCGTATGTGTTCCCGCCGAAAGCGTTTCTCCCAGGGCGGGAGTGTAGGCGAAGCTGCCCGCCACCGATGCCGTGCCATTCAGTTGAGTAGCGCTCAGCGAAGTGCCGTAGGAGATGGCCGCGGGCGTCGCCCAGGTGATGGCTGGCGTTGCCTTGGTCACTGTGAGCGACACGGAAGCCTGCGCCGCGGGGAAATTGGCGTCCGTCGGAGTAAAGGTTACCGAGAGCGTATGCGTTCCCGTTGCCAGCACCTCTGGCGCGGTAGGAGTGTAGACGAATTTTCCCGGAAGCGAAGACGTCGCATTGAGTTGGGCCGCGCTGAGCGCCACGCCGTGGGCGATGGGGGCCGGCGCAGGCCACGTGATCATGGTCGGCTTTGCTTTGGCGACCGTAAGCGACACGGTAGCCTGCACCGCGGCATAGTCTGTGGCATCGGTCGGAGTGAAGGTTGCCGTGAGCGTATGCGTCCCCGCCGCCAGCACCTCGCCCAGCGCGGGAGCATAAGCGAATTTTCCCGAAACCGACGCGCTGGCATTGAGCTGACTCGCGTTGAGCGGGGTACCGTAGGCGACAGGAGCAGGGGCCGACCATGTCACTACAGGCGTCGCCTTGGCCACCGTGAGCGACACGGCAGCCTGCGCCACGGTGTAGTTCAAGGCGTCCGTCGGGGTAAAGGTCACCGAAGGCGTATGCGTCCCTGCCGACAGCACAGCGCCTGAAGCGGGAATATAAACGAACTTTCCCGGAACCGATGACGTGGCATTCAGTTGATTGGCGCCCAGCGGGGTGCCGTAAACAATCGGGGCAGGAGAAGGCCACGTGACGGCAGGCGTCACCTTGGTAACACTGAGCGATACCTCGGCCTGGGCCGAGGCGTAGTCCGTCGCGTCCGTCGGAGTGAAAGTTACCGAAAGCGTGTGCGTCCCCGTTGCCAGCACTGTGGCTGCGGCAGGAGTGTAGACGAACTTTCCCGGAACCGATGCAGTGGCATTCAGTTGATCAGCGCCCAGCGGAGTGCCATAGGTAATTGAAGCGGGTGCCGGCCACGTGATGCTTGTCTTTGCCCTCTCTACCGTAAACTGCACTGCAGCTTGCGCCGTTGCGTAACCCGACCCGTCTGTCGGAGTGAAGACGGCAGTCAGCGTATGGGCTCCTGCCACCAGCATCTCGCCTGCTGCGGGGGTGTAAACGAACCTTCCCGGTACCGATGCAACCGCATTCAGCTGGGTCGAGGTGAGCGCGGCGCCGTAAGTAATCGGAGCAGGCGTCGGCCACGCAATGGCTGGCGTTGCCTTGGTCACTGTGAGCGTTACCGAGGCCCGCGCCGTGGTGTAGGCCGACGTGTCCGCAGGCGTGAAGATTACCGACAGCGTATGCACTCCCGCGGCGAGCATCTCGCCTGCCCCAGGGGCGTATACGAATTTCCCCGGAACCGATGACATGGCGTTGAGCTCACTTGCGCCGAGTGCGCAGCCATAAGCAATAGGAGTGGGCGTCGACCATGCGATGCCAGGCGTGCTCTGAATCACTCTTACTTCAGGCGCTACCTCTGGCGCCCTCTCCGCTGGCGTTCTCTCTGCTGGCGTTCTCTCTTCTGGAGTTTTCTCTGCCTGCGTTTTCTCCAGCCGCCATTCCCCATCCGGGCCCTTTACATAGGTGGCGCCTTTGTAGACGCGTGTTTCCGGCCCAACCTGTGGCTTGGCGGCACTGACGCTCGGAGTTTCTTTCAGGTGCCATTCGCCGTCCGCGCCCTTCACATAGGTGGCGCCCTTATAAGCACGTGTTTCAGGCTCAACCAGCTGGCTCGGGGTGCTGGCGATCTGCCGCGTTTCCTGCTTCGTCTCCGCACGAACCGTGCGATCCGGTTTGTAGATTGGTGTGACCTGTTTCTGCGTTCCCGCCGTCAGCGCGCGGCCCGCGGGAGCGGCAGGGGCGGCCTTCTCTGGGATCCTCGCCTTGGTCTCAGGCTTGGCGTCGGCGTCGTCCGGGCCGGAGCCCAGCCCTAGCTGCGTCAGTGACGACTCATCCCTCTGGGCAGACGCCTTCGATGAAAAGCCTCTGCTGAAGCTCTTGAGACTGAAGCCTGTCCTCTTCTCCGGGATCGCCGGCAAGCCGCAAGCGGTCCGGGCCATCTGCCGAATCAGCCGGGATATGGGCGAGTCTTCCAGCGCCAGCGGAATCGCGCTGGTCTGCATGCGCCGCACGGCGTTGAAGTCGTTGGGAATCTTCCACTGCGCCGGCCGGGTGAGCGCCTTTGTAATTTGGTCTTCGGCAACGCCCATGCTGCGCGGCTCAAACCGGTTCAGTACGATCTCCAGTTTGGGGATTCCGGAAGAGAAAAACTGTGAGATCAGACGATTCGCATTGCGCAGTCCGGCGATGCCGGCCTGGATCACCAGGTAGACCGTCGAGTTGTCCTTGAACAGGCTCGTCCCCATCAGATCCAGCCTGGAGCCCATATCGACAACCACATTTTCAAAGTCTTGTCGCGCGATTGATACCAGCCTGTCAATGGCGTCGGTCGAGGCCTCATACGTGGGAAACTTGCCTGGTGCGGCCAACACGAAGACTCCAGAACTATGCTTGACCAGCAGTTTCGAGAGAAAACTCTTGTCCAGCCGTTCTGAATTCTGAAGCGCATTGATAGTCGAGTACTCTGCAACCACTCCCAGATTGAGCCCGGCGTCTCCCAGCGGGAGATCGAGATCGATCAGCAAAGTGCTTTGGCCCGACTCCTTAGCTATCGCCACCGCAAAATTGCAAGCCAGCGTAGTCGCGCCGTCGCCGCCCTTGGCGCCGAGAAATACAAGCAGCCTTCCGCTCGCCTTCTTCAGAGGCCGCATGGCCGGACGCCGGGCAGAGGCCCGAACCAGTGCCTCCGCCATTGTGGTCTGGGAGAAGGGCAGCGTGAGAAACTCTCTGGCGCCCGCCCGCATGCAGTGCACCAGCAGCTCCGAATCGGCCTTCATCGAATAGACCATCACCGTTGCCGCGCCTTTGGCACACATGCTCTCTACCAGTTCCAGGGCATATTCGGGGTGGCTGTCCAGATCAATGATGATGACGTCGTAATGCTGCTCCAGCAGCTTTGGCACATCGTCCAGGCTCGGAGGATACGAAGAGAACTCACGAATTTCGCCCCCCTGGCAACCGGCCAGCGCGGTGGCAGCCGCCTTGCGGCGCTCCTCGTCCGGGCCGATCAGCGCAATCGACAGCATATCGCCGCCCAGAGAGTCCGGATACTGATCATCGAGATAGGGAGAAGAATCTGGATTCACGGGATTGTTGCCCCTTTCCGCTTGTGACCTTCCTCGCGGGTTTGACGAAAATTGGTAAGACGATTGCCAGTTGGACATGATACCTAGCTCCAAATCCTCAACGCGCAAAAAAGGACAACAGCGTTCCGATAGCGATGGCGGGCGCGTAAGGCATCCTGCGCTTCAGCGGATTGGCCAGAGTCAGCTCCGGATCACGCTGCATTCCGCGCTGCTTCAAGCCAAAAACAAGATCGCTCGCGCCGGTGAACAACTCCTTGAAAAACCCGCCAAACACCGCCCAGCACAGCACCATAATTCCTCCTGCAATGCCGGCGTACACCATTGCGAAAAACAACTGCATCGGACCTATCCAGGCCCCCAGCGCGGCGCACAGCTTCAGGTCCCCCCCTCCCATGCCGCCTAGCCAGAAAAGAAAACCGAATACCAGAACGCCAAGGCCCATGCCCTCTAAGCTCTCGCCAAGACCGGCGAAACCTTGCCCAAAGCCGTGCCAGCCGAAGCCGTGGCCGTTCCCCTGCCAGTCAGAACGCAAAGGGGAGATAACAATCCCTGCCAGCAGAAATGGAATCACAAGCCAGTTGGGGATGCGGCCGCTACGTATGTCCGTGAACGTCGCCAAAAATAGCACGACCAGCGTTGGCCACCATGCAATCGAGTGCATTTCCCCATATTCCTTCCCCCCAACCGCCGGGAGACCGCCTTATAGCAATTCCATAGCCATTCACTGCAATTGTCGCGCCAAACCAAAAAACTCCAAAACCGTCCGAAATCATAGAGTTGACCGCATCTGCCCAAACTGGTGTACACGGGTGTTTACGGAAATGCGCCGCAGAGTGAAGCGGGTCGTATACACCCCCCAAATGCTCCTCTCTGCCACCACCGGCGCTACATTCGGGAGCAAATGCAAGTCCGCAGAACCAAAAACGATACCGCCCCGTGAAATTCCCAAAGATCGCCCGAATCTTTCGTAACTACTAAACACGTTACTACCGATGCAATTATGATACTCTAAAGTGACATAAGCGCGGTGCTGCTAAACCGACAATCTTCAATCGCAGCTCTCGCTTCGGTCTCTCTGCAGATGGATTAAAGCGGTTCCAACTGATTGAAAATGAAAGACATGTTTCATTTGCACAGCCACGCAGGCTTCTGCATCCCGGGGGATTAGTTTATTGGCCAGTTTGTAGACTTGCAATTTTTCACAGGTTGAAGTACCTAGAATGGTCCCCTGTGGAAAAAAGAGTACCAAATTGCTCTCGACAGGGACACCATCCGACGCTAAGATGAGGGGCAAAGTCGGTAGCTGTCTAACTAAAGGTTGTTTGGTTTTATTGTCGGCTGGGATGTTTTCAAGATAGCATGATCCAACCGCCAATCACCATTCTGCGGCGTTGCCGGGCTTTGAAACGAACGATCGCAACTCCTCCGCTTTCCCCATGGAGCCGATTAAATAGCTGGCGGTTTGCCGCCCGCGATTTGGCCACTGGCGGTTCGGCCGCCGGGGATTTGACAGCTAACTGGTAAGAACAGGCCCAGTGATGATCAAGATAGGATTGTATTCGGAAGACCGCACGCTTCACACATTGCTTTCCTCAGCCCTTGGCAAGGAATTCGAGATTCTTCTCGAGCCGGATGAGGATGGGATGAATCTGCTCCGCGCGGCCGGCGATTGCGATGTCATGGTTCTGGATCTGCATTCAAACCATGATTCGCTTCAGGAGCGGATTGGGTGCACGCAGCGCTTGATTGCAACCAAGGTTCCGGCCGTAGTCATGGCCGACGATGGCCTTCGTTCCACCGCGTTTGAACTGGTTCGGTCAGGGGCCTTCGGCTACTGCCGCAGACCGCCTTCAATTCGCGACCTCAAGACCATGCTCAGCCGGGCGTTCGAGAACTCCACGCTCAGGCAGCAATTGCAGACCGTGCAGCAGCAGTTAGAAGTGCCCGGCACTTGCGACCGGATGATCGGCTCCAGTCCCCGGATGCAGCGGGTTTATCAGCTGATATATCGCGTTACCAACCTCAATGCCTCCGTGCTTGTGACCGGCGAAAGCGGAACCGGCAAGGAACTGATCGCCCGCGCCATTCACAATCTGGGCTCCCGCGCCAACCGGCCTTTTGTCGCCGTTTCCTGCGGCGCCATCCCTGAAACCCTCATCGAAGCCGAGTTGTTCGGCCATGAAAAAGGCGCTTTCACCGGTACGGTGGGCTCGCGCGAAGGCTACTTCGAGCAGGCAGCCGACGGCACTCTCTTCCTGGATGAGATCGGCGATTTGAGCCTCTTCACGCAGGTCAAGCTGCTCCGCGTCCTGCAGCAGATGGAATTCTGCCGCCTGGGAAGCAACAAACTTATCCCCTTGCGCGCGCGCCTCATCTTCGCCACGCACCAGGATCTGGGAAAACTGGTGGCCGAAGGAAAATTCCGCCAGGATCTTTTCTACCGCATTAACGTCATGCGGATCGATGCGCCGCCGCTTCAGGAGCGCCCGGAAGACATCCCCTGGATTGCTCGACATTTCCTCCGCCAGTATGGCCAACTGTTCCAAAAGCCGATGGAGGATATCGAGCGCGATGCGGTGATTCTGCTCCAGAGTTACCAGTGGCCTGGCAATGTGCGCGAGCTGGAAAACGTAATGCAGAGGGCCATCATTCTCGCGCCGGGAAATACTGTTCGCGCGGAAGATTTGAGCTTGAACACCGAGGAAGCCGACGTTGACTCCGGAGAGAACGGCGATATCAGCGACATCGTCGATATCGGCGATTACCATCCCGCTGGCTCCTTCGAGCGACAGCTTCGCGACTATAAAGTCAAGCTCGCCGAAGCCGCTGTTCGTGAGAACAATGGGAATAAAACGCTTGCTGCCCGAAGCCTTTGCATTTCCAGGGCTTATTTGCATCGCTTGATCAGGCTTGGCGAACCCGACGCGCCCTACGAGCAGAACCTTCGGGATGTGGAGTCTGCTTGAGCACGGCATCTCCGGTTGCAGGCGACAAGGCTCACTTCGCGTTCTATCGAATTCTACACAGGAGTTTCTCGTTTCCCGTCATGCTGGCAGGTCTGCTTGCCGTGCTTGCCGTGCTTACCGTTCGGGCGCGCTTTGACGACTTGGATATGTGGTGGCACCTCAAGATGGGGGAAATCATCTGGACCACCCACGCCATTCCTCTTGCAGATAACTTTTCCTACACCAGCAATCACCAGGCCGTAGTGCCTCAGGAATGGCTCGCACAAGTGGCCATTTACGGCGCCTGGAAATGGGCCGGATTTTCAGGCCTGATGTTGTGGCTTTGCTTGCTCACGACCGTCGTCCTCATCGCCGGGTATGGTCTTTGCTCACTCTACTCCGGGAACGCCAAGGTAGCTTTCGTGGGGGCCATGATTATCTGGCTCTTTGCTACTGTAGGCTTTGCCGTTCGGCCGCAGATGATCTCCTACCTTTTGTTGATCGCGGAACTTGTGCTCATCCACCTTGGGCGCACACGCAACCCACTATGGTTCTTCTGGCTGCCCATTTTGTTCTCACTTTGGATCAACTGCCATGGGTCTTTCATCCTTGGAATTATTTTGGCCGCCGTCATTCTCTTCACTTCCCTTTTCTGCTTTCAGGCAGGCTCACTCACAGCACAACGTTGGAATCCGCGCGCCCGGCGCATGATGGCGTTTTCGCTGCTGCTATCGGTGGCGGCGCTGTTTCTGAACCCGGCTGGCATCAAGCAGATTCTCTACCCCTTCGACACCATGCTGCATATGCACATCCTGCTCGGCAACGTGGACGAGTGGGCGCCGCTCAACATGACAGAGGAACGCGGCGTGGCGCTGCTGGCCGTACTGCTATGCATCTTTCTTCTGGTAGCCGTCCGCCGATCCGAATTGTTCTTCGATGAGCTGCTCTTGCTGGCGATTGGCACATGGATGGCCGTCAGCCATATGCGAATGCTCTTTCTGTTTGGCATGTTGGCCGCGCCCGTTCTCTCGCGTCAGCTCGCAACTTCGTGGGAGGGATACGACGCGGAAACGGATCGCATTTGGCCCAATGCCGTCATGATCGGCGCTTCCCTGCTGGCGATTTTCCTCGCCTTCCCCGGGAGCCGGAATCTGGAAGAGCAGGTCGAGAATCAGAGCCCTCAAAAGGCGGTGGAATTTATCAAAGCCAACCACCTCTCAGGGCCTATGTTGAATGATTATGCTTTTGGAGGCTACCTGATATGGACGGCGCCGGAGTACCCGGTATTCATTGATGGCCGAACCGATATCTACGAGTGGTCAGGAGTCCTCGGCGAGTTTGGAAGATGGGCTACGCTCCAAAGCGCCCCCAATGCCCTTCTTCAGAAGTACAGGATTGGCTTCTGTCTGCTGAACCGCCAATCCCCAATGGCTCACGTCTTGCCGCTTTTGCATGAGTGGAAGATGGTCTATGCGGACAATAATTCTGTCATCTTCGTGAGAACCACGCCACTTTAGGGCTTGCTGATACTACCTGAGCGGATGGCGTTGCGCGCGAAAATCCGGCCAGACGAAGCCGAGCCCGAAGGCTGTGGCGGGTCCACCGTCGAGGGCGAGAATGAAGTATGGCCGGATTTTCTCCGCAACCCGAAGGGACGGGGCCAATTTCTCCCATTTCTTCGTCACTCGTCTCTAGGATACGCCCGGTATCCGTCGCTCCTCATTCCTCGAACTCGGAGAAATTGGCTCCCGTCGCCACCGCCCAGGTAGTGTTAGCAGGCCCTAGGTATGCGAGTTATATTCGGGCGGCCCGGCAATCACCAGCCCGCTGTTCTGCCGTCCGTGAATATACCAGCAGCACCAGTTCGTTTCATGCAGTTGACTGTCGGCCGGTGCAATCAAATCTCTGTAGGTCACCTTCCCGTAGAGAAAGACTCTTTCTTCCCAGGTCTCGATGCGCCTGTACCTTTCTTCCGAGTCGCAAAGACCTCTCACATCGTCCCGGCAGAAAGGCTCAATCGGCGTGGATTCACCCGGAAGCAAAATGATTGGGGTGAGCGGTGCATCCGTTTTCTGCTCTTTATACTCGGGGGTGCTGGGAAGGTGCTTCTCGTCGATGGCGATCTTGCTTCCGTTCGTGGTTGCGATGATTCTGGCGGGAGTGCGTCCGCGGTTCGTGGCCATTACGGTAAAACTGTTTTCCACGCTCCTGGATGGCTCCACGGTCATCAGAACCCAGGGCCTTTCTGAATGGATGAGAGCCTGGGCATTCAACAGGGCAGCCTGGGCGCTTGCGGCAGCAGCCTCGGCAGCGGTTTCAGCATAGCCCGTTTGGCGATCAATCTTTTTCAGCAGAGAAAGCGCCAGCAAAATGCCGACGTACCCCAGGATGGCCAGAACCACTGTGGCCGCCCAGGTGATTTTGTCGTGCAAAGCCCATGCCAACGGGGTGGGCGGCGGATTGGCAACCGTGATGTGCGGCACTGGTTCACTGCTGGCGCCGCTTCCGCTATCGAAATTTGGCGTTGGGCTGGAGGCCACTGGCGGGGCGGTGGTGGAAGGGGTCGAAACGGGCGGCGTCTGCCGATTCGCTCCGGCGCGGATATTGGCCTGAGCATCCGCCGCCGTGGGCGCATGCATGAGTGTCAGCAGCACCGCTGTGATCGCCAAGCCCTTGAGGTTCATGGGGAAAATGTATCACATGCCCCTGCGGAATTTCTGCGCCCGTTGGCCGCATGCACCTCTGATGGCAATCAGCTAGGGCTCCACATCCACGCCCCGCCAGAAGGCCACGTATCCCTTGATCTTGCGTGCGGTCGGCTTGGGGTCGGGGTAGTACCACGCCGCGTCCAGGTTATCCTCCCCGTCAATCACCAGCGTCATATAGCGTGCCTGCCCCTTCATGGGGTCGAGAGAGGTCGTCGTGCTGGGGCGAAAATACTCCCGCTTGAGGCTGGGTTCAGGAAAGTAGACGTTCCCATCGACGGTCACCGTCTTCTCACTCTCGGCAACGACTTTGCCATTCCATATTGCTCGGGCCATAGGTTGTTCCGGTCACATCCGTTTCTACCCTCTATCGGCACCAAAAGCGGCTCCGGCGAGAGTAACGGATACGACAATAGCAGAGATGACCCGCTATGGCGAGTCCCCCGCGTTCGAAAAACCCGGAAGGCTTATTTGGCCTCGGCGACCGTGTCTATGTGGACGCTCTTCTTGGCCTCATCCGTCGTGGCCGTAATGGTCACGTGGTCGCCATAGAATGCCTTCACCGCATCGGGGTTGTCGATGGTCCAGACCGCCTTTTTGGCCTCGTCCACAAACACCGGGGACGCACCGCCACCGATGCATTTCTTCACGCATTCTTTTCCTGTCCCGGTATGCTTGGCGCCGCATATCGAGTCGGAGACCCAGCCGTTGATTTTCATGGGGTGGCCAGCGCCGACCGCAGTCGCGGTCAGGCCAAAAACAACTATCGCCACGGAGACAATACGATTCATAGAAACCTCCAGGGGAATTGGGGTTCTCGAACAACTATTATCTTGCTCCCGTGCTCCGGAATTTGGCAAGCATGATCTATCAGGGCTTCGGCGGGTAAGAGTACTGGCCGTGCGCCTCTTGCCGCGCCGGCAGGCTTTTGCGCCGGGCTTCAACGTTCTTGAGCACCGCCTCATAGCGCTGGGACGCGGCTGAAAACCGGTTCACCAGTTCTGCCGTCTTCATCAGGAACCCCGGATTCTTCTCTCGGATACCATCCAGAATAGGCGAAAACTTGGCCAGCATGAAAAATCCCTCGGCGTTGCAGTCGACAAACAGCTCCGCCGAAACCGCGCCGTGCAGCACCATCGCCGCCGCCATCTCCCAATAAGTGAGCACCTGGCGCAGCCATGCGTTGTGCGGGTCAGCGGGGTTTTCCGCCACGGCAAAAAATTCCTCGGCTGTGGCCGGCCAGAATTCGCCCGTCACCCACGCGCGCGCCTGGCGCATCACCGTTTCCGTGCGCAATTCGTAGAGCCTGAGAACAATTTCGGCATCCGCCGGGGTTGCAAGCATCCGTTCCATTTATGAGTTTCTCCGTTGCTTCATTCTATTGGATGCGCGCGGAGAAGGCAGCGAGTCTGCAAACCAGCGAAAAACGAGCTTTTCCGGTGATTTTCAGAGGTCAAATCTCATGATGCGGGAGAATTTTGGCTTTGCGCCTTCCAAGCGGTGTTGATTTCAAACGGGTTAAAAATAATCTGCAAGGGTTTTAGGGAAATTTATACCCCATGGGGGTATAGGGGGGTACCCCCACAAGCGCCAGGATGAGCTGCTTAGTTCAATAGTCAACACTGAAAATTGGCAAGTGCATTTTATTCCTCGAAGTTTCTTCCGAGTAGGCGACGACTCAGGCGGAGCCTACAGTTCAACCTTCGCTAACCGATAAAAATCATTTATTCGGGCCTTTCCGAGGCCCGAACGGATGCTACGATTGTTGGCAGCAAACACTTCGCAATTAAGATCAAGGAAGTGGGCACAGCGGTATCGAGTCTTACGAGCGGGAGGCGGAACGGGCTGCGTGACTGAGATCGTGGAGAAAGTCAAAAACGAGAATCTAATGGTAAGGCTCTTTATAGTGGTCTTCGGTTTCCGATCCTTGTTCTAGCCTTTCAAGAACTGCTTTTCGTTCCGGCTTTCTTCGTCGGTCTATTGCTCGTGCATTTCGGAGGACATCCCAAATTTTGGGGGAATACATTGTCCGTAGTAACCCTGCTGCCTGCGTGCTGGGGCGCAATCGCCGTATGCAAACGGATCTGGACTAGTTCCAAGTAGCCGAATACCCCGCATCCTCATGCAGCGCAAGATCGCAGCCGTGAAGTGTGTGCCGCAGTTGTGCGGCATTTTGGATTCCGGTCCTATCACCGGCAAACCGGAAGTAATTTTTCCGGATGTTAGAGCTTGTGGAGGGTACCCCGGTACGGACCGTGCACATGCCTGACAGGAGGCAGGGGTGAGGGGTCAGAAATGCACCGCTCCTCTGCTCGCTTTTCATGCTTTGATTGTGCGCCGTGGAAGATGAATTATCTGCAAGCGGAACCGGCGCCCGATGACAAGCGCCGGTACTCCTTTCACGCGCTCTGCAACACCTTCTTGCCGCCCTTCTTCGCGGCCTTCTTTGCAACAGGTTCCGCATCCACCTTGGCAGATTCTTTCTCCACCACCGGTCCATGCGTTTCAGCCGTCGGCGTCGCGGGCGCAGCCCCAATCCTCTTGGAGTAGCTGCACACCACGGCACTCTCCACCGGCGCCGCGCCCTTCTTCGCCCGCTTCTTCGACGCAACCTCTTCCTCAGCCGCCTTCTTCTTGTTCGGACATTCCAGATAAACGCCCGAGCGCAGCGTCTTCTCAACCAGATACGGGCTGCCGCACTCCGGGCACTTCGTCGCCACCGGCTTGTTATTCGAGGTAAAGTCGCACTTGGGATAATTGGTGCAGCCCCAGAAAATGTTTCCGCGTCGCGCCTTGCGCTCGGCCAGATCGCCCACGCCGCACTTGGGGCATTTCATCCCTTCAATCAGGTTCTGCTTTACGTACTTGCACTTGGGATAGCCGGAGCAGGAGACAAACTCCCCATAACTCCCCTGGCGCAGCACCAGAGGCTTGCCGCACAGCGGACAATCCTCGCCCGTTGGCTTGGGCGCGGCCACTTTTTGCTGTTGCTTGCTGCTCAGCTTGCGGAAGGTCTTGCAAGGCGGATCTTCATTGAACCCCGGACACGACATGAACATTCCGAACGGCCCGCGCCTGAGCACCATCACACGCCCGCAGTTATCGCAATACTCCTCTTGCTCGCCGGCCTCCTGCGCCTCGGGCGTGCTCATGTCCGGCTTGCCCGCCGTGTTTTCCTTCGTAAATGTGCAGCTCGACTTATCCTTCTTGTTATAGGCAGAACAGGCATAAAAGCTGCCGAACTTGCCCCACTTCAGCAGCAGCGGCGAACCGCATAAGTCGCACTTTTCGTCTGTCTTCTTCTCCATGCGCTTGATGTCGCGCATATTCTTGCCGGCATCCTTGAGTTCATCTTCAAAGTAGCCATAGAAGCCGTTGAGCAGGGTGGTCCACTTTTCCGTGCCCTCTTCAATCTCGTCCAACTCGCTTTCGAGTTTGGCAGTGTAAGCAATGTCAAAGATATACGGAAAGCTCTCCACCAGAAGGTCGCAGACCACCATCCCGATCTCGGTGGGATAAAAACGTCCGCTGATCTTGGTCGCGTACTCGCGGTCCTGGATGGTGTTGATAATCGACGCATAAGTCGACGGGCGCCCGATGCCGCGCTCTTCAAGCTCCTTTACCAGCGAAGCTTCGTTGTAGCGCGGAGGAGGCTGCGTGAAGTGCTGCTCGCTATCCAGCTTTTCCAATTCCAGCCGCTTCACGTTGTCCAGGTTGGGTAGCTTGTTGGCCGATTCGTCGTCGTCTTCCTTCTTGTCTTCCAAAACTTCGTAGACCTTCAGGAATCCGTCAAAGCGCACCACCGAGCCGCTCAGCCGGAAGTCATACGTCTTCCCGGTCTGCGCGCTAACGGCGGCAATCTTCGCCGTGGTCACGTCAAAGATAGCCGGCGTCATCTGCGAAGCCACGAATCGCTGCCAGATGAGCCGGTAAAGTTTCAGTTGCTCCTCGGTAAGGTAGCGCGCAATCGACTCCGGCGTTCGCGACGCATCCGTAGGCCGAATCGCTTCGTGCGCATCCTGCGCGGCTTTCTTGCCCTTGTACACATTCGGCGACGCGGGCAGGTACCTGGCTCCCAACTGCTTGCCGATCCACTCGCGCGCCCCTTCGATCGCCTCCGGCGCTACGCGCGGCGAATCCGTTCTCATGTAAGTAATAAGGCCGGTTGTACCATCGGCGCCCACGTCGATGCCCTCATAAAGCCGCTGCGCCACGCCCATTGTGCGGCGCACGTTGAAGCCCAGCTTGCTGGCCGCGTCCCGCTGCAACTGGCTGGTGATGAACGGCGCCTGAGGCCGTCTCTGCTTCTCTGTGGACTGCACTGAAGCCAGCGACCACTGCGCCTTGTCGAGCGCCGCAACCACAGCGTTCATCGACTTCTCATCCGGCAGCGCATTGGCAACGAACTGATCTTTTCCGTCCTTGTCCTTGCCTGTGGCCACTCGCGAAGGCTCGCCGTCGATGCCAACAAACCGCGCCTTGAGCTTTTTCTCCGCTTGCTTTTCCGGGTGCAATTCGGCGTCCAGCGTCCAATACTCCACCGGGCCAAACGCGCCAATCTCCCGTTCCCGCTCGACGATCAGTCGCACGGCCACGGTCTGCACGCGCCCAGCCGATAGGCCACGCCGCACTTTATCCCACAGCAGCGGCGAAATCTGGTAGCCCACCAGACGGTCCAGCACGCGGCGAGTTTGCTGCGAGTCAACCAGGTTCTGATCCAGGTCACGAGCGTGCTTGAATGCCTCCTGCACCGCCTTCTTCGTAATCTCGTTGAAGGTCACACGCCGAATCTTCTTCCGCTCCTTGGCCGTCGTTCCCAGCTGCAGCGCCAGGTGGTACGCAATCGCCTCACCCTCGCGATCAGGATCGGGCGCAAGAAAGATTTCGTCTGCCCTGGCCGCGGCCTTCTTCAACTGCGCGACGACTTTCTCTTTGCCCGGAGACACAATCAGCGTCGGCTCGAAGGTGCGATTCTCCAGCTCCACGCCCAATTCGTTCTTGGGCAGATCCATGATGTGCCCCACCGAGGCCAGCACCTCAAAGCCCGCGCCAAGATATTTCTCAATCGTCTTGGCCTTGGCGGGCGACTCGACGATCACCAGTGATTTGCTCATTCCCATCCTTGATTCCAACCCCACTCTATCTTGTCTGGCCTCTTTGACTCCGTGCGGGTCAGTTCCGTTGTCTTCGCAAACAGTTCAAATTCCGCCCGCGCCGCCGGCCGCTCTTCCAGACCCGGAAGAACCGCCCGCAAATGTTGGACACTACCACGGAACACCGCCTCATTTCCACTCGCGGCATATTTTTTCGCCGCTCTATGCCCCATTTCCGGTGCGCGCAGAAGACTCTCCGCGGACGAGAAAAATCTCCGCAAAGCCCTGCTATTCTGTCGTTTCCACGGGGATGGAAGGCTCGGCACTCCACCCTTTTCGCAGCTTTGCCGCAAAAAAGGCAGGAAACCACGAATCCAGGTGCGCTCACATCGTTCGCACGTAGTTTTTCCCCGGCAAGCTACGCACCCGGCCCGTGATCTCCAGCTCGAAAAGCGCCGTAAAGACCTCGGAAGAAGTCAATTGCGTCTCCACCAGCTCCAGAATCTCGTCTATTTGCAGGCTCTCATCCGTGCGCAGAACCTCGAGCATGATCGCCTCCTCGGGCCGCAGAACCTGCTCAGGCAAGAGAGATGCGGTTGTCTCGAATTTGGATGCAGCCGGCGCTTCGGCCTCCAGTTCCAGGCGCACCGGCGAAGCCAGATCCTCCCACACGTCCTCCCACGTGGCTACCAGCTTTGCCCCCTGCTTAATCAGCGTGTTGGGAGTCCACGATCCCTTGCTCGTCACGTTTCCCGGCACAGCAAAAAGGTCGCGGTTCTGCTCGGCGGCGCAGCGGGCCGTCACCCGCGTGCCCGAGTTCTCCGCCGCCTCCACTACCAGCACGGCCACACTCAGTCCGCTCAAAATCCGGTTGCGGCGGGGAAAATTCTGCGGCGCGGGAAACGTCCCCATCGGCAACTCGCTCACAATCGCTCCGCCAAAAGCTAGAATCTCTTCGGCCAGCTTCTTGTTCTCCTTGGGGTAGACCACGTCGATGCCCGTGCCCCAAACAGCCACGGTGGGCATGCGCGCCGCCAGAGCTCCCTTGTGCGCGCAACTGTCGATGCCCCGCGCCATACCGCTGATAATCAGCAGCCGCCGCACCGCCAGATCTCGCGCCAGTATCTCCGCCACTCCCGAGCCGTACGGAGACGGGTGCCGCGTGCCCACAATCGCAATCCCCGGCCTGCTCAGCAGAGTAGCCGCACCGCGCACCCACAGCACCGGCGGCGGGTCGTAAATTTCCTTGAGCCGTTCCGGGTACTCCGAGCAACTGTAGGTGACCAGCGTCGCTCCCTGCGCAGCTACCCGCGCCCACTCCTCTTCGGCTGCCTGGCGCGCTTTGCCGTCGAAGATGAACTGCGCCGCCTCGGCGGGAAATCTCAATCCTTCCAGCGAGGTCAGAGGCAACGTGAATATCTGGCTGGCCGAATCCAGATTTTTAACCGCATCCAGAATCCGCTTCGGACCCAACCCCGGCGCCAGCACCAGCGCAAGCCAGGCCAGCCGCTCCTCATCCAGCGCAGGAGTTGTCGCGCATATCGTCTCTTGGGGCAATGTGCTCATCGTCTAATCCGTCTGTCCGAAAACGGCACAGAGCAATTTTCCTCACAGGAAAGCAAAGTCTGCACTTTTTGGTGATTTTGCCCACATTACCCTCCTTTATTAGAAGAAGTCAAGCCGGAGAGTAGTCACGCCCATTGTCGCCCCAGATTCATCCCGCACACGCCGCCCGCATTATTCGCCCCATGGCGGTAGTCTAGGAGTAAGTGAGTTCCCGTTCCCCATCCCGCTTGCGCGTTGCCGCCATCGGTTTCCTCAACCCCGCACCGTTGATGTGGGACTTCGAGCATCCGCCGCTGGATGCCCCGCTCGCCTTCCGCTATCAAATCGATCGAATGTCGCCCTCCGAGTGCGCCACCCGTCTGGCTTCGGGCGAGGCCGACATCGGACTCATTCCCATCGCCGCACTGGCCACCACCCCCGGTCTGCGCATCCTGCCCGGCTGCACCATCGCATCGAAAGGCAAAGTGCGTTCCCTCCTATTGGTTCGCCGCGCCAGCCAGCGGCTCCATGAACTGCGCTCCGTGGCTGCCGACATGGCCAGCCGCACCACACTGGCCCACGCCCGCATCCTCTTTCGCCATTGGGGCAATCCGGACGTGCCCTTCCTGCCGGCCGTCGCTGATCTCGACTCCATGCTCGAACGCGCCGACGCCGCCATCCTCATCGGCGACCCCGCGCTGATGGCTCTCGAGGAGCGCGCCAACCGCTTCGAGCGCACCGGCGAAGAATTGATCTACCACGATCTTGCCGAAGAGTGGTTCACCCTTACCGGCATGCCATTTGTCTCCGCCGTCTGGGGTGCTGCGCCCGGCAGCCTTTTGGATGAGAGCGTTGCGGAGGATTTTATCCAATCCCGCGACCACGGCCTGCAGAACATTGACGCACTGGTAGCCGAATGGTCCCATCGGATGCCTCTTTCCGAGCAGACCATCCGCACTTACCTGACCACCAACATCCACTACATCCTCGACGACGAATGTCTTGAAGCCATGAAGGTCTTCTTTCGTATGGCAGCCCAGGCCGGCGCCCTGCCGGAATACAGTTTCTCGATCAGCGAGTTAGCAAGCCAGCGAGTCGGCTAGTCAGCAGCGTTAGCGAGCCCCAGCAAAAAGGCCGATCCCCGAAGGAACCGGCCCGCTGACTTGCAACCTGACTAAAGCAGAGTATCTTCACGCAACCCGCCAGGCTGAAAACTATTCCCTAGTCCCTAGTCCGTGTCTTTCATATCTCCCACCTTAGCAGCGCCGCGCCCACTGAGAATCCCGCGCCTACGGCAGCCAGCAGCACCAGGTCGCCTTTCTTCAGCTTGCCTTCTTCAACTGCTGTCTCAATGGCCAGGGGAATCGACCCGCCGGAGCAATTGCCGTATTTTTCAATGTTGATGATCACACGCTTCGGGTCCATCCCTAGCCGGTCTGCGGTCGCCGTAATAATCCGCAAATTCGCCTGGTGCGGAATGAAGCAGCCCAGATCCGCGCCGGTCACTCCATTGCGCTCCAGCACCTTCGCCGTAGCCTCGGCCATCTTGCGCACCGCAAACTTATACACCGCCGGTCCGTCCTGGTGGATGTAGTGCATCTTCTTGTCCACCGTCTCGTGGCTCGAAGGGTTCAGGCTGCCCCCGCCCGGCATGTTCAGCGAGACGCCGCCCGAACCGTCAATCTCATGCACATAGTCGATGAAGCCAATCTCGCCTTCCGCGGCCGGCTCCAGCAGCACCGCGCCGCCTCCGTCGCCAAACAGAACGCACGTCGTCCGGTCGGTGTAGTCGGTCATGCGCGTGTTGGCGTCCGCGCCGCAAACCAGAACCTTTTTGTGCGCCCCGCTCTCCACCATCTTCACGCCCGCCTGCAGCGCAAAGACAAATCCCGAGCAGCCGCCGGAAACGTCGAATCCCCACGCCCCCTTGGCTCCAATCTTGTTCTGCACCAGGCAGGCCGTCGAGGGATACATCATGTCCGGCGTCACCGTGCCCACCAGTATGACCTCGATCTCCGTGGCCGGAATGCCCCGCATCGCCAGGCATTTCTTGGTCGCCTCCGTGCAAATGTCGCTCACTCCCAAACCCTTGGCCAGCACATGCCGCTCGCGGATCCCCGTACGCTCCATAATCCACTGGTCGCTGGTATCCACCAATTTTTCAAGGTCTTTGTTGGTCAGAACTTGAGGAGGGACGTAAGCTCCGAAAGCCGTAATCTTTGCGCGGCAGCCCACGATCGGGCGAACACTAAGGGTCAATGTATTTCTCCTTGCGGCTCAAGAAAAGCGCCGGGTGACCCACTGCACACGCATGAGCCCGTTACCGTTGCTTCCTTCCGGACCTGGCGGGGTTGGCGGGATTACGTCGCGTAGGACCCGGCACTTGTCGATTTTAGCACTACGAACCGATGATTTTGAGAACAGCCTTCGCGGAAACAGGGCAGGTTCCGCCTCCCATCCTGCATGTCGGCTACACTGAACTTTGTAGATAGATCGTGCTGGAGGCGAAAGGCTCTAGTGAAAACCCTCAGGCGCTCGGCTCCCCTCCTTCTCGTGATCGCGTTGCTTGTCCCCACCGTGTTGCGCAGTGCGGCGGCACAGGGCTCTGAACAGAAGCAACAGTCCTCGATTGATTCCGACAGCGACGGTATGAGCGATTCGCTGGAGCAGTCTCTGTTGATTCAGTTTGCTCCGGCGTTCATGGTCGCGCGGAACGACTGTTCGGAGATTCCCGCGGAGTTTGAGCCGAATGTGAAGACTCCCACGGTAAGAACGGAAGACGGAACCATCTATGGCCAGGTGTTTCCGGCAAAGTCTTCCGTAGAAGGTCTACCGACTGCTGAGATTCATTATTACCATCTCTGGAAGCGCGACTGCGGGCCTCGTGGGCATCATCTCGACACAGAGCACGTGGCTGTCCTGGTGAGCACATCAGATAGCCATCTCGATTCCGAAGAATGGAAGGCCATCTACTGGTATGCAGCGGCCCACGAGAACACGGTATGCGACGTTAGCCAGATTGCGCGCGCCTCAACGCTCCATGCTGAGAATCACGGCGCCAAGGTTTGGATCTCGCCCGGCAAGCATGCTTCTTACCTGAATGAGACGCTTTGCCAGGCTGGGTGTGGAGCGGACAAGTGCGTCGATATGGTGGCGTTGAGCCCCAGCAAAATCGTGAATCTCGGTGAGACAGGTCATCCCATGAACGGTTCAGTCTTTATTGCATCGAGCGAGTGGCCGCTCATGGGCAAAATGAGCAACACGGACTTTCCGCCTGAGCCGATTGCCCGTCTCAACCAACTGCCTGACACGGACATAGCATGGTTTAACGCAGGGAAGCATCCCGCCCAAGGGATCATCGCCAACAGTAGCTCCACCGGGCAGGCCATCGCGAGCGGAGCCCGCAATACCACATCGGCGCTTTCCGTTACAGGAACGTCCACAGATACGGCTATTTCGGTCACGAAAGACAATACTGGCAACGCCCTTCAACAGAGCTACAAGCAAACGAAACATAGCCTTGGCGTCAGTGCAAGGCATATGGCTGAGGCTCTTCATCTGACCAAGAAATCTGTGGCACCCAAGTAATGCATATCGCCTTCAGGTCGAAGCTGATCGGCGTTGAATTCGGTTGCGCAACATTCCCGGCACAATTGACCTGTGACCAAACTCTCCCCACCCGCGGTCCCGACCGGGGGCTTTATTTCCTTAGGCTGCCCCAAAAACCTCGTTGATTCCGAGATCCTGCCAGGCCTGCTCAACCTCGCCGACCACTTTGAATTCATCCTGGAAGCGGCTCCATGCCGATAATCCGTTCTCATGGAATCTGCCGGGAACAATTGCGGAGAATTACGCCATGTTTGGTTATACTTGGTTCGCACAGTCCAAACGTTCATCCGCGACCGACGCTCTTTCTCCGGGTCGGATTCGCCCCAGATCGCTTGCAACAGGCAGAATTCTCCGCTAACCATCTTTAGAATCAGGAATCTGCAAATAACTCCTTTGTTTTGACGAATTTGCAGCGAGACACCTCCCGCATCTCATTGAAAACAAGGAATTTGTTTACAGAATACGGGTGGGGGTATCCCCGCCGTGCCGTGACCTTCCGGCTACACCCTGCGCAGTCCCGCTGCCTTTGCCGCACCCGCCAGGCGTGCCGTGGCCGTGCGGGCAGAGCGTTGCCACCGCAAACTCCGCCCCCGGTACAATAGGAGTGTGACCAAACTCTCCCCACCCACGGCTCCGACCGTGGGCTTTATTTCCTTAGGCTGTCCAAAAAACCTCGTCGATTCCGAGGTGATGATGGGCCTGCTCGATCACGCCGGCGCGCGGCTGACCTCTCATCCCGAAGAGGCCGAAATCCTCATCGTCAACACATGCAGCTTCATCGACACAGCCAAGCAGGAGTCGGTCGATACCATCCTCGAAATGGCCCGCCACAAAACCTCCGGCTCGGCCAAAAAACTCATCGTCGCCGGCTGCCTGGTGGAGCGCTATCGCGACGAAATCCGCAAAAGCATTCCTGAAGTGGACGCCGTGGTCGGCACCGGCGAACTCGAATCCATCCTCGAAGCCGCGGGCCTCACACCTTCGCCAGCCGCGCCGTCGCTCTTCAACATCCTCACCAGCAGCGCCGCAGTCGTAGCGCACCCCGGCAAAGAATCCCTTTCCGGCACACACAAGCCCGAGTCCAAAATATCCCGCCCCGAAGGCAACCATCGCGAGCAGCAAGGCCGCTTCCGCCGCGACGACTGGCAGGGCGCAACTCACCTTCTACCCACGTATCTCTACGACGAAACCACGCCGCGCTTCCTGACCACGCCAAAATCCTCGGCCTACATAAAGATCGCCGAAGGCTGCGACCACCCTTGCAGCTTCTGCGTCATACCGAACTTGCGCGGAAAATTCCGGTCACGAAGATTCGAATCGGTGGTCGCTGAGGCTGAGCAGCTTGTCGCACGCGGCGCAAGCGAAATCACCCTCATCGGCCAGGACACCACCTGCTACGGCGAAGACCTCGGCCTCAAAGACGGCCTCGCGCAGCTCCTCGACGCCCTCGCACACATTCCCAACCTGCGCTGGCTCCGCTTTCTCTATGCCTATCCCAATCGCATCACGGGCAAGCTGCTTGACACCATCGCCCGTCATGACAACATCTGCAAGTACCTCGACCTACCGCTCCAGCACGCCGCGCCCGCCGTACTCAAGCGCATGAAGCGCGGCGGAAGCCCTGAAATCTTCCTCAAGACCCTCGAAAAAGTGCGCGCCGCCGTTCCGGGCATCGTCCTGCGCACTACGTTCATCACGGGTTTCCCAGGGGAATCAGTCGGCGATTTTGATATTTTGGCCGAGTTTATCGGCGAAGCAAGATTCGACTGGCTGGGCGTCTTTAACTATTCCGATGAAGAAGGTTCGGGAGCGATTTCGCTCGACCAGAAAGTTCCGCACCGCACTATCGAAGCGCGCAAGCGCCGCCTGATGAAGCTCCAGCAATCCATCAGCAAGCGCGCCAAGCAGCAATGGGTGGGCCGCGAGCTGGTTCTGCTCGCTGAAGGCGAGAGCGAAGAGACGCCGCTCCTCTGGGAAGCCCGCACCGAGTTCCACGCCCCCGAGGTCGACGGCAAGGTCTACATCAACGACTTCGGCACGCTCGAAGCTCTCGAACCCGGCCGCTTCTACCATGCGGCAATCACCGAGGCTCACGACTACGACATAGTCGCCCGCGTCGTCTCCGGCCCGCTGTAAATCGCACTCGCGCGCTATCTGCCCACTGACGCCTGTATCGTCACAAGCTGCTGCTGAAGGCTCTTCACGCTGGCCGAGAAATAGTAACTCTTGATGATCACTGTCTTGCCGGTCTCAAGTTCAATGCGCAGCTCCCGCGAGACGGGAATGAGATTGACGCTGTGCGTGAAGTGGACCATTTGCTTGATCTCGCTCCACTGGAAGTTGTATTCGGTAAGCTTGAAGCGGCCGAACCAGCCTTGCACGGGAAGCCGGATCGCCAGGCCGTCTGGTCCGGCGCGAAAGTAGCAATCCTGAGCAAATGCGCTTATCAGGCGTCCCACGCCGCCGGAAGCAATCGCAAAACCGCCAAGGCCCAGCGCCAGGCCGACGAGTGACATCCACCACGATGGCATGTCGCCCGGTTGCCGCGGAGCTGTGTCCCCGGAGGCCGTAGACCAAACCGCAACCACCCCCATCACTGCCACTAACAGCCCGAAGATTACCCGCGCGATGCCCAGCAGGGCAATCCGTACCGGCGCGTAGGCGGTCACATCCTCCATATTGCTTTGTCTTGCGTCGAACAAGGTGGCACCCTCCTATGAAGTGGGAACAGCTTATACAGGCAGACATACGCCGGACAAGTGGCTTTCCATACCCGCTGTTCGCTACCGCCGGAGCGGTCCGTCCTTTTCCCCATGTACCATGGTTTCGGGCCCAACACCCAATCCACCATTCAGGATCAGCCATGGAAGATAGCCGCTATATCGCCCCTCCCGACACATTGGATGCCATTGAAGCGCGCACCAAGGAACTCGGCTTCGGCATGGCTTCAGAACCTCGCACAGGTGCTTTGCTCCGTGTGCTAGCCGCCTCAAAGCCGTCTGGGCGACTGCTTGAACTCGGCACGGGCACAGGGATTGCCACAGCGTGGCTGCTGTCGGGCATGGATGCGGCTTCCACTCTGACCAGCGTGGATACCGACCCAAAGGTGCAAGCCGTCGCGCAGGAAGCTCTGGGCAAAGATCCGCGCCTCACGCTGGTCACCGAAGACGGCGCAGCCTTCTTGCGCCGCCAGACTCCGCTCAGCTTCGACCTCGTCTTCGCCGACGCTATGCCTGGCAAGTACGAGGCCCTCGACGAAGCTCTCGCCCTGGTCAAGCTCGGCGGCTTCTACGTCATCGACGATATGCTCCCGCAGCCCAACTGGCCCCAGGGCCACGCCGAGAAGGTTCCCATTCTCATCGACCGCCTCGCCGCCAACCCGCAATTTGAGATCGCTCCTCTCATCTGGTCCAGCGGAGTCGTGCTCGCAGTGAGAAAATGAATTGTCGGCAATCTGTCGAAGGAATAGTTAAGTGCCCTCAAAGAAAAAATCCGTAAAGCTCCTCCACTGCCCCACCTGCGGTATGCTCGTGCAAATGAAAGACGAAGACTTCCCTTTCTGCTCTGACCGGTGCCGCAAGATCGATCTCGGCAAATGGGCCATGGGCGTCTATAAGATCAGCTCCCCTATCCTCGACCCTGAAGTCCTCGAAGACCTGGGCGGGCTCACCGGTGACTCTCATGACGAATAGCCCTTCCCCAGCCCCTGCGCTTGTCCAAAGCGGGAACTGCACGAGGTGGGCCTGGACGGTCGCCACATTCTTCGGCGCGGGCTTCGGCAAGCCCGGTCCCGGCACGTGGGGCTCTGTCGCCGCCGTACTCCTCTGGGCAGCCTTCGCCTGGGGCTTGCATCCCACGCCGGAAACTCTTTTTCTCGCTTTGCTCGCCGGCATTGCTCTCACACTCGTCTTCGGCATCCCCGCCGCCACTATCGTCGCCCGCGAATCCGGCCGTCACGATCCACAATTCGTGGTCATCGACGAGGTCGCCGGCCAGTGGATCGCTCTCCTCGGCAGCCACGCCAACTGGCGCCATGCTCTCATCGCGCTCATCCTCTTTCGCCTCTTCGACATCACCAAGCCCTTCCCCGTTCGCCAGCTCGAAGCTCTGCCCGAGGGTTGGGGCATCGTCCTCGATGATGTCGGCGCGGGGTTGTATGCTTTGGGTGTAGCATTCTTGCTGCACCTTTGGATTTAAGCCATGCCCCGAACCGCCAGTCAATCCGCCGCCGAAGCCTTCGCCGCGCCGCGCATTGACGATGTTGTGCCCGCCGCCGCGCTGCCAGGAGGCGAGGTCGAATTGACCGGTGCAAATCTTGGCCCGCTCGGCCCGGCTCTGCCCACCGTTCTGGTCGATGGCCTGCCCGCACAAGTGCTCATGAGTCGGCCCTCGCGCCTGGCCTTTCACGTTCCCGATCAGGCCACGACTGGCATGGTCACGGTGAGCAATTCCGCAGGCACCGGCAACGCCACACCCCTGCGTGTCGCCCGCCAGCTCTCAGATGGCCTGCACCCCGTCACCAACCCGGTGGTCAGCCGCTCGGGCATGATCTACGCCACCATCTCCGGCCAGAGGGGCAAGCAGACTCCGGTTTCAGTTGTCAGAGTGAGCCCCGATGGCCGCGGAATCCCCTTCGTCACCGGCATCCTCAACGCTACCGGCCTGGCCTTCTCGCCCGACGGAGACCTCTTCGTCACCTCGCGCGCCGAGGGCAACGTCTACCGCATCGACGATGCGGGCGAGCCTACCGTCTACGCCGAAGGCATGGGCGTGGCCACAGGCGCGGCCTTTGATGCCGACGGCAATCTCTTTGTCGGCGACCGCAGCGGCACCATCTTCAAGATCAACCCCGCGCGCCAGATCTTCGTCTACGCCACGCTCGAGCCCAGCATCGCGGCCTATCACCTCGCCCTCGACGCCGCCGGCACGCTCTACGTGTGCGGTCCCACGCTCTCCTCCAACGACGCCATCTGGGCCATCGACACCCACGGCGAAGCCCGCCCCTGGTTTCGCGGCCTCGGCCGTCCGCAAGGCCTGGCGCTCGACCGGGAAGGCAACGTCTACCTGTCCGCCTGCCTCCACGGCCGCTGCGGCCTGGTGCGCATCACCCCAAATGGCGAAGCAACTCTCGCGCTCGCCGGGGCAAACCTCGTAGGCCTCGCTTTCTCTCCGCTTGGAACCACCGTCCTCGCCACCAGCGAAGCAGTTTATGATGTGGACCTGGGAGTCGAAGGGCTAAATCTCTTCTAGCTTCTGACAACTGATCACTGTCCCCTGATCTCTGACCGCTGCCCTTATGAAATCCGAAATTATCGCCGTCGGCTCCGAGATGCTTACCCCCTCCCGCCAGGACACTAACTCCCTCTATCTCACGGAAAAACTCAATGAGTTAGGTGTCACCGTAGCCTTCAAGACCATCGTCGGCGACCGCCGCAAAGACCTGGTCAACACCATCGGCGCCGCCCTTAGCCGCGCTGACATTGTGGTTCTGATGGGCGGCCTCGGCCCCACCGAAGACGACCTCACGCGCGAGGCTGTCGCCGAAACGCTCTCGCTCACCCTGCGCCGCAATGCGGCGCAGGTGGCCGCTCTGGCCGCCCGCGCCGCCACCTGGCGCATCCCCATGCCCGAAAACAATCTCAAGCAGGCCGACATTCTGGAGGGCGCAACCCTGTTGCCCAACCTCAACGGCAGTGCCCCCGGACAATGGCTCGACATCACCTGGCAAAGCTATCGCAAGCTGCTCATGCTCGTTCCTGGTCCGCCCCATGAGTGCCGCGCGCTCTTCGACGCCGAGTGCATCCCACGCCTCCGTGAAATTCTCCCGGCTCGCCACATCGCCAAGCGCACTTTGCGCGCGACCATGATTCCCGAGTCCCAGGCCGACAAGCTGCTCGCCCCCATCTACACCGAATACAAAGACGTGGAAACCACCATCCTGGCCCACGCCGGCGATATTCAACTCACCCTGCTCTGCGCCAAGTCCAACGCCGCCGCCGCCCAGGCTCGCGTCGATGAGCTGGCCGGCCGCATGGAAGAAGCTCTTGAAGATTGGCTCTACACCTCCAGCAGTGAATCTTCCGGGTCTTCCGAATCTCTGGAGCAGATCGTCCTCTACTATCTCGGCCTTCGCCAATCCACGTTAGCCGTAGCCGAAAGCTGCACCGGCGGCCTCATCGCACAGCGCCTCACCAGCGTTCCCGGCAGCTCCCGCTCTTTTCTCGGCGGAGCAATTGTCTATTCAGATGAATTGAAGACCGCTTTTGCCGGCGTTCCACGCGAGTTGATCGGCGAGTACGGCGCCGTTTCCAGGGAGGTAGCCGAGGCACTCGCCGATGGCATTCGCCGCCACACCGGAGCGACCCTGGGACTGGGAGTAACCGGCATCGCCGGACCCGCGGGCGGCACCGAAGCCAAGCCTGTAGGCTTGGTTTACATCGCGCTCAGCGACGCCCAGAAAACCGACTCCATCGAGAAAAACTTCCGCGGCGATCGCGACCGCATCCGCCAGTGGGCAGCTCAGCAGGCCCTCGACCTAATCCGGCGAAAGCTCAGGTAGGGACTCCTGGCGCCTTAGGTCTCGTTTTTGAGATCTGCGATTCCACCCAACCTTCATCCAACCTGAAGCATCACGCCGCCCGTCCAACCGGCTCGACTCTAATCAGCTTCTCACGCTTGCGCGTCTGGGTAATCTCGTATGCCGACTGCATCCGCATCAGCGTATCCATCTTCACTCCAAATGCTTTCTCAATCCGCAGCGCCATATCGCCCGAGAGACCGGCTTTGCCATTTAGCAAGCTGGACAACGCGGGACGGGAAACGCCCAGCGCCGCCGCCGCCGTCACCGACAACCCCGCAGCCTCGACAGTCTCCGTCCGGATAAAATCCCCTGGGTGGGAAGGATTCTTGATAGCCATGGTGCTTCTCTCTCTTCCAAATGGTAATCCGGCAAAATCCACGCGAAATTCCTGTCCACTAAATTCCTCTTGACAACACCTCTATCGCAAGGCAAACTGACATTCCCGACTGGGGGACGCGGGAGCCCCGGCGGTTGGAAAGGCGCCAGCATTGCGAGCTCAAAGGAATTTCCCTAGTTTAGCTTCCATTTTCACGGCTGTTGCCGCCCTCCTCGGGCCGGCAAGCCTGTGCGCGGGCCAAATGACTATTCAAGTTCCCTCGCTGCAGCCCACGACCACCAGCAGCGTCAACTTTACTGTCCAGGATTGGGGTTCTGTAACTGGCAGCGACCTTCAGCATTTGTCCCCTCAAACCTTTCAGTCCGACCAGCAATACTTCACCGTAAACGTAGATACAGGATCGTTCTCCCGCGATAAGGTCAACCGCTTTCAATTTGATTTATATGTGCAGAAAACCAGCGATTCCGGCGCGGAACATTTTCATGTTTACGAAGATCCGGTAGGCGTCTTCGTTGACTACATTGCGCCTGTGGAGATGAGCATCAAGTCCGCGGGAATTGTCGACAGCGCCAACCTCACTGATATCCCCATTCACGCTCAATACGAGGGCGATATCTTTTCACGCACCAGCGGTGGGAATCCGATTTCAGTGGAACTGGGAATCAGTTCCCAAATCAATATTCCAATAGTCAGCAATCTCACCAACCTGCAAGCCGGTATTGACGCGGTTACGATTTCTTCGACCACTTGCACAAAATGCTGGCAAGGGCAGCTCACCGCGACTTATGACTCGACCGTGCAGCCAAGCGGGCCATCCGCCCTGATTCTCACGGTGCAGCCTAACACCCTGTATGCGTTGTACGCCTCCGCGTTTGCCGTGGATCCGCATAAGTCGCAAGACACCTTAGCCGTATATGTAACCAGCACGCCGGGCCAGGGCGGGCTTCCGAGCCTTCCTCAGAAGATCGAGGTTCCCGTTCGATTTTCACCGTCTTTTCTTTATTTGGCGTCGGCGGTTATCCTGGGATCGTTGATTGGGTTTGGAGTCAGGCGGCTTATTCCCGCTACGGCTTCCGACGCCGACACGGGTACCGCCGCACCTGCCACAGGACGATTCCCGCGATGGGCTCGTGATTTGCTCCTCAGCGTCGCGACCGCGGTCATTGTCGAGCTTTTTGGGTTGGTGCTCTTCAACAACACCAATACCTCCGTCGTCGTCTTCGGCTTTTCCCTGGATCCATCCCAGGTCGCGCCGGCGTTTCTGGTCGCCATTCTTGTCGCCGGCGGCCCGCCGGTAGTTTCTAAAGTTTCAGAAGCAATCAAATTCTGAGGTTCGCTATGCAAAAGAAATTAGCGCAGTTTTTCCTGTCGGCGTTGTTCATCGCAAGCGCGCAACTTATCGCTGGGCAGAAAACCGAACTGGGACGGCCCGTAGCTATCGACAAATCGCCCTCTGGCTCTCTCTTCGTACTGGGTGCGCAAGGTGTGGTGCGTGCCGTGGATTTTCAGAACGGCAAGCCCGCCATAACGGGCACCTTCCGCCTGCCTTCCGGCTGGGCAGGCTCGGATATAGTCAGCGCTCAGGTCGGCGGTCAAAGCACCTTGTTCGTTGCCATCAATTACGGGCTTACCGGCCAGGTAAGCCTGTACTCCACTACGGGCAATCTAATCCGATCCTGGACCCTGCGCAGCGGCGTTGCCGGAATTGACTTTGACGCCTCCGACTCGACCCTTTATGTTGCCAGCGGCCGCACTCCCGAAATCTTTCGCATAACCATGGCAAACGGCAGCCAGCCGGAGTCTGTTGCCCAGGCATCTGGCAGTCAGCGCCTCGGGCCGATCCTCTACAACTCCAGCGAAAAAACTCTACTGGTTGGCGATCTCGTGATGGGTGCGATTTACAAGGTGGATATAGCCAATCACAAATCCTCCCTGCTTTTCAGCGGATTGACCAGCCCGCAGGCGCTCAAGTTGTCTCAGGATGGGGCGACACTCTATATCGCCGACGCCGGAGCGCGAAGCATACTGACTTACTCGATTGCCCAACCAAAGGCCGCACCCAAAGTCTTCGCGAAGCTTCCCCAATTCCGCAGCCCCTCCGGGCTCGCGTGGGTGGATGAAGGTCTTGCCGTTTCTGACGATGGCGCGAAGAAACTTTTCTTTCTCTCGAAGAGCGGAAACCTCCAGGAAACGCTGCCCCCGGAAAAATGAAGTCCCTTTACGGCGGGTCTTCCCTCGTAAGGCAATCGCTCTTTTCCTGCATTTTTCCCAGGAACCGCTCCTTCACGGTTAGCGTAACCAGCTATATGTGACGCACATCACCTCAAACAGGCCTCCTGCGATGGCACCATTGGTGAACAGGGCATCAGTAGCGCTGCAGCCCTTTCTTTCGCCACTTTCACGGGGGAGGCTCCAAATGAAGCTAGACCCATCTGCATTCGTCGCCGACCCGGAGTTGATCCAGGCGCTCGAAAAGCATTCCACCGTAATCTCTTGTGGCAAAGATCGCGTTCTGTTCGCCCAGGGAGATAGCCCTCAGGGACTCTACATTCTCGACCAGGGCGAGACCACTCTTACCATGACATCGCCGACGGGTGAGGAGTTGGTATCCATCCAGGCATCGGCAGGTTCCCTGCTCGGCCTGCCGGGCCTGATCGGCAACGAGCCTTACTCGCTTACGGCCATCGCCCGCAATGGCGCACGGCTCAGCTTCATCTCCCGCGAAGAGGTCACCAGCCTCATGCGCACCGTGCCGCCGCTGGCGCTCAAAATGCTGCAAGTGCTGGCCGCCGAGGTCCGCTCCGCCCGCAACGCCTTGTCCAACCTTTAGGCGGCATCGGGACCAGCGCCGCCGCTGCGCCGAGTCTTCTCCAACGCCGGAAAGGCGCGCGGCCCCGAAAACCTCTCCCCCAGCAGTTTTTTCTGCGAAAATGGGTCTTGTGCTGAGATTCCACAAGGTCGATGTGCATCGTCGCGTCTCCGCGCCGCTTTTTCCTCAACTCCACTGAACTCAACGCCAAGGAGAAGGTTCATGAGCAATCCCGCGCTGCACCATAAGATCACCTACATCGAGTTCACCACCGCCGACATTGAACGCACCAAGAAGTTTTACTCCACCGTCTTCGGCTGGAGCTTTCAGGACTGGGGTCCGGAGTACATCGGCTTTGCAGGCGCCGGCATCGATGGCGGCTTTGCCAAGGGCGATGCGCAAGCGGCGCGGGGCAAATCCGCGACGCTGGTCGTGCTTTACTCCACCGATCTGAAGGCTACTGAAGCCGCGATTGTGGCCGCCGGCGGCAGCATCGTTGTGCCAACATTCGAGTTTCCCGGCGGACGCCGCTTCCACTTCTCCGATGGCGCGGGAAACCTGCTGGCCGTCTGGTCGGAGTAAAACGGCAACCATAACCCGCTGTCATCCTGAGCGAAGCGCAGCGAAGTCGAAGGACCTGCGGTTCAATCGCTTCTTGCCCGCAATGCACCGTGCCCCATCCTTTCGCCTTTTTCCTGGCGAAAGGGTGGGATACCACTTCAGTTGATTGCCCGCTGCTACTTCGATACGACTGGCTACGCGCAGCGGAACGCCGCCGCCAGCGCATCTTCCGGCTCGGCCCGCACGCGAAAATCGGCGTGGGCCTCGCCAAACGCCACCCGCCCGTCTCGGCCAATGACAAATGTGGCCGGCAGCGGTAAGCGCCAATTCTCGTCGCCGTTTACAAACGGCACGTTGATCAGGATGGAGCGGTAGTACTCACGCATGTACTCAGGCACGGTGCAGGCCACGCCGAACTTCTCCGCCAGCACGCAGCCGGGGTCAGAGAGCACAGCGAACGGAAGCCTGTGCTGGCTTACCATGAAGTCGTTCTGCTGCTCGGTCGGCGGCCCGATGGCTACCATGAGCGCACCGCTCTCCCTCAGTTGCCCGTAGAGTTCGCGCCAGGTTTCCAACTCCGTGACGCAGTAAGGGCACCAACGCCCGCGAAAGAATTTGACCACCAGCGGCCCAAGCGCGAGCATATCGGCCGAGCGCACCAGACGGCCCCGCGCGTCGTTCAGCTCAAACTCCGGAGCCAGAGAGCCCACGGGCAGAATCTGGTCTTCGATGCCGGAAGCGAATAATTCCTCAATCGCCCGCTCACCCACAGCCAGCCGCTCCGCCTGTACCAGTTCCCGCGTGCGCGCCGTAATGTCGTCGAGCCGGTCCTGAAGAGTGGTCATACTTGTGTCTCAGTAGAGTTGTGCGGCCAGATAGCTTTGCGAATGTGCGCCGTTCACCTTACCGCCCAAACCGCTGTTTCCCGCCCATTCCCATGGCGCCCATGCCGCCGCGCATCATTTTGCCTGCAAGCCCGCCTTTGCCCATCTGCTTGAACATCTTGGCCATTTGCGCGTATTGCCGCAACAGATGATTCACGTCCTGCACCGTCGTTCCCGAGCCAGCCGCAATGCGCTTGCGCCGTGTGCCCGAAATAATCTCATGATTGCGCCGCTCTTTGGGCGTCATCGAATTGATGATCGCCTCCAGCCGCACAAACTGCTTTTCGTCCACATTCTTTGACGCCTGCTGCAACCCCGCAAACGGCCCGACCGAGGGCAGCATCTTCAAAATGCTTTCCATCGAGCCCATCTTCTTGATCTGCCGCAACTGCTCGCGGAAATCTTCCAGCGAGAAACCGTCGCCCAGCAGAGCCTTCTTGGCCAGGTCTTCGGATTTCTTGCGGTCCAGCGTGTCAACTTTTTCGATGAGCGAGAGCATGTCGCCCATGCCAAGGATGCGGCCCACAATGCGATCCGGATGAAACGGCTCGAAGGCGTCAGGCTTTTCGCCCACGCCGATAAACTTGATGGGCTGGCCTGTGACGTGGCGAATCGAGAGCGCCGCGCCGCCTCGCGCATCGCCGTCCATTTTGGTGAGCACCACGCCGGTGAGACCGAGGCGCTTATGAAAATCCGCCGCCGAGTTCACCGCGTCCTGGCCGGTCATGGCATCGGCGATAAACAAAATCTCCGACGGGTTGAGCAGTTTTTTCAGCCGCTCCATCTCCGACATCAGATCTTCGTCGATGTGCAGCCGTCCGGCGGTGTCCACGATCAGCGTGTCGCAGCCCATGTTGCGGGCCTCGCGGCGCGCCTCCTGAGCCAGCCGCTCCACCAGCGCGGAGCCTGCGGCCTCGCCCTTCTGATCGCCCTCGTAAAGTTTGGCTTCGATGCTCTTGGCCACAACCTTGAGCTGTTCACGCGCGGCAGGCCGATAAACGTCCACCGAAACCAGCATTGGCCGATGGCCGCCCTTTTTTAGCCATGCGGCCAGCTTGCCGGCGGTAGTGGTCTTGCCCGAGCCTTGCAAACCGGCCATCAGAATCACCGATGGCGGCTGCGAGGCGAATTTGAAACGCGCCGTGTCCTTGCCCAGCAGCGTAATCAGTTCGTCGCGGACGATCTTGATTACCTGCTCGGAGGGTGAAAGCGCGGTCAGCACTTCCGTACCCACGGCCTTCACGCGAATCTGCTCGATTAGGTCTTGAGCCACGTTGAGGTTGACATCGGCCTCAAGCAGCGCCACACGAATCTCACGCAGTGCGTCGGTGATGTTCTCTTCGGTAAGCGTGCCCTGCCCGCGAAGGGTCTTGAAGGCGCGCTGCAATTTGTCAGTAAGGTTTTCAAACATAGGTCAACTACTAGTGTATCGCGGCACTGCCGACGCCAGACACGCTTCGCGCACGGGGTTCATCGCGTCCCATCCTTTCGCCAGAAAAAAGGCGAAAGGATGGGGCACCTAGCGTTTTTGGGAAACGGATAGGCGCTATTCCGCCGGAGCGATCAAGTATTGTTCCAGCTTGCCGTCGGGATAGGCATAGGTCGTCAACCGCAGTTGCTTGCCAGGGTAGACGATCTGAAAGCTGCGGAAGGTCATGCCGCCGCGCTGCTCGGTAGTGACCTGGTGGAAGGTGAGCGGTTCGCCCAGCGGCGCCAGGCTCTCGCTGTAGTCTGCCAGCGCCTCGGCGGTAAAGTAATCGCTCAAATTCGGCGCCAGCAGGCTCCGGTCGATGTGCCCCTTTTGCAAATCACGGAAAATTGCGATCGCCTGTTTTTCCGCATCCGTAGGCGGAAACTCAGCCACCACCGGCGCGGCCAGGTGCGCTATGGTCGCGGCCGCGCCCACAGCGTCCTGGTTGGTAAGCACGGCCACGGCCACGCCATCATCCACCAGCACTTCGCTGTCAGAAACGAAGCCGGAAACCTCGCCGCTGTGTTCTATCACCCTGTGGCCATTGAGTTCCATCACATCGACGCCCAGCCCGTAGTGCGTTCCCTTGCCGTCCTTCAACTTCACTTCAGTAAACATCTGCTTGTAGCTCTCGGGCTTCAGCACCGTCCGCGCAATCAGGCTCTCGTCCCACAAGGCCAGATCATGCGGGGTCATAGCCAGTTCACCGGCCGCGAACATCCAGCCGAGGCCCTCCTTGGGCGCCACGCGCAGCGGTCCGAGTGCGTGGCGATAATAAGGCGTCGCGTCCACCTGGGTCAGCTTTGCCTCGTCCGAATTCCACACCGATTGCATACCCAGCGGACGGAAGATGTGCTGCGTTAGAAACTCCATGTACGGCCGGCCTGTGACCTTTTCCACGATGGCTCCGGCGATAACGAAGTTGGTGTTCGAGTACTGCCACTGCGTGCCCGGCTCAAAGTCCAGCGGCTTCTTGCCCCACGTGTCGATGATCTGCTGCGCGGTCTCGGGGTGCAGCATCGTGGTCATCACGTAGTCTTCGGGCCAGTAGTCCTGGTAGCCGGAGGTGTGCGAGAGAATCTGCCGGATGGTCACATCGTTGCCGCGCGTGAGGCCGGGAACGTACTTGCCAGCCGCGTCGTCCAGCGAGAGCTTGCCCTGCTCCTGCAACAGCAGAATCGCCGTGGCTGTGAATTGCTTGGAGATGGACCCAATCGAATAGCGCATCTCCGGCGTGGCGTCCACGGCAGGCGAGTCTCCGCTGGCCAGCCGCGCCTTGCCGAATGCGTGCGTGTACACCAGCTTGCCGCCCTTTACCACGGCCACTGAAGCTGAAGGAACGCCGGTCTGCTCCAGCACCTGCCGCGCGATGCGGTCAACTCTCTCTCGAATGGCCGGGTCGAGCGCATTGATCGTCTGCGCCCGCGAGGCAACCGAGGCCAGCGCCATCACGCCCATGCAAACCAGAACCCACTTCAGCTTTTTCATCGTCACAAAATCTCCTCCGCGCGCGGTTGTATGCCGATTGAATCGACAACGATTAAGGTATCAGAGGCGGCTTCTCGAAGGGATTCCGAGCGTGGCACGGCGCGATAGGGTGGTATTGGCGAGCAATAGACAGGTGCGGAGTTCAACGGAGGGCAGATGGAGCGGTTGATCAAGGGACATAAGCATTTTTTGGCCGAGGTATTTCCGGGCCGGAAGAGCGAATTTCAATTGCTGGCGCAGCGGCAGGCGCCGCAGTGGCTGTTTATCACCTGTTCGGACTCGCGTGTGGTGCCGGACCTGATTCTGGGCACCGGGCCCGGCGATCTGTTCATCACGCGCAACGCCGGCAACGTGGTGCCCATTACCGGCATGGATGTGGACGGCGTGACGGCGACCATCGAATACGCCGTCGAAGTTCTGCACGTCAAGGAGGCCATTTTGTGCGGCCACTCGGACTGCGGGGCGATAACGGCGGCGCTCAAAGGCCAGGACTTGGAAAACCTGCCCAAAGCCAGTCGCTGGCTGAGCCACGTAAAGGCGGCTTCCCACCATCGCCAGCCGTTGAACCCGGCCGACGGGGCGAGCGCGGAGCTGGCCTCGCTGATTCGTGGCAACGTAGTAGCGCAGCTTGCGAATCTGCGCGCTCAGCCGTCGGTGTCGCGGGCGGTCGAGGAAGGCCGTCTTACAGTGCATGGCTGGTATTACGACATTCTTACCGGCAACATTGAACAGTATGACGAGGAAACGGGGCAGTTCTTGCCGCTGGTGAATTGAGCCGATAAAGAATTCAATGGGAAGTCGCAATGGAGGGTATGTGTCCAACAAAATGGGGGGAAGAGAGACGACCAGGGTCCGTCATTGGTGTGCCATGATGTCGGGGCCGGTGCAATGCGGATCGGGTTTGCCGGAGGCGGAGAGCATCGTGAACGAGTTCTTGCCTTCCTGTATCTGGAAGAACGTTGGACTATCGGGCCGCGTCTGTTGATTGACAAGCCATTCTAAATCGAGGTCAACCTGGAAATGGGATGGGGAGTCTGAACAGGATCGCACGGGGCCGTATGTGAGGCTCGGCCATTCCTTGGCGTTAGGGTCGGAATTCCGGAGCTTCTCGATTTTCTTTTGCGCCGATTCAAGCTCGATCAGCTCCGAGGGCGCGCTCCATCCCTTGGATTCATCCCACGGCGACTGCAGCCACTCATCTACGAAGTCGCGGCCGTTGAGCGCGATTGGCTGGACGCGGACGACCTGTCTGCCGGAGACTCGATAGCGATAAACGACCGGTCGTGTCATAACGATAGCGTCCATGCTGCCAGTCTCTAATCGCAGTTGAAACCCATCCGGTGCGATCCTCATGATTGGATCTGTGTCCCGGACATAGCCAGCTTTCTTGTGAAAAACAACCTGCTGCGGCGCGTTATCGGTTGATGGCCGGATGAGATCGAGGTCGAAACCGCTCCATCGGGATGTGCACCAGGGATGACCGTGGGCGACGGCAATCAGCCAACTGCCCGAGTCTTTTTGTGGCACAACCTGATACGAGAAGAAGTCTCCGAAGGCGCCGGAGATCTGATCGAAGTTGCCGCTCTGCCAGCGCAGCATTCGTTGCCAATGGCCATGGCGGAGCTCGTAGGCCAATAGCATTGCGTCGTAGCCGCATTCGATGCCAAAGCTTATCCTGGCCAGGAGTACCTGCGGCAAATTGGCCGGCGCAGACACCTTCACATCGATTTCATCACCGTAGATATGGTCAAGCTGGGGCGGCTTCTTGGGATCGTAAACCTCATTGATCACAGGCTTGTTGGCATCGAGCAGTTTGGCGAGCGTTGTCTCAATCGGCTTAGGATTTGCATCTTCTGGCGCACATTGCAGCGCAGTGTCTGCCAGTGCAGCGAGAGATTCCTTGAACGCACGAATCTGTGCTTGCAACGGAGCAGGCACTCCCTCGTCGATTTCGTCCGTGATTTTGTAGGTAAGTAACTCCGTTTGGACTGCCTTTGCTCGCTGTACCGCCGCCTCCAAATCCATTTGCGAACAGGCCCGCTCAGCTCGCAAGGCCGGCGCAAAGAGCAAAGCCAGAAAACCGGAAACTAGAAAGATGCGCATCGCAAGCCAGTATAGCGCCGCCCCTCAATGCATGCCCGGCGGCGGCGCCGCGTGCTTGGCCGGCTTTTTGAACAGCCATGCCGCCGCGGCGCAGAAGAACGCCAGCAATGCCGTCCAACGGAAGACATCCACATAGGCCATCAGCGCCGATTGCTGTTCCATCAAGCCGTACATCATCCCATAAGCGCCGGGGTGTCCCTGTGCTGGACCGAGCCGGTGACCAAGATAGCCGGCGATGGCCGCCGACCTCTGCTGCAAGACCATATTGGACGTGCCAAGATGCGAACCGATCTCCGTCTGGTGCACCGCGGCGCGGCGAATCAGCGCCGTGGTGGCCATCGAAATCCCAATCGACCCGCCGATATTGCGCAGCATATTGAATACGCCCGTGGCGTTACCCATCTCCTCGCGAGGAATGGTCGAGGTGGCCATGGTAGCCAGAGGCACAAAAACAAAGCTCAGCGCAAAGCCGGTCAGTGTGATGGGAATCAGCAGCGTATACGGGCCGATGTCCAGATTCACCAGGCCGAAAGACAAGGCGCAGACGCCAAAACCCAGAAAGCCTGCGCAAAGCAGCTTGCGCTGGTCAATGCGTGAGCCGAGAATGCCAACCACCGGCGAGCCGATAAACGATCCGA
>Ga0224555_1000580_pt1 | contig 56127 bp, 49 predicted proteins | sample 714S23034metaG_FD_180687 | JGI IMG/M metagenome (GOLD analysis project Ga0224555, IMG submission 180687) | Peat soil microbial communities from Stordalen Mire, Sweden - 717 S2 30-34 | ecosystem: Environmental > Terrestrial > Soil > Wetlands > Peat | place: Sweden: Norrbotten County, Stordalen... | reverse complement strand
TTCTGCTCGTCTTACCTCGCGATTAAACAACTTGTCCCAACCCGTAAAAATGATATGAATAATCCCGCCTCAGACTGGCTGGTTTTGATTCGACCTTTGCTGGCTGGTTTTGAAGTGATCGGTGACAACGGCAAAATTCTGCACCAGCGCATTGTTTGTCCGGTAGTTCAGGTTGCCTGCGGCGTCGTATCCATACGTGAATTGTTCGTTCATGCGCCCCGCGTACGGAAAAACGGTTTCGTCAAGGGGTCAGTCTGTAACTTCATGAACTTTTTCCCTTCCGTCAAGGGGTCATCAAGGGGTCACTGCGTGCAGGTGTCACCCACTATTGACACTGATTTAACGAGCGAGCGGGTGTCAAGCGGGTCAAGAGGTCACCCAGATATATGCCTGTTCTTGCCCTTGGCACCATTGGGGGAAAGGGCAACCCATCGTTCCGTTCATTTTTGGACATTCTCTTGATCATTTATCGCCAACGTGCCGCGACCTGACTGACACCCCGAAACATGTTGCGCCTCTGTTGCGGATCCTGTTGCGCGCCACGAGCCTTTTTATAAACTACGAGGAGTCCTGCAATCTGTGTCCATCCGCGTTCCTCAGCGGCCCTCTTTCGAAGGAATGTAACGGGTCTGTTTCGGCTCTGTTTCCTTTTATGTTGCTAGCTAAGTACTTGACCATCAACACTTGTAACCGTGTTTCCCCTTTTCCCGACCTATATATCAATCTTCAAAGGCGTCACCCATTAGGGCGTCAAAGGGGTCGCGCCATAGCTTTGGCCATTTTGTTGTGTTCGTGTGCATTGGCGATGCACTTTCTCTGCGGCAGGTTTTAATCGTGGATCAACTGGATCAGGCGCGTTTAGCCGTTTTCCTCCCGACCCGGTAAGGCGGGGCAGGATTCTCTGTAAGCCACCATAATGGATCCAAGACCCATCCTTTCTTTTGCTTTCGCCTTTTTGGCCGCCGTCTTGTCCCGCTGAAGTTTTAGCGAAGGTGGAAGCTTCAGCGAAGGGGGATGTGTCTTTGCCATTTGTGTTGAAATCAGCCGTGGTGAATATTCCGGGCGAGAAAGCCATAAAAAAGTGGAAAATGAATATTTGCCTTTTGCCAATTGTAACCCGTTGCCAGCCAATATGTTCCGCTCAAATGGGCGGAAAAAGTTTATGGTTTTTCAAGAATTTTCGGGATCGACGGCGGCGAAAACCCTTCTGCCCTTCAGTAGCTTTCGTAGGCCGCTGGCAGGGCGGTGGGATGGGTGTCGAACAAGGAGGGCCTCGGTTGGGTCTCGGCTGTCGGATTTGTGTTGCCCAGCCAGTTGGCGACGTGCAGGACGGGCGGCTCCGATTTGTATTGGCCGGCGAATGTGGCCGCGTGAGCGGGTGTTTTCAGTGTCGCGACGGGTGATGGGTCGGCGGCCTGCGCCATTTCCTCTCTAACCATGGAAACCGCGCTCAAGCCAACTGCGCCACATACAGTCAATCCAAATGCGTAAGCCAGGAAGGGACGCAAAGTGAAGTTGGCGGATACCCTGTCCCACATGGTCAGCCGGCCTTCACCCTGTTCAAGGCGCGCGTGGATGCTGCTGGATAGTTGATTCAGGTAGCCGGGCGGCGGCTGTTCATGCCGCTTCAGCGCCATTAATTTGCGCAATGTCTCGAAGTCGCCGGGATCAGAGTTCATATCGCGATTATTTCAGATAGTCCAACATATAGGCCTGCAACTGCTGCCGCGCGTAAAAGAGCCGCGACCGCACGGTGCCGATGTTGCAATCCATGATCTCGCCAATTTCTTCGTGCGAGAGGCCCTGGATGTCGTGCAACGTAACAACCATTCTATGGTGTTCTGACAATTTGAGCATGGCCGCGTTCAATTTTTCCTGCAATTCTGCCAGGTTTAAATCCCGCCGCGGCGTCTTGTCCGAGACCAAAGCAACCAGATCGGGGTCGTTTTCGGCGTTGATGTCCACGTCGTTCAGGCTCATGTGCAGGCGGTTTTTGCGCTGCTTGAGAAAGTTGATCGTCTTGTTCACCGCGATGCGATAGACCCAGGTGTAGAAGCTGGAGTCGCCTTTGAAGGTCTTGAGGGCGCGGTAGGCCTTGATGAAGGTTTCCTGGACCAGATCATTGGCGTCCTCGTGGTTGGACGTCATGTGATAAACGGTGGCGTAAATGCGTGACTGGTAGCGGCGCACCAACTCGTCATAAGCGCTGACATCGTTGTGCCGCGCTTTTTGCACCAGCTCCAGGTCGCTGGTTTTCTCGCTGTCCGCGTCCGCTTCCACTTCAGGAATAACGGCCGGCAACCGCGCGGCGGGTTTTTCCAATCCTGCTTTCGTAATAAGGTTCTCCCCTAATAATCAACCCCCAAGGCCTCAATTTGTTCCGCCAAAAACTCAGTCATTCCCATCAACCCGGCGCGGCCCTCTGACGGCGGCAAGGTGAGCAGCGCCTGGCGGGCTGCGGTTAGATGATGGTGGATGACGGCGCGGGACTCGGCGAAAGCGTCATATTTCTCTATATATTCGATTATTTCGGGCAGGAAAGCCGGCTCCCAATTTTCCAGGCGTTGCCGCAACTGGTTTTGGTCCTGCGGGATGGCGCGTTCGCGCACGATGAGCATGGGCAGGGTCATTTTGCCGCTGGCCAGGTCGGTGCCCAGGTTTTTGCCCGCAACGGATTCCGAGCCTAAAATATCCAGGCAATCATCATACAACTGGTAGGCGGTGCCCAGAGCCATGCCGTATTGGCGCAAGCTTTCCCGGCGCGCCGGGGTCGCCTGGCTCAAGCGCGCGCCCAAATCGCAGGAAAGCGCGAAAAGCTCGCCCGTTTTCATGGCCACCATTTTGAAATAATCGGCCCGGCTGACGTTGAAATGCCCGCGGGAGCAGGTTTGAAGGATTTCGCCCGCGCAAACGGTGTTGGTGGCGGCGGCGACTTCCCGGCAAATCTCCGGGGTGGGAAAACTGGCGGCCAGCTTCAAGGCATGGGCAAAAAGGCAATCGCCCAGAAGTACAGAGACTTCGTTGCCCCAATTGGCCATTAACGTGAGGCGCCCGCGCCGCAGTTGCGCTTCGTCGAGAACGTCGTCATGCACCAGGGTTGCCAGATGGATCATCTCGATGATGACGGCGACGGTCAGATGGGAATCGTTGATTTCTCCCAGCGCTTCGCCGCTCAGGGCAACGAGCATGGGCCGGAGTTGTTTGCCTTGGGCGGTCAGCGCATATTGCGCAAAAGCAGCGATTTGCGGATCGAACTCCTCCGTTTGCGCGGCGAGGCGCAAGGCAACCTTTTGCCGGAAAGGCTCGACCGAATCCGCGATCTGCTTCCACCCCGGCACGCATTGCGTGGGCGACGCGCTGACCGGAGCGGCGACCGTATTGGAATCAACACCGAACATGCTGTAAATCTAAGTTTTCCGGCTATGCAAGTCAAACTTGGACTTGGAAAGGGCGGCGGATCAACCATTAATGCTTGCGGCCCGGCGCAAAAAGCGGTCAACTCCGGGCATGGATTCGCGGGAAGCACTGGTCGCTTTGAATATGATCGACGGAGTCGGTCCGGTGCGCGTTCGGCAATTGCTCGGCCATTTTGCGGAGGCCGCCGACATCCTGCGCGCCAGCCGCGCCCAATTGCAGAAGGTCCAGGGCATCGGGCCGGAAATCACGTCGGCCATTGCAGGTTGGGAAAAAACGGTGGACCTGAAGGGCGAATTGGAGCGCATCCAACAATTCGGCTGCCACATCGTCATCCAATCGGACGAAAATTACCCCGAGCTGCTCAAGCAAATTTACGATCCGCCCGTGGTGCTCTACGTCAAGGGGGAGTTGGCGGCGAAGGACAAGAACAGCGTGGCGATTGTCGGGTCGCGCATGACGACGCATTACGGGATGGAGGTGGCGCGCAAGCTGGCCTATCAACTGGCCTACATCGGCGTGACCATCGTGAGCGGCGGGGCGCGGGGCATCGACAGCGGGGCGCATCTGGGGGCGCTCAACGCCAAAGGCCGCACCATCGCGGTTTTGGGCACGGGCATCAACCTGATTTTTCCGGCGGAGAACGCCGAGTTGTTCGAACGCATTGCCGCCCAGGGCGCGCTCATCACGCAATTCCCCTTCAACCGCAAGCCCGACAAGCAAAGTTTCCCCATTCGCAACCGGCTGGTCGCGGGCATGACGCTGGGCACGGTGGTGGTGGAGGCCAATCTGACCAGCGGGGCGCTCATCACCGCCCGCATGGCCAACGACAACGGGCGCCAGGTCTTCGCGGTGCCGGGGCGGATCGACTCGCCGCGCAGCAAGGGCTGCCACGAACTGATCAAGAATGGCGGGGCGAAATTGTGCGAGAGCGCCGAGGACATCCTGAGCGAATTTGAATATCTTTTCCCGGCGAGCAACCGGCCCGAAGTGCTGCGGGACGCCCCGGACCTGCCCGCCTTTGCGCTGTCGCCGAATGAGACGGCGCTCTACGCTCTTATTGACAACGAGGAAATGTCCATTGACGACCTGATCCGGCGCAGCGGCCTGGCGCCGTCGGCGGTGTCCGTCACCCTGTTGGGGCTGGAGATGAAGCGGCTGATCCGGCAACTGCCGGGCAAGATGTTTGTGAAGAACGACTGACCATGCCAACGGTGTTTATTCAGGACGGTTATCGCGTCAGCTTCTATAGTTACGATTTGGCGGAACGAATCCATGTCCACGTGTTCAAGGGCGGGCACGAATGCAAGGTATGATTGACGACTTCACTATTGCCTTCAACCATGGCTTTAAAGCTGGAGAAATTGCCAAGGTTCGCAGCATTCTTCTGCAGCGACGCGCTGAGATTACCGGACGCTGGCTTGAACATGGGCGGAATGCAGGTTAACTTTCATGAGCAATGCAAGCGCCGCCCCTGATTTCGGGAGTCCGCGTCGATGACGAATCGCTGGGCTTTGGCCAGGAAGACGGACGATTCATCAGCGTGCCGATGGCGTTTTATCCAACGCTCGCGCTGGCTACTCGCGAGGAGCGGGGCCATTTTGAAATCAACGGATCGTCCGCATATTGGCCGGATTTGGACGCGGATATTGGCGTGGAAGGGCTTTTGGCAGGAGTGCGTGAGCATCCGCATTACGCAAGGAAGGCCGTCGAACGCGCGGTGCGTTTGGGGCGTTTGCCTGAAACGGTTCTGGAAAAGAACACCTGAGCCCAAGGCAGTAACAAGCCGGCTTGACCTATTTGCCGGCGTGATACATATTTGTATCACAATGAAAACAGCAACCGTCAGGGATTTGCGGAACCATTTCCCGCGCGTGGCGGCGTGGATTGCGGAAGGCGAGCCGGTGGAGATCACCAAGGCCGGAAAACCCTTCGCACACCTCTCACCCATTACTCCGGAAAAGCCGTGCCAGTTCAAAATGCCCGACATCATGGCGCGTTTGAATCAGGATTTCGGCGATGCCGAGTATGACGCGGCGGAGATGGCGAGCGGTCTTGCGGCCAGCCGGGGCGACCTGTCGTGACCGCTTACCCAGACACCAGCTTCCTGTTCGCCTTCTATGTGAAGCAATCAAATTCACCGGCGGCGGCGGCGCATGCGGCCACGATGAAAGAACCGTTGCATGTCACAGCGTTGCTTGCGTATGAATTCCGTCAGGCGCTTCGTTTTCAAGTTTGGCGACGTTCCTCAAACCCGCGCGAAGGAATGGCGTTGGCGGACGCACAAGTCGCGTTGAGTCGGTTTGAAACGGATTTGGCGAGCGGTTTGGCTGTGCTCGCGCCATGCAATTTTCAGGGCGTTTTTAACCGTGCAGGGGAGCTTTCCGCCCGCCACACCATGGCGGGCGGGCATCGCAGTTTTGATGTTCTGCATGTGGCGACGGCATTGCATCTGGGCGCGCGGGACTTCCTCACTTTTGACGCCAACCAGCGCAAACTGGCCGCCGCCGAAAAATTGAAGGTGAAACCGCAACGGTGGGATGAGGTCAGCATTGAAGTATCAACCATTTCCTGCTTCAATGGCGGCCCATGACCAAGCAACTGACCGCCATCGAAATCTCCCAGAAGGCCAAACTGCAGCCGATTGAAGCCGTCGCCGCCAAGGCCGGCATCAAGGAGGAGGACCTGGAGCTGTACGGCAAGACCAAGGCCAAAATCAGCCTGGACCTTTACCGGCGGCTGCAAAACGCCCCGACGGGCAAGTTGATCCTCGTCACCGCTATCCACCCCACCCCCGCCGGCGAAGGCAAGACCACCACCAGCATCGGGCTGACCGACGCCCTCAACCGCCTGGGCAGGAAAACCATCCTCTGCCTGCGGGAACCGGCCGTCGGACCCTGCTTCGGCGTCAAGGGCGGCGGCACGGGCGGCGGCTACGCGCAAGTCGCGCCCATGGAGGAGATTAATCTGCATTTCAACGGGGATTTTCACGTCGTCACTTCCGCGCACAACCTGCTCGCGGCGATGCTTGACAACCATCTGCATTTCGGCAACGCCTTGGGCATCGACCCGCGCCGGATCGTGTGGCGGCGGGTCATCGACATGAACGAACGCGCCCTGCGCGAGATCGTCATTGGCCTGGGCGGGGCCGGCAACTCCATTCCAAGAGAGTCGGGCTTCGACATCACGCCGGCGTCCGAGATCATGGCCACGCTCTGCTTCTCCGACTCGTTGACCGAATTGAAAACCCGGCTCGGCCGGATCGTCGTGGCCTACTCGCAGAGCGGCAAATTCATCACCGCCCGCGATCTCAAAGCGGATGGGGCGATGACCGTCCTGATGCGCTACGGCGTGCAGCCGAACCTCGTGCAAACGCTGGAAGGCAACCCTGCCCTGATCCACGGCGGCCCGTTCGGCAACATCGCCCACGGTTGCAACAGCGTCACGGCCACCAAGCTGGCCATGCGCCTGGCCGAGTTCACGGTCACGGAAGCCGGGTTTGGCGCTGATCTCGGCGCGGAAAAATTCGTCAACATCAAATGCCGCAAGGCCGGTTTGCGCCCGGACGTTGCCCTGCTCGTCGCCACCGTGCGGGCGCTCAAGTACCATGGGGGCGTCAAGACGCCGGAATTAGTCAAACCGAACATTGCGGCCATCACGGCCGGCCTGGCCAACCTGCTGAAGCATATCGAGAACCTCCAGGCCTTCGGCTTGTCGGTCGTTGTCTGCATCAACGTCTTTGCCAGCGACACCCCCGAGGAATGGCAGGTCATCCGCGAGGCGTGCGCCCAAGTCTGCGTGCCGGTGGCGCTCTCAGAACATTTTGCCCGCGGCGGCGCCGGGGCGGAAGACCTGGCCCGGTTGGTGCTCGAAGCAACCGACCGCCCCTCCAACGGCGCGCTGAACTTCACCTATCCCGACAAACTGCCGTTGCTGGAAAAAGTGCGCCTGATTGCGCGGAAGATTTACGGCGCCGACGACGTGGTGGCCGAAGGCAGCACCGCCGACAAACTTCGTTCCTTCGAGGAGGCCGGTTTCGGGGAGCTACCGATCTGCATGGCCAAGACCCAGTATTCCTTCTCCTCCGACCCGAGCCTGAAAGGCCGTCCGCGGGGATTCATTGTGCCGTTGCGCAACGCCCGTCTTAGCGCCGGCCCCGGCTTTGTGGTGGTATTCTCGGGCGACATCATGACCATGCCCGGCCTGCCAAAAGTCCCCGCCGCCGAAGCGATGGACGTGGACGCCAACGGCAATACGGTGGGCTTGTTTTAGCAGCCTGCCAGAATTGTCCATTATCGATTATCATTTGCTAATTGTCCTCGTCCATTTTCATTCCCTCAACACGTCAAGAGCCATGCAGAAGGATGTCTTGGTATTGTTCCAGCGCGTCGCGAGAGACGTTTTCCAAATGTTGGCGGACGAGCGGGGTTCGTTTGGGAATTTTACAATTCTCCTTTTTGCTTCGCTTCGCGGCTTGGCCTGCCGTTCATCATCCAATGCACGAGCAATCGTGATAAGTCCATGGCCTTACGTTCGTCGCTCGTGCGGCTCCGGGCCAGTTCATCAGCTTTGGCGGTCAGGGCCGTCACCCGCGCCGTTGCGTCACCAAACAATTTGTGCGCGGCGCTTTCCTTTTTCGGCAGCACCACTCTTCCATAAATTCTTTGCTGCCATGCGAAGTGAACCAATTCAGCGTGCGGACGGCTCGGCAGTTCAAGCGGTTTGAACGAGCTTTTGTCCACGCCGGGCACACGGAAGAAAATTGTGCTGGCGTCCAAAAAGTCGCCAGGGTCTGGCAAACGCGCCTCGCCCTCGGGGATGTTCACCGGAAGGCCGTCGCCAACATGGCTCGCCAGCCATGCCGCAAGCGGTTGCTTTTCATCTTCCGGCAGGCTGTCCCAAAGATCGGCGGCAAGCTCGTCCGCGCGGAACTCCCGGCCTTCGCTTTTGGCGCGTTGCTCCTGCTTTTGAACTTCGACGATGCGGATTTGCCGGAAATGGTTTGCGGTTTCGTAATACAATTCGTCGCAAAGCTTATCGCGCTCGGCGGAGTTGCTCACGCCGAGCAGTTCAAACATCGCGAGATCCAGCGCCCGACGATCCGGCATGGTTAATTCCGTCGGCAACTCGATCGGCTTCTCCGCCAATTTCTTGATGCGTTCGAATGAACGGCATTCCATGAAGGCTTCTTCCACCATGGGGTGCGTGTCGCGCTTGGAAAGCCGCTCGAAAGCAATTTGTAGTTTCTTGGCGACAGCTTTGGTAACATTGCGGGGATCAGGAACTTCCAGCAAATTCACATCAACAACTTCGGTTTTGAGATTGCCCTCTGTCCCGGCATAGCGCCCATAAAACGTTTTGAAATTTGCAACCAGGGTTGAATTGACGATGGCCTGCAGCGTCGCAACATGCTCTTCCTTCAATTCAAAAGGGTGGACATCAAAAAGGTTGTGGTTACATATCAAGTTTTCCGGATTTGCCGGGATGACGTGACGATACTGTTGCGCCATTGGCCAAAAAAACGATCCTGGTTTCGTATAGGTTAAATCATACCAAGGATGACGATTGGCGCACGTTGACCTTTGCGGCACTGGCACGGCCTTGCTCTTATTGGAAGCAAAAGAGTTTCGTTCTCCGTATCGGAGATATTTTTGGACGTAAGTCCCCTTTAGTTTATCCATCGGTTCGGATACTTGCAGAATGAGGCGATCCAACTCGGCAGCGGTAACGACCGGGCGACTCACATTCATCAAGCTGTGAACTTCCGGGGCGAGATATCTGGATTCCACTGGATGTACCGTGTCGTCACCGGCCAGAATGAGCTTCACCTTGCCGGACTCGACTTCCGCCCGTTTGCAGTGCGTATGCAACGGGGCATCGTTCCATTCCAGGTTGGAATAGTCTTCCAAAAACTTCTGTGAAACGTCGCGCGGCATGAAAAACGCGTCGCAACCGCTTTTTACGCCAAAACGAATGGTCGCAATTTCACCGAGCGGCACGAAGCGATTGGCGTAACGTTCTATAATCTCAAAATAAAGATTGGGTGCGCGGAGATATTTACCCCATTTGCCGCCACCGTATTTTGAACCGTACCCAATGCCACCCTCGTCGTGCAACAAGCCGTTGCCGTTCTCGTCGTAAGCGCCATTCTCCTCGGCCTCCTCATTTCCGTTTTCGGCCAGGTCGCCATGTTGGATGCCTACAGCCAGATCACGCTGTCTTTGCAATTCAAACAATCGTCCGGCGCGAAGGCCGTCGTCCCACAGGTCATGCTGCCGTTTGACCACAACGCGGAATTCAGCGGATGTTCTATTGGCTTTGCAGCGCAGAATGGTGTCCCGAAATTTTTCCGCGGCGGTTTGGCGGGAGTTTTCATCCCCACGCCCGCCCAGGATTTCCCCCAGCGGCACGTTCAAACGAACAAATTTAACCAGTTGCGCGTTGCGTTCGGCGGCATCGTCACATTTTTGCAGAATCACGGCGCACGTTTTGACGCGGGCATCGGGAAACCACGGTTCCGCGTTGCTTTCCAAAATGGCGTGAATCTTGAAATTGGTCAGCGCCCAGGCCTGCAAGGCAAAACCGTATTCAACATCCAGCCAACTTGACGACACCAGAAATCCAAACCAGCCAGCATCGGCGAGAAAATGTGTCGAAGCCGGCCAGAAATAACAGTGTAAATCGCTTCGCCCGTTAAGCTTCAAATTTGGCCAGAATTCGGCGCAAAGTTCGAGCAGATCCTCCTTGGCCTGCATCGGTTTGGGTTTGGGCTTGTCGTTGCGCCGGGGAATGAATTCCTGCCGCACATAAGGGGGGTTGCCGACCACGGCGTTCAGCGCCGGCAGTGAAATGGGAGCGAGTTTCCTTTCCCCGCGCAACCCCTGAGGCAAATGGCAAAACGGCTTTCCATCCCGGACTTCAAAGAAATTTCGGCGGGCAATGCGCGGATAATTTTCCTCGTCGTTAATGTCGCGCGCGGCCAGGTTCAGAGTGGAAAGGTGCGCGGCAAAGAGCGAAATGTCCGTGCCGTAAATCTGCGCCAGGCGGTCTTGATGGGAAACGCCGGGATGCGAAAGCCGGCTGTCTTGACCCAGCCACGCCTTGCGGTGGTAAGCACGAACGAGAAAACTGCCGGAACCACAAGCAGGATCAAGAACCGTGTCCTCCGCCTTGCGGATGCAAAAGGCATTGACCACGTCCACCAAATCTTCGTTGGTGTAGTGCTGGCCGAATTTGTGGCGTTCCTCCGGGGCAATGAGCCGTTTGAAGATGCCTCCCAGGATATCGGTCCGAATCTCCTTGAAATTGAACGGGCGAACCTCTTCAAGCACGGCGCGCCACGCATCAATGGAATGCTCATGGCCAAAAATCAGTGGGCCGGCCCAATCCTTTTCAAAGGGGTAGAACAGCGTTTCATAGTCGCCTGTCGCCTCGACTGCCCTTTGGAATGCCTCTTGAAAATGGGCGTAGAGTTCATCCCCGGAACTGGCTTTCCTCGGGAGGTGAAGTTCCTTTAGTTCACTGAATTTTGTCCTGACTGACTCATAAAATAGAAGGCGGTTGGAGAAGACGTAGCAAAGCGTGCGCGCGGCGCGATCGATCAGTGTGCGCCACACTTTCGGGTCATTGCGAATAACCTGCCAGCCCTGGTCGGAAGCCATCCACTCCTGGAGGAGCGCGTCAAAGGTTTTGTTGGCGGCAGATTTCGCCCAGAGCGATTCCGTCGTGAGTTTGACCGCCCAAGAGATATGGCTTTCGAAGGCATCAATAAAGTAAGCGTCCAGGGACATTCCCCATTCCGGTTGTTTCCCGGAGGCAATAGCGGCAAACCGCGAGAAAAAATCAGAGAGAAACTCCTGAATCCGCTTTTCAACCTCGGGGCGGGATACGTCATCAGGATCGTCAAGATCAAGGCCAAGATCGAAGCTTTCGACCTGACGCTCAGGCAGGGGAAGATGCCATTTCTTCGCGTCGAATAGAACCAGCTTGTTCACATTCCAAGTGAAGAAGAATTCCGCCCCGGCATTTGAGGCCTTGGTGTTCGAGTCCTGGACCAACGCATGACTGTGCGCGCTCCGGCCCTCGGGCGTCCCCGGCAGTTTCACCTCACCGGCAAGAACCAGATTGTCGCGGGATCCATAGACGCGCAAATCGGAACGCTTTCGCTCAATTCCCTTCGACTCTTCAATTTCGCTACGCTTGAAACCCCAAGCCGGGTTTTGTGCAAAGAGGGTGTCCGCCCATTTTGAAACGCGGCTGCAAAAAGTCACTTCGTGCGTGCGAATGTCCCGCTCGGCCATGTGCCGGACTATAGCAATGTGCCGATGAAGAGCAAGAAAGCGATTAGCACGCCGTCGTAGCTTCAGCGAAGGTGGCTGCCGGGATTGTAAAGAATCCCGACAGAAGGCCCCGACGATGGTCATATTTGCCCCTGAAAGCCGATTTGCGCCCCTCAGGGAGCGAATTTATTTCCAAAAAAATTCGCAAAATATCGAAGTTGGTTGATATTCCAATTCATGTTCTTGTCTGCGGCATCAAACCTGCTCTTTGACAGCAGTTGTTTGAGCCGAGTTGTTTCGGTTCGATTTCAGAAAAAAAACTTAACTTGATATTGTGGAAGACGCGCTAATTCAAAACTCACGAGGCTCCTTCGCGGCGGGTCTGCTCAGCCGCCTGGACCTGTCCAAGAAGCTCCTGGCCAGGTATTGGTGGATTCTGTTGCTGACGCTTGGGCTTGCCGGAGGGGCGCAGTGGTATTTGCTCAAGATTGCCAGGCCCAGCTTCGTCTCGGAAGGAAAGATGATCGTCAACGTGAAAGTCTCGATCCCCGAGGCCAACGTTTATTCGGAGGAATTTGAAAACTTCCTGGGAACGCAAGTGGCGTTGATGCAAAGCGAGCGGGTCCGAAATCGCGTGGAAGCCCGCCTGCAAGGCAGGCAGGAGCTTCATCCGGCGCCGGTGGAGCTGCATGTCACGCTGTCCCCCAAATCCAGCATTTTCAACTTGCAGGCCGTCGGCCCGGACCAGGAGTTCACCCGCGAGTATTTGAGGGCGGCGATGGATGAATACATCAACTTGAAAAAGGATTTGCTGGCCAACGCTTCCACCGCCACCCAAATGGGCTTGGGGGAAAAATTGAAGGAGATGGACGCGGAGCTGCAAAAGGGCAAGCAACAGATCCTCAACTACCAATCGAGCAACCGGTTGATCTTCCTCCAGCCAACCGGCGAAAACAACGCAGCCGAGTACCTGGCCACCCTGACCCGGCAGCTCGACGAGCGCAAATCGGAACTGCAATTGCTCAAGGGCCTCGACCTTGACCAAAACCTGGATCGCATGAAGCGCATGGCCGCAACGACGCCCAACCCGGCCGCTGCGCCGACGGGAGGCGCCAACTCTCGAGCCGCGTCAGGAAACGCGCCGGGGGACACATTCTCCGAGAGCCTGCCCCCCACCTTGGGGGACGCCGAGGAAGGCTACCTGGCGACCAAACGGGACCTGCGGCTGCTTCATGCCAAACGCGACGCGCTGCTCCAGCTTAAGGGGTTGGCGACCAACGCGCCCGTCAAGGCCGAGTTGAACGCGGAAATTGCGCGAAAGGAGTTTGAACTTGAATCCTACCGCCAGCAAAGCGTCGAACAATTGCAAAACCGGCGACACGTCCTGGAGGTGCAAGTCCAGGTCCTGGAAGACGAGGTGAAGGCCAAAGAGAAGGAGGCGATGGACGCAAGCACCAAGCTGGCGGCCTTCAACGCGCTGCAGGAAAGCCAGGCCCGTTTGCAGGCCAGGCATGACCAAATGGAGGGCAATTTGCAAACCCTGGACATCGACAAAGGCATCGGCCAGCAAAGCGTCACCATCCTGGAGGATGCCACGGCGGCGGCGCCCCTGCCTCCGGAAAAAATGAAACATTTGATCATGGCGGAATTAGTCGGCCTGTCGATTGGCTTGGCCTTGATGATGTTTCTCAGCCGGCTGGATGACCGGCCCACCTCATTCACGGAGTTGGAGAGGCTCTTTGACCTGCCCGTGCTTGGACAATTTCCCTTGATAAAGAAAATGAATAAGACGGCGGGGCCGCCGATACTGGAATTGGATGACGACCGTTACCGCCTGATCGAAGCGTCCCACAGCCTCCGCTCGGCCCTGCTGTACGGGGCGTCCCTTGAGAAACAGCCCAAAAGCATTGTTGTGACCAGCGCCCGGCCCAATGACGGCAAGTCAGTCGTCTCCGCAAACTTTGCCATCACTCTGGCCCAGACCGGGGCGCGCGTGCTGTTGATCGATGCAGACATGCGTCGGGGCGGACTGCACACTCATTTCGGCATCCCGATCCAGCCCGGCCTGGCCGAGGTGCTGGCGGGGGAATGCGCCTGGCGGGCGGCGGTGGCGGAAACGGGCATTCCCAACCTGGCCCTGCTGCCCTGCGGCGCGCCGCCGCGCAACCCCGGCAACCTTTTTGCCAAAGCCGGCAAATTCATTGCGGAAATCGAGGAATATTATGATTACTGTTTATTTGACACCAGCCCGGTGATGGTGGCGGACGATGTGTTGAGCCTGGCCCCGCAGGCGGATGCGCTGCTGATGGTCATTCGCGCCGGGTTCACCTCCGGGCGGATTGCCCAGGCGGCGTTGGACTTGCTTCAGATGCGCAAAGTCAAAGTGATGGGGTTGGTGTTCAATGCTGTCAATCCCAAGGCAAGCGACTATTATTATTACGCGCACAAGGAGTACGATCCCCGGCGCCGCAAGCAACTCCCCTGAAGTCACAACTGGTCCAAACGGCATCTTCTGAGAGAGGGATGGCAGGAAACTGATCTAGTAAGCGTTCTTCTGGTGGTGGAAAGTTTGAAGCATGATGCGAAAATCCAGCCAGACGCTCCAATTCTCCAAATACCAAATATCGTGGCGGATGCGCTCTTCCAGGCAGGTGTTGCCGCGCCAGCCGTTGATCTGCGCCCAGCCCGTCATGCCCGGCTGATACATGTGCCGCGCCTGATAATGCGGGATTTTTGATTTAAAGCGGGCGATCAGTTCCGGTCGCTCCGGACGCGGCCCGACCAGGCTCATCTGTCCGCACAATACGTTGAAGAATTGGGGAATCTCATCGATGTTCCATTTCCGCATGAAGGCCCCGATGCGCAAGCGCCGGCTGTCATCATTCTGCGCCCATTTGGGTTTTCCGTCAGCTTCCGCATTGAGCCGCATGCTGCGAAGTTTAATGATGTAAAACAAGCGTCCGTTCCGCCCCTGGCGGACCTGGCGGTAAAATATGGGGCCGGGCGACTCCAAAAAGACCAGCGCCCCAAACACCAACATGAGCGGAATCGAGATGGCCAGCCCCACCAATGCGCCCACGATGTCCACCGTTCGTTTCACGAAGCGGTTTCTCAGCCCGTAGAGAGGCAGGCAATGCACCCCCAGCAATTGCATGTCACCGATGATTTTCGGACGGACCCCGGAGACCAGTATCTCAAAGAAATGCGGCACCATGTTGAATTCCACATGGGCGATTTCACAGACCCTGGCCACGGCCGCAACGCCTTCGCGCTGCAGGCTTTCTGATTCCACCAGCGCGACGGTGCTGACCGCATGGTTTCGCAGAATCTTCCGCAATTCATGCAATGAGCCCAAGCGGTACTTCTCCAGCTCCTCATTATGATTGGGTTTATTGGCCAGGACCCAGCCGACGAATTCCATGTCGGAATCCTTTCCCAGCGTCTTCTGAATGCGCAAAGTCTGTGATCCTCCGCCGATGACGATTAGGCGATGACGCAGGCGAGAGGAGAAAAAGGGAAGGCAGACGACACGGCTCACCGCCACGCGCCAGAGGCAAATGACCGAACACATGATCAATCCGGCCATGGCAATCAACTGCCACGGAACGGGCGGATCGGTCGGGATCATCAAAGCCAGGGCGGCAAATCCCAACAAACAAAAGCACAAGGACCCAAGCAGTTTGTGCCAAATTTTCGATGGCTGCAGCAGGCTCCGGTAAGAATAAAGGTCCCTGCCTCTCAACCGCCAAAGAATAAACGCTGAAACGGCTAAAATGGATTTGTAACCGCCGGGAATGGCGGGCGCCAGGGTGAAGCCGCCCTCCATAAGGACAGTGGCCGCAATAAAACCCAGCGCAATCACGGCAAAATCACCCGCGATGACCAGCAAGGTTAAGCGTGTCTCAAATGCCTCCCGCGGATTGTGCCAGGATTCAAAGGAAGGCGCTTTGCCATTGCCATTCGCCCCGTTATTGCCAGGTTTAAACCTTCCCCCCTGGTCCAGCTCCGCCAACTTGGGAAGGGAATTCGCCAGTGCTGCATCAAATGCAAACGTGGAACTTATGACATTTTTGCGCTGGAAAATCATCAACAGACCTTAATGGTTTAAAAGGCTTTGGAAACTGTCCAAGTGTCCAAGCCTCGACAAGCGGCTTCGTAAGCAAATAAAGTGCCAAATATTCATGGAAAGGAACATAATTTGCGTTTGCGGCGCGAAATTCCGACCAGTTAAGCGAATGCGATTCTTGGAATTTGTCGCGGTTATGTGCGTCGAATCAAACAAAAAGTGTTGAACTGCTGGAAATCCGACATTTTATTAAAATGATTTTCCGCAAGTCCCTTATCAACAGCATATTGCAGATATTGTAGGAATTCCGACGGATTTCGACAGGTTTTACACTTTTTTAGTCAACGAAGTGGTTATTATTGCCCCCATTGTATAAAATGCGACATAATTAAATCAATTTCATGAACTAATTTCAACGCATTTTGCGAAAGTAGGCGGAATAGTCTTGCATTTTGCAATGAAGCCAAGGGCCGCGTGCCTGTTATGCAGGATGCGCCGGCGGTCTGTCTGGATGTCGATTGTTGCCAGAGATGGTATTAAAACTGCTCGTACAAGGCGGACGGGTCTTCCGGCCAAAGGTCGTTGCCTCGACAAAAAACTGAAATCACTGTGCCAAAAGGTTTTAATGGAATTTCTGTAGGAACTCCAAGTGCGGAGCTTTCCACAACTACATGACAACACTGATCATCGAGCCGGGTCGCGCCGCGAAGAATTACTGGCGCGACCTGTTTCATTACCGGGAATTGTTTCTGATTCTCGCCTGGCGCGACGTGGCGGTGCGCTACAAGCAGACTGCGGCGGGCGCAGGCTGGGCGCTGCTGCAGCCGCTGATGAGCATGGTCATCATGACGCTGATTTTCGGAAAAGTTGCCGGCTTGCCGTCTCAAGCGGGCGCTCCTTATGCCGTCATGGTGTTTGCCGCGCTGCTCCCCTGGCAGTTTTTTTCCAACGCGCTTTCCCTGGCCAGCCAGAGCGTGGTTAATAACGCCAATCTGATTTCCAAAATCTACTTTCCGCGGCTCATCGTGCCCGCCAGTTCTGTCGTTGTCTCGCTGGTGGATTTTCTGGTGGCGTGTTCGATTTTGGCCGGATTGATGGCCTGGTATCACTTCTGGCCCACCTGGCGGCTCATCGCACTGCCCCCGTTGGTGGCGCTGGCCATCGCCGCCGCCGCGGGTCCAAGCTTGATCATTACCGCGCTCACGGTTCGATACCGCGATTTTCGGATCCTTATTCCCTTCCTGGTCCAATTTGGCCTTTACGTGTGTCCAGTGGCTTACAGCAGCGGCGTCATTCGGGAAAAGTTCGGCGAAAAATGGTTTCTTATTTACTCGTTGAATCCCATGGTGGGTGTGATTGATGGGTTCCGCTGGTCCATTCTTGGAGGCGGCAACTTTTACTGGGCCGGCTTTTGTCTCTCCACAGGCCTGACGGGGTTGCTGCTGTTCGCCGGGATACTCTATTTTCGCAAAACCGAGCGGGCTTTCGCCGACGTCATCTAGATCATGTCCGAGACAGTAATTCGAATTGATAACCTCTCCAAGCAGTACTTTCTGGGGAGGAACGGGTATCGCGACGGCCTGCGGCATGTGGTTAATGATTTTGTCACGAGGCCGTTCCGCCGGCTAAGAAAGCAGGCGGGCAACGGCGGGCGTTCCGGCGGCGAAGGAGCCGACCCGGCATTCAAGAACGGCAAGGGGCTGGAGGAATTTTGGGCGTTAAAGAATGTATCGTTTGAAATCAAGCAAGGCGAAGCCACGGGCGTGATTGGGCGCAACGGGGCGGGGAAAAGCACATTGCTGAAGGTCCTGAGCCGGATCACGGAGCCGACGCAGGGCAGGGTGGAGATCAAGGGGCGGGTGGCCAGTTTGCTGGAGGTGGGAACGGGCTTTCATCCGGAGTTGAGCGGGCGCGAGAATATTTATTTGAACGGCGCCATTTTGGGAATGCGGCGGGCGGAGATCAAACGGAAGTTTGATGAAATCGTGGCCTTTGCGGAAGTGGAACAATTTCTTGACACACCGGTGAAGCGCTATAGCAGCGGCATGTACGTCCGTCTGGCCTTCGCCGTGGCCGCGCATCTGGAGCCGGAGATTCTGATCGTGGACGAGGTGCTGGCTGTGGGCGACGCGCAGTTCCAGCAAAAATGCCTGGGCAAAATGCAGGACGTGGCAACAAAGGAAGGCAGGACAGTGCTGTTTGTTTCGCATCAGATCCCCTCGGTCACCCGTTTGTGCCAAAGCACGTTATGGCTGGACAAGGGAAGGATCCGTGAATTTGGCGAGGCGCATTCGGTCTGCTCGCGGTATCTGGCCAACGGCTCGAAGGCCGCTTCCCGCCAGGAATGGGATGCGGCCAATTCTGCTCCCGGGAATGACTGGGTAAAGCTCGAGTACGTCGAGGCGCAGGCCGATGGCGTGGCGGCGGAGCATTTGAACATCAGTTCGCCGCTTAACATCCATGTCGGTTACCGGGTGTTGAAAGGCGGGAAGGCCTTGATCCCCAACATTCATTTATTTGCCGAAGACGAGACGCTTATCTTTATCTCGCACGACTGGCATTCCGGCTGGAGGAACCAGCCCAAGTCACCCGGTCAATACCGCACCACCTTCACTGTGCCGGGAAATTTCTTCAGCGAAGGGCGCATTACGGTAAAGGTTGTCATTTCAACTTATCAGCCCTTTGAAGTTCACGCGGAGCAATCGGAAGCGGTGGCATTCACTGTGGTCGAGGCCCTGGAAGGGGCCACCTCGCGGGGCGATTATACCGGCCACATCCCCGGAGTCGTAAGACCCTTGTTTGCCTCCCGGACGGAAATGTTGAGCGAAGCACCCTGTTCGAAATGATGGAAGAATCCATACGGGCGCTGGCTTTCCTCCTGCCACAGTATCATCCCATTCCAGAGAACGATGAATGGTGGGGTAAGGGGTTCACCGATTGGACCAACGTGGCCAGGGCGAGGCCTCTTTTTGACGGGCATTATCAGCCGCATCTGCCGGCCGACCTTGGTTTTTATGATTTACGCCTGGCGGAAACCCGCCAGGCCCAGGCCGGCCTCGCCCGCAAATATGGCATCCACGGCTTTTGTTACTACCACTATTGGTTCAACGGCCGGCGCATTTTGGAGCGCCCTGTCAATGATATGATTTCCAGCGGAGCTCCGAACTACCCGTTCTGCCTCTGCTGGGCCAACGAAAACTGGACCCGGCGCTGGGACGGCTGGGAGGAAGAAATCCTGTTGAAGCAAGTCTATTCCCCGGAGGACGATATCCAGCACATTCGCGCCCTCCTGCCCGTTTTCCTGGACCCCCGCTACATCAAAGTGGACGACAAACCGCTCTTTCTTGTCTATCGCATTGGCCGGCTTCCTGAGCCTGCGGCAACCATCCGCCGCTGGCGCCATGAGGCGGCCAAAGCCGGTCTCCCCGGTCTTTACCTCGCCAATATCGAGAGCTTTGCCAGCGAGCATGGTGCGGCGGCCCGTTTGCCATTGGATGCCGGCATCGAGTTTGCCCCCGACTGGCAATGCCTGGCGCCTCCAATCCGCCCCACCCGCCGCCAGCCGCCCCTCTTCAGAAAACAGCCGGGCGACCCGGCTTGGTGGGACAATTCCATCTCAGATTACCGCTCGCTCGTCCAGGCCATGCGCGCCAAGCCCGGCACCGATTACCTCCGCTACCGCTGCGTCACCCCCATGTGGGACAACGCCGCCCGCCGCAAAAGCAACGCCACCGTCCTCATCAATTCCACGCCGGAGATTTACGGGCGCTGGCTGGCCGACACGGTCAGGGACTTCGTGCCGCCGTCCCGGGAGGAAAACTTTGTTTTCATCAATGCGTGGAACGAATGGGCCGAAGGCAGCCATCTTGAGCCCTGCCAAAAATGGAACCACTCCTATTTGGAAGCGACCCGCGCCGCCCTGCAATCGAAAAACGCATTGGCTATCCACGCATGAGATCCTTCATCCCAGCTCCTGCCATTGCCCGGTTGCCAACCAATGGGCGGCCCAAGCCCTTCTGGTCGGTGATGATCCCAACCTACAATCCGCGCGCGGATTATCTGGAAAAGGCCCTGCGCAGCGTTTTGCAGCAGGACTGCGGCCCGGACCGCATGCAGATCGAAGTGGTTGATGATTGTTCGATCGGCGCCGATGTGGCTGCCATAGTCCAATCCATCGCAGGCGACCGGGTGCTTTTCTCCAAAACGGCAAAAAATCTCGGCCTGGCTGGCGCCTGGAACACCTGCATCGAACAATCCCGCGGCCAATGGGTCCACATCCTGCACCAGGACGACATGCTGTTGCCGGGTTTCTATGCCTGCCTGGAAGAGGCGGCGCAGCGCCAACCCGAAGCCAGTCTGCTCGCCACCCGCTGCTTCTTCGTGGACGAAGACGGCGTCCTCACCGGCGTCACGCCAAGGTTGCGGCGGCTGGAGCAGGGCGGCCGCTCAGTCAACGATTTTTTTTACGGCACCCCCCTTCAATGCCCGGGCATCGCGGTCAGGCGCGCCTTCTACGAAGCGCACGGCGGATTCCGCTCCGATCTGGCCTTCGTCTTGGATTGCGAAATGTGGGCGCGCGTTATCAGTGCCGCCGGCGGGTTGGTGACTTCGGAGGTCCTGGCCTGCTATCGCATGTTTCATGAAAATGAAAGTGGCCGCTTGAGCCGGAGCGGAAAGTGTCTCCAGGACATTGAGCGATTAAACCAGCTCTTCGCCGAGCGGTATTCCGGCTTCGACCTCACGCAGGCCAACCGCCGGGCTTGCGATTTTGCCATGGAACAACTGCAACGTTTCAAACAAAACGGGGACCACGATGCCGCCCGGGCCAATTTGGCTTTTTGGCAGCGCCACACCCCTCTCCGCCGCCGGCTGCGTATCGTCGCGGGCAGGCTGGCCCGGCGTGTTCTCAGTTAATCATGCCTGATATTTCCGTCATCATCTGCGCGCATAATCCGCGGCCCGATTATCTCCGCCGCGTTCTGGAGTCGCTCCGGGTTCAGACGCTGTCCCGCGCACAGTGGGAACTCCTGCTCGTGGACAACGCTTCAAAACAACCCCTGGCCGGCCAATGGGATTTGTCCTGGCACGAACACTCCCGCCACATCCGCGAGGATGCGCTGGGCCTCACTCCGGCCCGCTTGTGCGGCATGCAAAACGCCCGCGCGGATTTGCTGGTCCTTGTCGATGACGACAATGTCCTGCGGCCTGATTTTCTGGCAAACACCCTTGCCATCGCGCGCGATTTCCCGTTCCTCGGCGCCTGGGGGGCTCATATTGAGGGCGAGTTCGAGCAGGAAGTGCCCGAATGGCTCAAGCCTTACCTCCATGCCCTTGCCATACGCGAGATGGACCGTGATTACTGGTCCAATTACCACGCGGACAATCGCAGTCTCCCCTTCGGAGCGGGTCTCTGTGTGCGCAAATCGGTGGCTCAATCTTACGCGCAGGCGATCGTCAATCGTCCGGCTTCATTGAACCTCGGAAGAAAAGGAACCTCGTTGGTTTCCGGTGAAGACGTCGATCTGGCCATGACGGCTTACGATGCCGGCCTGGGGACGGGCATGTTTCGCCGCTTGCAAATTACCCATCTCATTCCAAAAACGCGCATGACGGTCGATTACGTCTGCCGGCTGCTGGAGGCCATCAAATACTCGAATTATATCCTTCGGAATCAACGTGATCCCGCTTACGTCCCTTCCAACGGATCCCTGGTGCGGAATTGGTTGAATGCCCTGAAGGTCTGGAGATTGCCTGAACCTGTGCGGTCATTTGCCAAGGCGGAGAGCCGTGGATTTGCCAGGGCCAGGGCCGAAATTCTTGCCAAACCGTGATCACTCCCGCCAAATTCAAAAACCCCGTGCCGAGCCTGACGGTGGCCATCTGCACCCATAACCCCCGCTTGGATTATCTGTCCAGGACCTTGGAAGGCCTGAAGAGCCAGACCCTGCCCCGCGCCGAATGGGAATTCATCATCATCGACAACGCTTCCAAACCGCCTGTTTCGGAAAGTGTGGATTTATTCTGGCATCCCAACGCCCGCGTGCTGGTCGAGCCGGATTTGGGCATCGTCAACGCCCGCATCCGGGCGATGCGTGAATACTCCGGCAAGCTCCTGGTCTTTTTGGACGACGACAACGTCCTGGCCGGCGATTATCTGGAGCATTGCCTCGATCTGTTCGCCAAACGACCCGATTTGGGCGCGGTCAGCGGTTGCCTGATGCCGGAATACGAGGCCCCGCCGCCGGATTGGTTCGCGGATTCCGATTATGAAAGTTGGATCGCCGTTCGCAGAATTACCAGGAGCACCTGGTCCAACTTCCTCGACCCGCGTTCCGAGCCGGTGACAGCCGGCATGTGCCTGCGCCGGGCAGTGACCGCCGCCCATTTGGTCAGGACATCCACCAACCCGATCCAGCGCATCCTGGGCAGCCGCGGCACAACGCTCATGAGGGGAGAAGACGTGGCGATTGCCAAAACCGCGCTGCACTTGGGCTACACCGTCGGGCAATTCGCCGAACTGAAGGCTCTTCACCTTATTTCCAGGCGCCGGACCGATCCGGATTATCTTCTCTCGCTCTACCGGCATCTCTGCGCCTCCGGCCATTTGATCAGTTGGGCGGACCACTGCGGCCGGCAACCCATCCGGCTTTCGTGGCGGACCCTGGCGAAATCAACCGTTCACTTCATCAAAGGCGGCGGCATACGCCGGCGTCTTGTGGTGGAGGAACTGCGCGGTTTTCAATTGGCGCGCAAAATGGCCCGGCAATGGTCCAGCCGGCAACAGCTCCCGGAATCCGCCGGCAACCAGGTTCAATGAGCAACATCTATTGCACACTTGCCATCGGCAAAACGCACGCGGACTTTGCGCAGTTTCTGGCTGCCGACCTGGAGAATTACAAAGTGCCGCTGGTCATCGTCACCAATGAGCCGGGATTTTTCCGCGGCTATCGCCACGCGCATGTGGTGGAGCACTATCCGCCCTATTGGTGCTTCCACGACAAGCGGCTGGCGCTGAAAGAGGCGCTGAAATTGGGTGAGACGGCTGTGTTTGTGGATGCGGACACTGCAGTCTGGTTTGGAGCCGATCGCCGGACCGTGCGCGAGGCCCTGGCCTATGAATTTCCGCCCGGCCTCCATGCCGCCCGCCTCCATCCCGCCGGCGAATACGATTACCCGCATCACGAGGAACGGGCCAGGCAGTGGGGATTCCAGTTCGACCGCAATGTCATCGCTTACTGGGAGGCTCTGTTCGCTCTGACCCGGGATGAAAACACCGACAAGTTCTTTGCCTGCTGGGAGAAATTTGCCGACTACTCCAAAGAGCACAACGACCAGGGGGTGGGCGAAGGCACTTGTTTTGGGATTGCCGCCGAGGCGTCGGGACTTAGGAAGCATTACACCACGCACATGGTCAAAAGCAGCCTGCCGTTCCTGCTCTGGCACACTCGGCTGGGTTTCAAGAATCGGCGGCTCCACCATTTGAAATACGGAATCAAACAGGCTTTGCAGGGGAACATCAACGTCCACCACCATTGCTGGGCGCGATAGTTCGCATGAATCCAAAAATCCGTATTTCGAAACGATGAAGGTGTTGCACTTGAGGGAAACGATCCCCTGGTTCGGGGGGCATTCAGGTTATGAACAATTGACCCGGCATGTTCCCCCGCCGCCGGAGGTCTGGACCGTGAAACCCCGTTCCGGGCCGCTGGCCCGCTATTCCGGCAGCGCCTATGCCCGGCTCCACGGACGCTACGGACGCGGCGCGACCAGCTTGAGCGAACTGGAATTCCGCGTGCAACGCCGCTGCCGCCGCCCCGACGCCAGCCACATCCTGTATCTGGAAAATCATTTTGACCTTTTGCTTGACTGGAATGGACGGCAGCCGGGCCTGTTTGGCACGATTCATTTGCCTCCATCCGTTTGGAAACAGGAGCAATGCAAATTACTCTCCCGCCTCAATGCGGCGCTGGTGCTTTACCGGAAGGACATTCCCTTCTTCGAGCAGTACTTGGGCGAAGGGCGCGTTCAATTTATCCATCACGGAGCTGACATTGATTTTTTCAAGCCGGACTTGTCGAAACTCCAGACTCCTCCGCGCCTGCTCTACAGCGGGGTTTATCTGCGCAACGAGCCGATGCTGGTGCGGGTCGTGAAACGATTGGCCGGGAAAAGGCCCGATCTGCGCTTTGATTTGCTGGTGCCGGCGCATCATCGCAAGAGCCAGGCCCTGGCCCCACTGTTGGAGCATCCCGCCGTCACGTGGCAGGCCGGCCTCAACGATGAACAACTCCGCGCCCTCTATCAGCAATCTTACTTGATGCTCCTGCCCATGAACGACAGCGGCGCCAATACCGCCGTGGTGGAAGCCCTCGCCAGCGGCCTGCCGCTGGCCACGACCGACGTGGGTGGCATCCGCGATTATTCCGGCGGCGATGCCTTCCCGGTTGTTGCCAATAACGATGACGACGCCATGATCGCCCTGGTCGAACGCTATCTGGCCGCTCCCGCCTGGCGCAACGAGGCCGCCCGGCGCTGCCGCCAGTTTGTGGAACAGAAAATGGCCTGGCCGCTCGTGGCGCAACGGCATTTGGAAATCTACCGCGAATTCCTGGAATGAACGCCGCCGTCTGCACCTTGTTTGAGGGCAACTACCATTACGGCGTCGGCTCCCTCGTCAATTCGCTCTACGCCAGCGGCTTTCGCGGCACCATCTACGCCGGCTACCGCGGCGGGTTGCCCCCCTGGGCCTCCGGCGGCCAAAGATCAAATGGCGCCATTGAATTCAGCCCGGCGCAAGGGCTGCGCCTGAAGTTCGTGCCGCTGACCGCAACTATTCATTTGACAAACTTCAAGCCTGATTTCTCGCTCTCACTCTGGCGGCGGTATTGCCCGGAGGCCGAGTCCCTGTTCTATTTTGACCCGGACATCACCGTGATGTGCCCCTGGTCGTTCTATGAGGGATGGGTCAAGGCGGGCGTGGCCCTGTGCGCGGATGTCAATCCTTCCATGCCGGCCAACCACCCCCTCCGCCACGCCTGGAAACGCTTTTACCTTCCGCACGGCATTGTGTTTCGCCGGGAACCGGACCTTTATTTCAACGGCGGCTTCTTCGGGCTGCGACAGGAGCAGATGGAGTTTCTGCGCTGCTGGCAAAAATTGCAGGAGTTGATGGCGCCGGAAATCGGCGGCCTGGAGAACGTCAATGTCCGCGACCGCAGCTTCCTCTTTCACAAGACCGACCAGGATGCCATGAACGTTGCCGCCATGACGAGCGAGTCGCCCATCAGCCCGATGGGCCAGGACGGCATGGACATTCAGCAGGGTGGCGGCGGCTACGTCATGAGCCACGCCGTGGGCGGCCTGAAGCCATGGCGCAAGCCTTTCCTGCGCACTCTCTTCATGAAAGGCCACGCGCCATCCCGCGCCGACCGGATGTTCTTTCGAAACGTGAAACATCCGATCCGCCTCTATTCGCCGGCGGTTCTTTCCTGCAAATACGCTTCCCTTCGGGCGGCAAGCCTGCTGGGCCGTTTCATGGGCAGGAACTGAAGACATCCCGGCCGGCACATTCAAATTTTCGGAAATAATGAAAACCGCGCAATTCATTGACCTTTTGCGATTCCGCCTGTTTTGGCTCAAATACGGCGTGGCGGTGGTGCGGAGTTCCGGTCTTCATGCGAATAAAATCAAGATTGGCAGAAATACCATCAAACTCTCGGTCCCGGCGGACGAGGAGAAGAAAATGAACGTCGAATTTCGCAGCATCTTTTATGATGACTGTTACGGCCTGCGAAAAACCGACGGCCAGGTCAACAAGATTCTTGATGTTGGCGGTAATGTGGGCTTTTTCTCGCTCGCGGCCAGAAGCTGCTTTCCCGAAGCGCGCATTCACAGCTATGAGCCGAATCCGCAAATGCAACCCCACCTTTTAAACAACACCGGTTCGCTTTCCATCCAGGTTCATCCCGAGGCCATCGGCGCGCAGGACGGATGGATTGAATTGGACGCGGAGAATGGATCCCTCCTGGCCAAAACGGTCGTTTCGAAAAATGGACACATCAAACAGACCGCGATGGCGACGGCCATTGCGAGGATGGGCGGTTCGGTGGATCTGCTCAAACTGGATTGCGAAGGGGCGGAATGGGAGCTGTTCGCGGACAAAACAATCTGGCCAAGCATCCGTCGCTTGACCATGGAATATCATCTCTGGGCCAGTCCGGGGCTTGATGTTCCCGGGCTGATCAGAATCCTGAGAGGTTTTGGCTTCAGGATCACTTACCTCAATGAAGCTCCCCAGCTTGAATGGGGCATCCTTCATGCCACAAGAATTTAAGCGCCGGAAGACCGCGCGGCTTGCCGCTGTCTTGGACGATCCATGAAACCGATGTTCAGAATCGAAAAATGGAGCATTCTCGCCGGGCTCCGCTTTGTCCTGGCCTCCATTGTGGCGATTAATCATTTGGTGGACTTCATGCCCCTGGGATGGCTGGACTTTGTCCGGTCCTTCGGGGCCTTCGAGGCCATTTTGGGATTTCTTTTGATCAGCGGCTATTCGATAAGCTGCTCCTACGCCAAACAGCCGGAAGGATTTTTGGCCCGGCGGATTTGGAGGATCTATCCCATCTATCTGGCCGCCATTCTCGCCTCCTATCTGGTGTACATCTGGATGAAACAACCGCTCCCGTCCCTGGGCATGCTGGTGCTCAATCTATTCCTGCTCAATCAACTGTTTACTTGCACATCCCTGGTGGGGCCGGCCTGGAGTTTGTCGTTGGAATTCTGGCTCTATTGCCTGGCGCCTTGGTTGATGCGTCTTTCCATGAAAACCCTGCGCCGGATGGTGTTTGTCTCCTTCGCCAGCTTCCTCGTTTACACGGTCCTCAGAACGCTGGCCCATCAGCCTTATTACAGCGGGGTGGGTTATGGCGCCAACCTTGTGCTGCTCTCGTTCGTCTGGGTGGCCGGGCTGCAATTGGCCCGCTCCACGGGTGGGGACTCGACCGCGATGCGCGACATCGGGATTCTTTTCAGCGGCCATGTTCTGCTGATGACCGTCATCCAGTTTGGCTACCGCTTGAAGCATCATGCCCTTTCAAGCTTTTTCCTGCATGATTCGACCACGCTGGCCATGCAGGCGGCCACTCTGGCTTTCGTTTATCTCGTTTTCAAACACAAGGTTGTCCCGCCCGGCCCGGCCCTGCCCCGTTCTTTCCTGCTGCGCTGGCTGGGGGACATTTCCTATCCGCTCTACCTGCTTCATGCCGCGGTCTATTCCGTGCTGGCCCATCTGCGGCTGAGGATCCCGATTTTGTTCTATTTAAGTGCCGTTCTGGTTTCGGCCGGCGCCTATTGGATGCTGGATTTCTACTCCAGGAGGCGGCATCTGGGTCAACAACCCACGCATCCTTCAGACCACGTCCAAACCGGCCGCCAGATTTTCACATGAGATCATCATCTTGCATCAACTCGCCATGAAGGGCCTTGTCTCAATCTATTTGGATGCCTTCCGCTTTCTCGCCGCGATGGGCGTCTTCTTGTCGCATGTCCAGCAACATTCCGCCGCCCCGGGAGTTTTGCCCGTCGTCTCCCTGGACCACAAGCTGGTCGTTTTCTTTTTTGTCATCTCCGGTTATGTCATCGCGGGCAGCGTGTCCCGCCCGGACGCCACGGTGGCCAAATACAGCGCGGACCGGCTGGCCAGGCTTTCCTCGGTCGTCATTCCCGCATTGGCGGTGACTTACTTTCTCGACACCATCGGATCCGCTTTGTCCCCGCAGGTTTACGCAGGCATTGATCCGCACTGGCAGCCTCTGCGATTCCTCGCCAATTTCTTTTACCTTCAGCAAATCTGGTTTCTCTGCGTGAATCCGTCCAGCAATGCGCCCCTCTGGTCCCTCGGGTATGAATTCTGGTATTATGTGCTTTTCGGGATATGGCTTTTCGTCAAATCGAGCCGCGCCAAAATCCTGCTGCTGGCCCTCGTGTCGCTCGTTATCGGCCCCAAGATTCTTCTGCTCTTGCCGGCTTGGGCCGTGGGCGCGCTTGCCTTCCATGCCGGCAAAAACCTTCAATGTTCCTTTCGAGCCGGCCTCGGGCTCTTTATCGCCTCCGGCTTGGGCGTGGCGGCCGCCGTTGCCTTTACCAGTGAGTTGGGATTGACCAATGGAAAATCCGGCTTGCCCCCGCTCTACTATTCTTCGGACTACATCCGGGACAACCTTTTTGCCGCCATTGTCGCGCTCCACTTTTTCTGCTGCGCGCTTTTCTCAAAGCGGCTGGCCGTGAATTTCGAGCCGCTCCCAATCGTCCGCTTCATCCGCTGGCTGGCCGATCACACTTTTTCGCTCTACGTCTATCATATGCCCATCCTCTACTTCCTCCGGGCTGTCCTCGGCTATGACACGCATAACTTGTTCGCCGTGCTGTCGGCAATGTGTCTTGCCCTCCTCATCATCGCCGGTTTGTCGAAAATCACCGAGGAACGCTATGCCGCCTTGAGGATCGCGGCGCGTTCATGGATGGCCGGTTTCGCCGGCAGAATGCGGCCCGTGGCCATCAAATGGAAATTGTCCCCAGCCCCTGTTGCTTCGGGCAAAGCATCCTGACTACCATGCGTCTGGCATTTTTTTGCGGTTCGTTGGAGCCTGGCCGGGATGGCGTTGGGGACTACTCCCGCCGTCTGGCCGGGGAATGCGTCCGCCAGGGCCATTCCTGCGTCATCGTGGCCCTCAATGACCCGTGCCTGTCCGACATCCAGCGTGGATCGCAGGAAATTGAAGACTGCCGCATTCCCGTCCTCCGTCTGCCGGCCGGCCTGGGTTGGAGCCAGCGCATGGTCCAGGCGCGCTATTGGATCGGCGCGTTCAATCCGGATTGGGCCAGTTTGCAGTTTGTTCCTTTTGCTTTTCATCGGAAGGGGCTTTGTTTTGGGCTGGGAAAATCAATCGCTGAAATCAGCGCCGCCGCATCCTGGCACGTCATGTTCCACGAACTGTGGCTGGGCTTGGCGGAGAGAGCGCCCTTCAAAGATCGTGCCTATGGCGCTTTGCAGCGGCGCATTCTTCTGGACGTCATGGGCCGGTTGCAACCGCGCCTCCTGCACACCCACGCCGAACCCTACCGCAGGGTCCTCCAGCGTGAGAACATCAAGACCGCCATTTTGCCGCTGTTCAGCAACATTCCTTGCGCCGGGGGGGATGGCTGGGATGGGTTGCTCGAACCTATGGTCAGGAAAGCGACGGGGAAAATCCATGAACGAACCGATCTTTATCTGGCCGGCGTTTTGGGCGGCGTGCATCCCGAATGGAATGCGGAGCAAGCCGTCCAGGTCCTGCTTCCTTTGGTCCACCGCTTTCAAAAACGCCTGGTGCTTGTGTTGCTTGGGAAAAGCAATTTGACACCGGTTTCCGTCAACCGCCTGCGATCCAGATTGCAGAGTCAAGCCTTCCTGGTCGTCACCGGGGAGAGAACCGGGGTGGAAGTCTCAAGAATATTGCAATCGCTCGATATCGGCCTGGCGGCCTCGTCCCGCCAGTTGATTCAAAAGAGCGGTTCCGTGGCCGCCATGATCGAACACGGCTTGACCGTTCTGGTGACACGGGATGACTGGCGGTTGCGCGAACCATCGCCGCCCCCGGACGAAACATTCCCCCATCTGCTTTCTTCGCGGCAATTTGCCATGCTCGAAACCCTGCCAACCCGCCACCCGCAAGCGCCGGACGGCAATCAGGTCAGACGGGTTGCCAGTCAATTGCTTGAGTCCTTGCTCAATTCTCAAACTTCAAATTTGAAACCTGAAATCTCAAGTTTGAAATTCCAAATACCATGCGTCTCCTGATCGCCAGTCCCAGCCAGGGCCATTATGGGGGAATTGAGGCCTTTGTCATCGCGCTGGCCTCCGCGGTGGAACGCTGGCCGGAGTTTGATTTGCAGGTCTGCTTCAAGCTGGTCCAAAAGCTGGAGTTGAAAAATGATTTGAAGACGGCCGCCTCCGCCCTGAAATGCCCGGTGCATTACATGCCAAGCGGAGATGTTGGATTATTGAAGCTGACGCATTGGGCGGACATCATTCACGGGCAAAATGCGTCTCCGGACATTGTTTTCCCGGCCCTGCTGTTGCGCAAAAACCTCGTCCTCTCCATTCATAATTGGCGGCGGCGCGAAAGTGGCGTCCGCTCCGTTTTATGGGGGATCGGCGCCAGGCTCGCCCATCGGCGTTGGTATAATTCGAGGTTCGTCTGGAACACCTGGGAACCGAGGCGCAAGTCAAAGGGAAGCGATTGTGTGCCGACAGTTTGCCGTTTCCCGGAGACCTGGTGCCCGCCTGCAAAACGCAAAGGCTTCCTTTTTGTGGGCCGATGGATCGAGAACAAGGGCATTGAAGAATTGATCGCCGCCTATGCCCGCGCCCGGCTCGATTTCCTCCAATGGCCGCTGACTCTCATCGGGGACGGCCCGTTGAAACCAAAAATCCAATCTTTAATAGCTGAACTGGGCGTCCAAGGGGTGCAGATGCCCGGGTTTATCGACGACGCAGGCAAGGCCGCCCGCCTGGCTGCGGCGCGATGGCTGGTCGCGCCCGCCCGCACCCGCGAGGATTTGGGGTTGACTCCCATTGAAGCGCGCAGCGTGGGAGTCCCGGTCATCGTGACCCGGGACGGCGGCTTGCCGGAAGCGGGCGGGGAAGATGCCTTGATCGTCGAACCCGGCAATATCAAGGAGTTGACCCAGGCCCTGACGCGGGCGGCAGCCATGGACGACAAGGAATATCAGGACCGCGCCGAACGCGGCCGCGCGTCTCTGCGGGATTTTTTGCGCCCCATGGAGTTCTACCGCGACTCCTACAATTCCTTCTGCAAATCATAATGACAAAAGGCCTTCTCTTTTCACACCCGACCGGCAACGCCAATGTCCGGGCGGCATTGATCGGCTTGTTGGAAGCCGGTCTTTTGGGCGAGTTTCACACCACCATTGCCTCCTATCGGGGCAACGTGTGGAATGTTCTCGGCAAAAGCGGCTGGGGGCGTGATTTCAACCGCCGGTCCTTTGATGAGAGATTGCGTCCCCTCACCCGCCAGCATCCGGTCCGCGAGTTGGGGCGAATGTTGTCCAGCCGCCTCAACCTGCGCCCATTGGGGCGCCATGAAACCGGAGTTTTTTGTATTGACTCTGTTTACCGGGGGCTGGATCGCGTCGCCGCCCGGCGGCTGCGCCAGAACCCCGCCGCCTACAGCGGCGTTTACATTTACGAAGACGGGGGATTGGAAACCTTGACGGCGGCGGCGGAATTGAATCTCAGGCGTATCTACGATCTGCCCATCGCCCACTGGCGGACGTTGCGACAATTGCTCGATGAAGAGGCCGGGCGACTTCCCGCCTGGAAAGCCACCTTGCGCGGCGGCGCAAGTGATTCCGAGGGCAAGCTGGAGCGCAAGGCCCGCGAGCTTGAGTTGGCGGAGGTGGTGATGTGCCCGAGCCATTTTGTGGCGGGATCGATCCCCGGGAACGTGCGTGTCAATAAAAAGATTGTCGTGGCTCCTTTTGGCTCGCCGCCCTCTTCCCCCCCAAAAAAAAGCGCCCGGACCGCGGGGACAAAGTTGCGGGTCTTGTTCGCCGGTTCCATGAGCCAGCGCAAAGGCCTGGGCGATCTGTTTGCCGCGGCGCGCTTGCTCAATCGCAACGATGTGGAACTGGTGGTGATGGGCGCGCCCCAAACGCACATGGAATTCTACCGCGGGGAATTCCCCGGATTCACTTATGAACCCGGACGCTCCCACGCCCGGGTCCTGGAGTTGATGCAAGGCTGCGATGTTTTTTGCCTGCCCTCGATTGTCGAAGGCCGGGCGCTGGTCATGCAGGAAGCCATGAGCCAGGGCCTGCCGCTCATCATTACTCCCAATACCGGCGGGGAAGATTTGATAGACGAAGGCGTCACCGGCTTTTTGGTCCCGATCCGGCGCGCCGACATGATCGCGGAAAAAATCGCGTGGTGCGCGGACAACCGCGCCGCTCTTTCCGACATGTCGCGTGCGGCCCAGGCCAAAGCGGCGCAGCACACCTGGATCGCCTATGGTCGGACCATCACCAGCGCCATCCTTGATTTAAGTCGGCCACAGCTTTGAGGGGCGGTTCTTATTTTTTGCCATGATCAAATTTCCTCAACTTCTTGCTCTGCAATTCCTGGCGTTTGCCTCAGTGGCGCACGGCCAGTACGGCTGCAGCACCAACGCTGACAACACCTTGACCATCACCAATTACACCGGGCCGGGCGGCGTTTTGACCATCCCGACCAGCATCAATGGTTTGACCGTGACCGGCATCGCAGAGAATGCTTTTTATGCCAAAACCAGCCTGAGCGGTGTCACCATACCAGGCAGTATCAACAGTATAGGGAATCAGGGTTTCTATTATTGCACCAACCTTACCAACGTCTCCCTGGAAGCCGGGGTCGCAAGCCTTGGGATTGCTTCGTTCTCCTCCTGTTTAAGCCTGCCCAGCATCGTGATACCGGACAGCATAACCAACGGCGGGGATTTTGCTTTTGCAGAATGCATCGCCCTCACGAACGTCGTGATAGGCAAAGGACTTGCCGATCTTAAGGGTACCTTTAACTCTTGCATCAGACTCGGCAGCGTCACTGTTCCTGCCACCATCACCAACGTTCACAGCGCGTTCGCTGGGTGCTCGAGACTCACCAACATAACGATTCCCCCCAGCCTCACCAACATTCAAGGTGCATTTGAAGGTTGCACCGGTCTGACAAACTTCGTCATTCCCAACTTCGTCACCGGCATTGGGCAGTTCGCATTCGCTGGCTGCACCAGCCTGGGCAACATTGTGATTCCAGAGAGCGTCACCAATATCGACAGTAATGCGTTCGAGTCATGCACCAGCTTGGGAAGCGTCACCATTCCTGCCAGCGTCAGGCAAATTGCCGGCAGCACCATTCCTGTCAATACTCCAAGTGGTGGTGCGTTCGTGGGCTGCGCCAGTTTGACCAACCTCAGCATCCTCGGAAGTCCAACCCTCGGAGAGTGCGCGTTTTACGATGATCCTCTCACCAGTGTTTATATTTACGGCGGTGTTATTGGAGAGAGGGCGTTCCAATACAGCGTTACCCTGACATCTGTCACTTTTGGCAGTGGCTCCACCAGCATTGGGGCCTTTGCCTTTCTCGGCGCTTCGATCACGAACCTCGCAATTCCCGACAGCGTGACCTGCATCTCTGACGGCGCCTTTGAGGGGTGTGCCAATTTAACCGATGTGGTTATTGGCGCTGGCTTGGCCAACATTGAGGATTATGCTTTCGACCAGGACCCCAAGCTGACCAATGTGTTATTCTTGGGAAACGCCCCCACCGTGGTTAATGTTGGCGACCAACCCGTATTCGCGTATTCGCCGACGACGGTCTATTATCTGCCTGGCACCACAGGTTGGAGCAACACTTTCGGAACCACGATATACTACCCTGGTGGCGCGCCGACGGTCTTGTGGAACCCTCTGATCCAGACCAGCGACGGACATTTTGGGGTGAGGAGCAATCAATTTGGATTCAATATCACGGGCACGGCCAACATCCCGATTGTAGTGAAGGCCTGCGCCAATCTGTCCAGCCCGGTTTGGACGCCGGTGACGAACGTATTGTTGACAAATGGTTCTTATTATTTCAGCGATCCGCAGCGGACGAATTACCCAACCCGCTTTTACGGCATCGGTTTCCTGTGAGGTTTCCCTCTGCTAAATCTTGACATGCGCCCACTGAGCACCACCTCCATTATAGCGGGTCAGATGCCATTTGCCCGGGCGGAAAAGCGCTCGCTTGCCGCACAGGGCACTGTCGAAAGGCAGATGCGTCTGTTGCGCAATCTGATTTGGCTTTACCTCATTCTCTGGCTGATCGAAGGCGGATTGCGGCGTTGGTTTTTGCCCGGACTGGCCTCGCCTCTGCTATTGGTGCGCGATCCACTGGTTCTTGCCATCTACTGGATTGCCGCCTCCAGCAGTTTGTTTCCGTTCAATGGGTTTTTTACCTGGGGCCTGGTCCTGGCCGTGCTCTCGATGGTCAACGCCATGGTCGTCGGACATGGAAACTTCCTGGTGGCCCTCTACGGAGCGCGTTGTGATTTTCTCCATGTCCCCCTCATCTTTGTCATGGCCCGCGTTTTGCGGAAAGCAGACCTGATCAACCTGGGCAAAGTGGCGCTGCTCATCTCAGTGCCCTATACGATGTTGATGGTGGCCCAGTTCTATCAGCCTCAGGACGCCTGGGTCAACCGCGGGTTGGCCGGCAGTTTGGAAGGCGCCGGTTTTGACGGGGCATTGGATCGCTTCCGCCCCCCCGGCACTTTCAGTTTCATCACCGGTCCTTCCCTGTTGTACCCGTTATTTACGGCTTTCTGGTTCGCGCTTTTATTGAGCCGCAAACTTCCCTCCTGGCTCATGATCGCGGCAGGCGGGGCCATTTTGGTCAGCATCCCGATATCGATCAGCCGGACGTTGTTTCTCAACGTCATTCTCGTGGCAGGCGTCGGCGTGGGCGCATTGATCGCGGGAGGCCGTTTATCGATCAGACTGGCGGCTCAGGTTGCAGTTGCCGCCGCTGCTCTTTACCTGCTGGCAGGTTACTCGACCGCCTTCAAGGACGGCATGTTGGCATTCAATGCGCGCTGGGAAATGGCCACGACCGATCAGGGAGGTTTCAAGGCGGCCATCGTGGATCGAATGCTGGAGGATTTGGTCGGCAACCTGGAATCAGTCAGGGATTATGGAATGGGGACGGGCTATTCGACTAATGTCGGCCAGAAATCCCTCACCTCGGAACTGGGCTTCGGCGGCTCCGAGGGCGAATGGGGGCGGCTCATTTTCGATAATGGCTACGTCCTGGGCGGACTTCTGATTTCCTATCGCGTTGCTCTTGCGCTTTACGTTGCTTTCGCCTCCTTGCAAGCCTGGCGGCGGGGGGCGGTCATCAGTCTCATTTTTGCCGCGACCTGTTTTCAGATGTTGGTCCATGGTCATTGGAGCCAAACGACAACGCTGGGAGCGACCATCATCGCCGCCGGCCTGGCCCTGGCCGCCGCCGGCAATTTTCACGACCCTTCGACAAGAAGTTTGCAGCGATGACCCGGCTTGTCTTACTTGTTCACCCGCCTTCTTTCGGCACCGCCAGCATGCCCCGCTTTGCAGGAATGATCCGGCGCGGTATGGAAGAGCGGGGCTGCCAGGTGGAGGCTTGGACCTCCAAGCCCAGAGCGGGCCGCATGGCGGTTGGATCCAACTTTGTTGGCAAATGGCTTCGATATGTCGATCAATTCCTGTTTTTTCCCGAATTTTTACGAAAACGCGTCCAGCAACAGCCCCGCGATACCGTGTTTGTTGTGACCGATCAGGCCTTGGGAATGTGGGTGCCGTGTTTGGCTCATCGGCCGCATGTCATTCATTGCCATGATTTCCTCGCGCTCAAATCGGCCCGCGGCGAGTTCCCGGAGAATCCCACCGGCTGGACCGGCCGCCAATACCAGCGGCTGATATTGCAGGGCTTTTCGAGCGGGAATGCTTTCATTTCCGTCTCGGAAAAAACCCGGGGGGATCTGCACCGGTTTTTGCCGTCCGTCCCGCGGATTTCCGAAGTCGTCCATAACGGATTGAATTACCCGTTCCGCCCCATGGAACTGGCGGAAAGGACCGCCCTGCTGAAAACAACGGGCCTGGAAATTCCCCCGCAAGGCTTCGTGCTGCATATCAGTGGCCATCAATGGTACAAAAATCCGAAAGGCGTTTTGGAGATTTACCGGGCCTATGCCGCCAGTCGCCCCGCCCCTGCGCCGCTTTGGATGGTGGGAGGCTCCGCAACGAATGGACTCTCGGAACTGGCGGCATCCATCGCCGGCCCCGGCAAAGTTCATTTCCTGACAGGATTGACCAACGAGCAGGTCAACGCCGCCTATTCCCATGCCAAAGTCTTGTTGTTTCCCAGCCTGGAGGAGGGCTTCGGCTGGCCCGTGGTGGAGGCGATGGCTTCAGGATGCCCGGTTATCACCACCAACATCGCCCCCATGACAGAAATCGCCGGCCACACCGCGCGCTTGATTCCGAGGATGCCCGCCGATGCCGCGGACCAAAAGGACTGGGCCAACTCGGCTGCTGTCATTGTGGACGAATTGGTCCGCCTCAACGGCAACAGCCGCGCCAGCCTCCTGCAGGATGGAAAGTCACACGCCGCCCGCTTTGACTCAAAGGCTGCTCTTGACGCTTACGAAAAGGTCTATTCCCAAGTCTTGATGAGCTGATCCCATGAAACTGCTTCATGTCATCGGCAGTATGGATCCCCGGACAGGCGGTCCGTGCCAAGTGATTCGGAATGGCGCGCCGCGGCTTCTGGAGCAGGGCCACGCGGTTGAAGTCGTTTGTCTGAATGATCCTCGTTCCGACTTCGTGGGCGGGGATGCTTTCCCGGTTCATGCTTTGGGGCAGGGACGCGGCTCCTGGAATTTTCATCCGGCTCTGCGTCCCTGGCTGCATGAACATTTGCGGCAATTCGACGCGGTAATCCTTCACGGCTTATGGCAGTACCACGAGTATGCTTCATGGAACGCTGCCCGGCATCCCGGCGCGCCTCCGTATTATATTTTCCCGCATGGCATGCTCGATCCGTGGTTTCAAAAGCTTTCCGTGCGCCCTCTCAAGGCGCTGCGGAATCGGATTATCTGGAGATTCATCATGCATCGAGTGGTTCGCGACGCCGCCGGGCTGCTCTTCACCTGCGAGGAAGAACGGCGCCTGGCGCACCTTACTTTTCGTCCTTATGCCCCCAAACAGGAAATCGTCGTTGGATTGGGCCTGCCGGAACCGCCGGAATATCAGGTCCGGATGAAGGAGGCCTTTCACCAGAAATGTCCCGGCATCAATGGAAGCGGGTTCTTCCTGTTTCTCGGCCGGATTCACCCAAAGAAGGGCGTCGATCTTTTGATCAAAGCCTACTCCGCGCTCTGCCGGACTTCAGAAATCCGTCCGCTCCCCCGGCTGGTCATTGCCGGCCCCGGGCTGGACACGCCCTACGGGAAAAAAATGCAAAAACTTGCGGCGGGCATTTGTCCGGCTCATTCCGTGGCATGGCCCGGCATGTTGACGGGTGAAGCCAAGTGGGGGGCTTCCTACAACTGCGAGGCTTTTGTCCTGCCCAGTCACCAGGAAAATTTCGGCATCGCCGTGGTCGAGGCCCTGGCCTGCGGCCGGCCTGTTTTGATTTCAGACCGCGTCAATATCTGGCGCGAGATCAAAGAGTGCGGCGCCGCGCTGGTGCGGGCCAACTCCGTCGAGGCGACCAACCTCCTTTTGCAGGATTGGATCACTCTTTCCAGAGACGACAGGTCGGGCATGGCCGCCCGGGCCAAACCCTGTTTTCAAGTCTGCTTCAGCATTGACGGCGCCACGCGCAAGTTATTGGCCGCCATTACTCCCGAAACCAAATCCACTTGACCATGACAAACCTCCCAAACACCCCGTCTCTTTTTGAACATATTCTTGGCGTCCGCTTTTTTGTGGGCAGCGCCGAGGAAGCGGTCCAAATCGGCCTGCAAGGGGGCCTGGTGGTCGTGCCGGCCGCGCCCGCCCTCGTGGCTTTGCAAACGGACAAACATTATCGCGAAGCCCTCTTCCACTCCGACCTGGCCATCACCGATAGCGGATTAATGGTTCTGGTCTGGCAGCTTCTGTCGCGGAAAAAGATTCAGCGCGTGTCAGGTTTGAAGTACCTTAAGCTCTTGATGGAACTCAAGGCGCTGCGGCCCAGCGAATCCGTTCTCTGGATCATGCCCACGGAGGCCGCGCGCGATCAAAATCTGGCCTGGCTGCGCGCCCAAGGCTGCGAGTTCACGGAAGCCGACTGTTACGTGGCGCCGTCTTATTCTCCAGGCGCCATCAGGGACGAGGCTCTGCTCGGGTTGGTGGGCCGGCGCAAGCCCCGCCACATTGTCATTTGCCTGGGCGGCGGAACACAGGAACGCCTGGGATTGATGCTCAAGCGCCAGTGCGGCCATCGTCCCAGCATCCATTGCATCGGCGCCGCCATTGGATTTCTGACCGGCAACCAGGCCCGCATCCCCAACTGGGCGGATCGATTCTTTCTTGGCTGGCTGTTCCGATGCCTTTCCGAACCCAGGAAATTTATCCCCCGTTATTGGAAAGGCTGCAAACTTATACCGATGCTGATACGCTACAGACAGGAACCACCCGCAATGATCCGAAACACCGTTCCCGACGCAACATAGCGTTGTCACAACAATATATGGGATTATTTAGCGCGCATTCGCTTGACAGCACCGATCCCCTGCTCCGGCCAGTGTACGGAACGTGGGACAGGGCCAAACGCCTCATCTGGGTGCTGACTTATATGGTTTTGTTTCGTCCCACGCCTCCGCCGCTGCATCATTGGCGTTGTTTCCTGCTCCGGCTTTTCGGGGCCAGGTTGGGGGCGATCAACTTCATTTACCCCAGCGCCCGCATTTGGGCTCCCTGGTTGCTGGAAACGGGGGACCTTGTCACCATCGGGCGGGGGGCGGAGATTTACAATCCGGGCGGCATTTTCCTGGGCCATCGCACCATAGTGTCTCAGGACGCCTATCTTTGCGGAGCCACCCATGATTATCAGTCGGCCGAATTCACCTACCTGACCAAGCTCATCCGAACGGAACCCCAGGTCTGGATATGCGCGCGCGCCATCGTGCTGCCGGGAGTGCATTGCAAGGAGGGCAGCGTGCTGGGCGCGGGAGCGGTCGCCACCCGGGACCTGGAGGAGTGGACGGTCTATGCCGGCAATCCCGCCACCGCCGTCCGCCAGCGGACGCGCCAGGAAATGCCCGGGCAACAAGCCAGCGCAGTCAATAAATAAATTAACCCGACAGGAGCATGAAAGTTGATGTGACAACCTCCGCACGCGAGATTTATGATCTGTGCATCATTGGCGCGGGACCGGCGGGGATCATTCTGGCGCTGGAATACCAGAAACTCCGCCCCGGTGACCGTGTTCTTTTGATCGAGTACGCGAATCCGGGCGCGGCCGCGCCCAACCGGCTGGATGATTCCATCCGGATCGTGGAAACCGTGAACCATCATCCGCCTTACGAATGCACCAACAAGGGGTTGGGGGGCAGCACGGCAAGCTGGGGCGGACGCTGTGTGATGTACGACGAAATTGATTTCATGCCGCACGGGGCCGTAAATGGAAGTTGCACATGGGACGTGAATCTTTTTCAGGAATCCCGCCGGCATGCCAGCCAGGCGGCCGAATATTTTGAGTGCGGCGACGCCAGGTTTGATCTGAACGCTATCCCGGCCTTTGCCGGCTCGCGCATCGCGGAACATTTCCAAAGCGGGGACGTGACTGATTCGGTCATCGAACGCTGGAGCATGCCGACGCGGTTTGGGAAGCGTTACTCGGCGCAGCTGGAGTCCTCCTCCACTCTGCACCTGCTGGCCGGCTGGGAGGGTTTTTCGTTCAAAGTGGCGGCGGACGGCGGGACGGTCTCCACGCTCTGCATCCGGGACTTTTCCGGGAGCCGAACCGCGGTGATCCGCGCCCGAAGGATGGTGATTGCCGCCGGGACGCAGGAAACGACCCGGCTGTTGTTGAGAAACAAGGAGCTTTTCCAGAATCGAGGGGGCCTGCCGCCGGCGCTCGGCAAATATTATCAGGGGCATATCTCGGGCAAAATCGCCAGTGTGCGCTTCCACGGTGATCCGGCCAGGACGGATTACGGATTTCTCCGCACGCCCGATGGGATTTATCTCCGGCGACGGTTCCAACTTTCCAAGGAGGCCCTGCTCCGACACGACTTGTTGAACACGGCGCTCTGGCTTGACAACCCGCTCTACGTTGACCCGAAACACCGCAACGGCGCCATGTCGTTCATGTATCTGGCCATGATCACCCCGGGTCTGGGAAAGAGGCTGGCGCCGCCGGCCGTGGCGCATTCCATCACCAAGGGAAAAATCCAGGGCTTGTCCGAGCACTTCCGCAACGTTCTCAAGGACCTGCCGGAATCGCTGACCACGCCGGCAAGCATTTTTTATCGCCGGTATTGCCTCAAACGGAAACTGCCGGGCGTGTTTCTTTACAGTCAGAGAAATGTCTATGCCCTGCATTTTCACGGGGAGCAGGTTCCGGACGCGGAGAATCGAATGACGCTGGATGAAGATGAAAAAACCCTGAAAATTCATTATAAATACACGGACCAGGACATCGATTCGGTCATCCGAACCCACGAATTGCTGGATGGCTGGCTGCGGAAATGCCAGTGCGGACAACTCGAGTACTGGTTCCCCAAGGAGGAGCTGCCGGGAGCGATCCGCGCCATGTCAATCGATGGAGTCCATCAGGTCGGCACGACGCGGATTGCCCGAAATGCCCGCGACGGCGTGGTGGATGAAAACCTCAAAGTGTGGGGCACGAACAATCTTTATGTTTGCAGCAGTTCGGTTTTTCCAACTTCCAGCCAGGCGAATCCCACATTTCTGTTGGGGGCATTCGCGGTGAGAATGGCCCGCCACCTTGCAGAACAATGATTGCGGTCATCATTTTAACGCGCAATGAGGAATCAGACCTGCCCCGGTGCCTGGAGGCATTGCGCTGGTGCGACGACGTTCATGTGGTGGATTCGGGGAGCACTGACCGGACCCTGGAGATGGCGCGCAAGTTTGGCGCCTCGGTTTACGAACATTCATTCGAGTCCTTTGGCGCCCAGCGCAATTGGGCGTTGGACCACTGCAATATCCGTTCTCCCTGGGTGCTTTTCCTCGACGCCGACGAGGTGGCCAACGAAGAATTCGTCATGGCCATAAGCGAGGCGACGGCTGAAGCCCCGCCTGCCACGGCGGGATTCTATTGCTGCTGGAGGCAGATGTACGAGGATCGCTGGCTGAAACGATGCGATTCATTTCCCAAATGGCAGTTCCGCCTTCTGCGCAAAGGCTCCGCCCGTTTCACGGATTTTGGCCACGGGCAGAAGGAAGCGGAAGTCAACGGCCCCATCGAATATCTCAGGGCGCCTTATGACCACCATGGATTGAGCAAGGGAATCGGCCATTGGCTCGACCGGCACAATCGCTACGCCACGCTGGAAGCGGCGGCGCGCCTGGCCGCGCCCATCAAGTGGCGGAGTGTTTTTTCGCGGCACGGTTCAGTGCGCAACCAGGCTTTGAAGCCGATCGTCAGCCGCGTGCCGGGCTGGCCATTGATCCGTTTTTCGCTGACGTATATTGTGCGCCTGGGTTTTCTGGAAGGGCGGCCGGGCTTCACCTATTGCGCCAATCTGGCCTACTACGAATTCCTGATCCGCATCAAGATGCGCGAGGTCAAGGCGAGGGAAACACTCCGGCAGCGCACATAGGTCATTATGGAAGATTGTTTAATACTGGGCGGCAGCGGTTACATAGGGCAGAGATGGGCCGCGAGGCTGGCGGGCAGGAGGGCCTTTGGCAGAATCGTGCAGGCCGATGTCCGCCCTCCGTCCAAGCCTCTGGCCGAAGGCTGCGAATATGTCCAGTGCGACGTGCGGCAACCGTTGCGTTTTGAGGGCCTGAAACCCCGGTGGATGTTTAATTTCGCCGCCGTTCACCGCGAGCCGGGGCATGCGCGGGAGGAATATTTTGACACCAATCTGGCCGGCGCGAAAAACATCTGCGCGTTCGCCGAACAAACCGGCTGCGAGAATATCCTGTTCACGAGCAGCATAGCGGTTTACGGCTCACTGGACAAAGCCGTTTCGGAAGCCTGCCTTCCCTACCCAAACAGTCCCTACGGAATCAGTAAACTGTGCGCGGAACTGATTCACAAGGGATGGCAGCGGAGGGGCGAAGGCCGGCGTCTCCATATTTGCCGGCCAGGCGTGATTTATGGCCCGGGCGATCCCGGCAATATTTTGCGAATGATCCGGGCGGTGCGGAAGGGGTATTTTGTTTTTCCCGGCAGCAAGGACTTGCGGAAGAGTTACGGTTACATCGAGGGTTTGCTGGACAGTTTCGAATTCGTCATGGCCAGGCCGGAGAGTCACCTGACCTATAATTACGTCGAACGCGAGACGGAAACCCTGGGGACGCTGGTGCGGATCGTGCGGAAGCAGATTGGGAGGAGGGGTCCCACCTTCACGGCTCCGCTTTTCCTCCTGCAAGCGATGGCCGGCGCGGCGCAATTGTTGACGCGGGGGCGAAGCCCGCTGCATCCGGTTCGAGTGCGGAAAACGGCTTCCTCCACGCACGTCATCCCCAAGGCGCTTTTAAAAATGGGGTTCCAGTTCCGTTACGATTTTGCCAGTTCGCTTGAGGACTGGGCCGGGAAAGCGCCGCAGGATTTTCTGTGAGCCGCCGCTGCGAGGAATTCCAAATTTGATATTTCAGATTTAAAAATGCTCAATGAAGGATCAATCGAAAAAACTCCGCCCGCACCGTGCTGGAGTAGGGCTGGTCGAATTCGACCCAGATGTTGGAGCTTTCGACGGGCGTGACCCAAAGATCGGTCCAGGCGCCCAGGTTGGTGGAGGATTGAAGCTCGTAATAATGTTCGGGGGCCACGGGAAATTGAAGGCGAAAATCACCATTGGCGCCGCCGGGCGACAGGGTTAGGGAGCCTGGGATGATAAACGCGATCTCCGGCGTGAAAAAGCTTTCCAATCCGGCGGCATTGTAAGAAGTCCCGGCGAAGTAGTAAGTCACTCCCGCAACCAAGCCGCCGGGCATGAACGTTGTATTCGTGCCCACGTCGGTTTTGCTTAAATAAACGCCGCTGTTGGTGCCGATATAAACATAGAAGCCCCTGACCGTTGGGTCCTGGCTTGCGTTCCATGACACGGCGACGCCTTGGGCGGGCATTGTGGAACACAGCGCAAGCCACAACACAACGACGGCCCAGAGCCTGTGTCCAATTGCGCAATTACTTCTTATGATCTTACTCTCACTCATACTGAACAAACATAAGTCCAACACGCTAGGGGACTCCCACTTTGAATCCTGTCGGCGCGGACGGAAGGCCGCTCTGGTCGATGACCCCGACAAGAGGCGACGCAGACACCGCCGCCGGGTCAAAGAAAAGGGCCTGGACAATGGCGCCACTCCCGCCGGCGCCATTGGCGGTGAGCGTGACGTTGCCGCTGAACAGAAACTGAAAAACATGGGAGTAACCGGCGTTCTCATTCACGGTATAATTGGCTGAGGCGCCGTTGGTCGAGGTGAGCGTGAGCGTGAATTGCCTTGTGTTATTATATTGGGCTGGGCTGATCACGGTGAGGTAATAATAGTTGGTGTTGGAGACTCCGATGCTGACGGAGCCGACCGGGTTGGCAACCCATCCGTCGTTGGCTCCCAGCACAGTGTCCACCCGGTACTGCCGCTCGAGGTATGCGATGTCAGTCCATCCGGTTCCCGGCGTGATGGTAAATGAGCCGTTAAGGTTTGTCAGGTTTGATCCAAAGCCGCCCCAATCAAACATGATGTAACCGGCGGACCCGATGGTTTCAAGCTGGAGATTGCCATAGCCGTAATAATCCAGTTCCCGCAGATTCAACACACCGGTCAATTGTTCCGAACCAATATAACTCTGCTGTCCCAGTGACACCGCGCCGGAAGTCACATCCACCACGGGCGTGAATTGTCCGCCTTCGGACATGGAACCCGCGCGCAACACCTTTTGAGTACTATCAAATGGAGTGATGGGGACTTGCTCCGACGGAATGCCTTCCACGCCGGACAGGATGGCGGTCAGGGCAAAGTAGTAGGTCTGGCCGTTGGTCAATCCTCCCACCACATAATCCAGATTTGTGGTGGCGGCGGCGATGGTGCTGAAAGGCCCGCCGTTGAGCAGGGAATAGCGGATATTGTACGAGGCAGCGCCGGGAACCGGCAGCCAGGACAATTCCACGGCTTGATTGGCAATCTTGCCCGCCACCCCTGTGGGGAAACCGCAGGCTGGATTGGTCAGGGTGATCGAACCGCCCAGCGAGCCGCTGCCGGTCTGCTCGCGGATATTTCTGACGTTGACAAAGTGCCAGCGCTGGGGCCCGTGCGAGCTTTCATCGTTGACCCAGAGGTAATAATCGCCGGTGGACGTTTTGACGAAAGTGGGGCAGTAGGCGTTGCCGGCGCTGCCCGGCAAGGCCCCTTCATAGGCGGAATGACCCGGGGTGGCTTCGCCGAATTGACCCACGAACAGGCCGTCGTCGTAGAAATGCATGTTTTGGCAGGCCTCGCCCTCCCCGCGGAAAAACTCGCCGTGATAACCATAAGTCACGTTGCGATCGATTGCTTGCAGGGTGTTTCCGCCGTAATTGACACCATTCGATATTTCGTAGGCGCCGCGGCCGTTCATGGAGGCCACAGCGGGGCTGGCCTCCCACAGCCAATTGGATGCGCCCACTTTGATTCCGCCCAGATGCCAGCCGTTGTTTAATGTCTGGTCAAACGCAATCAGGATATTGTTGCTGCTGATGGTGGCGCGAACATTGCCGAAGCTGCAGCAGCGCGGCACGGGATCGGCGCTGCCGTTGCTGGCGGAGGCGATGAGGAATTCGGGATTCCAAATTGGATTATTGTTTGTGTCGAAACCATTCAAGGTCGATTCATACCATGTGGCCGCGCCGAAGGTGGTGCGTCGGGCTGAGCCGTCGGGGCCGAAGGAAATCCAGCCGCGGTTGATGTTGTAGGCCGGAAGAATTCCGGTGAGGCGGAGGCCGTTGGCGGCCAGCTCGCACAATTCGCTCCGGGTAGGGTTGTAGCTGTTGTTATCTATCAAGGCATAGGTGCGGCCATTGGTGAAGTCGGTGATTTCATAGGGGCCGCCGCTCCAGCCGGAGTTGTTGATGGAAGGAACGTTCGCCTGCCAATTATTCACCAGCGTCCAGGACCGGGCCAGCGGCTGGGTGTAATCCACGCTGAACTCGAGGAACTGGTTGAAGACGCGGCTGGGATTGGACTGGTCCACGGAAGCCCTGAAGGACAACGGCTGATACATGATTTGCTCCAGATAAGCGCGCGCGGCGGAGAAGTGCAGCGAACGGTTGTTGGCGGGGTCGCCCACCCAAAATGAGCCATCGGGCGCGAAACACAGGAAGGTGGCATCCTTCTGGCCGTTGTTAAACCAGAATTTGTTTGTGGCCACGGCCACGCCGTTCGCTTGATAGCCGCCGGGGAGGCCGTAAGTCCAGAGGGCGGCCGCAGTATTGGAGAAGGCCTTCAGTTGCTGGCTGCCGCCGCCATCAGCCACCAAAATGAGACTGGCGTTGGTGGGATTCACGGCGACGTCCAGCGGTTCGCTCAAGTTGGAAATCGTGGCAATCAAGGAAGGGGCCGGCCCCAAATTGGTGTAACAATTCACCGTATTGGAGGAAATGACCCAGAGAGCGCCATTGGGCGAGAAATTCAGCCGGCCAGGAGCCGTGACAGGGAAGCCGGCCACGGCTGCGCCGGAGGATTTGTCCACCAGATAAACCATGTTGTCGGGAGCGACCGAGACGGCCAGCAGGTTGCCGTTCTGCTGCACGGCCAATCCGCTGAGACCGGGGTGTTGGCCGACGTAGATGCCGTTGGGCAGCGGGGAGTTCCCGCCGTTGTTCAGGATTTGGACGCCGCTGGAAAAATAAGCCTGGCTTTCGTTGGAGACATTGCAGGAGACAACGCAACCCGGGTAAACGTTTGGAACCGACACATTGGTTGGATTGGGCGTTGCGGTGCAGGCGAAGTAAACCCGGTTGGTGTCCGCCGCGACCCACTGCCAACTCAGATCGTAGATGTCGCCGGGAACACTGCTCAGCCGGTTGAATTGGGCGCTGTAGATCCAGAACCATGACTGGTTGACCTGTTGCGGACTGGTCGTGAAAAAGTTGCGGAAGTCATACATGCCCTCGTTGTAGCCGGAGACGTAGAAGGCGTTTGTCCCGGTAATCGCCATGTCCGCCATGGGCCAGAAACCCAGATGAACCGACGGCCCGGACACGGCCGTCGAAGTATTGCCAATGGCTCCATCCCACACATATTCGGTGTTATGCTGAAGCAGCCGGATTTGATAAACGGCGGGCGGGACGATGTTGCTGTTGTCGTCCAACCCATCCCAGAGGGCGGAGTAAGCGCCCGCCGCGTCATAACGCACCTTGCTCCAGAGTGTGCGGACCAGGCCGCCCTGGGAGTTGAAGACGCCGGCGCTCGTTTTGCACGGCTCATCCAAAGTGAACGAAAACGGCGTGCCCACGACGCTCGCGGGAGCATAGAGGAATGACGCGCAGCCAAAAATGACCCCGGCGGACGTCGCGCCGCCGCCGGTCGATGGAAAACCCGGCCCCGGATCGGAGGTGAATTGATAAATACTTCCAGTATTGACAAGTCCCGAAACGCCCGTGAACCCATTGTTCGTGCCGGAAGGATCGCTGTAGGGATCGTTGTAAGGCCCGCCATTCATTTGAAAGGCGACGATGGCGTAGAGGCCGGGCGCGAGCACGATGGGAGCGGCCAGCGGTTGAAAACGATAGCCATTGGAGAGCAAAGGGGCGGTTCCCGCCGGAACGACGACCGAGCCGCCCGGGACCGGGGAATAAGTTCCACTGTTGTTGGCGTAAAGGGTGACCGTATGCGACGCGTTCAACCCGTTGCCGCCGTAGTTATAAACACCGAGGCAATAGACCACCACGGTGTTGGTGCCAGTCAGCAAAAAAGTCTGCCCGATGTTCAGCCCGCCGTTATAAGAGTCGGTGCCCGCGGGGCCGCTGATGGTCCCGGTGTAGGCGGTGATTTCACCGGCATTGGTGCAACAGGCCGTGGAAACACCACTGGACAAGGCTTGGAAACAGGTCAACAAAGCCGCGCTGCAAGCGATTGATAATGCCCGCCTGGCGATTTTCAAAAGTGTCACAACGAAATAAGAAACGTAACAGAATAAATGGCCTATTGCAACAAATACGGGAGAAAACATGCCAATAAGCCATGATTTGCAAGCCGATAACGTTAAAGCCAATCAATAGAAGATAATCTAACGCTAAAAGGACAAATTTTGATTGCAATCTTTACGAGCATTGTCCAAGATTTTGTCGGGGATGGAAGCGCATCCCCAAAACCGTTGTTGCTCATTTACCCTAACTGTATGATAACGACACGAGGCTGTTTATCAGTCGCGGCGGCATGGATTTTCTTCGCTCTTGCCGCTCCATTTGACAGCGCCTGTGCCGCGAATACCGCCTTCACCTACCAAGGCCAGCTTCAACAGAACGGCAGCACCGCCAACGGAACGTACAGTCTGGAGTTTTCTTTGTTTGCCACGAACACAGGTGGCGTGGCTGTCGCCGGTCCGGTGACAAACGAAGACGTGGGCGTCACAAACGGGCTGTTCACGGTGAGCATCGACTTCGGTTCCGCCGCGTTCACGGGAGCGTCCAATTGGCTGCAGATAGGGGTGGAGACAAATGGCGGCTCCGGGTTCACGACGTTGACCCCGCGTCTTTATCTGGCCCCGGCGCCCATTGCGATTTTTGCCGAGAACGTAAACACCTCCACCCTGAGCAATCTGAACATCTCCACCGCGACCGGACTGCTCCCGATCGGCACGCTGCCCGCGGCGGTCGTCACCAACGGAACTTCCAGCGTGAGCATCGGCAGCCTGAGCGCGACGAATATTGTCTATGTCGGGAAATGGGTGACAAACTCCTACAGTATCACGACGAACGACACGCTCCTTTTTTGCATGGGCACCAACGAACTTCTGACGCTGCCGGCCAGCCCGTCCCCGGGGAAAATGTTCACGGTGTTTTCGAAAAACCCAAACGGCTCGGTCATTGTCACCAATGGGACCGGGACGCAAGTCCTCACGGTGCCGGGTCTGGGCCAGAGCGCGGTGGTGTATCTCGGCGGCTCGACATCGCCCAGCAATGTAGTCACGGTCACCTTTGACGGCTCGAACTATTGATGAAAACGCTTCTGGTCTTTCCGGGCATTTTGTTGGCCGCGTTGGCGCCCGCCCAGCAAGCCATGTACGAGAACAGGGCGTCCGGCCCGGCCGGCGGCGGCAACAGCAGCGGGATTTTTTCCGGATACATCGCCAACGGTTTGGTGGAGTGGAACAAGCTCAACGATGGCGGCGGGACGGTGGCGGCGGATGCAAGCGGCAACGGCAATACACTGCCATTGTTTGGGGCTCCCGCATGGAGTTCGGGCTGGCTGAATCTCAACGGAACAAGCCAATATGGCGACGCCGGCAGCAATCAACTCAGTTCCCTCGACCAGCACGATTTGACCATCTGCGCCTGGGTGAACAAGAACACCAGTTCACTCAAGGGGATCGTTGATAAAAGCTTTGCGGTGGCGGGGGTTGGCTACGGAGGCTGGAGTTTGCGAGCGCTGGCCGACAATCAATTGGATTGGTGGATAGAGAACGGCCTGGATTACACAGACGGCGGGGCGGAGACGATCACTTTGGGGCAATGGACCTTTGTGACAGTGACGTGGCATTACCTTTCAGGGAGGGCTGATTTTTACATCAACGGCGTGTTGAATTCCGAGGAGATAAACGGAGCGCCGATCGAGAACCGGAGCGGGTCGGCGGACCTGGAGGTTGGGGACATGCAAAACAACGGCTTCGGGGGAGCCTACGCGTTCGACGGCGCCCTGCATGATGTCGGCATCTACAACCGCGCCTTGTCGGCGGCGGAGATTGGAAGCAATTACCTGGGGACGGAATTCAACACCAACGTCAACGTGCCGGACTTGCTCTATTACAAGATGACGGAGTCCGCGCAAACCCATGCGCCCGCGTTTCTGGCGGACAGCTCGACCCACGGCGGCACGACAGGCACTGTGTTCATGCAATCCACTTTGCAATGGGTACCCAATGTGGCGTCCATCCCGGCAACAGCGCTTCACTTCGACGGGTTCTCCACCTACATTGACACGAGCAATACCGTTCTCTTTAATTTCACCACCAATCTGTTTACGATCAATCTGTGGGTGCGCCCGCAGGCAGGGTACGGGACCCTGATGGATAACGGCTATTATCAAACAAACGGCTGGTACTTGGGTATCAGCGGTTTTTATCAGATCCAATTCGGCGCCGAAACCAACGGCGCGGACAACGTGATATCCACTTCGACGGGAGCGGTCGAGCCGGGGCTTTATACGATGGTGACAGTGGTGCGGACAGGGCCGACCAACGCCCTGATTTACATCAACGGCATTCAAGCCGGCACCGCGGGAAGCCTCACCATTCCGGCCCCGAGCGTCAACAGCTTGCAATTTGGGGTGGATCGGACAAGGGGCAATTACCTGAACGGCGATCTGTGGCTGCCGCAAGTGTGGGGCGAGGCCCTGACTCCGGCCGAGGTCGCCAATCTCTATTTTGTGGAACAACTCGGGCAACCGTGGCCCAATGCCGGCAGTTCCGCGACTTTGGGTTATCTCACCAATGGCCTGGTGGAATGGAATAAATTCAATGACGATGGCGGGGCGGTGGCGGCGGATTCGAGCGGCAACGGTAACACCCTGCCGTTGACAGGCTCCCCCGCATGGGGGGCCGCTGATATAAGCTTCAACGGGTCAAGCCAGTATGCCGACGCCGGCCGCAATCAGCTCAGCTCACTGGACCAGCACGACGTGACGATTGGCGTTTGGTTGAACAAGAACGCACCCTCGATGAAAGGGATCGTCGATAAAAGCTACGTCATTCCGGGAGTGGGTTACGGGGGCTGGAGCTTTCGAACGCTGGCAAATAATCAACTCGATTGGTGGGTGGAGAACGGCTTGGATTACACGGATGGGGGCGCGGCAACACTCGCGCAGGGGCAATGGACGTATGCCACGGTGGTGTGGCATTACTCGGCGCATGAAGCCGACTTCTACATCAACGGCGTGGTGAATTCCCGGGTGGGCAATGGGGCGGCCGTGCAGAACCCCGGCGGCCAGGCGGATTTGCAGGTGGCTGACATGCAGGACAATGCCTCGGGTGGACTCTACGCTTTTGACGGGGCCATGCATGATCTCGGCATTTACAATCGCGCCCTTTCGGATGCGGAAGTGCAGAGCAATTATCTGTCAACCGAATTCGGCACCAACGTCAGCGCGCCGGATTTGCTGTATTACAAGATGGCCGAGGCGGGGCCAACCAACCCGCCGGTGTCTTTGGCGGACAGTTCAACCCACGGCGGCACGACCGGCACGATTCTCGCGCAGTCTGCCCTGGTTTGGGTGGCGAATGGGGCTTCCATCCCGGAAACAGCGCTCCATTTCAACGGCGTCTCCACTTACATCGAGACGAGCAACTCCGTATTCTTTAACTTCACGACCAATTTGTTTACGATCAATTTCTGGGTGTGCCCGCTGACGGCCAACGGGTGTCTGATGGAAAACGGCAATTTTCAAACCAACGGCTGGTATTTGAATGTCGGCGGAGCTTACCAGGTCCAGTTCGGGGCCGAAACCAATGGAAGCAACGTCTTCCTCACGACGGGAGCCGGGGCGGCGCAGGTGGGGGTGTGGACCATGGTGACACTGGTGCGAACCGCCCCGACCAATGTTTTTATCTACATCAACGGCAATCAGGCCGCCACCACGGGAAGTTTCACCAGCCCGGCCGGCAGCACCAACAGCCTCAGAATGGGCATGGACAGGGCCGGGGCACATTTTCTGGATGGCGATATCTGGCTGCCTCAAATCTGGGGCGAAGCGTTGCCGGCAACCTCCGTTGCCAATTTGTATTTTGCGCAAATTCCCGGGCACCCCTGGCCGTGAGATTTCCATCCCAATGGAAATTGCGCTGGCGGAAAAATCGATTTGATCGAAGAACTTTGATTGACCAAGCTGGGTGGAGTTGCAGGAAGTTTTGGACGCATGGAAACTTCGAGCCTTAAAAAACTGTTGTTGGACGGCAGTCCGGAATTCTGGACGGAATTGCGCGCCGCGACTCATCTCGCCCGTGATTTTGAGCAACTTTTTTTGCTCTCCTCCTGGCGAAAAAAAGCGCATGTCCGCAAGTTGGCCCGGCCCGGCCCGGTCGTTCCCCCTTTGAGGCTGGCCATGCTGGGCGGTTCCAGTCTTTATCCGCTCCATGAACTGCTGGAACATCTCTGCGAAATGCAGGGAACGCCGGTGGAGTTGTGGCTGGGGGACTACGACAACTATATTTCGGAAATCATGGATCAGGCCGGGGAGCTTTATTCGTTTGCGCCGCAAGTGGTTTTCCTGCTGCCCGCCGCAAACCGATGCAAGTATGCCGGCCACCTGACCGATCCACGCGCGGTCCAGCAGGCCGCAGCCACCCAAACGGCGGAAGCGGTGCTGGATCTGGCGCGAATGATCAACGAACGGACCGGGGCCGGGGTCATTCTCGCCAATTTCATGCTGCCTGCGCGCCATGATCTGGGCGCTTATCGTTCCCGCACCCTGGGAGCGGACTGGACGTTTCGCAAATGGGTGAACCTGGAAATGGGGCTTAACGCCCCCTCCGGCGTCCGGATATGCGACTTGGAGTTTCTGGCCAGCCGGATCGGCGGAATCCAGGCCGGCGACCCGCGCGGCTGGTTTGAAACCAAACAACCCGGTTCGCCCGCGCTGCTGTTTGAACTGGCGCGGGAGGCGGCCCACCTGATTGCCTCGCACAATCGCGCCCCGAAAAAAGTGCTGGTGCTGGATCTGGACAACACCCTCTGGGGCGGGGTGGTGGCGGATGACGGTCTGGAAGGCATTGAACTGGGCGACACGTCACCCCGGGGCGAGGCGTTCAAGGCGTTTCAAAAATACATCCTTTCACTGAAACAAATCGGGGTGTTGCTGGCGGTGTGCAGCAAAAATGATTACGACAAGGCGGCGGAGCCGTTTGAGAAACATCCGGAAATGGTCCTGCGCCTGGAAGACATCGTCAGTTTCAAGGCCAATTGGGAACCCAAATCGGAAAACATCCGGCGCATGGCCCCGGAGTTAAATCTGGGCCTGGACAGCTTTGTGTTTGTGGATGACAACCCCGCCGAAATTGACATTGTCCGCCAGTTCGCGCCGGAGGTGACGACGATTCTGCTGGGGCCTGACCCGTCGGAATACGTCTCGCAATTGCAGGACTGCCGTTTGTTTGAACCCGGCAGCATTACCTCCGAGGATGTCGAACGCACGAGCCAGTACCGCGCGGAAGCCGGACGCAAGGCCCTGGAAGCTTCGGTGACCGACATGGATTCGTATCTGGCATCGCTGGCAATGGAGGGGAGCATCAGCGAATTCACGGGGGTGGATGTGCCCCGGCTCTCGCAGCTTATCAACAAGAGCAACCAATTCAACCTGACAACCCGCCGCCGCAGTGAAGCCGACGTGCTGGCGGTGATAAAAGATGCCGGTTTCGTGGGTTTTTCGATGCGGTTGAAAGACCGCTTTGGCGATCATGGCCTGATTTCCATCGTGATTGGCCAAAAAGTGGATGGCGCCATGAAGATTGACACCTGGCTCATGAGCTGCCGGGTCTTGAAACGCCAGGTGGAGGAGGCAGTCCTGAACGAACTGGCGCGGCTGGCCGCTTCGCGCGGTTGCCGGAAGCTGGCGGGGATCTATCTTCGCACCGCCAAGAACGAGATGGTGCGTGACTTCTATGATCGCATGGGATTCACTCTGACCGCTGAATCGGAGACAAGACGCGAATTTGAACTGGCGTTGGAAAGCTATAAACCAGTAACAACCAGGATTAAGATCGTACGCCGAGCCTATGAATCAAGCTGACGTCATTGCCAAACTGCAAACCATATTCGACACGGTGTTTCTCGAACCCGTCGTGCTAACCCCGGCCATCAGCGCCAAGGACGTTCCGGAATGGGATTCGCTGACGCATATTTCCCTGATGGTGGCGGTGGAAAAGGCCTTCGGGGTCCGCTTCCGCGTCGGGGAGGTGGAAAACGCCAGGGATGTCGGTGAATTGGCCGACTTGATCCTAAAACGCCAGCAGGAACCCTGATGCCCCCGGCGTTTTCCTCCACCAAGGAGGCGGCGGCTTTTGCCCTGCTCCTCCTGTTTTTGTTGGCCGCACCCTGGCTGGCCCACCTGACTTTCCTGCCGCACAGGGAGCAGACCTATTCCTCGCAGAGCATCCGCTGGGAAAAATTTCCCTGGGTGCAAAAATTCATTACTGAAGAAACCAACGACATTGATATCGCGTTCATTGGCTCGTCCCGCATTGGCGCGGACATTGAGACGCCGTATGTTCAGCAAAAACTGGAGGAGAAACTCGGACGCAAGGCGGTTGTCCGAACCTTATGGTTCGCCAATTCGGGTTTTGACGCCCTTTATTTTTTAACCAAAGAACTGCTGGCTCACCGGCATGTCAAAACACTGGTCTTTTACGACGAATTCTCGGCTGCATACACCTGGAAGGTGCATAAGTATGCGCCGTACTGGTTCCGTTACGGGGACGACGGGAAAGTGCTGGCCGGATTGCCGCTTGGAATTCAAACCGTTTATTATTATGCGGCCATGATCGGCATGCCCAGAAACTTCCTGGAGTTGGTTTCAACCAACTTTCCCATCGAGCCTGACAGTCAAATGACAGGACCATTTTGGTGGTGGCAGGCGGCGAATCCGGAGACTACTTTGGGTTGTCTTGGCGCGCATCTCGGTTTTGATCCAGTTTCTCCAAACTCCGATTTTCAAAACACTAATTTCACCCCGTATGTGCCGCAAAATGAGGTTACCCCGGCGGAACTTTGCGTTTTTAGTCCCGCAACGGCGGCCAATTTTGTTTTTTCCGAACGGACGGCTCCCGCCGGCCAGATTTATTTTGCCAGACAATTTGGTTTGCTGGCAAAAACTCACGGCTGTAATTTGGTAGCGCTGCACATGCCATTGATTGGCGAAACAACGTCACCGGTGATTGACGAATCGCGCGATTGGTCTGATTTGATGCAGACAGACGTTTGTTTGATGGGCATTCCGGGACGGCGGTTGTTTGCCGGTCTTGCGGAACCTGAGATAAAGAAGCTTTTTGCCGATCCCGGGCATTTCAACGAAAACGGGCAGAAATATTTTACGCCCCTGATCACGCCCGGATTGTTAACGTTATATGAAAGCCACTCCACGTCGCATTGAACAGGCCGTTTACCTTTTGATCATTTTCCTGGCGCTGGCCATCCTGGTGATGGTGGCCATTGCGCCGGCGGACTTCTTGAATACTGGCGCGGTGTATCGGGGTTTTTAGCGGCGTGATTGTTTCCTCACTAATTTCGACTTCCAGTTTGGTGATCTCCATTTTGGCGATCTACATCCTTGCCAGCCGGTTGGTGATGCGTTGGTTGGGCGGCGGAGCTCGCGAAGTGATCATCGCCCTGCTGAATCTGGCCGGCGTCTATGCCTGCTTTTTCCACGACCCAAATCATCCCCATGAAATCGCCGGGGAATTTATATTCTATGTTTTCATCGTGGCTTTTCAATTTGTCATGCTCCGGCTTTTTTCCGAAGGCGAAGGCTGGCTGCCCTGGCTGGCTTTCTTCGCGCCCCTCGCGCCTCTGCTCTACTTTCGCTACGGTCACAGCGGGATCTTTGAGCCTTTGTGGCGCTCCTTGGGATGGAATTTGTCCAGCCCCGCCCCATGGATCGGCATTTCCTACCTGGCCTTCCGCTGCAGCCGGCTGGTGCTGGAGGTCCGAAACCGCTCCGTGAAAAAGCCGGATCTTTGGCAATATCTCGGCTTCTCATTCTTTCTGCCGACCATGTCCCTCGGCCCCATCAACACTTACGCCAATTACCGGCGCGGCTTCGAAGACGCGCCCTGGGAGGCGCCCATGGGCCGCGCCGCGTTGCGCATTTTGATTGGCCTCGTTAAATACGAGTTTTTGGGCGGGATTTGTAATCAACTGACGTACTCGGGCTTTCTGCTCGATGGCCACCCCCACCATTGGATTGAACTGCCGGTTGCCATGGTCTTCTATTGTCTCTACCTCTACTGCAATTTTTCCGGTTTCTGTGACATGGCCATCGGCGCGGCGGCGTTGATCGGTATTCCGGTGTTGGAGAACTTCAACAACCCTTTCGCGACGCGCAATTTGAAGGAATTCTGGAACTGCTGGCACATTACCCTCTCCCAATGGATGCGCGATATTCTGTTTGCCCCCCTCTCCAAATTCCTCGTGCGGGTGATGGGCCCGGCCAGGGTCAATCATGCCATCGCCCTGGCCATCTTCGTCGTCTTCCTGCTGATCGGTATCTGGCACGGCGCCGGCTGGCACTATGCGATTTTTGGCGTCGTTCAGGCGATCGGGGTGGTCGCCAACCATTATTACACCATTGGCCTCAAAAAGTGGCTGGGACGCGGCGGCTTCAAGGCCTATAACGAAAACCGCTGGATTCACGCCGTCGCCGTCGTGTCAACCTTCTGCTACTTCGCCGCCAGCCTCCTTTTTTTTGCCAACTCTATCGCGCAGATAAAGCATATATTGCGCATCCTGCGTTAACTACCATGAACATTTCCCAGCTCAGATTCCATCATTTCGGCCTGGCGGTGCGTCGCCCCGATGAGGCCAGGAATTTCGTTTCGGCTTTTGGTTATCAGCTTGGCGAGGCGGTCTTCGACCCGGCGCAAAACGTCCATCTACAGCTCTGCACCCACCAGACTGAACCGGCGGTGGAAATCATTTGGCCCGGGAACACCAAAGGGCCGATTGAGAAGCTGAGCGAACGTCATGCCGCCGGCATCATCTATCACGTTTGTCACGAAACGGCCAACCTGGAGGCCGCACTGGCGCAGTTTGCCGGGGCCGGGATACGCTTCGTATGCATTTCTCCACCCACACCGGCCCCTTTGTTCAGCGGGCGCAAGGTTTCCTTTTACAATATTATTGGCATCGGGCTGGTTGAAATTCTTGAATGACCAAAACAAACGGAGAAGCTATGATTACGCATACCGCCATCGGAGTTACGGTTGTTTGCGCCGTGATCTTATTCACGGCTTGCACCTCCAACCGACCTTATCGCACTAATTACACGCCTTGCAATACGACGCAGACCAATGCGAATTGTGGCGATGCGGTCATTGAGTTAACACCCGATTACACGCTGGGCTTTGTGGAGTTTGATGATCAAGGGTGGTTTTGGAACCGCGACCAGTTGAAAGCTGTCGGGAACATGGTGCAGCACGAGGCGGGGATGGACAAATCGAGCGCTCCTAAGGGCATTATCATGGTCCTTTTTGTGCATGGCTGGAAAAACAACGCCTCCACTGAGAGCACGAACGTCGTCATGTTCCGCGAAACCCTGCAGGAGCTTAGAGCGTGTTTTGAAAATGGCAAAGAGTCAATCATAAGTAAGTTGCTTATGTTGTACAACATTGGGTGCATGTCATAAATGAATAGGATGCAAATGCATCCTATAAAGTATCCGAGTGATCTC
>Ga0224555_1000579_pt1 | contig 56147 bp, 42 predicted proteins | sample 714S23034metaG_FD_180687 | JGI IMG/M metagenome (GOLD analysis project Ga0224555, IMG submission 180687) | Peat soil microbial communities from Stordalen Mire, Sweden - 717 S2 30-34 | ecosystem: Environmental > Terrestrial > Soil > Wetlands > Peat | place: Sweden: Norrbotten County, Stordalen... | reverse complement strand
GCGCAACGGCCCAACTCGGATTCCACCCACAATCAACGCGCCGAGTAATCTCCCAGAATGATGGATATCAATTCAAAACGGACCAGCACACGTGCGGCTCACGAAAAAAGTACGTGGCATTAGGCAAGATTGCCCGCCCTCCAATTACCGCGAATCCAGCCCAGCAATCTCGCCGAACACCGGCTTAAGCGCCGGATAAATCGCCCGATACACCTGGTGGCCCCGCGCATAAAACGCGGCCTCCGCCGGGCGCGGCGAGAGCGAATCCACCTCGCGGATGGTGGCCCGGCAGACTTCCGGAACCGATCCGTACTCGCCAGTCCCGGCCAGCGCCAGCAGCGCCGCGCCGTAGGCCGATCCCTCCTGCGTTTCCAGTGTCACCACTTTCTTATCGAGAATGTCCGCCAGCAACTGACGCCAGAACGGACTGCGTGCGCCGCCTCCGGAAGCGCGCACCGACTCCACCGCCACGCCCAGTTCCTCGATGATATCCAGGCAATCGCGCTGGCTGTAGGAGACCCCTTCGATGACCGCTCGGATCAGGTCGGCGCGCTGGTGCCTGGCGGTGAGGCCGACCCATCCGCCGCGCGCGGTGGCGTCCAGGTGGGGCGTGCGCTCGCCCATCAGGTAAGGCAGCCAGAAGAGGCCTTGCGCGCCTGCGGGAGCGGTGGCGGCTTCGGCGGTCAGCGCATCGTAATCGGCCCCGGGCGCCAATTGGTTGCGGAACCATTGCAGGCTCAGCCCCGCGCCCTGCGTCACTCCCATCACGTGCCACTTGTCGCGCACCGCATGGCAAAAGGTGTGGACCCGGCCGGCCGGATCGTAAGCCACCTTCTCCATGTGGGCGAAGACCACGCCGGAAGTGCCCAGCGTGCAGGAGACGATGCCGGGCTCGACGATGCCATTGCCGACGGCGCTGGATGCCTGGTCGCCACCGCCACCGACAACGGGCGTGCCTTCGGCGAGTCCCGTTGCCTCGGCCGCGGCGCGCGTGATGCGGCCGGTCACATCGCTCGATTCGTGGCAGGTGGGCAGAATGGCGCGGTCGAGGCCCAGCGCATCCATCATCTCGAACGACCAGCGCCGCGCGACGACGTCGAACAGCGACGTGCCGGAAGCGTCCGAAACTTCGCTGGCGTACTCGCCGGTAAGCTGGAAGCGCAGGTAGTCCTTGGGCAACAGCAGGTGGCGGACGCGTTCGAAGGCGCGCGGTTCGTTATCCCGCACCCACAGCAACTTGGGCAGCGTGAAGCCCGTCAGCACGGGATTGGCGGTATACTTCAGAACATTTTCGCGTCCCACCGTTTGGTTGATAGCATCCACTTGCGGCTGGCTGCGTTGATCGCACCAGATCAGCGCGGGCCGGATTACGGCGCTCGCCTGGTCCAGGATCACCAGGCCGTGCATCTGGCCGGAAAGGCCGATGCCGCGCACCTCCGCGCCGGAAATACCGGCTTCGGCCAGCGCGCCGCGAATGGCCACGCGGGCGGCGTCCCACCAGTTCTCGGGACGCTGCTCGGCCCACAGCGGGCGCTCCATCAGGATCTCTTCGTGCGCCGCCGTGAAACCCGCGGCGACGCGGCCCTGCGCGTCTACCACCAGCGCGCGCGTGCCGCCCGTGCCTACGTCAATTCCCATCCACATGATTACCAGCCTTCAGCTTTCAGCTATCAGCTTTCAGCTTAACCTCTACCCACGGCAGGCATGCGGCGCCGAACAGCCCAGCTTCGCTGCCCAGGGTGGCTTTCTCGATTCTCGTATCCGTGGTGCGGAAGGTGAACGAGCGCCGCCGCACCTCCTCCAACATGGGCGGCGCAAACAGATCCCACGCAGCCAGCACGCCGCCGCTCAGCAGATACAGCGGAAAATTAAACGTATTCACCAGGGTGGCCAGCGCCACACCCAAAGCCTGCCCCATGGCGAGGAAGATCTGGCTAGCCTTCTCGTTGCCGCTCATGGCCAGATCGTATACCTCGCGGGCGCTGAGGCCCTCGCCCAGGTGCAGCATGCTGGCCATGGCGGCGATGGCGGTGGCGGATGCGTGTTTCTCCAGGCAGCCTCGATTCCCGCAGCCGCAGGGATTGCCGTCGGGAACCACCGTGGTGTGGCCCAATTCGCCCGCCATCCCCAGATAGCCTTGCAGCACTCTGCCGCCGGAAATGATGCCGCCCCCGATGCCGGTGCCGAGCGTCAGCAGAACCAGGTCGTCGACGCCGCGGCCGGCGCCCATCCACTTCTCGCCCAGCGCGGCGGCGTTGGCATCGTTTTCCAGAATGACGCGCGCGCCCAGCCGGCGTTCGATCTCGGCGCGGATGGGGAAGTCCTCCAGGCAGGCCAGGTTATTGGAGTTGCGGATGATGCCTTCCTTCAGCAGGATGAATCCGGGGACGCCGATGCCGATACCCGCCAGGCCGGCCGCGCCGCACGAATCGCGCAACTCCGAAACGGCGTTCACCATGTGACCCAGCATGGCTTCGCGCCCGGCGGCGGGGTTGGCGGCTGTGGCTCGCCGGTCGAGGACCTGGCCGGCGCGGTCGATGGCCGCCGCCCGCAGGTTGGTGCCGCCCAGATCTAGGCCGATGGCGTATTCCGGCATGAACGCGCATCATAACAAAAGCGCGGTCCGCCGCGAGCGCCAAAAAGCGCACGGTGCGTTTCCGCACGCCGGCTGAAACCGTTGCCTGGGCCCCCTGCTTGTAATTACCTTGACACGCATATGCTCTGTGGAGTATATTAAGCGAGTGGAATCTGTGTTCGAAATCATTGCGGAGCCGAACCGGCGCGCCATATTGAGCCTCCTGGTCTCGTCGCAACAGTCGGTTGGAGAGATCGAGCGTCAGCTTCGTATGCCCCAGCCGGCCGTGTCCAAGCACCTGCGAGTGCTGCGCGACGCCGGTTTCGTGGAATCCACGGTGGACGCACAACGCCGTCTCTATCGACTGAAACCGGAACCGCTTCAGGAGGTCGATGCCTGGCTGGCTCCGTTCCGCCGGTTCTGGTCCGCTCATGTAGACGCTCTCGAACGCCACCTCGACCGTATGGATCGATCGACGCCAGCGAGAAGTAAGACAAGGAGGAGAAGATGACCGATCGCGAGCGGTACGCACCGGGTGCGGCCCGCGGGGCGGAGGTGCGGAAGGACGGAGAGAAGTGGACGCTCATCCTCGGCGGAGAATTGCGCCACTGGGCGCCCGCGACGCACGTCCTCCTGGACCGCGACATGTTTAAACGGTTCGCCGGCGTAAGGAGCCTCTATGGCCGAGAAGAAGGCTGCCAAGAAGGCGGCGAAGAGCGCGAACCCGGCTGCGACGAAGGCCGATGGCGAGGCGGCGGTGCTCGCGAAGATCGCCGCGATGCCGGCGCCCTACCGCGCCATGGGCGAGCGCCTCCACGCGGTCATCTTGCGTAGCGCGCCGGCGCTCCAGCCGGCCACCGGGTATGGCATGCCGGGCTACGCGAAGGACGGCAAGACCGTCTGCTTCTTCCGCGAGGACAAGAAATACATGACGTTCGGCTTCACCCAGGAGGCGAACCTCACCGCCGAGGAGGGCGCGCCGCACCAGCTCATAGAATTCGCGTGGTACTTCACCGCGCTGGACGACGCGGCCGAGGCCAAGCTCTCCGCCATCGTGCGCAAGGTCGCGAGATGAGGGCGCGCCGTCTGCGCGCCGGCGAGCCGGTCCCCGAGAGGCTCCGTTCCGCCGGTTCTGGTCCGCTCACGTAGATGCTCTCGAACGCCGCCTCGACCGCATGGATCGATTAACACCAACGAAAGGAAGACAAGGAGAAGACGACGCGGCCCAAACCGCGAACGCGACAAAGGAGAAACGAAATGAAAATCAAAGTGACCAGCATATACGTGGACGACCAGGACAAGGCCCTGCGTTTTTATACGGAGGTACTGGGCTTTGCCAAGAAAGTCGATTTCAGTCAGGGCACATTTCGCTGGCTGACCGTGGCCTCGCCCGAGGAGCCGGACGGCACTGAGCTGCAGTTGGCGCTGAACGGCAACCCCGCGGCCCAGGCGTATCAGCAGGCGATCTTTCAGCAGGGCCAGCCCGCGGCCATGTTCTTCACAGACGACGTCAAGGGCGACTACGAGCGGATCAAGGCCCGCGGCGCCGAGTTTACGATGCCGCCCACCGGCGTGACCGGCTCGACCATTGCGATGCTGAACGACACCTGCGGCAACCTCATTCAGCTTACCCAACTGGCACGCTGGTAAGGGCCGCCGTTCAGCAGGATGGCAGCCCGGTGTGCGCCGGCGGCCGCGGCTTGGACGGCGGTGTACCTCGGCGCTCGCGGTGCGCCGCCGTCGCTTGGCCATTCCGCGATTCACTCGCTCGCCGTGGACGATCTTGCAGCAGGTCGCCGCCGGGCTGGCAGTCATCGGTATCGGCTTGATCGCCCAACGCGTCGCCCGGGCGGTAGTGCAACACCAGGAAGTTGGGCTTATACCGGCGCAGGTGGACTGACAGCGCCAAGGCGAGCAGGCGGCGAAGGCGGTTCAGGTTAGTCGAACGGTCCGAGCTCGCCAGGGTGACTGCCCAGGGCGACCAGGGCCGCGGCGGCAGCATGGCGCCGATCGGCCGCCCAGGGCGCGCCAGCAGCCCGGCCGATGCGCGACGCGACAGATGCCCTTCGGCGGCATGTAGCAGCGGGCGCGAACTCAGGATGCGGTCCAGCGGCGGCAGCGGCGGATCGGGTCTTCAGCGGCGGCAAAGTGTTCGGCTTCGTCAAGTGAAACCTGTCCGGAGCGCAGCGGAACCGCTAGCCGAGAAAGGGGTTCGGAAAGGGGCGGCGGCCCTTGTCTCCGCCCCAACGCCGAAGCGGCCGGAGCGCCCAGATCTCTGAGTTGCAGCCGCCAAAAACTATCGGACGGTGCATCCCCGCCGACTGAAACCGTTGTCTGGCCGCCTGGCTGTATATACCTTGACACGCATATGCTCTGTGGAGTATATCAAGAGAGTGGAATCTGTGTTCGAAATCGTTGCGGAGACTTCAGGAGGTGGATGCCTGGCTGGCTCCGTTTCCGCCGGTCATGGTTCGCTCACGTAGACGCTCTCGAACGCCGCCTCGACCGCATGGATCGATCCACACCAACGAAAAGGAAGACAAGGAGAAGAACATGACCGATCGCGAGCGGTACACACCGGGTCCGGCCCGCGGGGCGCAGGTACGAAAGGACGGAGAGAAGTGGACGCTCATTCTCGTCAGAGAACTGCGCCACTCGCCAGAAAAAGTCTGGCAGGCGCTCACCGACCCGGCGCATCTGCGCGAGTGGGCGCCCTTTGACGCCGATGGGAGCCTGGGTACGGTTGGAACCACGGTGAAGCTCACCACGGTGGGAGCGCCCGCGCCGCACGTTTCCGAAACAAGAGTGACGCGAGCCGAGGCTCCCGAGGTGCTTGAGTACAACTGGGGCGGCCACGATATGCGGTGGGAACTCGAAGCCTTAGATGGCGGCACGCGCCTGACGCTGTGGACCAACATCGGCCGCCGCTTCATCTCAATGGGCGCCGCCGGATGGCACATTTGTTTCGATGTTCTGGATCGCCTTCTCAGCGGAACTCCCATCGGCCGCATGGTTGCCGGTGAGGCGCTGAAGTTCGGCGGTTGGCAGCGATTGAACGCCGAGTACGCCAAGCAGTTCGGCGTTGAGACCCCCGGTTGGCCGCCCAACGCCCCGAAGCGTTGAAGCGTGGGAGGAAGAACCCCATGGAATCGACTCTTGCAGAAGCCGGCCCTCGTCGCCGCGCTCTTCTGCCTGCAGATGAGCTTCACCGCCTACGCGCAACTGCGCCTGCCGCAGGTGGCGGGGGAGTTCACCCACCTCGGCTTCCCCGCCTACTTCCGGGTGGATCTCTCGTGGGCCAAGCTCCTCGGCGTGGTGCCGATGCTTGCGCCGGTGCCGGCGGAGGAGAGGACGCCGCGGAGGCGCCCTTAATAATGAAAAAGGCTGCTCAAACGGGTCATCCTATACTGCTGGGGCAACTGCTCCATCCATACCGGGGTGGTGGTATTCGGAACGAACTCGAATTCCTCCGAGTATACGTGCCCCGCGGCGTTCGAGGGATAACCAGCCATGAACATCCAGTTTCCGTTGGTGAGCAACTGTGCGCTCCCGTTTCCCGGGGAAAATAAGTGGAGCGGATACACCTGGATTCCCACCACTTCCAGCTTGGCCTCATTGATCACATAGACCAAGCCGCGGCTTTGCCCGCCATTCGCGGCGTGACGTCCATTGCCGTTGTCGAACATACTGTATATGCCGTGGCTTGAACTGGTCACGTCATGTTGATGGTCATTCCACGGTTCCGGCACAACGGTTACCTCCATGGTGAAATCCCCCTGGTTACCAAGCCGCCAGACGACGCTTCCGTTGCCGGCGCCGTTCTGGTAGGCGACCTTCACGATCCAGTCCTGGTTGCGCATGCTGATTACCAGGTTCCCGTCCACGGGATCGTACCAGAGCGAGTTGGCATGCAACCAATCCTGTGCGATGGGGGCCAGGGTGATGGGGCAGGCGTCCGGCTCGGGCGTGCAGGTTTCCCCCAGAACGGCGCGCCGGCTGAGGTATGGAAACTGAGCCGCATTGTAACTGTCCCAGACCCACTTCACGTTTCCTGTCGCGTCCATGACGACGACCTTGGCGCCCATGACGTCGCAGTAGTTGGTTGGAAATTGCGCGGTGGGGCACTGCGTCGTGCTGGTGACCATCATTTCCTCGTGACCGATGATGGCGGTCCATCCGTTGGGAAGGCGGATGGCCTCGTGGTCCCAATCGAGCAGAGGCTGCTGGCCGGTGATTGGCGTCTGCAAATTGGCGGCCTTCATGGACCACTGGTTGACGATAGTTGGAGTCTGCTTAGCAGTCAGTCCGGTCTCATATATCAGATAGTCGCCCCCGGTAGGAGTAGAGATGGCGAGAAAGGTGTCCGTTTCCGTTATTCGTGTAAAGACCAGCTCCTTACAATCCTTCCATGGGTATCCGGTGGCGCCATAGATGTCAGTGACCATGGCGACCGACGGTATGGTCAACGCCGTGCGCACAAAGCCGTTAAGCTCCAGTGGCTGCGTTTCTCCCGTTGGAATAGTGGGGGGGGTGAAAACCGGCGTCGGCGCCGAACACGTCTGCCCCCACGAGCAGGCGGCCAATGTCATAAACGAAACAATCGTCTTTATACCCTTCATTTTTTTTCGCTCCTTATATTAAAGACAGTCCATGAAGACCCGACTCCGAGTCAATAACTGAAAAGGCTACTTAAGCGGATTACCCTGTACCGCTCGGGCAATGTCTCAGTCCATATGGGGACCGAGGCATTCGGAGCGAACTCGAATTGCTCCGAATAGAAACCCGTGGCGTTCCCGGCACGGCCGGCGAGGAACATCCAGTTGCCGTTGGTGAGCAACTGTGCACTCCCAGACGACGAGGAATAGACGTGGAGTGGGTACACCTGGAATTCGGTTACTTCGAGCGCCGCCTCATCGATTTCATAGACAAGGCCGCGGCTCTGGCCGTGAGACGCGGCGTTCCTGCCATTCCCGTTGTCGAACATACCGTATGTGCCAGGGGCTGGGCTAGTCACGTCGTGTTGATGATCCTCCCAGGGGTCCGCCAGAGTCGTTTTCCTCATGGTGAAATCTCCCTGGTTGCCCAGCCGCCAGACGACGCTGCCGTTGCCGGCGCCGTTCTGGTAAGCGACCTTCACGATCCAGTCCTGGTTGCGCAGGCTGATTACCAGGTTCCCGTCGGCCGGATCGTACCATAGCGAGTTCGCATGCAACCAATCCTGCGCGACGGGGGCCAGGGTGATCGGGCACACGTCGGTACCGGGCGTGCAAGTTTCACCCAGAATGGCGCGCCGATCGAGGCATGGAAACTGAGCCGCATCAAAACTGTCCCAGACCCACTGCACGTTGCCTGCCGGGTCCATGACGACGATCTTATTGCCCAGGACGTCGCAGTAGTTGGTTGGAAACTGCGCCGTGGGGCACTGCGCCGCGCTGGTGACCATCATTTCTTCGTGACCGATTACGGCGGTCCATCCGTTGGGAAGGCGGATGGCCTCATGATCCCAATCGAGCAGCGGCTGCTGGCCGGCAAGTGGCGGCTGCAGGTTGGCGGCTTGCATCGACCAATGGTTCACGACAGTGGGAACCTGGCCGGCGGTTAGCCCGGTTTCAAGTACCAAATAGTCGCTGCCACTCGGAGCGATACCGAGAAACGTCCTGGCTCCCGTGATTCGTGTCACGGTCTGAAACTGGCAATCGATCCATGGAAAACCGCTTGCCCCATAGATGCTAGAGGCTATCGCGAGTGTTTGCAACGGCAGCGGTGTAAGCTGATAGCCGTTCAGCTCCAATGGCTGCGTTTCTCCCGCCGGGATGACGGCGGGATTAAAGACCGGCGCCGGCGCCGAACACGTGTGCCCCCACGCGCGAACGGCCAGAGCCACAAGCGAAACGATCGTTCTGAGACCTTTCATTTCTCGTCCCTCCCGGCCGGCAACCCAGGTATCGGAAGACTTGGGCACGAGACAGCATGGCCACTTTAGGCACTCGTCTCAAGCCGGACTTTCCGTTTTGCCGGCGTGGCTAGCATCAATTGTACACGCCCAGCCGCCTCCGGCACCAGCGGGGAGGGTGACTGGCGGTACCGGTACTTGACGCCGATAGGGAATTGGCTATACTGGTTCAAATTACAGTGCCGCCACATGTACAATTATCGAGCTCACACCCCCTTTCCCCGACTCCTGTTTAGTCTGTTCGTGACTGGCCTTGGTCTTGCAAGTTTAGGGTCGCTAAGTGCCGCGACGCCCTGCCCATCTTCCACGCCGGCCGGCACGCCGCCCGCCGTTTTGACGTCCCAGTACGACAATGCACGGGACGGTTACAACCCCAATGAAAGCGTGCTCACCTCGACTGCGCTAAGCGGCGGCACGGTGAGCCTTTGTCAACCCTCGTGGTCCCCGCTGGCGATCGAGTCCGGGCCGGCCGGCGCGGGCAACGGGATACTGGCCCAGCCTCTCTATGTCCCGGGGATTTCGGTGGTGAGCCCCGCGACCGCCGCGCAGTGCAACGACGGGGGCAGCGGGACGTGCAACATGCTGGTTTCCGTGACGCTCAGCGGCAGCGTGTACGCCTGGAATGCCGATACAGGGGCGACCCTTTGGAGCGACTGTCAGGGCGCGGGCTGCACGAACAATCCGCCGTGGGTCAACGATTGCGGTGCGAGCGGGAGCATCTCCACGCGGTTCGGACTAGGGGGACTGCCTTTCTCGGGTATTATTTCGACGCCCGCGATCGATTTGAGCGGTGCGACGCCGGTGATGTACGCAACCAGCCTCTGCCAGACCGCCGCCGGGGGGATGTCGGGCACACAGTGGTGGATTCACGAGATCGACCTGACGACGGGGCTGGACGTATGCGCCGGGGGGACCTGGTCGAACGGCGTGTGTTCGGGAACCGACCTGCATACTCAGATCCTTTACCCGCCTAGCCCCGGCAATTCCGACGACCCTGACGTGGGAGCCGCAGCCTATCCTTTTAAGGCATGGCAGCAGATTCAGCGGGCGGCCTTGCTTGAGGTTCCCAACCCGGGTGCAGGCGGGCCGAACAACTTGATCTACGCGGCCTTCGCATCCGCGCAGAACGAGATGGAAAGCCCCTACCATGGTTGGGTTTTTGGCTTTAACGGCACGCCCAGCGCGCTGACGCAAGAGTTCGCCTTCAACACTTCGGGGTCACTGAAGAATACAAGCCTGCCGGCCTGTAGCCAGGACTGCTACTTATGCACTATCTACAACGCCAAGAAGCCCAACCAGTGCAACTCCAGCCCTTCCTGCGTTCCCGGCTCGAGTCCGCCGTGCTGTTGCAGCACCAGTTGCGTGCCTAAGGGTTATGGAGCATCCGCGAACTGGTGCGGCCAGGGAGGGGGGGCGTGGATGTCCGGCGAGGGAGGGGCGGCGAACACGTTAAGCGGCGTTTCGCACGCTTATTTCGGCACGGGAAACGGCCCATTCCAGCAGTTCCAGTCGGACGGCGTCACGTCTCTGGCCACCATCAGCAACGCGGGGCAGAGCATTCTCGATTTCACGTTTTCGGGCAACGGATTCGATTCCAGTCCTTCCCAGTACTTCACGCCTTACGGCGGGGTTCCGGTGCAAGATGCGGCCGCGGGGGCGCCCTACACTTTCGAAGGCATGAACCTGAACGACTTCGATATGGCGGTGTGCGGAATCCTGCTGTTCAACGATCCAAATACAACGCCCGCTACGCCGCGCGCGGTGACCTGCGACAAGGCCGGTTACGGCTATCTGCTGACGCAGGGCAACCTATGTGGATCCCCCACATCCCAGTGCGCTCCGGCTTATTCCACGACAAACGGCGGGCAAGCCGGGGGGGTATTGGGCGACCCCGGGGACACCTTTCCGTTCGGAGCGAGCTACACCTTATGCAAAGATAAGACCATCCCCGACACGTGTCATCGCATTACCAGCCTGGCATTCTATCCGGATGGCTCGCCGCAGCGCTTGTACTTCTGGCCCTACCAGGAGGTCATGACGGCCTTTCAACTATCCAATAACACGCCACAAACCGGCAGCGGCACGCTTTCCACGGACACGACTCTTACCAAAGTGGATCTCAGTGTGGCGAATCAGGTGGTGGTGGGGGACCAGATCGCGAACATTCCCGGCCAGCCGGTGCAGACAGTCACGTCGGTGAACATCGGGAGCACGCAATTAACCGTGTCTCCAGGTTTTGCCTCGGCGCTCAGCGGCGTCACGGGATGGCAATACAATGGCTACTTCATCAATCCGATACAAGGCAGCTACCCCAAGAACGGCGTTGCCACGCAGTACCCCGGCGGCACCGTGGAGGTGACTTCGAACAGCGGGAGCGGCGGGGTTGTGTGGGCGGTAGCCAACGTGGCGACCGCCAAGCCCTGCCCCCCCAATTGCACCGGTACGCTATATGCCTATGACGCGAACACGCTGAATTTACTTTGGTGTACGAATTCGCTGAGTTATTGTGACAATAGCACGGCTTTCGTACCCGCGACATTCGCGCGGCCGGCGATCGTGAATGGGAATATCTACGTTCCCACCTTCGGCGGAATCACCAGGGCGGGTAATGCGGACTGTAACGCGGCGGAACCGTGTAACGGGGTGATTGTGTATATACACAACCCGTAGTGCGCACGGTCGAAAACCTACCGTAAGTTATTGAAAATTGGAGGGCAGGATTGCCCGCCCCCAGAAGTACCGATAGTACTAGAGCTTCACGTGCTCCGGATGTTCGCTACAATTTGTTCAAATGTACCCGCATCGAATGCTCGCCCATATACCTCGACTGCTGTTTAGCCTGCTGGTGGCTGGCCTTGGCCTGGCGAGCGCCGCGACGTGCCCGACGACCACGCCGGCCGGCACGCCGCCCGCCGTTTTGACCTCGCAGTACGACAACGCACGGGACGGGTACAACCCCAATGAGGCCGTGCTGACTTCGAGTGCGCTCAGCGGCGGCACGGTAGCCCTTTGTCAACCCAGGTGGTCCCCGCTGGCGATTGAATCCGGGCCAGGCGGAGCGGGCAGCGGGATCCTGGCCCAACCGCTCTATGTGCCGGGGATTTCCGTGGTCAAGCCTGCCAACGCCGCGCACTGCAACTACCAGGGCAGCGGGAAGTGCAACATGCTGGTTTCGGTGACGCTCAGCGGCAGCATTTACGCCTGGAATGCCGATGCGGGAGTGGCCCTTTGGAGCGACTGTCAGGGCGACGACTGCACAAGCAATCCGCCGTGGGCCAACGATTGCGGCGCGACCGGGAGCGTTTCCACTCAGTTCGGACTAGGGGGTCTGCCTTTCGCGGGCATTATTTCGACGCCGGTGATCGATTTGAGCGGCGCGACGCCGGTGATGTATGCAACCAGCCTCTGCCAAACAGCCGCCGGGGGGATGTCGGGCACACAGTGGTGGATTCACGAGATCGACCTGACGACGGGGCTGGACGTATGCGCCGGGGGCACCTGGTCGAAGGGCGTGTGTTCCGGAACCGAACTGCATACACAGATCGTTTACCCGCCTAACTCCGGCGAGGAAGTCTTACCCTTCAAGGCTTGGCAAGAGATTCAGCGGGTGGCCTTGCTGGAGGTTCCCAACCCGGGCACGAGCGGGCCGAGCAACCTGATTTACACACCCTTCGCGTCCGCTCAGGGCGAGATGGACAGCCCCTACCACGGTTGGATTTTCGGCTTTAACGGCACGCCCAGCGCGCTGACGCAAGAGTTCGCGTTCAACACCTCGGCTTCGCCGAGCAACACTAATCTACCGGCCTGCGGCAAGAACTGCTACTTCTGCAGCGTGACGCCCCCAAGCGATCCTGTCCAATGCAACTCCAGTCCCTCCTGCGTGCCTGGCTCCAATCCGCCGTGCTGTTGCGCCACCAGTTGCGTGCCCAAGGGTTATGGATCGGCGGCGAACTGGTGCGGCCAGGGCGGGGGATCCTGGATGTCCGGCGAGGGAGGGGCGGCGAATACGCTAAGCGGCGTCTCGCACGCCTATTTCGGGACGGGGAACGGTCCCTTTCAGCAGTATCAGTCGGACGGGGTAACGTCGGTGAGCACGATGGCCAACGCGGGGCAAAGCATTCTCGATTTCACGTTTTCGGGCAGCGGATTCGATCCCAATCCCTCCCAGTACTTCACGCCTTACGGCGGGGTCCCGGTACATGCGCCGGCCGGGGGGACGCCCTACACTTTCGAAGGCATGAACCTGAACGATTTCGACATGGCGACATGCGGAATTCTGCTGTTCAACGATCCAAACACTACCCCCGCTACGCCGCGCGCGGTGACGTGCGACAAAGCCGGCTACGGCTATCTGTTGACGCAGGGCAACCTGTGTGGGTCCCCCACATCCAAGTGCTTTCCCGGCTATTCCACCGCAAACGGCGGGCAACCGGGGGGCGCGATGGGCGACCCCGGGGACAGGTTTCCGTTCGGAGCGAGCAACACTTTATGCCCGGACAAGAGCAACCCCGACACATGTCATCGGATTACGGGCCTGGCATTCTATCCGGACGGTTCCCCGCAACGCCTGTACTTCTGGCCCTACCAGGAGGTGATGACTTCCTTTCAACTATCCAATAACGCGCCGCGCCACGGCCACGGAACACTCTCGACGGGTGCGTCCCTTACCAGCGTGACGCTGAGCGGAGCCAACCAAGTCGTGGCAGGGGACCACATCGGTAATATCGCCGGCCAGCAGGCACAGACCGTCACGTCGGTGAACATGGGGAGCACGCAATTAACCGTGTCTCCGGGTTTCACCTCGGCGCTGAGCGGCATCACGGGCTGGGAATACAATGGCTACTTCATCAATCCGATACAAAGCACATACCCGAAGAACGGCGTTGCCACTCAGTACCCTGGCGGCGCGGTGGAGGTAACTTCGAACAGCGGGAGCGACGGGGTGGTGTGGGCAGTGGCCAACGTGGAAATCGCCAAACCGTGCCCTCCGGATTGCTCCGGTACGCTATTTGCCTTCGACGCGGCTACGCTGAACTTGCTTTGGTGTACGAATTCGCTCGGTTATTGCGACAATAGCACGGCTTTTGTACCGGCGACCTTCGCGCGGCCCACGATCGTGAACGGGAATGTTTATGTTCCTACTTTCGGCGGAATCACCCAGGCGGGCAATGCAAACTGCACATCGTCGGCCAAGTGCAACGGCGTGATTGTGTACATTCACAACCCGTAACTGGGAATGCCCCAAGGAGGCGGCCTGAGAGGCCGCCGCAGGCCGAGGGCCCGCCGCACGAAGAAAGATTCCGGCAGTTCCATTACCATCATAACTTGATATTGATCGGCCATTCGCTATAATGGTGCGAACTCCGCCACTTCCATGTACTCGAATCTTCCGCGAATGCTGTTTAGCCTGGCCGTCGCCGGACTGGGCCTTGCGCCGTTAAGTGCCGCGACCTGCCCGACGACCACGCCGGCCGGCACGCCGCCCGCCGTTTTGACGTCTCAGTACGACAACGCACGGGACGGGTACAACCCCAAGGAGGCCGTGCTGACTTCCACCGCGCTCAGCGGCGGCACGGTAGCCCTTTGTCAACCCACATGGTCGCCGCTGGCGGTTGAATCCGGGCCAGGCGGAGTGAGCAACGGGATACTGGCGCAGCCGCTCTATGTGCCGGGGATTTCCGTGATCAAGCCGGCGGACGCCTCGCACTGCAACGACAAGGGCACCGGGAAGTGCAACATGCTGGTTTCGGTGACGCTCAGCGGCAGCATTTACGCCTGGAACGCCGATGCGGGGGCGGCCCTGTGGAGCGACTGCGAGGGCACGGGTTGCACAAGCGCTCCGCCGTGGGTCTACGACTGCGGCGCGAGTGGAAGCGTCTCCACGCAGTACGGACTGGGAGGCAAATCGGGAGGCCTGCCCTTCGCTGGTTTGGTTGCGACGCCGGTGATCGATTTGAGCGGCGCGACGCCGGTGATGTATGCAACCAGCCTCTGTCAGACGGCCGCCGGGGGGATGGCGGGCACACAGTGGTGGATTCACGAGATCGACCTGAGGACGGGGCGGGACATATGCGCGGGGGGCACCTGGTCGAAGGGTGTGTGTTCCGGAAGCGAACTGCATACGCAGGTTGTTTACCCGCCCACCTCCGGCGAGAGCGTCATCCCCTTCAAGGCCTGGCAGCAGATTCAGCGGGCAGCCTTGCTGGAGGTTCCCAACCCGGGCACGGGCGGGCTAAGCAACTTGATCTACGTTCCCTTCGCAACGGGGCAAGGCGAGATGAACAGCCCGTACCACGGTTGGATTTTCGGCTTTAACGGCACGCCCAGCGCGCTGACGCAAGAGTTCGCGTTCAACACCTCAGCCTCGCCGACCAACACAAATCTACCGGCCTGCAGCAAGGACTGCTACCTCTGCAGCGTGACGCCCCCAAGCGACCCGATCCAGTGCAACTCCAGTCCCTCCTGCGTGCCTGGCTCCAATCCGCCGTGCTGTTGCAGCACCAGTTGCGTGCCCAAGGGTTATGGATCGGCCACGAACTGGTGCGGCCAGGGCGGAGGATCCTGGATGTCCGGCGAGGGACCGGCGGCGAACACCCTAAGCGGCGTTTCGCACGCCTATTTCGGCACGGGGAACGGCCCCTTTCAGCAGTACGAGTCCGACGGCATCACCTCGGTGAGCACGATGGCCAACGCGGGACAAAGCATTCTCGATTTCACGTTTTCGGGCAGCGGATTCGATTCCAATCCTTCGCAGTACTTCACGCCGTACGGGGGGGGTACAGTGCAAGATGCGGCCGCGGGGGTGCCCTACACTTTCGAAGGGATGAACCTGAACGATTTCGACATGGCGACATGCGGAATTCTGCTATTCAACGATCCAAACACTACCCCCGCTACGCCGCGCGCTTTGACGTGCGACAAAGCCGGCTACGGCTATCTGTTGACGCAGGGCAACCTGTGTGGATCACCTACATCCAAGTGCTTTCCCGGCTATTCCACCGCAAACGGCGGACAAGCCGGAGGCGCCATGGGCGATCCCGGGGACACCTTTCCGTTTGGAGCGAGCTCCAGTTTATGCCAGGATAAGACCAGCCCCGACAACTGTCATCGGATTACGAGCCTGGCATTCTATCCGGACGGTTCCACGCAACGCCTGTACTTTTGGCCCTACCAGGAGACGTTGACGGCTTTTCAACTATCGAATAACGAGCGGCGTTACGGGCAGGGGACACTCGCCACGGGTACGTCTCTGAGCAGCGCGACTCTGAGCGAAGCCAATCAGGTGTTGGTGGGGGACCATATCGGCAACATCGCCGGCCAGCCGGAGCAGACCGTCACGTCGGTGAACATGGGGAGCACGCAGTTAACAGTGTCTCCGGGTTTCACATCGGCGCTCAGCGGCATCACGGGTTGGGAATACAGTGGCTACTTCGTCGATCCGATACAAAGCGCATACCCGAAGAACGGCGTTGCCACTCAATACCCCGGCGGGACCGTCGAGGTCACTTCGAACAGTGGGAGCGACGGGGTGGTGTGGGCAGTGGCCAACGTGGAAGTCGCCAAGCCATGCCCCCCGGATTGCTCCGGTACGCTGTTTGCTTTCGATGCGGCTACGCTGAACTTGCTTTGGTGTACGAATTCGCTGGCTTATTGCGACAATAGCACGGCTTTCGTACCCGCGACCTTCGCGCGGCCCACGATCGTGAACGGGAATGTCTATGTCCCCACCTTTGGCGGAATCACCCAGGCGGGCAACGCAAGCTGCACATCGTCGGCCCAATGCAACGGCGTGATTGTGTACATCCATAACCCGTCCGCTCCCTGACGGTCGCGGCTCGGTAACAGGAGATTTGCCTGAAGAACACCAACATGTCTATCCGTTGTTTCCATAACTGCTTGTCACTCGCATTGTGCATGGCCGCCGCGAGCCTGACGGCCGCCGCCGGGCCACCGGCCTTTCGCGTCGTTTCGTATATGAACGAACTGGATCAGCCCGCGGGAATACTGCAAGGGGCCGCGGGCGTTTTTTACTCGGAGGCAGGACAATCCGGCCCGCACGCGGTTCTCTCGATTACGGCCGCGGGAGAGAGAACGACTCTGGCCAGCGTGCAGAGTCCCGACCAGATTCCGTCGTTATTAGTGAGCGCGGCTAACGGCCGGTTCTATTCCACGATCGAGCAAGGGGCGCACCCCGCGCATGTCTTCTCAGTGACCTCGGCGCCGGGCAGTCAAGAGATTTATGCAGGACAGAGCCTGCATCCCATTCTGACTCAAAACCTGCCGGACGGCGAACTGCTGGCTATGGCGGTGGCCCCCACGGAGGCTCTTTGGTCCCTGGCCAAGGTCGACCTGAAGGGCAACGTCACATCTTTCTACCAGTTTCCGGCGGCGGAGCGGCCGGGCGCCGCGATCTATGCGAGCGATGGCAATTACTACGGCGTTTCCCAGGCGACGAACGCGTCCACCGGTTACGTTTACCGGGTGACACCGTCCGGCGTTTTGACCAAGCTGTACCGTTTTCCGGCCGGCACTTTCTCGGGATATTTCGCCCTGCCGCTGCTCGAAGGCAGCGATGGCAATCTGTATGGCGCCACGCCCAATGGCGGCGCTAACGGGACGGGGGCTATTTACAAGCTCACGTTAGGCGGCCAGTACACGCTGCTCTACTCGTTTCCGAAGGGCAACCTGGGCGGTCCGACGGCGTTAATCGAGGGCAGCGATGGGAACCTGTATGGCGCCACGCTGGGAGCCGTCAGGCATGAGGGCTACAGCCAGTTGTTCCAGATCGGCAAGGGCGGCCAGTATTCCGTGTTGTACGACATGAAGGATGTGCGCCGCGACGGCGCCTGCCAGTGTTCGCTGGTACAGGGCAGCGATGGCATCATCTATGGGTCGGCCGTAGGCGGCGGCATCTACGGCGGCGGCCTGTACTTCGCCTTGGATGCGGGGCAGCCCAAGCCTGCGCCGCGGCCGCTCGCTTTTAACCCGCGATCGGGTGGGGTGGGCAGTAAGGTTACGATCTGGGGTTCCCACCTGCTGTCGGCGTCGGTGCGATTCAATGGGGTTGCCGCGACGGCGGTTTCCAACAGCGGGTCCAACTATTTGGTGGCGACGGTTCCGGCAGGGGCGGCCAGCGGACCGATTACGGTGACCACGCCGGGAGGGACGGTCACCACGCACGCGCGCTTCAGTGTGCGGTAGCGCGCAGAGAGATGAAAAGAGGCGGCCTGAGAGGCCGCCGCAGGCTGAGAGCCTGCCCCACTAATACAGGAATCGCTACGGCAGGTGGAACTGATAGCCGACGCATGGTGCGGTCAAGATGTAGCGCGGCTTGGCGGGCTCCGGTTCGATTTTCTTGCGGAGCTGATTGATAAACACCCGCAAATAGACGACCTCGTTGCCGTAGTCCGGTCCCCACACCGCCTGCAGGAGGCGGCGATGCGGAATGGGAGTATTGGGGTTGGTTGCGAGATATTGCAAGAGGTCGAACTCCTTGCGCGTCAGACGGACTTCCTGGCCACCCGCAACGACGCGGCGCTCGGCGAAGTGGATCTCCAGGCCATCGGTTTCGAGCATGGGAGGCGCGGCTTCCGGGGCCAGGGGCGAGCGGCGCAACCCGGCACGGATGCGCGCCAGGAGTTCCTGCATGCTGAACGGCTTGGTCACGTAATCGTCGGCGCCGGCGTCCAGGGCGCCGATCTTGTCCTTTTCCTGCTCCCGTACCGAGAGGACGACGATAGCCAGGTCCCAATTGGCGCGAATCTCGCGGCAGGCTTCCAGGCCGCCCATGCCGGGCATCGCCAGATCCAGCAACACCAGGTCGTGCCGGGCGCGGCGCAGCACGTCCAAAGCCTCTTCCCCGCTGCGGGCGTCGCTCACCGCATAGCCCTGGGCAACCAGCATTTTGCGCATCACTCGCCGGATTTGCAAATCGTCGTCGACCACCAGGATTTTGGCTCCGCTCACACGCTGGCCTCCTCAAACGCCAAAGGCAGAGTAAACGAAAATGTGGCGCCTTGGCCGGGCTGGCTCTCAACCCAGACCCGGCCATGGTGCGCTTCCACGACCTGACGCGCGATGGGGAGGCCCATTCCCATTCCGGCCAGATTACCGTGCCGCTGCTTCCCCCGGTAATACTTTTCGAAGATCAGACGCTGCTCGTCCGCCGGAATGCCAGGCCCGCGGTCGGTGACGCTGATGACCACGCCGGTATCCGCGACGTGCGCATGCACGCCGATGGGCGCGCCCTGTTGGGAATACTTCAGGGCATTCGCGGCGATTTCCCGAATGACCAGGCGGATCAGCGCGGCGTCGGCGGAAACCGGCGGCAGACCCTGCGGCAAATCGACTTCGATTGGGGAACCCGCCGCCATCTGTTTCTCCAGGGCCGAGTAAACCAGGTCTTCCACCGTGTGCGTCTGTCTATCGAGGTCCACGTGGCCCGCCTCGATGCGCGCCATTTGGATGGCCTGGGTCATCATGGCGCTGAGGCGTCCGCTCTCCTGGTCCATAATCTCAAGCCATTCCCGCTGATCGCGTCCCGGAGATTCGGCCAGCATGGCGTCGATGCCGGCACGGATGGAGGTAAGCGGCGTCTGAAAGTCATGCGCCAAGGCATCCAGCAGCGTGGCCTTCAACTCAAGATGGCGGCGCGCCCCCTCGGCCTGCGCGGCGGCCTCCTGTTTACGGACGCGATCCATGGCTAAGGCTATCAGATTGGCGATCGACTGCATGGCGGGCGCTGAAATCGAGGCTTCGCAGAATGCAAGACTGCCGACGGCGCCAGCGCCCAGGTTAACCGGAACCAGGGCTGGATTCCCGGGGGCCGCGCGCGGCAAATCGGCGGAGCCGGCCGCCTCCATGAGCGCGGCGTCCGAAATTCCCGCGGGGATGCCCGCGCGATGAATTTGGCCGGAAAGCGCATCGAAGAAGGCCACGCCGGGACAGCCAAAAATCTTCACCACCTGTGCGGGAATGTCCTGGGCCAAGGCGGTGGCCGCGCTGGCCTGCATCAGGCTACAGCTCAGGGCGTACATGCGCTGGATTTCGCTCTGCCGTTGGGTGGCCTCCTGGGCACGCTTCTTGAGTCTTGCAGACAGCTCGCTGACCACGAACGATGTAATGAGGAAAGTGCCCCACGCGACCCAGTTCTGCGGATCGTCGATTCCCAGCGCGGGCACCGGCGGCAGGAAGTAGTAGTCGAGGCACAAAATGCTGAAGACGGAAGCCACGGCAGCTTCGGGCAAACCCCAAAACGTGGCGGATCCCAGGACCACCAGCAAATAGGTGAGCGCCGCGGTGGTGCTGTTGGCGCGAATGGTGTAGTGATACAGGAGCGACACGGCCATCAGGCCCGCACCCAGGATCGCGGTGCGGAGGATCAGGCGGCTCCAGTTTCGTTGACGCATGCTTTGGGCGGCTTGAGGCCATTATAGCCGCCGTACAGGACGTTTGTGGGCAATCCTGCCGGCAATCCTGCCCGCAGCCGGCTTTTAGCCGGCCTCTGCGACCGTGACGAGGCGCCGTGAAAGCAGGAGCCGCCTGAAAGGCGGCTGCGGCCATGATTGGCCGCCCCACGGTGCAACCGAACTGCCATTATTCTATGAGGGACTATCTGTACGATGTAGTAGCACAGACCGTAACTGGGCAGCCGCGCGGCGCGTCCACTCGATTTCATGCGGTTTCATTTGCTGTTGTGCGTCGCGCCGATATTCGCCGCGCAAACTCGCGCGGAAGATCTCGTCCTCAAGATCCCGCCGGTCAAGAGCTCGCTTGACGTCAAGGGTCGGGCGGCCGGAATCACGGTGTGGGGTGCCGTTTCCGGCGGGCCGCAGGGGCAATTCAAGCTGGCATTGACGGCGGATCTGAGCGATGTGCGGGACAACATCGGCGCGCTGCTCGCCTCCCAACTGAACCGCTCGGAACGCTGCGGCGAGCGGCTCTCGGTGGAGAGCGCCACGCTGGCCCCGGCCTCTCCGGCGGCGGTTTTGACCGCTCACGTACACTACGAGCGCTTCGCTTGCGCCAAGGCGTTCGGCCGGGAGATAGTCAGGAGGCTGGTGGGCGGCAACGCTGCCGTTACGGTGAAATTGACGCCGTCGGCTGGAGCGGACGGCATTTCGATGGCGCCGGAGGTGCTGAAGATCGACGCCGATGGATCGCTGGGCGAGCTATTGCGGTCCGGCTCCCTGGGCGCGACCGTGAAGGAGAAGATCGCAAGCGGCGTTGAGTCGTCGATTCGCAAGGGACTGGATCTCAAGTCCACGCTGCCGCCGGCGGTCGCGGCCGCAGCCACGCTCCGGGGTGCGCGGTTCGTGAGCGGCGCGGAAGGCCGGTTGTGGTTCTCGGTGGATGGAGAAGTGCAGATTTCGGCTGCCCAGTTTCGCTCGCTCAACTGGAAGGGCCTCGCGGTCGAAAACCCGCATTAGATGCGTGTTGTGCAACTCGCCGGCGGGCGGACCAAGAAACGGGAAAGCGCCCCCGGCTTGAAGTGCACACCGGCCACGGAATGCTGCTCGGCGGTATCGATCACGAAGAATTCCGAGTGCGCGCCCACCATCACCGGCCCGCGCAGCGTCCGGCAGCAGGCGCTCTTTCGCGTGCGGCTGCTGGTAGCCTTCGTACAACCACAGCAATTCCACGTCAGCGGGAACACGAACTGGCGGCATGCAAGTTTCCGCGCGGGATGAGCGCGGGCGGGATGTGGGCCAACGTAAGGTTCCAATCGCCAGGTTCCAGAATGCGGTCAGCGCTGTTGAATACGCCGTTTCTCTTCGCCGGATCGATGCGCATCAGACTGACACCGCGTTGCGGACTCCGCCCGATGGACTCGAGCACGTACAAGCCGTCGCCGTCCGGCGTGACGGCCATGCGATTGACACGCACCCCCACGGCGATTTGGTCTACCCTGCCTGTGGACAGATTGATCGCATAGATACCGCCCCGCGGCGTGTCCGGGCAAGCGCGGCGGCGATCCAGCTTGAATCCGAAAGCTTCCGCAAGATAGAGCCGGTCCGCCGCGCCCACCATCGTGAGCAGGACTGGTTCGTTGCAAGCGCCATGCAGGTCCGGCAAAACAATCGGCTTGGCCGGCGAAAGCTCGGTGTCTTCCGGCTTCACGCTCCACAGTTGGCTCTTTCCGGGGCCATAGCTGAAAATGCAAAAGCGGTCGCCAGCCCAGGCGCCGGTGGCCGGTCCGGCCGGAATCGGAAGCCTGCGGACCATCGCTTTGGCCTGCAGATCGAAGATATCCACCGACGGTGCGGGAGAGTTCGTGACGCCCAGGAGCCACCGCCCGTTAGGCGAAGGTTGCAGGTTGTAGGTGCCGGGCGCGGTCATGGTGGGAAGGCGGCGCAACGTTCTGGCGTTGAAGATATCGACTCCCCGATCGCCTTGGGTGAAGAGAAAGCGGCCGTCCGGCGAAGGCGCTCCGAACAATGCGGGCGCGGTCAGAAGGCACATTTTCAGCGAATCCAGCTCGAGGGAAAACAGACCGCAACAGGCGCCCGACGCCCTTTGGCTCTCCTGCGCAACATAGAGCCGGCGGCCATCCGGGCTGGCGGTGACGCTTTCCACGAGCTGGTTGACGCCGATTGCGCCCAGCGGCGACAGGTTCGCGTCAAAGAACTCGATGTGGCCGGTACGCGCGGCCGCCAGCACCACCAACGGATCTTCGGCGCGGGCAGCCGCGGCCGCGAGCAACAGGATCGATAATGTGAAGAATGTGCGCATAGCTCCCTACTTCACCGGCCTATCGGGTTCCGGCAGTTTCGGCTTGGGCGGAGGCGGCGGCGCAACCGGTTTCGGCGGGGTCTTCGGCGCAGGCGCAGACACGGGGACAGGCGCTTTATAACCCGGCGGGTACACCACGATGATGCCCGTGTAGACTGGCACGGGAACGTCGACTTCCACCGGAACCTGAACCTCCTCCGGCGGCGCCTGCACGATGACCACCGGAGGCGCTTCGGGCGGTCCGTTGGTATACGCCGGGTCGGGTGCGGGGGCCGGCTGCGCGTCGGCCTGGGAAGCCGGCGGAACCTCGAACGCCGTGTCGGTCGACACGGAGACCGCGCCCGTGCCGCCGGCCCGCAACGGCGGGCGGAATGCATCCAGGCGCGCCGCCGGAAACGGCGGAGACGGCAGCGCTTGCACGAACACAGCCGCCGCCAGCGGCGCCCGCGGGCGCGCGGCAAAGCCCGCCGGGTCGATTTCGAGCGATTCCGGCGTGTAGCCGGCGTAGGTCGTATTGGCGTTCAAATACTGGCGCGGCTGATCGGGCGGCTTCCAGTTTTCCCCCGGCGCCAGCGCGCCCCAGCCAACCAGTCTGGCGCTCTTCAGCCAGTACACCTCGCCCGGCTTGAACACGGTGCTTTCGCCCGGCGCCCAGGTCCAGCCAGCGCCCTCTTGTTGCATCCAGCGGCCGTAATGATACGGCAGCCAACCCCATGGATCGTCGCCGATCCAGGTGTAGCCGAGGCCGTCGTACCAGCGCCATTCGCCGTTGCGGAAAGGCGCCCAGCCGGCCGGCGCCTTGGGTTTCCAGACAGCGCCGAAATCGGCGGATTGGACCCATACCCCGTACGCATCCAGGTCGGCGAGGCCGTATCCGAGACTTGGCACGTGCGCCGCCGAAGTGGTCGAAAGCAGCACTTTGTCGCGCTCCTCCGACCAGCGGTCGGTTTCCAGCGGCGGGATCTCGCGATTGAGGACGAAGCGGGCCGGATGGCCCGGGTCCAGCTTGACCATCTGGCCCGGGGTCAAATCGAACTCCGCGGTGGGGGAGGAGAAGCGCGCCACACCGTCCGTCGCGGCGATCAGGCTCAAGGGATCGCGCGCTTCCAGCCGCAGGTGGGCGCCTTGACCGATGCTCACCTGGGCTCCCGGCACGGCCACCACCAGGGAATCCTTGCCTCCCGCAGCGCCCGTGAAATAGGCCAGGCCGTGGTCCAAAGAGATCAGCGTGATCCGTTGACCGGTGGAAAGGCGCGTGTAATCGGAAAGCTCCGCCAGGGAATCGGGGCCCAGCCGCAAGACGCTGCCGTCGTCCAGTTCCACCTCGACGCGCGCCGCGCCTTCCGTGCGCACCCAGGACGACTCGCGCAGAGGCAGATTGCGCCGCGCGGGCTGCCAGTCGTCGGCTGCCTGGAGTTGCACTTGGACGGCGCCGTCGAAGTCGCCTACCCGGGCGTAGCGCGCCTGCCCGGCGGACAGCGCGATCGGGAGCAGCCACAGGGCCAGGCGTTTCATGAGTCCTCCGGGTTGTCCACACATTTGACGCCGCGTGGACCGCAAGCGTTTATGGTATCCGAAAAACGGAGCAAACTACGGTGCAGGCAGCCGATAAGGTGAACATGACTATAAGCGCCACTAACACTCACGTACAACAAGCCGCCAACCAACCGCCCTCGGCGGCCGCCACCAGGCATGCGGAAGCCAACAAGGTGAATCCACCCGAGGATACCGTTCAATTGAGCAGAACGGCCAAGGCCGCTATGGGCGACGTCGACCACGATGGCGACAGCCATTAGTCCTCGTTGGAGGGCGGGCAATCATGCCGGCAGGCCATTCATTGCAACCACATCCCCGCGCGCCACGTAGACAATCCTAAGGATGCGTTTACGGGGATGCGTGTGCGCAGCCATGCTGTTATGGCCGGCTGCGGCACATGCCGCTGCGGCGTCAGCGGACTTATCTATAGAAGTGTCGGTGGGCGACTCGTCGAACCAGCCGGTTCCCGGCGTGCAGGTCGAGTTGACGACCGGCCAGGCCGCGGTTTCGTCGGCCGTCACCGACCGCAACGGGCATGTTCGATTCACCGAACTCAAACCCGCCATCTATGCAATCGCCGCCGCCAAGGAGGGTTTCGAAACCGCGCGGAAGAGCGATCTGGACCTTTCGCAATCGGTCTCCGCATCCATCGAGCTGACGCTGGTTCCCGCCCTCGCAAGGCAGGACAGCATCGAAGTCAAAGGCACGGCCGCGCCCGTGGATCAAGGCGGTTCGGCGCCAAGCGACCTGCACGTCCATACTGTCAAAGAACTCCCCGGCCGGCCCGAAACCGTGAGCGACGCTTTGCCTTTGCTGCCGGGAGTGGTCCGCGATCCCAACGGCGGGCTGCTCCTTTCCGCGGCCGGCGAGCATCGCAGCGCATTGATCGTGAACTCCGCCGACGTCACCGATCCCGCCACCGGACAGTTCGGCTTGACCGTGCCCATCGACAGCGTAGAGACTCTCAACTTCTATCAGACGCCTTTCCTGGCCGAGTACGGACGATTCAGCGAGGGCCTGGTCTCAGTAGAGACCCGGCGCGGCGGCGACAAGTGGAAATGGGAATTGAACGATCCGTTCCCGGACTTCCGCATTCGCAGTTACCACATGCAAGGCCTGAAGGACGCGACCCCGCGCGTCAATGTCGAAGGTCCGCTGATTGCCGGCAAGCTCTACTTCTCCGAAGGTCTGGAATACGAGATGCGCAAGACGGAAGTCTTCGAATTGCCGTTCCCCTACAACAATAAGAAGCAGGAAGGGTTCAATTCGTTCGCGCAGTTCGACTGGATCGCATCCGGCAAACACCTGGTAACCGCCACCTTTCACGTGGCTCCCCAGCGGCTGGATTTCGTGAATATGAACTTCTTCAATCCGCAGCCCACCACGCCGGATGCCAGCACCCACAACTACACCGCCACGCTCGCGGACCGGCTTTCGATCGGCTCCGGCCTGCTCGAGAGTACCTTCTCCGCCACGCGCTTCGACGCCCGCGTGTGGGGCCAGGGATCCCAGGATCTGGTCATGACTCCGGCGGGCAACAGCGGAAGCTACTTTGCGCAGCAGGCCCGCAACGCATCCCGCCTCAGTCTCGCGCCGGTCTTCAGCTTTGGCGCCGTCAACTGGCTCGGCACGCATAACTACAAGGTTGGCTCTTACTTGGCTGAGAGTACCGATAACGGCCAGGTTACCGAACACCCATCGACATTCTGAACTCCGCCAGTCAATTGATCGAGAGCATATCCTTTACCGGCGGCCAGGCATTTCGCCGCTGGGATACCGAGTATGCCTTCTTCGGACAGGATCACTGGATTGTGACGCCGCGGCTGTCCGTCGACTTAGGCGTCCGCACGGAGTCGCAGCAGGTATCGGAGAGCTTTCGCGTGGCGCCGCGCGCGGGAGTTGCCTGGAACGTCTTCCCCAGCGCCGGCACGCTGATTCGCGCCGGAGTCGGACTCTTCTACGACCGGGTCCCGTTGAACGTTTACGCATTCAATCAATATCCGAGCCAGGCCATCACCATGTTCGGCGCCGACGGCCAGGTTTCGGCCGGACCGTTTCTTTATCAAAACGGTTTGGGAACCGTGGATGTGCGTTATCCGTTCGTCTTTCAGGAATCGAACGCCGGCAACTTCTCCCCTCGCAGCGCGACCGGCAGCCTGCAGATCGAGCAGCCGCTCACACAGCGCGTGAAGCTGCGCGTGGGCTACATGCAGAGCGCTTCGTCGGGACTGGTGATCATGAACACGGTAGCGCCAAATCCCGGGACGAATACCGGCGCTTACCTGCTCTCGGGCACCGGACAGTCGCGTTACCGGCAGTTTGAAGCGACCACCCGAGTACGGCTGAACGACAAGCGCGAGTTGTTCTCTCCTACGTGCGCAGCCAGGCGCGCGGCGATTTGAACGATTTCGCCAGCTACCTGGGCAGCTTTCCCGCACCCATCGTCCGCGCCAATCAGTTCGGCAATCTGCCGGCGGACCTGCCCAATCGTTTCCTGGCTTGGGGGCTGATCCAGCTTCCGGCGGGGTTTCGCATTGCGCCCGTCTTCGAGTATCGCAGCGGGTTCCCCTACGCCGTCACCGACGCGTATCAGAACTACGTGGGAGTGCCCTATGCCAACAGGTTCCCGAGCTTCGTTTCGCTCGACTCGCGATTCTCCAAAGACTTCAAGGTCAGTCCGAAATACACTATTCGCCCGTCCATCAGCGGCTTCAACCTGACCAATCATTTCAACCCGGCGGCCTTCCACGGCAACATCGCCGACCCGGCGTACGGCTTGTTCTTCGGCGACCGCCACCGCCGATTTACGGCCGATTTCGATGTGATCTTCTAACACGGGGCTGCCGGGTGCGCGGCTGCGCCGCCGCGATAGGTTCCTGAACGCCGTCTATTTTGCAGCGCCCGAGCTTTGGGCAATGGATCGCGACGGGCCGCCCGCCTGCGAACTCGACAGCGTGACCTTCGCGCTCTGAGTCCCACAGTTTGTTCGTTTTCCGGCGGCGAAGACTATCCGCCGCCACCTCACGAACCGTGTTCTCGAAGAAATGCGACTGGTGTCCGGAGTCGCATTCAAACGAAGACGGATATAGATGCCGTGCCAAGGCATTCCCTCCTATTGCTTATTGAGTCTCGCGTAATACCGTGACAGTTTTCGCGACAAAAATGTGCCCCTCTGCATCGGTGCTGATGTGGGGCGGCCAATCCTGCTGCGGGCAAAATTGCCCGCCCCACAACTGCTGGGGCCACGCGGCGGCGATCGCCAGCAGCGCGAGCGCGACGATCTTAGAACAAGAACTTCAGCGCAAACTGAAATAGACGCGGGTTATTGACCGTCGTGTTGATCGAGCCGAATCCCGCGGCGCCGACCAGCGGACAGGCCGCGCAAATGCTGCTGCCAGGCGTACCGAATTGCGGATGGTTAAAGAGATTGAAGACCTCGGCACGCAAATCGACCTTCATTCCCTCGCGGCCTGGCACCAGGAAGTGCTTGATAGCCGAAAAGTCCGTATTCACGAAGCCCGGGCCGGAGAGCGGAGTGCGGGAAGCGTTCCCCAGTTCCCCGCTCTGCGGGGCCACGAAACAACTGGTGTTGAACCACGCGTTAATCGTCGGATTGCTCAATACCGGGTTGCAAACCTGGTTCGGGCGGTTCAAGCTGTTCCCGTTGTTTTCGAAGTTGACGCCGGAGTTATTGTTCGCCACCACGAAAACCGGAAATCCCGAGGTCACCTTCTGGATCCCGGTCACTTCCCAATTGCCCAAGATAGCGTTGACCGGACCGTTCCAGTCACTACCGAACGCCTTGCCTTTGCCGAACGGCAGCTCATAGATCACGCTGGCGGTGAAATCGTTATTGAGGTTGATCTGAGATAGGCCCCAATCCAACTTTTGCCACCCAGGCAGCGGATAGTAAGGCGCGCCCAGGTTGCTGCCCAAGCCGTCCGTGTAGCCTGAGTCGTAGTTCCTGGCATAGGTATAGCCAATCAATGCATAGAGACCATGCCGGGCACTCTTGGTTTCAGCCTTGATTTGAAGCGAATTGTAATGCGCCCTCCCGTCGTCGGTCATGTTGTCTACGGTCGAGTAGGGGAAGTTTGTCTCTGGAACGCCGAAAGCCGCTCCGCCCGGTCCGCAACCCAGGGTGTATCCCGCGGTCGTGCCGCAAGCCGCGGGAGAGCCTACATTCAAGTTGTTGCCATATACCAAAATGTGGGAAGCGCGTGACCCCGCGTATCCGGCGGTCAACAGCACCTGCCCGGGCAGTTGGTGTTCCACGTTCACGTTGAACTGCTGTACCTGGCCCTGCTTGAAGTTGGGATTCATCACATTGATCGTGCCCGTGAATGCATTAGGAGAGGGAGGCGTGCTTTGAATCGGAAAACCTTGCGACAGACTAATGGCTGGGTATGGTGTTAGTCCATACGTCGTGGCGCAGGCTGAAGTGGCGGAGGGACATCCGCCGCCAAACGCAAATGCATCGGACTCGTAGTAATAGGGCGGGTTTTGCCATAAGCCTTGGGCGCCCATGTTCCACGAGGAATCGTGATAGATCGCGTAACCTCCGCGCAGCACGGTAGTCTGACTGCCCCAAGGTTTCCAGGCCAAACCAATGCGCGGCTCGAGCGCCGTCCAATCCATATTGACGCCCGCATATTTATTGGCGTTTTGCCCCGCGATCAGGAACGTCTGGGGTCCCAGAAGAAAATTTGCCTGGCGGTTGAAGGCTTCGCTTTCCGGTGTGACCATGGCCCAGGCCAATCCTAGATTCAATGTCAGATTCTTGCTCACCCGCCAATCGTCCTGCACAAACGGGCGGTACATCTTCCAGCGGCGCCCGATGACATCGCCGTTGAACGTTTGATCGTGGATGGCCAGATCGGTGAAGCCCATCAACAACTGCGCGGCGGGGTCGCCACCCCAATCGCCGTTGAGGAGCCAATACCCGTCCTGGAAACCGATCGCCAGCGTGTTCAACTCATTGGCGCGAATGTTGCCGCCGATCTTGATATCGTGGCTGCCGCGAACCATGTCGAACGAGTCGGAGATTGAGAAGACGTTGCTGGCGCCCTGAAAGGGCGAGTATCCCCGGTCCCCCAGCGACCAATAACCGCTCAATTCCGTGGATGTCAAGCCGCAACTGGCGCCGCCCAGGTTGGCGCCCGGAATCCCCAGCTTGTCGGCTTCGCAAGTGCCGCTGCCAAAGGATGTGAAGTAGTTGCTGATTCGATTGAAACCAATGCTGAATTGATTTACGGTCCGCTCGGAGAAAATGTGCGTCTCCGAAAGCGCCGCGTTGCGCCCGTGATTGTCGATGACTTCCGAACTGGCAAAAGCGCCCTGCTCGGCGAATCCCGGCGAACCGCCCGGAACGAACGAATACGCCTGATCGTAGCTGAAGCGCGCGAACATCAGATCTTTCGATGAGAAATTGTGGTCCAGCCGGATGTCGAACTCGCCTTCGTTGAGCTTCCTCACCGGCTCATTGACGTAGTTGTAGCCTTGGCCTGGGTTGTTGGCGTTCGGCAACGGATAGAGGTTGATCATCGCCTGGCCGATCGGGTTGATCAGGCCCGCGGGAATCTTATTGCACGGCGTACCTGGAGACTGGCTGCCGTTGGCTGCCGCGGGAAGCGCGTTACCGGAGCCGTCGCACATGAAGGGTTGGTTTACCGGTGTCCCGGTGGAAGTCTGAGTGGTCGCATAAGGGTTGTTCAGGACCCCGGGATTTGGATTGCCGAAGGCGTCGTTCGTGAAATCGCCGCTGCGCATGGCAGCCGAGGGCACCAAGCCCACATACGGAATCCCGTGCCGTTGCATCTTGGCCTGGTAATCGGCAAAGAAGAACGTCTTGTCTTTTTGAATCGGTCCGCCCAGCGAGCCGCCGAACTGGTTCAGGTTGAATTTCTCGGTGTAGGTGGCGAAGAAACTGCGCGCATCCAGGTCCGTGTTGCGGAAGAATTCGAACACCGAGCCGTGAAAATCATTGGTCCCGTTCTTGGTTGTTACCAAGACTGTCGGTCCCGCGCGCGTGCCATATTCGGCGGAGTAGTTGTAAGTCAGGACTTTGAATTCCTGGATGGCGTCGAGCGAAGGCAGAATGGCAATGCCGCCCGCGGTCAGCTCGTTGTTGTCGTTGCCGTCGTACAGCCAATCGGTGGAGTTGGCGCGGGACCCGCCCACCGAGAGCGAAAACGAACCGCGCGTCGAAACCTCGCTGCTCGGGCCGCCGTTAAAAAAGCTGCTCGGGTTGGTTTCGCTAGTGGCGCCGGGCGTGAGATTCGCCAACTGGACAAAGTCGCGCCCGTTCAAAGGCAGTTCGGCGACCTGCTGGGAAGTGATCACCTGGCCCAGCGTTGGATTGGCGGTCTCCACAGCCACGGCGGTGGCGGTCACTTCCACCGTCTCCTTGAGCGATGCGGGAAACAGCTTGAAGTCCACTTCGCGGTGTTCGTCCACTTGCAGGCGGACGTCCTTCTCTTCGGCGGGCTGAAAACCGGTGAATTCCACGTGGACCGTGAAACTCGCGACCGGCAGCAGCGGAACCAGATAATGCCCCGACTCATCGGTCGTGGAATCGCGGGTGACGCCCAGGGCTGGCGCGGCCACCACCACTTTCGCCCCGGCAACCGCGGATCCGGTGGCGTCGGAAACCGTGCCTGAAATGATTCCCGTGGCTTGGCCATAAACCAGCGGACACGCGCCAAATACAAGTAAACACAAGACTACCGCGAGCAACATCCTTTCGGTTTGCATCGGTACTCCTTATTAAAGGTATGCTCCCCTGTAACGCAATTTCTGAAGAGCGAGAAGTGAACCAGTATCACTTGATTGTTCCGGCCGTGTCAAGCACGTTCGGCAAGCCGGGCAAGCCGCAAAGAGGCGGCCTGGGACTGCCCCACTCAGTAGCCGTTGTCTTCCGGCAGGTGCGCCGGAATCTCAAACAGGCCCTGCGGAAGGGACGTCGGCAGGAACGTGTTGGGGTCCGGCGCGGTCAGCCCGCCGGAGGCGAAGAAGCCGGCCACCTGTTGTTGCGCGGCCCGGCCGATCTCTATCGCATCCGGGCTCGGGATGTCCACCGTGTAGCCCGAACTGGCGACGAAGAAACTGATGAACAACGCCAGGAACGAGTGCGGGTCCTGCGGCACCGGCAGCCCATCCGCCAGCGCGATATCGTGCCGGTACTCCCACGTGGTGGGGTGGTCTGCAGCTTTGATCAGGCGCGTGGTGGCCATGTTCGGCATGGTGGTGTCCAGGCGCGCCAACTGGAACAGGATGTTCTTGTACGGCACACCCGGCAGAGTGGAAGCCGACAGGTGCGGCGCGTAGTTCACCGAATCGCCCGGCGATTGGAGCCATTCATAAAGCTCGAACGCATTCTGTATGGCGATGGCGCCCGGCACCTCGTTGACGAATGCCGGCTGATACGGGAACACGTAATTGTCGTTGAAATCCGTGCCTTCGTTGAGCAACGATGGTGTACGCGCCCCCAGCAACGCGGCCGCCAGATAATGGTACGACTGGCTCCATCGCACGATATCCTCCACCGAGCCGCCGCCCACATTCAATACCGAGGCTGGCACGGCCGGCTCCAGCGCCGAGAAGATGGTGCCGTACAGCGATCCCAGCGACTGGCCGACGTAGTAGATCTTGGTGGCGTCCAGATCGGGATGCCCAACGCCCGTAAGCGACACACCGCCCTGGATGGTGCGAACCAACTCGCCGAGGTCCAGCGCCGTTTGCCGCAAACAATCGCGCAAGGCCACCTGCGCCGGGTTGGCCGCCTGGCAGCCTTCATCGGGAGCGATCTGCCCGTCGCCATTGAGGTCCACGCCGCGCCCGCCCGCGGTCAGGGTGGTCACTTTGCCCGACGTATCCGTAATAATGACCTGGCTCTGCGGCCCGAACCCATGCCCTACGGCGTTGATGGCGATGGTGGCGAAACCGGCTTGCGCCAGCGTGGGAGCCATGGCTGTCGGTCCGCCCCATTGGCTGTCGCCGAGGCCGTGCCCGAAAATGACGACCGGATACCCCGCGGGGGGCTCGGGCGTTGACGGCAGAAACACGTGGAAGGAGATCAGGTTTATCGCGCTGGGCAGGGTAACATCCTGGCCCGTCGGCGTCGACGGAATCACCTGCTGGTCGTTGAGGAAGTTCGGCGAGGCGAACGATCCGAACCCAATTGCGCCGATGCCCTGAATCAACGGGTTGTTTATGGGCAGCGTCACGTCCACAAACTGCGCGGGATTAACGGCGATCTGGTCGTGCAACACCAGCGACGCGATGTTCGCAAACTGGATGAGGGACGGCGGCTGCACCGGCGTGGGAGGGCGCCCCACGTTGGGCAGTTGCGCGTAAGCCTTCTCCATCCAGGTGGTGACGTTCATGGTGGTAAATACGGAGGCGCCCACGATGTTGGCCGGGGCGAGCCGCGCAGCCACGCTGCCGACCGCTTGCGACAGTTCGAGGCAATAGGAGGTCTGCGGTAACGGGTCCGGGTTCAGGCATGCCGAATATGCTGGGTCCGCCTCCACCGGATCGCCCGCCATGTCGCGGATCACGTCGGTTACCACGATGGCGTACCGGCCATGCTGGTCCAAGTTGCCATCCGGCTTGCCGTAGAGCGAATTGGTAGTAGGGTCGTAGATCATCTGCGTGAGATACAACATCTGACCGGTGGCGTCGACGCCGTGCTCTTCCTGGGTCAGGTTGCCGAGCACCACGTAGTAAATGGCGTGGTGGATGGAGTTCACGTCGATGGGGCCGGAGAAAGTCACGCGGATGCGCGGCGCGGTCTGGAAACCATCGAGCTGATTGATCAGTTGGACATCCTGGCAATCGCTGGGGGCCGCGGTGCAATCGGGCATCGGCAGGTTGATGCGGATGCCGTTCTTCTGGGTGCTATCGGGCGTGGTCAGAGCGTCGGTAGGGTAAGGGCCTATGGTGGGGTCCTGAGGATTCCAACTCACCGTCACGCCGCTGGCTGGCAGCAGCGGCGCGAACAAAGACAAAGATGTCAGGGCGAACAAAACTGCGCGCATCATAAGGTCAGGATACAACACGGCTGGAAGGCGGACTTTAGTCCGCGCGGCCAAGATTGGCCGCCCTCCAAGGCGATGCTACGCAAATGGACCCACTACCCGGACTTCAGTCCCGCTCGCTCAAAATCGGAAACGGTTCCGGTCTATCGATTTCCAGGAGCCGCGGGTCGAGCAACCTTTTGGTATCCACATTTCCCATGGCCGAGAGCATGTTTTCCTTGATATGCGGATACTCCTTCTCCAATTCGCCAAAAAGCCCGCGCAACGAACGCCGCACGGTGCCCGTGCGCAGGGAACAGTCGCAGGGCGTCAGAGGCACGGCGCGCGCCTCGGCATAGGCGCGGGTGATGTCCTCGGTGACGAAGACCAGCGGACGGATCAACCGGAATTGGCGGTCGCGCGAGTGGGTGATGGGCGGCAGCGCGCTCAGGCGTCCGGTGAAAAGGGCATTGCGCAGCAGCGCCTCGCAAAAATCGTCGGCGGTGTGCCCGAAGGCGATGACGTTGGCACCCAGGCCTGAGCAGATCTCGTAGACGGCCCGCCGGCGATAGCGGCTGCACAAGTCGCAGCCATGCTGGGGCTGATCTTCGAGCAGACGCAGGGACGGCTTATCGCGATAATAGGTCCAATCCACGCCGCGCTGCTTCAGGTACTCGGCTAACGGCTCGATGGGCCGCAGGAATTTGCCTTGTTCGACGGTGAAGGCGCAGACCGAGAAGTCGATGGGCGCGCGCGCGGCCAGCAGGAGCAGCGCTTCCAACAGCGTCACGGAATCCTTGCCGCCCGAGAGCGCCACGGCCACGCGGTCGCCGTCGCGGATCATCTTGAAGCGGTGGATGGCCTCGCCCACCTTGCGCAGCAGTGTCTTTTCCAGTTCCACGTAGTTTGATTATACCGGCGCGTGGGGCAGACCATCGCACTTCGTGGTCTGCCGCCTTCGTGGAGCGCTGGCAGACGACATAAAACGATCGTCTGCCCCACCGAAACATCCTAAGGCGTGATCTCGAAATCGGTCCACTGCGTCGCTGCACCGCTCTTGGGTGCTGTCCGATCCGCCGTGACGATCCCCAGATAGTAATCGCCCGGCGTCATTTTTTGGCCCAGCTTCAGCGTCCCGGTAAGCGCCAGTCCGCCGCCATCCATGGAGACCAGCTTGGCGGGACCCGTGTACACGCTCTTGCCGTCGCGCACGATCCGGATCTGCGAATCCAGGTTCGCGGCAAGCACCTTGTTCCCGGTATTCTCCACCAGGCAGAGGTATTCCACCTGGCTGCCAGAGTGAAACCGGCGCGTCACCGGCGACATGCCAGTCCAGGCCGGCGTACCGTCGGTCCGGTCTCCGTCCTGCAGAACGATGCTGGTGAGCGCCACCCGGCCCTTCTTCAACTCCGGGATCTCGAGGAACTGGCTGGCCGATCCGACCTTGCCGGTGGCCATGTCGCGCACCGCCACCTGGATCTGGTACGCGCCGCGCTTCTTGACGGGAACGTCGAGCGTATACAGCGCCCCTTCCCTGACCGCCTCCAGAAACCGGTCCGCCGGCGCCTGGACCTTATACAACCGGGCGACCCGGGCCACCGGTATCTCACCCATGCTGGTGGCCATGGCTACGACTTCTATCTCCGCCGACGATTCGCCGGCCGCGTGCGTGGCGAGGTTTTCACCGTGAATGGACTGGAAGGTCAAGTCCCGCGTGTCGATGTGCAACAGGTTGCGGACCACCGGCCCGCGCTTGGGGACCTCCGCATAGAGCGCCGTCAGGCGCAGTCGCACGCCAGACGACCGGAACGGCGAAAGCATCGCGGCGCGCATCTGGTCCAGATCCGTCGCGTATTTCGGCATGGTCTCATCGTCGGTTGCGCCGAAGAAGCCGGTCCGCGACCTCACATGCAATCCCGGGCGCGTAGCCTTGACGGTGACATGATGATAACCACGCGCCCCGTGTTTCACCTCGAAAGTGTCGCTGGGGGGCTTGAATCCGATCAGGTAGTAGCCCTGCTGATCTTCCAGCACCCGGTCAAGCCCCCAGTTGAGATCGTTCCCAGGCTCGCACGGAATGCCACCCGTCTCCAGGGCCAGATACGCGAGTCCCTGCAGCTCCGCGTTCAAGTTGACGTCTCTGCCTCCGATGGCACCCACGTGGGTGAGGGATCTCAGCGTTCCGTTCGCCGCCTGTCCGTTCATTCCGGTCATGTCGGCACGATCCTCGGCGTCGGGCGCCAGGGGTTGCAGCCCAGCGGAGTACATCGTGTAAATCACCGTTCCAGCGCGGTTGGCGCGGTCCACGAGTTTGCGCATCGCCATCACGATCTCGCTATTGCTCTCCATGGCTTCGACACTGTCCATGCTGGTGTGCCGGTTCGGGCCTTGCCCAGGCGTGAAGAGCTGGAGGCCGTCGGAGAAGAGCACGATCGATTTGCGGCCGGGCATCTCGCGCAAGGCGCCGACGATGTAGTTGATGGCGCCCAACGTGCCGACGGTAAAAATGGTGTTTCGCCCAACGTCGTAGGAGGTGTTGAGCGCATCGACGGCGCCGTTGGGAGCCGCGGATTTAGCGCCGGCCTTGCCGTAGGGTTCGAAGAAACTCAGCCCCGCGCGTCCGTTCAGGTTATAGTGCAGGCCATTGATTACCGACAGCAAAATCCGCTTGTCGCCGGTGAACTGCTGCAGCGCTCCGGATCCGGCGCCCGTCCGGCAGACTGCTACCAAGTCCCCGGGCTGCATCTGCCGCTCCACGAACTTTCGCAGCGCCACCTGCACGTATGCCATGCTCTCGAACGAAAGTCCCAGATCGTCCACCATCAGAACGATGGTTCGCCGGACTTCCTCGCGGTGCAGCGGCGCGGCAGGCGCGGGCGGTAGCGCCGGTGCGGATTTCGGCGAGGACTTGCCAGCAGGCTTGGACGCCGCCGGGGTCGGCGCACCCACGCGGACATACGAAAAATTCGTGATCTTCTGCGGCTTCCCGTCGTCGAAGACGGCGAAGTCGTCCGCCGTGAGATCCGTTATGTAATGGCCTTTGGAGTCGGTGACCACGGCGTCCACCTGAACGAGCGTCGTCGTCACGCTGAAAACCACTTCGGGCGGTGCCGGGGAGTTGGGAGTTGCGGCAGGCGGCTGCTGCGCAACCAAAAGCGAAGCGCAAAGCGTGAGGCCGATCGCACTCTTTACGGCTGGTGAAGCTCGCAAAGAAAGCATATCCGTTATTATGTACGCGCCGAGGGTAGTGCCGGTTGCCGGTCGCCACACGCGCGCGTGCTTAACCATTTTGGGGATTCCCGATTGACAGAGACCGCTCCCTGACGGTCGCGGCTCGGTAACCTGCGAAATCAACGCACCCGCCACGCGCCGGCACCAGGCGATAGAATCGGGGCATGATGCGAACTGATCGCCGGTCGTTTCTAGCCGCGACGGGCGCCGCCGCTTGGGCCGCCTCCGCGAACGCGGGCGGACGCCGCGCCGTCCGCCTGGGCGGGCCGATATTCCTGAAGAGCGAAGATCCGGCTGAACTGGCGCGCGAGCACCGCCGCCTGGGCTATAGCGCCGCCTATTGCCCGTCGGCCAAGGCCGAAGACACCGTCCGCGTGCGCGCCATCGAGAAGGCCTTCGCCGCAGAAAATGTAGTGATCGCCGAGGTGGGCGCTTGGGTCAACATGCTGGACCCGGATACCGAGAAGCGCCGCGCCAATCTGCAATACGTGGTGGAGCGCATGGCCCTCGCCGAAGCGGCCGGCGCGCGCTGCTGCGTGGATATCGCCGGCTCTTACAATCCCACGGTATGGTACGGACCCAATCCGAAGAACCTCTCGCAGCAGTTCTTCGATGCCACGGTCGATAACTGCCGGCATGTTATCGACGAGATTAAGCCGAAGCGAACTAAGTTCACCATTGAAGCCATGGGCTGGTCGCTGCCCGACGGCCCGGATTCCTACCTGAAGCTGATCAAGGCGGTGGACCGCCCGGCTTTTGGCGTGCACCTGGATGTCTGCAACGTGATCAACTCACCGGAGCGCTTCTATCGCAACAGCGAAACGATCGCCGATTGCTTCCGCAAACTGGGCCCGTGGATCGTTTCCTGCCATGCCAAGGATCTGGCGTGGATCGTGGAGTTGAACGTACATTTTCAGGAAGTGATTCCGGGCCGCGGCGAGGTCGACTACCGGACATACTTAAGCGAGTTGTCGCAGTTGCCGATCGAAACGCCGCTGATGCTCGAACACCTGAAGACGGCCGAGGAGTATGAAGAGGGTAAGCGCCACATTCAGAAAGTGGCCGCCCAGATAGGAGTGACGCTGGCATGACCAGAAGAGATTTCGTAGCCGCCGCCGCACTGCCGGCGTTGGCGGCAAGCAACCGCCTGCCCATCCGCAAAGCCGTGCTGTTCGAGATGCTCCCGAAGTCGCTGAGCATTGCCGATCGGTTCAAACTAGCCACCGATACTGGCTTCGAAGCCACCGAGTGCCCCACCACGCCGGACCAAAGCACGGCGGATGAAATTAGGAAAGCATCGGAGTCCGCCAGGCTGCCGATTCATTCCGTCATGAACATGGCGCACTGGAAATACCCGCTGTCGTCGGCGGATCCGGCCGTGGTTGCCGAGAGTATCAAAGGCATGGAAACCAGCCTTCGCAACGCGCATTTCTGGGGTGCCGAGACGGTTCTGCTGGTGCCGGCCGTGGTCAATCCGCAGACCAGTTACCAGGACGCCTGGACGCGCTCCCAACAGCAGATTCGCAAGCTGATCCCCATGGCCGAGGAGTTGAAGGTCGTCATCGCTCTGGAGGAAGTCTGGAACAAGTTCCTGCTCAGCCCGCTCGAATACGCGAAGTATATCGACGACTTCCGTAGCCCTTGGGTGCGCTCCTATTTCGATGTAGGCAACGTGGTGCTGACCGGCTATCCCCAGGATTGGATACGCACGGTTGGCCAGCGCATCGCGAAGCTGCACATCAAAGACTTCCGCTTCCGGAAAATGCAGGCCGAATTCGTGCCCTTGCGCGAAGGCGACATCGATTGGCCCGAAGTCCACAAGGCGCTGGGCGAAATCGGATACCACGGCACTGCCACGGTGGAACTGGAAGGCGGCGGCGAAGCGTATCTGCGCGAAGTGAACCGCCGATTTGAGCTGATTCTGTCGGGAACGTAAACCGCTCCCTGACGGTCGCGGCTCGGTAACGCGGGTGTAACCTGCCCACGCGCGCGCGCATCGTAAACCATGGCCATGCAAATCCTCATTTCCAGGCGCCGTCTGTTCACGCTGCTGCCCCTGTTTCCGGCGGCGAAACTGCTGATCGCTCAGCAGAGCACCCCAGCGGCGGCCCCACCCCACCAGCAGAACCCCACCTTCACTACGGATGTCAACCTGGTCAATTTGTTCGCCACCGCGCGCGACAAGGATGGCCATATCGTCTCCGACCTCAGCAAGGAAGACTTCGTCCTGCAGGAAGACGGGCGGCCGCAGGTGATCCGCTATTTCTCCCACGAAAAAGGTCTGCCGCTGACCCTCGGTCTGTTGGTGGACACCAGCCGCAGCCAACGCACCGTGATCGATGCGGAGCGTTCGGCCAGCTACACCTTTTTTGAACACGTGCTGCGCGAAGACAAAGACCAGGCGTTCGTGGTCCACTTCGATCACCAGGTGGAACTGCTCCAGGATTTCACGGGGTCCCGCCAGAAGCTGAACAAGGCGCTGCACGAGCTGGAAGTGAATCAGGACGACTCCCAGCAGCAGCAGGGCGGCGGCGGTGGTGGTGGCGGCTATCCGGGCGGTGGGGGCGGGCGCGGTAGTGGAGGCGGCTCACGTCGCAGCAGCGGAGGCACTTTGCTCTACGACGCGGTTTACCTGGCGGCTGGCGACGACCTGATGAAGAAGCAGAAAGGCCGCAAAGCGGCCGTGATTCTCTCCGACGGCGTCGACCGGGGCAGCAAAGTCTCCATTACCGAGGCCATCGAAGCCGCCCAGCGTTCCGACACGTTGATGTACTCCATCTACTTCGCTTCGAACGAGGGCCAGGGTTTCGGACGCGGCATGGGGCGTGGTGGCGGGATGGGACGCGGCGGCGGGATGGGACGCGGCGGTGGAAGATACCCGCAGGAAGAGCGCCCCGACGGCAAGAAGATACTCCGGCGGATCTCAAAGGAGACCGGCGGGACCTACTTTGAAGTGTCCAAGAAGCTGCCGATCGATGCAATCTACAGCAAGGTCGAGGAAGAGTTGCGCAATCAGTATAGCCTTGGTTACACGTCGGATCAGCCGGCGTCCCAGACAGGTTACCGCACTATCAGCCTGACCGCCAACCGGAAGAACGTGACGGTCCAGACGCGCGAAGGGTATTATCCGGGGAAGTAAAGAAGTGAGAAGACAGAAGTGAGAAGACAGAAGTCAGAAGTCAGAAGTCGGCCCAGCCACCGGCTGCGCCGGTTCCGCCGCCCCACAGCCAGACTCCTGTGGAATCAGCAGGTTGGAGGGGAGTCACAGACCAGAAGTCAGAAGGAACGCAGATGTTGGCGATTCTGACTTCTGACTTCTGACTTCTGTCTTCTGCCTTCTGCCTTCCCCCTTCTGCCTGTGCTAACGTCGGAAGTACCATGGCGAAGTTCCTGTTTGGCCTGATCACCGGCGTGGTCCTAAGTGTTGCCGGCCTGCTCCTGCTCTTCTTCGCGTTGGCGCGAACCTTCCGCGAAAGCCCGCCCGTCGTGGCGCAAAACTCGGTGCTGCAACTGCAGCTCTCGGGCGACATCCCCGAACGTCCGCCCGTGGAAATCCCCTTCGGCGCGCTTGCGGAGCGCCCGGCTGCCACGGTCACCGGCATTTGGATGACGCTGCGCAAGGCCGCCGTGGATGCGCGCATCAAAGCAGTGGTGCTGGAGCCGGAATCGCTCAGCACGGGCTGGGGCAAGCTCGAAGAATTCCGCGCCGATCTGGAGCGGTTCAAGAAATCCGGCAAGCCCCTATTTGCCTTCTTGAAGACCCCCGGCGCCCGCGAGTATTACCTGGCTTCCGCCGCCGACCGCATCTATCTCGGCCCTACCGATTGGCTCAACCTCAAGGGCATGCGCGTCGAGCTGATGTACTTCAAGAAAACGCTGGATAAGATCGGAGTGGATGTACAGGTCGAGCATGACGGCAAGTACAAGGACTTCGGCGACATGTTCACGCGCACGTCCATGAGTCCGGAAACCCAAGAGGTGATGACCGGCATCGTGGACGACCTCTACGGCAACCTGATCGGCCGGATCGCGCTGGCCCGCCAGAAGACCCCCGACGCCGTGCGCGCGCTGATCGATCAAGGACCGTTTCTCGCCAGAGACGCGCTCCACGATGGCCTGGTCGACCAGTTGCGCTACGAAGACCAGATGTTCGCCGACCTGCAGCAGAAAGTGAACTCCGGCGAGTTGCATAAGCTCTCGACTGGCAATTATCAGAAGGTCTCACCGGATTCGCTCGGTCTGGAGGGCCGCCACCGCATCGCCATGCTGGTGGGCGACGGAGCCATCACTCGCGGCGCGGCCGGCGACGATGGCGTTTCCGACGATGGCATACAGGCGACAGGATTCAACAAGCTCCTGCGGCGCATCGCCGGCGATGCCAGCGTGGATGGCGTGGTAGTGCGGATCGATTCTCCGGGGGGCGACGCGGTGGCCTCCGATGAGATCTGGCGCGAAATGAACCTGCTGAGCAAGAAGAAGCCGGTAGTGATTTCGATGTCCGATACGGCGGCTTCCGGCGGGTACTACATGGCCATGACCGGCGATCCCGTGGTGGCTTATCCCGGCACGCTCACAGGTTCCATCGGCGTGGTGTTCGGCAAGCCCAATCTGCACGGGCTTTACGATAAGTTGGGCATCACCAAGGATATGATCGCGCGCGGGCGCTTCGCGGCCGTCGATTCGGACTACAGCGATCTCTCCCCGGTGGAGTTGGCCAAGCTGAAGGAAGGTATTGACGCCAACTATCACGACTTTGTCGCCAAGGTCGCGGAGGCGCGGCGCCGCCCGTTCGATCGGATCGAACCGCTGGCGCAGGGCCGCGTGTGGCTCGGCGATCAGGCTAAAGCGAACGGCCTGGTGGACGAATTGGGCGGCCTCGACCGGGCGCTCGAACTGGTGAAGCAGAAGGCCAGAATACCGGCTTCCGAAAATGTCACGATCGTGATGTATCCGGCGCGCCGGAGCATTTTCGATGTGCTATTCGGCCGCGCGCAGGAGAGCGCCGTGGAGTCGCACTTGCGGCGCTTGGTCAAGGATTGGCCGCCGGAACTGTGGGCCAAGGGCGGGCTGTTGCGCATGATGCCGTATGCGGTGAACGCGCAGTAGGCGTGGGGACCCGGTTGGAGGGCGGGCAATCCTGCCCGCAGCCGCCTTTAAGGCGGCGAGCCGGCTAAAAGCCGGCTGCGGCCAAGATTGGCCGCCCTCCAGAGTATGGTGGTATGGCAATGGTATGGCAACGACCAAAGTAACCTTCACTCTCGACGAGGCCACTATTTCCCGGCTGCAAGATGCGGCCACCCGACTGACGATGCCGAAGAGTGAGGTGGTCCGCGCGGCGATCGCCGAATACCACGAGAAGATCGGCAGGCTCAGCGAGAGCGAAAGGCTGCGGATGCTGCGCGCCTTCGATGAGTTGGTGCCGCGCATTCCAACGCGCAGCGATGCCGAGGTGGACCGGGAGCTACGGTCAATTCGCCGGGCCCGCCGGGCGGGAGGTCGACATCGCCATCGGTGCCTGCGCGATCACCTACGAGGCGCAGCTTTGGACCCTCAATACGGCTGACTTCAAAGACATCCCCGGACTGCGCCTTTACAGCCCCGTCTGAGCGGGGTGCCGTGATATCCTTCTGAGTATCGCGCCCTCGGGCGACCCAGGAGGAGGACAACCGTGCGCACCTCGCCATCGCTTGCCTTGTTCCTCGCCGTAGCTTCGTTGCCGGCGCTCGCGGAAAACTGGCCGCAATGGCGCGGCCCGTCCTTAAACGGTGTCAGCGCCGAAACGAATCTGCCGCTGCATTGGAGCACTACGGAAAACATTGCCTGGAAGCTGGAGATGCCCGCCAAGTCCGGCGCCACGCCGATTGTGTGGGGCAACCACGTTTTCCTCAACGTTGCCGATGGCGACGACCTGTACCTGTGGTGCGTCGACAAAACCAAGGGGACGCCCATCTGGAAGAAACTCATCGCCACCGGCAATTACAAAATCAACAAACAGAACATGTCGTCGCCATCGCCCGTTACGGACGGCCAGAGCGTCTATGCCATGACCGGCATCGGCGTGTTGAAAGGCTTCGACTTCAAGGGCAATGAGCTATGGGCGCGCGACATCCAGAAGGACTACGGCAAGTTCGGGCTCAACTGGGGCTACGCTTCGTCGCCTTTGCTCTACGAGGATGGGCTTTACGTGCAGGTGTTGCACGGGATGAAAACGCGCGATCCGTCGTACGTCCTGCGGATCGACAAGAAGACCGGCAAGACCGTGTGGCGCGTGATCCGGCCCACGGACGCGGTGCGCGAATCGCCCGACTCCTACACCACGCCCGCGCTGCTGCGTTATGGCAATCGGGTGGAGATCGTAGTGACCGGCGGCGATTGCATGACGGGCCACGATCCGGCCACTGGCGCGGAATTGTGGCGCGCCACCGGCTTCAACCCCGGCAAGAACCCCGCCCAACGCATCATCGCATCGCCGGTGGTGTATGACGACGTGGTCTACGCGCCCACGCGCGTGAAGCCGCTGATGGCGTTTCGCGGCGGCGGGCGCGGCGATGTTTCCCAGTCGCACAAGTTGTGGGAGTTCATGAATGGGCCGGATGTCCCCACACCCGTCACCGATGGCCAGTATTTCTACTCGGTAAACGATCGCGGCATTCTGTGGTGCCTGAACGCGAAGACGGGAGAAGAAATCTGGGGCGGCAAGCGCATCAAGCCCGCCACCTATAGCGCATCGCCCGTGCTGGCGGATGGGAAGATCTACATCACCAACGAGGAGGGCCTGACCACGGTGGTCAAGGCCGGCGCGCAATTCGAAGTTCTGGCGGAGAACGACCTGAACGATTACACGCTGAGCTCGCCGGCAATTTCGGATGGCCACATCCTGATTCGCACGGCCAAGTTTCTGTACTCGATCGGCAAGTAGGGCGTTCTCTAAGACGGCTTGTAGTACAGCACGATCCCGCCGCCCAGCGCCGCCAGCAAGAAACCCACGTAAAGCAGCGGGTTCGGCGCGTTCTTCGGCGGATGCATGGCTATCGAGACCACCACATTCACCAGCGGCGCTCCTCCGAAAACCAGCGGCATCACGATATTCGGAATCCCGCCCGCCTTAAACGCCCAGATGATGCAGACCGCTCCCAGTGCGCCCAGCGCGCCGCCGGCGATGGACCAAACGGAGCCGCCCGCATTGAAGCCGCTTAATCCGCCCTGCGACGAAAGCCCCACCACCGGCACTAGAACGCCGATCAGAAAATAGGCGAATCCCACGCATAACAGCGCCTTCAGCGGATTGCCGAGCTGCGTCTGCCCCTTATGCAGCGCGGGTCCGTAGACTCCCCACGCGAGTACTGCGCCAATCACAAATACGATCCACATTTTGGAACGCTTCCCCTCCATTTTCTTAGATACAACCGCGCTTTGTTCCATCCGATGAAATCCTTTGCCCAACTATGCCATACTACCTGAAAATTCGGAAATCTCAGAGGACACCCAAAACATGGCCCAATCGCCAGCCGCCGCTACTGCTCACCGCCTCACCCCCGTGCAATGGGTCATCTGCGCCATGGCCGCCATCGGCTTCGCGTTCGACACCTACGCCTTGCTGGTCCTGCCGCTGATCGTGCGGCCGGCCCTGATGGAGATCGCCAAGGTGAAGCCGGGCACGCCGGACTTTAATCACTGGGTGGGCCTGCTCTTCTACATCCCGGCAGTGGCGGGCGGCATCTTCGGCCTGCTGGGCGGATATCTCACCGATCGCCTGGGCCGCCGCCGCGTGCTGGTCTGGAGCATCCTGCTGTACGCCTTCTCCGCTCTGGCATCGGGGCTGGTCACCTCGGTCGGCGCGCTGCTGGTGCTGCGCTGCACCACGTTCATTGGCGTTTCCGTCGAGTTTGTGGCCGCCGTGGCATGGCTCGCCGAATTGTTTCCAGACGCCCGGCAGCGCGAAGCCGTGCTGGGTTATACGCAGGCGTTCTCGTCGATCGGCGGATTGCTGATTAGCGCCGCCTACTACGTGGCTGTGACGTACTCCAAATCGCTGCCAGCCATAAATGGCGGGCACGAAGCCTGGCGCTATACGCTGATCTCCGGCGTGATCCCGGCGATTCCGTTGATCGTGATTCGGCCGTTCCTGCCGGAGTCGCCCGCGTGGCAGGAGAAGAAGCTGGCGGGCACGCTGAAGCGGCCGAGCTTCGCCGAATTGTTCCGGCCGGAATATCGCAAGATCACGCTGCTGACGGCGTTGATGTTCGCCTGCAGCTACGGCGCGGCTTTCGGCGCGATCCAGCACATTCCGCGCATCGTGCCGGGCTTGCCGCAGGTCGTTCACCTGGCGCGCGCGGCGCAGGAACAGATCGTGAGCAAGGTGCAATTTCTGCAGGAGATGGGCGGACTGCTGGGCCGGGTGCTGCTGGCGTTTCTGGCGATCCGCATCGTCAGCCGCCGGAAGTTGCTGCGCGTCTTTCAGTTTCCGGGACTGTTTCTGGTGCCGTTCGTGTTCTTCTATCCGGCTATCCACGATCTGGGCATGACGGAGGTGGGCATTTTCCTGGCCGGACTGCTTACCGTGGCGCAGTTCAGCTTCTGGGGGAATTATCTGCCCAGGATGTACCCTACGCACTTGCGCGGCACCGGCGAGAGCTTCGCGGCCAATATCGGAGGCCGCATGATCGGCACCTCTGCCGCGCTGCTGACCACGCAACTCGCCAACGTGATGCCGGGTGCGACGCCCTTCACCAAACTGGCTTATTCCGCCAGCGCCGTCGCACTGCTGGTGTACGCGGTGGGGTTCACCTCGAGCTTCTGGCTGCCGGAACCGCAGCAGGATAAGCTGCCGGAGTGAGGGGGGGAAGCGGTGACGCCACAGCAGGAGAAGCGCCTACGAAACCGGATGGGTTGCCCGGGACTTTGCTTTTGAACGGCCATCTGCCCCGGTGCTCCCGACCTTCCGCAACTGAATAACCAGTCGCAACGCATCGTTCACTGCTCTTTCACTGTTAAAGGCCTTGCGGACATCCGGGTCCAACAGGACAAGATTCGTGCCGGCGTGGTACTGCCTCGCGTACTTGCCGCGCACCCCGCCCTTGAGCAGTTGGCGAAGATCATACTCGGGGCGCAACTCGTCGTTCATTCTGTCATTAGTTTTCTTCATATGCTCTCTTTTCAGCTCGGCTCAGCTTTCGAGCACTGATAATCCGGATCCGTTCGCGCCGCTGCGCATGAGCGACCATCAACAACCTAGCCCGATTCGACTGCCCAACGGTAATGAATCTGAATTCGCCGACGGAATGGTCTGGGTCGGGAACCGTCACGCCGAGGGAATCGCCAAACACGCTAGCAGCCTCCTGAAACGAGACTTTATGCTTGCGGAGATTTCCGGGTTGATCGAGAAGCGTTCTCGCAGAAGGACCGTCATCCGATCCCCGCCGCCTTGCGCGCCCGCCATTCCTCCGCCGTGATCTCCCACACCTCGGTGGGCAGACGGCCGGAAACATATTCGCTCTCTTTGGTTTCGACGATGCGCATACCCTGCCGCTCCGAGATGCGTCGTGACGCCACATTCGCCACGGCCTTTGGAGCCCGCAGCAACGGAAAGCCCAGGGTTTCGAAGCAGTAATCGGTCACCACCTCGCACGCCTCACTCATCAAGCCCTGCCCGTGCCACGCCGCGCCGAGCCAGAAACCGCGGTTGATCTCCCGGCCCTTCATCAGGCTGATGCAACCGATCAGGCGATCGGGGTCGCTCTTCAGCCGCAGCGTCCAATGCCAAGCGTCTCCGCGCTCCGCCGCCGGCAAAGCCACATCGCGATAGTAGTTGTGGACTCCATCGGGCGGAAAGGGCCAGGTAACCTGATTCGTCAGATACCGCACCACCTCCCATTGCGCGAACAGCGGTTGGGCTTGCTCCGCGTCGGCCAATTCCAACGGGCGCAGCAACAAGCGCGGCGTCTCCAATGGAGGCGTCATGGCTCGACCTTCACCAGCGCAGCGAGCCGCTTGGGCGCGGCCAGGTGGTAACTGCACGCGGCCAGTTCGGCCACCTCTTCCCAGTCGATCTCGCCGACGTCCAGGCGCAGCGCCACCCAACCGTTGTGCGCCATATACGCGGGCAGGTAGAAGCGGTCGGGCTGCGCTTTGGCGAGAGCCGCGTTGTCGCCTGGCAGCACCTTGCAACTGACCGCCACTATGCCATCGCCATGATGGTCGTCGAGGAGCCAGGCGAAAGCCTTCTTTCCGACGAGAAAACCCGCGTGCCGGCCCTGGCAACACCGCGTAGCCTCGGGCAGCGCGCGTCATCGAGTCACGCTCCGAAGCAGTATAGTTTGCCGTCCTGCGAGCCAATCACGACACGCCCTCCGGCAATCGCGGGCGAAGCGGAGAGCGGCGCGCCGGCCTCGAACTCCCATACTTTTTTCCCAGTCGCAAGATCCAGCACATAGAACCGGCCGTCGTTGGACCCCACGTAGACGCGCTCGCCCGCGATGGCCGGCGAGGAATCCACGCGCGCACGCGTGGCGAACGTCCAGACAGCCTTTCCGGTTTTCGCGTTGAGGCAATGCACCACCTTGTCGCGCCCGCCCACTACCACGCGGTCGCCCGCTACGGCTGCGGAAGAATAGAACGGAAACTGCCGCAGGGGGTTCTCGTATCGCCAGGCGATTCGCTTGCGGCTGAGATCCGCGCCCGCCACGTCGTTGTTAAAGGTGCCAAAGAACGCCCACGGGCCCTCGATCGCAGGCGACGCCCCGGTGTATCCGCCGGAATCGAAATGGAACATCTCCTTGCCGTCGGCGATGCGCAACCCGCGAAAGATCTCGTCGCAGCCGGCGATGTAGATCAGGCCGCCCGCTATGGCCGGCGTGGCGTGCACGTAGCTGCTGGTGGTGAATTTCCAGAGCACCTTGCCATCCTTCACGGAAAGGCAGTACAGGTTGCCATCGTACGAGCCAATGAACAAACGGTCGCCGGAGATAACCGGCGAAGAGCGGATCTCGCTCTCGGTCTTGAAGGTCCAGAGCGCCTTGCCGTCCGCCGCGCGCACGGCATGCAGCGTGCCTGCAATGTCGCCCACGTAGACCACGCCATCGTGCACCAGCGGCGACGATTCGTCGATGCCATCCTGGGCGCGATACTTCCAGCGCAGCTTGCCGGTGGCGAGGTCGATGGCCAGCAGATCGGCGGACTCCACGCCCACGTAGACGGTGCCATCGGCAATGGCCGCCGACGATTGTATCCCGTCGCCGGCTTCGTAGGTCCATAGCAGTTTGAGCGTGCCGGGAACCGCGCCGGTGGCCACGCCGGTCAATTGCGGATTGCCGCGGAACTGCGGCCACTCGTCCGCCGCGTGCAAACATCCAGCCAGAAGGATTGCCGCCAGCAGCCACGGTCGAAAACCCCCAAGCGGGGCTGAAGCCCCGCGCGGGCTAAAGGCCGCCCTCCAAGGCGATTGCATGGCTATTTCGCTTTCTCGATGCGGTACAGTCTCGACGCCGTACGCACGATCAGGCTCGACCGGTAGACGGCGGGCGTGGCCAGGCACATTTCGTCGAGCGGGTTCTTCGCGAGCACTTTGAACTCCGGTCCGGCCTGGATCACGTAGGTGTCGCCGTCCTCGCTGAGGGCGAAGATCTTGCCGTTGTACGCCCACGGCGATGCGGTGAAGGCCGCGCCCGCCGCATTGATGCGCTGCTTGCCGTAGATTTCATTCCCGGTGCGCGCATCGCGGCACGTCAGAAAGCCGAAATCCATCAGGGTGTAATAGTAATCGCCATAGACCAGCGGCGACGGATTGTACGGCCCGCCCTGGCGTTGATACCAAGCCACGAATTCGTTGCTGGTCTCGTCGCCCTTCAGGCTGATGTCGCCCGACGCGCCCGGCCGCACGGCGTATATCGGCCGCACCTGATCGCCAACGTATCCCGATGTGACATACAGCAGGCCGAATTTCGAAAACGGTGTGGGGATGGCGATCGACGACATGGGGCCGAGTTCCCAGAGCAGCTTGCCGTCCAGGTCGTAGGCGCGGATGCGCCGCGTGCCGGCCGTCACGATTTCGGTGCGCTTGCCGCTTTCCCATACGAATGGGGTGGCCCAGTTGCTGCCCTCGTCGCGGGCCACGCGCCAAATCTGTTTGCCGGTCTTGGCGTCCAGTGCCTCCAGGAAGGATTGATCCTCGTTGTCGTTGACGATGTAGAGCCGCCCCTGGTGCAGCACGGGCGACGACGCCGCGCCCCAGCCGAAGCGCATGCGAAACGGTCCGAGCGGCTGCGACCACAGCGGTTTGCCATCGCGATCCAGGCAGAACACGCCCACGCTGCCGAAATAGGCGTAGAAGCGCTCGCCATCGGTCACCGGCGTCTCGGAAGCATAGCTGTTCTTCAGATGGCGCGCGGGCGCTTTGCCGCGATGCACTTCGCGCTCCCAAAGCAGCTTGCCGGTCTTCCAGGCGATGCAGTAGACCATCCAGCGGTGCTCGTCGGGCGGCGCCGCTTCGCGGTTGCCACCGAAATACAGCCCTTTCTTGGGTGGTTCTTCGGGTTGGGTGGCGATTACGGAAGTGAGGAAGATGCGGTCGCCCGCTACGACTGGCGACGACCAGCCGCGGCCCGGGATTTCGAGCTTCCACGCGACGTTGGAGGTGGCGCTCCAGGTTTCCGGAAGGGCGGCATCTTCGGCCACACCCGCTGAGGGGCCACGGAACTGGGGCCAGGCGTCATCTGCGGCGGCGGCGCTCAGGGAGAGGCAGACAAGCGCTACGCAGTGCGCGGCGCGACACCGGACCTGGGCCGAAAAGAGCCGCCTAGGCGGCTGCGGGCAAGATTGCCCGCCCTCCATACTCATTTCTTGATGTTGTAGCAAAACAGATTGTCCTGGTCCCTTAAATAGAGCTTCCCATTCGCAATCACCGGCTGGCTCCAGGTGGGAAACCCGCCCTTGGGAATCTCGAATCGCGATATCTCGCGGTAGCCCGCCGGCGTGGCCTCCACCAGCCCCACCACACCCTCTTCACCCAGCGCATACAAGTGACGGTCGGCGTAGATCAGCGAGCCTTTGCCGACACTGCGGTCGCGCCACGCCACCTCGCCGGTTTGAAATTTCATAGCCGTCAGGATGCTGCTGGAGAATCCGTACAAGTAATCGCCCACCAGCACCGAAGTGCTGTAATGGTTGCGCATGTCGCGATTGAAATACACTTCCGATGCATCGCCGCCGGCGCTGGCCTTCAGCAGCACGCAGCCGGTACCGTAGTCCGACGAGAGGAAGATCTCGCCGCCGTGCACAATCGGCGTGGCGATGTTGGCCGTGCCATTGGCCACTCGTTCGTACCGCCAGAGCAGCTTGCCGCTCCCGAGATCCAGACCCATCGCCGCATCTGCCGTGAAAACCACCACTCTGCGGGAGCCGCCCGCGTCGTACTCCATTGGCGACGAATAGGCGGCCGAGCCGCTTTGCGACTGCCACAGCAGCTTGCCGCTCATCTTGTCGAGGGCCACCACGGCGGCGCCGGGTCCGCCCGGTGTCACAATGACGCGGTCCCCATCCACCAGCGGCGATTCGCTGATCCCCCAGTGGGGAACCCGGCCGTGGAAGTGATCCACAATGTTGAAGCCCCAGATGGTTTTGCCGGTGGCCGTCTCCAGACACACCAGCATGCCGTCGGCCGCCAGAGCGTACAGGCGATCGCCATCCACAGTGGGCGTGCCGCGCGGCCCATGTCCGCGCGATTCATTAAACGGGATACCCGTGTGGGCGCGCCACAATTGCTTGCCCGTGCCTGCGTCGAACGCCAGCACGTACTCTTCGTCGCCCTGCTGGCCTTGAATGAACAGCCGGCCGGCGGCGATTGCGGCGGACGAGTAGCCCTCGCCGAGCCCCTGAATTTTCCAAACCAGCGGCGGTCCGCCCTTGGGCCATGCGTCGAGCAAGCCGGTTTCGGCGGAGATTCCATCGCGGTTCGGGCCGCGCCATTGGGGCCAGTCGGCGGCCCAGGCGAGCGCGCCAAAGAAGAGGCAAAGAAGAGAAGCGATTCCGCGACCCAGCATGTGGAAAGGTTACCACGGGGAAGTGGCGGCGGGTTATCGTAATCTTGGTAAGAGAGAGGAGCCAGCATGGCAGCCAGTCCCATCTGTTTCGTAATCATGCCGTTCGGGACCAAGAGAGATCCGAGCGGCGGACCCGACATCGATTTCGACGCGGTTTATGAGCAAGCCATCCGGCCGGCGATTGAAAGCGCCAAGATGGAGCCGATCCGCGCGGACGAAGAGCGCACCGGCGGCATCATCCACAAGCCTTTGTTCGAGCGCCTGATTCTGTGCGACTTCGTGGTCGCGGACCTGACCGGGGGAGACCCGAACGTATTCTACGCGCTGGGCGTGCGGCATGCGGTCCGCCCGCGGTCCACCATAGTCATCTTCGAACAGCGCCAGAAGCCGCCCTTCGACCTGAACCTGCTTCGCAGCCTTCCCTACGACGCGCGCAAACTTTCCGATCTCGCGCACAGCTTGAGCGGACGGCTCTCCGAACTGCGGAATGCCGCGTATCAGGATAGTGCAATCGACAGCCCTCTGTTCCAACTTTTGGACGGCTACCAGCCCCAGGAATTCGCGCATCTCAAGACGGACGTGTTCCGCGACATGGTGCGCTATGCCGCCGACGTCCAGCGCTCGCTGGCGAGAGCGCGGCGCTCGGGCGACGTCAAGGAAGTGGCGCAGATCGAGAAGACGCTCGGCCCATTCGATAGCGTCGATGCCGGCGTGCTGGTCGACCTGCTCCTGAGCTACCGCGCCGGAGACCGGGCCGAAGCGCTCGATGTGCTGGAGGCGGTGGTCAAAGAGCGCGGCCCGAGTTCGGAGACCAACGGCATGATCGGACGCGTGTACAAGGACCTCTGGACCGAGGCGCGAAAGGCAGGCAAGAGCATACAGGCCGAAGGCTATCTCAATCAGGCGATCGACGCGTACATCCGCAGTTTTGAGGCCGACTGGCGCGACGCTTACCCGGGGATCAACGCCATCGTGCTGCTGGAAATCCGCGGCGACGCGGAATCCCTCGCGCACAAAGAGGAACTGGCGCCCGTGGTGCGCTTCGCCGTCAATCAACGCCTAACGTCGGCGAAGCCCGATTATTGGGACTATGCGACGTTGCTGGAAATCGCCGTGCTCGGAAACCAGGAGCAGGAAGCCGCCCAGCAGCTCCGAAACTGCCTGATTGCGGTGCGCGACGTGTGGGAGCCCGCGACGACCGCCAATAACCTGAAACTGATTCAAGAGGTGCACCAAGCGAGGGGCATGCAGCAGCCATGGCTCGATGCGATTCTGTTCAAACTCGAAACCGCCACCGTCGCCTGACGTGCGCCCTGGGTAGGGGCCGAGCAATACCGTCTCCGCGGAGATTCCATCGCGGTTCGACCCAAGCCTCTGCGGCAGCCCACCCGAGCGTGGCAAAGACGGGCAGAGAAGAGGAGCGGCTCCGCGACCCAGAATGTTAAGGGCCAGCGTGGGCTGGGGCTGCTCGCTTGGCCGCTCATGCCGATTCGGAGCGATTCAGAGCCGCGCCAAGTGCAGCATTACCTGCTGAAAAACCATCTGGGCATCGGCGAGGGGATCGTTGCCAGATAGCTTCAGACCGCGACCGTCGCATGAGGCGCCCCCGGCCAACGTTTGAGATTACGACCATGGTCATCGTCCATGGTACAAATTAGATATGCGTGAAATCGCTATCTCTCAATTCAAGGCCACCTGCCTGGCGGTACTGGAGGACGTGCGGCGGACCCGCAGGCCCGTTCGGGTCACTCGTTTTGGCAAACCCGTTGCCGAGGTGATCCCGCCTGGCGTCGCACCGAAGGAGTCATGGTTGGGTTGCATGAGGGATTCGCTCGAAATCTCGGGAGACATCGTCGAACCGGTCCGCGCGTTCGACCGGTGGACCGTTCGCTGACCATGCAATTGCTCCTCGATACACACATCTGGATCTGGGCGCTTCACTCTCCGGAGAAGCTCAGCCACGCCGTCCGGCGGCAGATTGAAAACCCAAAGAACGAGCTATTTCTATCGCCGGTCTCGATCTGGGAGGCTCGTCACCTCGTACGCCGAAAGCGGTTGCGCATCAAGACCGGCTTTTCCGACTGGCTGGACATGGTCTTTGCGCGGGTGCCGCTCAAAGAAGCACCGTTCAATTTCGCCGTGGCGGCCGAAGCTTCCGGTATCGAGTTGCCGGAGTCCGATCCAGGGGATGTGTTCCTGGCCGCAACCGCTTCGGTCTTCCGGCTTACCTTGGTGACCGCCGACTCGCAATTCGCCGGGCGCTCCTGGTTGAAGACGATGGATAACGACTAATCGCAAGCCCGACAAATGCGTCTGCCTTGATGTCGCCGATGTCGCTGTAGAGGAGCTAACGCCCGCATTCCCCGCGCGTCCGCTTCTTGGCCGTTCATCGATTCCACCATCACGATTTGCCCGCCGCCGTGGGACCGGCGAAAGTGGCCGTGGTAGGCTGTGGGCAAGTGCCTGAGATCAGCCATTTCGACGACCACAATCCACCGCACTTCTACGCGATCTACCTGGCACCGCCTGCACAATGAACAGCCGGCGGAAAGGATTCGGCCTTTGGAATAGGAGGTTATTATGTTTCCACGCGTAAAGGGGGTCCGGCACGTCGGAGAGTACCGCCTGCAACTGAGTTTCACCGACGGTACTACAAGCGAGATGGACTTCAGTGGACGGATTGCCGGCCGCGGCGGGGCCTTCCGTCCGCTGCAGGATCTTGAATTCTTCAAACAGGTCCGGGTGGACCCCGAGGCGGGGACGATCGTCTGGCCGAATGGAGTCGACTTCTGCCCGGATGTTCTGTACAGTCTCGCTACGGGGAAGCCGGTTCAAGTTCCAGAACCAGCCTGACGGTCTCCAACCCCTAACGTCGTCCGGCCCTCGCCCGTCTACTCCCTTACCCGGCGCTTGACCCGCGGCCACCGCCGATTATATCCTTGGGATCAAATCCGGGTATCCTTAGAGGAAACACTCATGATGCGACGCTGTGCATTCGTCCTCCTGTTTTCATCGGTCACCCTCGCCCAACAGACCGGCGCGGTGGGCGACTGGCCGGACTGGCGCGGACCCGACCGCGACGGCATCTCGCGCGAAAAAGGCCTGCCCGAGAAATGGTCGCTGGACGGCCAGGGCCTCGCCTGGAAAGCTCCGTATGGCGGCCGCTCGACTCCCGTCGTGCTGGGCGATCATCTATACCTCGAAAACACGGCCGGCGCGCGCGAGACCGAGCAGGAGCGCCTCATGTGCTTCAACGCCGACACGGGCAAGCTGCTCTGGGAATACAAGTTCACCCTGTATCAAAGCGACGTGCCCGCCCATCGCGTGGGCTGGGCCTCGCCGGTCGCCGACCCCGAGACCGGCAACGTCTACAGTTTCGCAGTCAACAATCTGGTTACCGCGCTGACCAAGGACGGCCAGAAACTGTGGGAGCGTTCCATCACCGAGGAGTTTTCGCCCTTCACCACGCACGGCGGGCGCACCGTTTCGCCCATGATCGACGGCAATCTGCTGATCGTCTCGACGCCTACATCCACCTGGGGCACGCAGGCCAACCGGGCGCAACGCTTTATCGCGCTCGATAAGCGCACGGGCGATATTGTGTGGATCAGCACCCCGGGCGGGCGGCCGTACGACACCAGCTATGGCCCGATGAATATCGCTACCGTCGACGGCACGCGCTTGCTGTTGGCCGGCGGTTCCGACGGCGCCGTGCTGGCCATGAAGCCGCAGACCGGCGAGCCGGTCTTCAACCTGGTGATCGCCAAGCGCGGGCTCAACACGGGAATCGTGCTGAACGGCAAATACGCCATCGCCTCGCACGGAGACGAAAACCTGGACAGCAACGAGATGGGCATGATCTTCGCCTTCGACGCCACGCGCAAAGGCAAGCTCGGCAAGGATGCCATCAAGTGGTCGGTCCCCGGATTCGTGGGCGGCTTCTCCTCGCCGGTCATCGATGGAGACCGTGTCTATCAGGCCGACAACGGCGGGAACCTGTTCGCCTTCGATGTGGAGACCGGCCGCCAGCTTTGGAAGCAGAACCTGGGCACCGTGCAAAAAGCTTCGACGCTGTTTGCCGATGGCAAGATCTATATCGGCAGCGAGAGCGGCAAGTTCTTCATCCTGCGTCCGCACGCCGACCGCTGCGAAGTATTGAGCGAGGTCGAGTTGCCGCTTAGCGACACGGGCCTTGTTTCGCAGAAGATTCCCGAGCCGGTGGTGGCCGCGGCGGCGGTGGCGCGCGGGCGCGTCTACTTCGTTTCGAGCGATACACTGTATGCCGTGGGTCCGAAGAAGACAGCGGGGCATCCATGGCAGGCGGTGGTGCAGACGATGGAGCCGGGGCAGGGCGATCCGGCCTGGGTGCAAGTGGAACCCACCGAGATGGTGCTGCAGCCCGGACAGACGGTCGAGTTGCACGCGCGCCTCTTCGACGCAGCCGGCCGTTTTCTGCGCGAAGAGAAGGCGGCCACATGGTCGCTCGATCACCTGAAGGGAACCGTCGCCGATGGCAAGTTCGAAGTGGCGGCCGATCCCGTGGGCCAGGCCGGATTGATCAAAACCACCGTGGGCAGCCTCACTGGAGAGGCGCGCGCCCGGGTGATCCCGCCGCTGCCTTGGAACGAGACGTTCGATTCCTACGCGGTCGGCACGCTGCCGCCGCATTGGGTCAGCGCGCAGGCTGGCCGCTTTCAAGTGAGCCTGCTGGATGGCCAGAAGGTGCTCGAGAAGCAGCCCACCGACACGCTGTTCAAACGCATGCGCGTCTTCATGGGACCTTCCAACTGGTCCAACTACACGGTGGAGTCCGACATCCGCATCCCCGAAAAGCGCCGCCAGATGGGCGATGCCGGCATCGTCGCGCAGCGCTATACGCTGGTGGCATTCGGCAACAACCAGCGCCTGGAGATGAACTCCTGGCAGCCGGAGGTGGCCCGCGCCGTGTCCGCGCCGTTCGAGTGGAAGCCGGACACCTGGTATCGCCTGAAGCTGCGGGTGGAGAACACCGCCGACGGCAAAACGCGCATCCGCGGCAAAGCCTGGGCCGTCGCCGATCCCGAGCCGGATGGCTGGCTGATCGATCGCACCGATCCCATTCCCAACAAACAGGGCAGTCCCGGCCTCTTCGCCGACGCCCAGTTTGGAGTGTACTTCGATAACTTTAAAGTGACCCCAAATCAATGAAACGCTCCATCCTGCTCGCTCTGATCTGTCTCCCGATTTCGCTGTGGCTGTTGCTTGCGTCCGATCCCGGCACGGGCGACTGGCCCATGTGGGGCGGTACGCCCGACCGCAACATGGTGTCGTTCATGAAGGGCATCCCCACCACCTGGGATCTCAAAACCAAGAAGAACGTGAAGTGGATGGCGCAACTCGGTTCGCAGAGCTACGGAAACCCGGTGGTGGCGGGCGGCCAGGTCTACGCAGGCACCAACAACGAACTGGTGCGCAACCCCAAAGAGCCCGGCGACCGCGGCGTGCTGATGTGCTTCCGCGAATCGGACGGCAAGTTCCTCTGGCAGCACGCCAACGAGAAGCTGGCCGCCGGCCGCGCGCTCGACTGGCCATTCCAGGGCGTGTGCTCCTCGCCGCTGGTGGAAGGCGACCGCCTGTATTACGTTTCCAACCGCTGCGAAGTCGTGTGCCTGGACACGCACGGCGACGGCAGCGGCGGTCCGAAGGTGGTCTGGAAGTTCGACATGATCGAAGAGGTGGGCGCTTCGCCGCACAATATGGCGAACTCGTCGCCGGTTTCGTACGGGAACCTGTTGTTCGCGGGCACGGCCAACGGTCAGGACGAAAGCCACGTTCACATACCATCGCCGCGCGCGCCGTCGATGATCGCGCTGAACAAGGACACGGGCAAGAAGGTTTGGGAAGTGAACAATGTGGGCGAGCGCATCCTGCATGGGCAGTGGTCGTCGCCCGCGGTGGGCAAGATCGGCGACGTGGTGCAGGTGGTGATGGGCGAGGGCGATGGCTACGTGCGCGGATACGAAGCGGAGACCGGGAAGAAGCTTTGGGAGTTCGATATGAACCCCAAGGACTCGGTGTGGCCCAAAACG
>Ga0224555_1000577_pt1 | contig 56175 bp, 46 predicted proteins | sample 714S23034metaG_FD_180687 | JGI IMG/M metagenome (GOLD analysis project Ga0224555, IMG submission 180687) | Peat soil microbial communities from Stordalen Mire, Sweden - 717 S2 30-34 | ecosystem: Environmental > Terrestrial > Soil > Wetlands > Peat | place: Sweden: Norrbotten County, Stordalen... | reverse complement strand
TGAGCAGACGCGAGTTGTGTTCTCGCGGTGAAGGAGCAGCTTGTGCAGTCGACATCGGCTGGAGTAGTGCAGTTCTATCCGTCGCCGGAACCGGTCGTCTCGGTGATCATCGTCGCGACGGGGGCTGCGCCGGACTTGTTGGGATGTCTGCGCGCTCTGGCCGTGAACACGAGAGACGTGCCATTCGAAGCGATCGTGGTCGAGAACGGAGTCGAGCCGAGCGTGTCGGATGCCCTCGCATTCGAAGTGAGCGGCGTCACCATCGTCCGATCCGGTGTTAACAGGGGCTTTGCGGGCGGCTGCAACCTGGGGGCGAGCAGGGCGCACGGCGTCTATCTGGTTCTGCTGAACGACGACGCCGAACCTGAGCCCGGCTGGCTGGCACCGCTGGTGGAGGCAGCCGAGACCCCGGGAGTGGGAGCTGTCGGCGGGCGTGTCCTGCTCTCCGACGGGACGCTGCAGGAGGCGGGATCGATCATCTGGAAGGACGGCTCGAGCTACGGCGTCGGTCGGGACCTGCCCGGGGACGCCGTCTCGCTGCGATTTCGCCGCCGTGTCGAGTACTGCAGCGCGCTCAATCTCCTGGTCCGCCGCGACCTCTGGAACGAGCTCGGGGGCCTTGACGAGGAGTACTTCCCGGCCTACTACGAGGACGTCGACTTCTGTCTGAGGATCGCGGAGCGCGGCAAGATCGTGCTCTACGAGCCGCGGTCGGTCGTCCGCCATCTTGAGTCGAGGAGCTCGACCCAGCGTTACAAGGAGTACCTCTGTCTCACCCACCGGCGCCGGCTGCTCGATCGTTGGCCGAACGTATTCGAGGGTGAAACTCATGCCGAGCCGATCGACGCGGACTCAGTCGAGGAAGCCATCCACCTCGCCATGGGGTCCCCGCCACGGGTGCTCATCATTGACGACAGACTGCCGGACTCGCGGCTCGGTTCCGGCTATTCGAGGATGTTCGACGTCGTCCGCGAGATAGCGACGGCCGGATATCGTGTCTCGGTCTTTCCGACCATAGGGATCATCGGCGACCCCGACGTGCTCGGTGCCTTCGGGGTTGGGGTGGTGACCGAGCCGCTCGCAGAGCACCTCGTCCGGCGTTCGGCGCGCTACGAGGTGGTCATCATCTCGCGCCCGCACAACTACGAACGCTACGGGTCTTTGGTCCGTCAGCTGCAGCCTGAGGCTCACCTGTGCTACGACGCGGAGGCTCTTTTCTATCGGCGTCTTGAAGCGCAGGCTGAGCTTGCCAGCACCGAGGCCGCGCGGGAGGCGCTGTTCAGTGCCGCAGACGAGGCCCGCACGGTTGAAGCCGAGATGGCGAGCTCTGTCGACACGATCGTTTGCGTCTCTGCCGACGAAGCTTCAGCGCTTCGCGCGCTCGGAGCTCGGGAGCCGTTCGTGGTTGAGCCGTGGCTGAGCGAGCTGTCGCTCACCCCAGCAGGCTTCGCCGAGCGTTCGGACGTGTTCCTCGTGGCTGGCTGGCTGGCCGGACCAGAATCGCCGAACGTCGACGGACTTCTATGGTTCGTGCACGAGGTGCTGCCGATCGTCCGGGCCCGAGTGCCCTGGGTCCGTGTACGCGTGACGGGCCCGGCGCCCCCGAAGGTGGCACTCGATGCAGGCGGACGTGGCATCTTCTTCGAAGGCCAGGTCAGTAACATGGCCGAGTTCTACGGTCGAATGCGCGCCTGTATCGTGCCGCTGCGATATGGGGCTGGCGTGAAGATCAAGACCGTCGAGGCGCTCCAGTACGGCGTGCCGACCGTAGCCACCAAGGTGGGCGCCGAAGGCATCGACCTGCGGGGCACCAGCGCACTGTTGGTCGCTGACGATGCCAGGGAGTTCGCCGACGGGCTCGTCTCGCTGCTCAGCGACCGCGTGGCCTGGGAACAGCGACGGGCCGAGATCGAGAAGCTCGACGCCCTGCGTCGATCCGAAGGGTCCAGGGTCACTTGGGGCTCTATCCTGGCGGAAGTCGTGGGTGACCGAATGGCCGCCAACCTACAATCCGAACAAAGGGCAGGAATATGAGGAAGCTTCCGGATCCGAGACGGCCGAGCACCGGCCCTGATCTTGCTCTTGACGAAAGCTCCGAGGACGGTGCCTGGCTCAGCTTCCAGCGTGCCGGAGAGAACGAGAATTCGCCCGGTGAGCGGGCGGATGGCGCACACGACGAGAGCGCAGATGACGAGCGCGTGCAGGAGATGGAGCTACGTCTTCGTGAGTGGGTCGAGCGAGTCGAGACCCTCGAGACCGAGCTGGGCTACCTCAAGCGAGATCTGGAGGTCCGCATCGCGTATGCGCGCGAGCTTGAGCATCAAGTGGATGAGCACACCAAGGCCGTGCGGTGGGCGGAGAAGGAGATGATCGCGATGCGTGCGCGAACGTCCTACCGCCTCGCCGACGCGGTCGTACGCCAGGTCGGCCGGCAACCCGCGTTGGAACGTCTCGGGCGCCGCTGGGCTGGAAGGATGATCGGCCGGCGTGAGTCCTGACCGTTCCGACGACCCGCGAACGAAGATCCGCCCGGGAGGCCCCAGTTCCGAGCGGATAGTTTCGCATGCGGCCAATGCGGAGGATGTCGTCTTACACCGCGCCCTTTGCACCGGCGCGACAGGCCTTTACGTCGATGTAGGAGCTTCGTCGCCGTATCTCGGGTCTGTGACGAGGCACTTCTACGAGGCGGGCTGGAGAGGCATCGATGTCGAGCCCCTTGCCGAGGAGGCAGCAGAGTTGCGCCGGGCGCGCCCGCGCGACGTCGTAATCGAGGCAGCTCTCGGAGCTGCCGCGGGCGAGGTCACCCTCTATGTCATCGGTGACGAACGCGGCCTGTCGAGCACGGACTCGGACGTGGGCTCGGGTTACGTCCGCGCCGGTCGCCCCGTGCGAGAACGAGTCGTCACGCAACGCACGCTGGCCGATGTCCTCGACGAGCACTGCACCGGGGAGATCTCGTTCCTCAAGATCGACGTCGAGGGTGCCGAGCCCGAGGTCCTTGCTGGCAATGACTGGTCGCGCTGGCGCCCGAGAGTGGTCGTCGTGGAAGCGACCGATCCATGGTCCTTCCAGCAGACGCACTTGCGCTGGGAGCCGCAGCTCTTGGCGGCCGGGTATCTTTTTGCTTCTTTTGACGGTATAAACCGCTTCTATGCGTGCGCTGAAGAGCCAGAGCTCGTCGCGCATCTCGCGCCGGCGAGCGTGCTGGACAACTTCGTTTCGGAGAACCTCAATCGTGTCGAGGGCTACGTTCGTCATCTGGAGGCGGAGCTGAAGGCGCGAAGCGCTCATGTGGCAGAGCTCGAGACCTTCGTCGGCCTTCAGGAGGAGATCATCCATACGAGGGATCGTCGTATCGCCGAGCTCGAAGCGCGCGTTGGCCGGCCGCGGCCTCTCGGAGGGGGCAAACGAATCAAGTGATAGTCCCTCGGGAGAACTGAGGAGACCTCGTTCAGGACCTTTTGAGCGGGCAGACGTGCACGGACTGACCGACCGAGCCGATTCTGGTCGGGATGGCGACACAGGCGGTTGTGTTCACCGAGAACCCGTATGTCGCCCAGGGCGGGTTTGCTTGCGCCATGAGGGCGGAGTCACTCTCGAACGCGTTGGGGTCGGCCCAGAAGACATAGACGTTGCTGTAAGCGGTGAGGTCCTTTTTGATCCGCGCTTCGGCCGTCGGTGTGGGCCGGATGTTGCCTTGTATCCGTGCGAAGAAGTCGCTAGTCGGGAAGTAGGGGACCACGTAGGCGTCGGGATTCGAGCCGATCATCAGGAATGCCGCTGGGGATGCGACCGACGAGGGGATCAACACCGTGATATCGCGGCCGGCCCACGCGGTGCGGCCGATGTTGTCGGTCTGCTCGGTGACCAAAGACGCGATGACTATGGCCGCCAGTAGGCAGGCCGCGATCGGCCACGGCCTCAGCGGGGAGAAGAGGCGCCGCACACAGAGCCCGAGGATCACGAACGAGAGCATCTCGAGCGGGACCAGGTAGCGGTAGATAGCGAAGATGTCCACCCAGATCAAGTAGGTGACGATTGTGAGCAGCACGATGAAGCGTTCTGCGTCCGAGCCGAAGATCGGGCGCCAGGCACGTCGGCGTGCAGCCACGGCGATGCCCTTGACCGCCAGCAGCAGCAGGATCAGCTCCAGTGCGGGCATGGAGAGCTCTCGGAACGCCTGCGGACTGGTACGCAACGGCTGCTGTGTCCAGAAGAACGGGTAGAAGAGCGCCTGCAGCACCCCATGCGGCAACCTTCTGGCGTCGGTGTTCGACGCGAGCGGGGCCCAGGGCGAGGCGAAGAGCTGGTTCAAGTAGGGCAGCAGCGGGCTTCCCCATCGAGCCGCCAGCTCGTAGCCCCACCATCCGTAGGAGACGAGAAGGCCCACAAGCGCACCGCAGCCACACGCGAACGCCAACGCCAGGCGACGAGCGAACGGCAGTCCGATCACCAGGAAAGCGATGACGGTGGCGACCGTGAAGGGGAAGGCCGAGAGCTTGAGGCCCGAGCCGAACCCGGACAGGACACCCGCCGCCGCGGCCAGCGCGAGCACGCGCCTGCGCGCCCCGTGGGCCGGTGGCCGGCACGCGTAGAGGCCGAGCAGGATCCCGCCGAGCAGGAACGGCGCCGTGAGCGTGTCGCCCATGACGCTGCCGATCTCGGAGAACGCACCGGCGGCGAAGATGCCGAGGAAGGCACCGGCCAGCGCCAGCAGCCGGCGCCGAGTGAACACCCGTGCGATCAGGTAGAGGATCGGGAAGGACAGACCTTGCACGAAGGCAATGCCGTAGGCGACCGTGCGGGCGGAGAGGTGGCGTGCTGCGAGGTAGAAGGGAATGTCGAGGATCGGGTTGTAGTAGGTCTGCAGCTGCGCCGGCATGATGTCGTGCTGGTGGTTGACGAGCACCCAGTACGGATCGAAGAAGTGGTAATTCATGAGGTCCCAGTCGGCGTCCTCGCCACGATGGAGCGCGACCAGGCCGTAAACGAAGGGGAAGGCGACCAGCGCCGCTACCGTCAGCCACTTCGCCCACCGGTTGAATGCGTCCTGCCGGCTCGGCGAGAGGGGTCGCATCACGATGCGTCGCCCCGAGCAAAGCAAGCCACCGGTGGAGTGTGAGGGCGGGCACTCCCGTGACGATCACCAGAGCCATGAGCCGGCCGCGACCTTCGTGTCGGCAACGATGAGCGGGCTGAGCGACGGGCAATGCCCGTCGCGGCAACCAGGATGCACCCGACAGCGTCTGAACCGGCCTCCATCAGGATCGCGAGTTTGGCACACGAGGCTCTCGGTTGCGAGCTAGGACGCCAGGGACCGCTCCCGCCTCCGGCCTCCGCGCTGCGACCACGGGCGATAAGGTCGTCTCGCAGGAACGCTACGGCCTCGCCCAGCGGACACGGTCCGCTGTCGGAGAGCTGTGACATTGCAGAAGGACCGTCGGTCGGAAACTATGTGGGAGACGTACAGGTTCGGATCAAGAGGACACGTCCCGCGGTTGCTCGCGCACCTGCAACCCACCGCAAGCGATGTTTTCGTAAGTCCGCACATCCGTTGAACTTCAGGAGCTCCAGGCATGGCAAACATTTCGGACCATCAGCAGACTCGCCTGCGGGCGCTCCAGCACCTTGTCATAGACATCGGGCGCAAGAACTTCGACGAGCGATACGGTGATCTGAAGCTGACTCCGGTAGTGGGCTTGATTTGCGCCTACGAGGAGGAGGCCAACATCGGGGACGTTCTGCGGCGCGTGCCGAAGGTTGCCTGTGGGCTGGACGTCACACCGCTTGTGATCGTCGACGGCGGCGACGATGGGACCGCCCGCGTTGCGCTCGAAGAGGGAGCCGTCACTTTCGCGTTCCCTGTGAATCTCGGTCACGGCGTGGCGCTGCGCGTCGGCTACGACCTTTGCGTCGCTCTGGGTGCCCAGTACGTCGTCACCTTCGATGCCGACGGACAGAACGACCCCACCGAGATTCCGCAGCTGCTTCAGCCACTGGTGGACGACGAGGCCGACTTTGTCGTGGCCTCGCGGCGCCTGGGCGTGGACAGGACCGGAGACCGGTACCGGCAGTTGGGCGTGGTGTTCTTCGCTTGGCTGATGAACTTGCTGACCGGAGCGCACCTCACCGATACCTCCAACGGCTTTCGTGCCCTTCGCGTGACGATGCTGGCGGACGTAAAGGGGCGACTGGAACAGGACCAGTACCAGACGGCCGAGCTGCTCATCACCTCGCTCAAGCGAGGGTGGAGGGTGGCGGAACGTCCGGCGGTGTGGCACGAGCGCGCCTCGGGCCAGTCGAAGAAGGGGACCAACATCCTCTACGGATTTCGTTACGCGGCCGTGTTGCTCGGGACCTGGCGCCGGGAGCGTTGAGCCAGACGTTTACCGCGCTTTGGACGGGCGAGATGTCCCTTCGCTTTCGGCCGCGCGGCCGTCGTCCGTCTTCTGCCAACTGAGCGAGCGTGCCCCCGCTCACGCCAAGTCGACGCCCGACGGGGCTCCGCGACGCGGTGTCACTCGGAATTCTCGGCCTTGTTGGGCGACGATGACCAACAGGAAGAACCGTGTGCGCCACGGTGACGGTGACGGGCAAATCAAGCGTTCCCTCGCATAGCTATATAATCGCCCAGGAATTCAAACGAAAAGAGCGGAGGAACTCGTGCAGATTGGGATCCTGACTGGTGGGGGAGACGCGCCTGGGCTGAATGCGGCGATCCGGGGTGTGGCACGCAGTGCTATCGCCGACGGGGCCGATGTCCTCGGAGTGCGGAACGGGTGGGCAGGCCTGGTCGGCGAGGGCGATGCCGTCCCACTGCATCTCGCAGACGTTTCGGGGATCCTCGCGCGGGGTGGCACGATGCTCGGTACCTCGCGAGTCAACCCGCTGGCGGACCCGAAGCTGATGGATGCCGTCATCGGAAACCTTGGCCGGCTAGGAATAGACGCACTGGTGGCCATCGGCGGCGACGACACCCTTTCGGTGGGCGCCGCACTTGCCGAGCGTGGAGTGCCCGTCGTGGGTGTCCCCAAGACCGTCGACAACGACCTGCTTGTCACCGAGTACTGCATCGGCTTCGACACCGCCGTTGCCATCGTGACCGAGGCAGTTGACCGACTGCACACCACGGCCGCCTCGCACCACCGGGTGATGGTGGTCGAAGCCATGGGACGCGAGGCCGGTTGGGTGACCCTGATGGGCGGCCTCGCCGGAGGGGCCGACATGATCATCATCCCGGAGTTCGTTGTCGAGCTCGATGAGGTTGTCGAGCATCTCAACGCCCGCCGCCAGCAGGGCAAGACCTTCAGCATCATCGCCGTCTCCGAGGGCGCAGAGGTCGGCGGACTGCCCACTCCCTCCGGCGGCGGAGCGCCTCTGGACGCCTTCGGGCACGAACAGCTCAGCCGCCGCGGCATAGGCGAGCGCCTGGGTCGTCAGGTCGAGGACGTCACCGGCTTCGAGACCAGGGTCACCGTGCTCGGCCACACCCAGAGAGGCGGCACGCCTACCGCCTATGACAGGATCTGGGCGACACGGGTCGGCGTCGGCGCTTACAAGCTGATAAGTGAGCGGCGCTTCGGGGAGATTCCCATCAAGCGAGGCGACGACGTGGTGAACGTGCGGCTGTCTGAGGTCGTCGCCGAGCCGCGGCTCGTGCCCGAAGACCTGTACCGAATGGCGGAGCTGTTGTACTAGGCGGGCCCTGGGACCCTTCCTGGAAGAGGCAGGGTCCTCACGATCCGCAACAAGTTGATCCAGCTCTACCCAGGCACCTAGCACGGCCAGGTTGCAAATAGTCGCGCACGCGACCCGGTAGACTTGTACTGCACGGCGTTTGCCGTGCCTACTTCAAGGTCCAGCCCACATGCTCTCGCGCGCCAACTTCCGGAACCTCGCGATCGTCGCTCACGTCGACCATGGAAAGACGACGCTCGTCGACGGGATGCTGTGGCAATCGGGAGTGTTCCGCGCCAATCAAGAGGTGAGAGAGCGGGTGATGGACTCGATGGACCTCGAGCGCGAGAAGGGGATCACCATTCTCGCAAAGAACACCTCGGTCCGACATGGAGGTGTGAAGTTCAACATCGTGGACACCCCCGGGCACGCCGACTTCGGCGGAGAGGTCGAGAGGGCGCTCGCGATGGTCGACGGAATTCTGCTGCTCGTGGACGCAAGTGAGGGTCCCTTGCCTCAGACTCGCTTCGTATTGCGAAAAGCGCTCGAGAGGCGGCTCCCTGTGGTGCTGGTGGTCAACAAGATCGACCGCCCCGATGCGCGTCCGAAAGAAGTTGTGGACGAGGTCTACGAGCTGTTCTTGGATCTCGACGCGGATGAGGAGCAGATCGAATTCCCCATCGTGTATTGCAATGCGAGGGCAGGACGCGCCTCTCTCGACCCGAACGTGCCGGGAACAGATCTCGAGCCGCTGTTCAAGATCATCTACGACTACATTCCCGCGCCAACCTTCGAGGCCGGCCATCCGCTCCAGGCACTGGTCACGAACCTCGACGCGTCGGCTTATGTCGGTCGGCTCGCGATCTGCCGCGTGGTGAACGGCACGATCCGGCGCGGTCAGCAAGTGGCGTGGTGCCGGGCTGACGGTGTCGTGGAGCGATTCAGGGTTGCCGAGCTGTACGTGTCCGAGGGTCTGGACCGGGTCGATGCTGCTGAGGCCGGGCCGGGCGAGATCATCGCGGTGGCCGGGTTGTCCGATGTCACCATCGGCGAGACGCTCTCGGATCCCGACGATCCGCGGCCGCTCCCGGTTCTCATCGTCGACGAGCCGAGTCTCGGCATGACCATCGGCATCAACACCTCGCCGCTGTCGGGGACCGAAGGGACCAAGGTCACCGCGAGGCTTCTCAAGAACCGCCTCGACGCGGAACTTGTCGGGAACGTTTCGATTCGCCTTTTGACCACGGAGCGACCCGACACCTGGGAGGTGCAAGGTCGCGGTGAGCTGCAGCTCGCGGTACTCGTCGAGATGCTGCGCCGAGAGGGTTTCGAGCTCACCGTGGGCAAGCCGCAGGTCGTGACGCGTCTGATCGGCGGCAAGGTGCACGAGCCGGTGGAAGCGGTATCGATCGACGTGCCCGAAGAGTTCCTGGGCGTGGTCACACAGCTGCTCTCGCTGCGCAAGGGGCGCCTGGTGCAGATGGTCAACCACGGCACCGGCTGGGCGAGGGTCGATTACTCGGTGCCGTCTCGTGGACTGATCGGCTTTCGCACCGAGTTTCTGACCGAGACCCGCGGAACCGGCGTGCTGCACCACATCTTCGACCGTTTCGAGCCGTGGCACGGTGAGTTGCGCACGCGTTCATCCGGCTCGTTGGTCGCCGACAGAGGCGGAGTGACGACTACCTACGCACTGATGAACCTTCAGGACCGCGGTGAGCTGTTCGTCGGGCCTGGTGTCGAGGTCTACGAGGGGATGATCATCGGAGAGAACGCTCGCTCGGAGGACATGGACATAAATGCCACCAAGGAGCGCAAGGTCACCAACGTGCGGTCGTCCACCTCAGAGGAGCTGGTCCGGCTGATCCCACCCAGGCTCCTCTCTCTCGAGCAGGCGCTCGAGTTCATAGGCGACGACGAGTGCGTCGAGGCCACACCGGCCAGCGTCAGGCTCCGAAAGGCTGTGCTGGACCAGGCGGTACGCGGTAGGAGCACCGCCCAGTCCAAGCGTGACCGCTTCCGCGAAGAAGCACGTGAGGTCCAGGGCACTCGCCGCACCGCCCGATCAGCCTGATCGCTCAATCGCCCGCGAAAGCCTGCACGGCGACGTGAAGGTGGTGGGTAGCGCCGGGCCGTGAGCGGGCCGGCTTGTCCCGGGTGCTCAGATCTCCGGCTCGACTCGGTCGACGACCAGGCGGCCGCGACCGGCACGCTTGGCGAGATAGAGGGCGTCATCGGCTCGGCGCAGCAACTGCGACGGGTTCTCGTCGGGTCTGAAAATGGCCATGCCCGCGCTGACCGACGACGCGACACCGGTAACAGTCAGGATCGCCCCGTCCGCGAGCGTGAGCAGGTCATTGGCGACCGATTCGGCGTCGTCCGGGTCACCGCCGCCAAGCAGCACGACGAACTCGTCGCCACCGATGCGGACAAGGACGTCGCTGCGACGCAGGCGCTCCCGCCACTGTCCGACGAGGTGACGGAGGACGTCGTCGCCGACGTCGTGGCCGAATGTGTCGTTCAGGTCCTTGAAGTTGTCGATGTCGAAGAGCACGAGGGCGCCACCGGCTGCTTGGTCCGCGACGGCGAGGCGCTTGGCAAGCTCGACATCGAGGGCCCTGCGGTTGTGAGCGCCTGTCAGAGGATCGCGTAGCACGAGTTCCTCGAGATAGGCCTCCAAGCGGTGTCGGTCGGTCACATCGAGGACCTGGGTGACGAGATGTAGCGGCCTGCCCACTTCGTCGCGCACGAGGGTGATGCTCATGACGGTGTGGACAACGGTGTGGTCGGGCCGCAGGTAGCGTCGCTCGACCATGGCGGTTCGCCGCTCGCCGGCGAGCATCCGTTTGGTCAGTTCGCGGTTGGACTCGACGTCGTCAGGGTGGATCAGATGCGAGAGCGATCCTCGGTGCAACTCCTCGCGCGACCGCCTCGTCAGCGCGCAAAAGGCGTCGTTTGCACGCATGACGGACCCGTCGGGGGCGATTATCGCCATGCCGATGGGGGAATTGTCGAAGGCGCTCGAGAAGCTGGCCTCGCTCCGGCGCAGTGCTTCGTGGGTCCGTTCGAGATCGGTGACCTCGAGGTTCACGACGAGGACCTCCTCGATGGCCCCTGCGGCGTTGGTGACGGGCAGATATCGTGACCAGAATTGATGGCGACCTGGTCTCGCGTTCTCCTCGATCGAAGCGAGACCCGCGAAGCACTCTTCGATACGGCGCCGCGCGGTCTCGAACCGCTCCGCGCTCAGGAGCTGCGAGAGCGGGCGGTCTACGCAGGCCTGTGACCCGCCGGTGACCGAGGGGAAACCGGTTCCCGCCGCAAAGCGACATCTCAGCTCCCGGTCGATAACCCAGGCGGTCATTCCCGGCACGGCATCGGCTATCTGGCGGTAGCGCTCGAGCTGGGCTTGCTGGTGTTGGTCGGCTTGGATCCGGGCTGTCACGACGCGTGAGACCGCGACGAAGCCGGTCGTCGAACCTCTGTGGCCCCGAATGGCTGCGAGGCTGGTTTCGAGCCATTCGACCCTAGGGCTATTCGCCGGGGTTCTGAAGGTGACGGTGAGCTTGTCGTTGCCCTCGCTGAGCTGTTCGATCGCCGCGTCGAGGAGCGGCGCGTCCTCCGCCAAGACGAATGTGTCTGCCGCCCGCCGCCCGACGAGCTGGTCTGGAGCTAGGCCGAGAATCGTTCGGGAAGAGTCGGACGCGAGCCGGATCGTTCCGTCGAGGTCGTGAAGTGTGACGAGATCGGCGAACGCGGCGAACATGGCCTCGACTTCGTAGTGACTCGCAAGCGGCCGGACGGCCGTGAAGCCCTGGGGCATGACGGGGCCCCGCTCTCGCCGCAGATGGCCTCGCTGATGCTCGAACACCACTCGAGTCATCGGCGCGTGGCTGTTGCACCTTGAGCATGGCGCCCAATTGTCCATCCCGGTCGATCTGTTGGCGAAAATGTATGCTCTCCCGGCCAGGGCATGCCGTTTCGGGCTTTCGGGTCTAAGCGGGGCCACTAGGCGAGAGCGGTTGGCCTGATCGAGAATGTGGGAGACGATGAAACAGTTCAAGGAGTTTCTGCTCCGGGGGAACCTCATAGACCTGGCAATTGCAGTTGTCATCGGCACTGCGTTCGCGGCTGTCGTCAAGGCCTTGGTGGCCGATATCGTGACTCCGCTCATCGCGGCCATCGGCGGCAAGCCGAACTTCGCGAACCTCTACTTCACTGTGAACAACAGCAAGTTCCTGTACGGGGACCTCATAAATGTGATCCTGACGTTCATCGTGATCGCCGCGGTCATCTTCTTCCTTGTCGTGAAGCCGACGAACGCAATGTTGTCGCGGCTCGGTCGACTTCCGAAGGAGGAGCCGGTGATGACCTGCCCGCAGTGCTTGAGCCAGGTCCCCATCGGTGCACACCGGTGCATGTACTGCACATCGGAGCTCGAGGTCGCAGAAGAGGCCTAGATCTGATCGCCTGTCTCCGGCCGGGTCAGTTTCTGGGACTCGAGGTACCGAGACCGGCAGAGGCGCGGTGCAAAGCTGCCGCGAGATGCGGCAAGTAGAGCACCCCGACGACGCGGCCGTCCTGGAGCACGGCAGCCGCTCGACGACGGTGGGCGACCAGGCATTCGACAGCAACGGGGTAAAGGGGGTCTTCCGAGGACAGCGCAGGAGCGTAGCGGTCGGTGGCATCGGCTACGAACAAGGCGCCGGGAGGCCCGTTCAGCCGGTCGGCCGCTATGAGTCCGACATATCGCCCGCGCTCGACCACTGGCAGCACCCTGCCCGGTGAGGCTTGCAGGAACGGCGCGACGACCGAGAGCGGGAAGCTCGCCTCGAGCGTGGTCTGGTCGTGCACCATCACGTCGGTCACCTTCAGCCCTCCGACTGCGCTGCGAATGGTGGCGGCCTGTTTCTCCGCGCCGGCACCGACGAAGATGAACAGGCCGATTAGCGAGAGCCAAAGGTCGAAGCGAACGCCGAGCACCACCATCGCGAGCCCGACGAAGCGCCCGATCTGCACGGCGAGCAGGGTTGCCCGTAGATCGCCGCGTCTGCGGGCGAGCAGAGCCCTCAGTACCCGGCCGCCGTCCATCGGTATCGCGGGAAGGAGGTTGAAGCCCGCGAGGAGAAGATTGGCCCACATGAGACGGCTCAGGATCGCACCGGCGAACAGTGTCGGTGGCCATATCACCGAACCGGCCAGGTAGGCGACGAGACCAAGGAGCAGAGCGAGCGCCAAACTGGCCAGTGGGCCGGCGATCGCGACGGTGAGCTCATCGCCCGGGGCGCCCGGCAGACCCGAGATCTCCGACACCCCGCCGATTGGCAGGAGCACGATGTCGCGTACCAGTAGGCCGCGTCGGCGGGCCACGAGGCTGTGGGAAAGCTCGTGGATCACTATGCAAACGAAAAGTGCCGCGATCCAGATGACCCCTTCGGCGATCGAGCGCGCAGTCGTCTTGGCACCGGTGGGCAGGATCAACAGGACCACGAGCAGCGGGAAACTCCAGTGGACGCGCAGCGGTACGCCCTTCAAGCTCCCAATTCGAAATGAGCGGCCCATCAAACCCGTGCTCTCTGCTTGCCCGCAGCCACGCTAGGGCGGCCAAGGTCGCGCCAGGGTCAGGAACCTCTCTCCGACCCTTGACTCTCGGTAGCTTCTCAGGCATGGCTCGAGGAAGGGTCTTTGTCGATCTCGGACCGCTACGCCACTCGCAGGCCTTCCGCCGCCTGTGGGCCGGCTACCTGGTCACGACCCTCGGGTCACAGCTCACCGTGGTGGCGATCCCTTATCAGGTCTTCAGGCTGACCCATTCCTCGTTGGACGTGGGACTCGTGGGCCTGGCTCAGATCATTCCCGTGCTCGCCGGCTCGTTGTTCGGCGGCTCTATCGCCGACGCGGTCGACCGGCGACGCCTGCTTCTCGTCACCCAGCTCTCGCTAGCTGCTTGCAGTATCGGGCTCGCCTTGAATTCGACGGGCGTGCACGTGGCGCTCTGGCCTCTGTACGCGCTGAGCGCGCTCGGATCCGGTGTTTCCAGCATCGACAGTCCGACGCGGTCCGCGGTGCTCGCGACTTTGGTGGGCCGACCGATGTTTGCGAGTGCCAACGCGCTCTGGCAGCTTCTCTTCCAGGTCGGTCAGGTCGCAGGGCCTGCGATCGCGGGACTGCTTCTCGGCCAAGTTGACATCGCGTCGGTGTACTGGATCGACGCGGCCACCTTCGCAGTCTCGATACTGGCGGTCGCGAGCCTTCCTGCCCTGCGACCACCTGGAGGTGGCACACGCTTCGGGCTTGGTTCCATTGCCGAGGGTCTGGGCTATCTGAAGGGCCGGCCCGTCCTGCAAGGTACCTTCGTCGTCGACCTGAACGCGATGGTGCTCGGCATGCCCCGGGCGCTGTTCCCGGCTCTCGCCCTCGTTCGCTTCCACGGCGGTGCCGAGACGGTCGGCTTGCTCTACTCGGCACCGGGGGCGGGTGCTCTGGTCGGTGCGCTGTTGACCGGTTGGGTAGTCGCGGTCCGAAAGCAGGGTCGCGCCGTTCTTGTCGCCGTCACGATCTGGGGGGCCGCCATCGCTGCCTTCGGCCTTGTGCCCTGGCTGGCCGCCGCCCTCGGGCTGCTCGCTCTCGCCGGCGCGGCTGACGTCGTGTCTGCGGTGTTCAGGGGCACGATCCTCCAGCTCGAAGCACCTGAGTCCCTTCGTGGGCGGCTCTCATCGGTCCACACCGCTGTCGTGACCGGCGGACCGCGGCTCGGCGACTTCGAGGCCGGTGCGATCGCAGCGGTTTCGACGCCTCAGATCTCGGTAGTCTCCGGCGGACTCGGCTGTCTGGTCGGTGTCGCCCTGGTGTCCAGGTTCATGCCGAGATTCGCGAGATACAACACGAGCGACGTCGAAGGCCTAGGGCCTCCAGCTGCAGGTGTGGCAGGCTAGGACCATGGAAGTAGGAATTGTCGGAGGGACCGGCCCGGCCGGCAAGGCCCTCGCAGTCAGGCTGGCGTCGGTCGGCTTGGCGGTGTCGATCGGTTCGCGTTCGGCCGAGCGCGGAGAGGAGATCGCGGCCCAGCTTCGCGAGAAGTGGGGGTCGCAGGTCGCGGACCTGCGCGGGGCCTCGAACGAGATCGCCTGTGCGTCGGACATGGTCGTTGTCGCCACCCCCTGGGACGGAGCGCCTCAAACTGTCGCCGGTCTGGCCGGCCTTCTCGATGGCAAGGTCGTCATCTCGATGGCAAACGCACTGTTCAAGGTTGGCGATGACATCGAGGCGGTCGTCCCCGCCCGCGGCTCGCTGTGCGTCGCCGTTCAGGGTGCCGCGCCGCGCGCGCTCGTCTCGGGGGCCTTCCATCATCTCCCGGCCCGCGCACTGGCGAATCTCGAGGAGTCACTCGACGCGGATGTCCTCGTGTGCTCGGACCACGCCGCAGCTACGAAGGCCACGATCGAGCTCGTCAACCGCATACCGGGGTGTAGAGGGATCGACGCGGGCACCTTGTCGGCGGCAGCCGCGATCGAGGCGTTCACGGCCGTGCTCATCGGCGTCAACATCCGCTCGCGCTCGCACGCCAGCATCCGGCTGACCGGCCTGCGCACCTAAGGCCCTTGAAGCCGGTCGTCGGTCCATGACCCGCCATCGCTGATGCGTCTATACGACACAGCTCGTCGTCAAGTTGTCCCGTTCGCGCCGGGCGAGGTCGTCACGATGTACACCTGCGGGATCACGCCCTACGACTCGGCCCATCTCGGTCACGCGGCGGTCTACCTGATTTACGACATACTCCAGCGGCGGCTGCGTGACCTCGGCCACCGCACCTTGTGCGTGCGCAATATCACCGACGTTGACGACGACATCCTGCGCAAGTCTCGCGAGCTTGGCGTGCACTACTTGGACCTCGCCGCGGGCGAGATCGCCCGCTTCGATGCCGACATGGGGGCGCTCGGGCTGCTCCGGGCCTATTCCGAGCCACGCGCGACCTCGGCCATCCCCGACATTCTCGGCTTCATTGGTATGGTGCTCGACAGGGGCCACGCCTATCGGGCTGGTGGGGGGGTCTACTTCGACGTGTCGTCGTTCCCCCGATTCGGCCAGGTGAGCCACCTCGAGCGCGACGAGATGATCGCTCTCGCGGTCGTCCGTGGCGGCCGGCCGGAGGACCCTTTCAAGCACGACCCGCTGGACTTCGTGCTCTGGCAGCCTTCGGCGCCGGGCGAGCCCTCCTGGGAGTCGCTCTGGGGCCCCGGCCGTCCCGGATGGCACATCGAGTGCTCGGCGTTGGCCATGCGGGAGCTCGGCACCACGATCGACCTGCACGGCGGGGGGAGCGACCTCATCTTTCCGCACCACGAGTGCGAGTCGGCCCAATCGGAAGCGGCGACAGGCTCAAAGTTCGTCCGGCACTGGATGCACGTCGCGATGGTGGGCTTGGGCGGCGAGAAGATGTCGAAGTCGCTCGGCAATCTTGTGTTCGTCCATGATCTCCTGGAGCAGGGCCACGATCCGTCGGCGATCCGCTTGGCGTTGCTCTCCCAGAGCTACCGTCGACCCTGGGACTGGGAGGACTCGATGCTCGAGCAAGCCGAGGGGCGCCTCGACAGGTGGCGCACGGCCGGCCGGGGCGATGCCGCCTTGGAGGCAGTGCGGGCAAGGCTGGATGACGACCTCGACGCTCCCGGCGCGATCGATGCCATCGACGAGCAAGCAGCTGCCGGACGCGGAATCGGCGAGGCGGCATCGCTGCTCGGCGTGCGACTGTGACATGACCCATTAGCGGGAGGGGGGCAAGCCCCCCTCCCGGCCTCCTCCTGACGCGGCCGCGTGCGAGTTGAGGTTGTCGGGCCGGCAAAGCCGTCCCTCATGCGCTATCGCGTCGCTCATGACGAACGCGGTGAACATCAACGAGGTGCTGGACGGTCACGTCAGCCTGGAGATCGACTGTGTCGACCGGCTGCTGTTCAATGCTTACGTCCCCAATCTGCAAGTCGGCGGTCAGGTGGTCACCTTCCTCACAGAGCACCTCGGCTTCCCGGTCCCCTCACCGGCGCTGCTCGAGAAGATCGGGAACCGCTTCCGACGAGAGGTGAAGGCCTTCGCCGCCGAGCACAACGTGCCGGTCCTCACCTTGAAGAAGCCCGACCGCACGCGCTGGGACGACCGCAAGATCGACCACGTCCGTCCCTACCTCGACAAAGCCGAGGCCGAAGGTCGCACCGGTGTCGTCGCCATCGTGCAGGCCCAGGAGTTCCAGTGGGTGTTCAGCGCGAAGAACCGCTCGAGCACGCCCGGGGTCGTGAGCTTCGACTTCGTGAAAGAAGAACGCCGAGTCGGGATCTACTACTTCTACATCCTCGACGCGGACTTCGGGCCCGGCTTCATCAAGATCTGCACGTACTTCCCGTACCCGGCCAAGGTCTGGCTGAACGGCCACGAGTGGGCCAAGCGCCAGGCTCGTCACGCCGGCATCGCTTTCCGCGAGCTCGCGAACGGCTTCGCCTCCTGCGAGGACCCGGCCGGCCTCCAAGCCATTTGCGACCGCTTCGGGCCTGGCGATATCCAGAGCTTCTTCGACCACTGGAGCTCGGTGGTCCCGACCCCGTTCACCGACGATGACCGCCGGGCCGGCTATTTCTGGGAGCTGTCGATGCGCCAGGTAGAGGTCTCCCGCACCATCGCCTTCGACGACCCACGCCGGGCGCGGAGCTTCTTCGAGTCCCTCGTCCAGGACAACGTCGGCATCGGCCGTCCTGAGCAGGTGGCCATGGTCTTTCAAGCCCAGTTGCGCACTCGCGGTCCGCGTCGCACCCCAGGGCCGTTCCGCACCAGGGTCTTCTCGCCCGGGACAGAGGTGAAGATCGACTTCAGCTTCAAGCACAGCCGTGTCAAGCAGTACCTGATTCTCTGCAGTCAGAGGAAGAAGTGCAGTCGTCACGAGGATGGCTACTTCGTGGACATGTCGCTTACGCATCGTCCACGCGGGCCGAACGCATGGTTCCGCCCGCGGCCCGGCGCTGTCCGAGAGCCCGTGCCAGCTGATCGTGGAGCTGTCGATTTTCCTGCCGGAGACGGCTGATCTCTTCGGTCGCCGCCTCGAGCCGGCGCTGCTGGGACTCGCTCGAGGCACGCTGGGTCGACGGGGCTCGGGTCACGCCTGTCGACCCCCGGGTCCCTGAGCGCAGCCGCTCGATCTCGGTGCGCAGTCGTTCTTCTCGATAGAGCCACGAGCGCGACACCGAGGCGGCGTCGGCCACAGCCGCGAAAGTGATCGAGGTGCCGTCGCGATCGAGACGCCGAAGTGCCTCTTCGGCTCGGGCAAGCGCTGCTTCCCGGCGAGCCCGGGCAGACCCGAGAAGAAACGCCGTGTTGTCAGCCCGCATTGCCGGCCTCCTCGATCGCCTCCAGAGCGGGGATGATCCGCTCCAGGTTGTCGAGGACCCGGCGATGGTTGGCGAGCAAGCGGAACTGGCCGCTCGTCTCAGCTGTCGCGATGAGCAGCCGCGTGTGCTCCGCCTGCTCGCGATGAACCGCGAGGAACTCCGGCGTCGTCTGGAAGTCCGGGCAGGTGAGGCAGGCGTTCGGGTGCGGGCAGTCCTGCTGGGGCGGCCGGCCGCAGAAGCCGTTCGGCAGGCTCGCCTGGATCCGACCCAGGCGGTGCTTCACCCACTCGGCGTCTGCGGTCGGCGCGTCGGCATCGAAGTCGAGCACTTCGCCAGCGATATTCACCCGGCGTTCGCAGTAGTCGTCGAACGCTTGCCGCAGCGTCGTGTCGTGCAGCCGTGCATACCGGGCGGTCATGTCCGCACTCGCATGGCCGAACAGGCGCTGGATCACATGTTCTGGCACACCAAGGTTGATCATCCGGGTTCCGAGCGTGTGCCGAAACTGGTGACAGGTCGCCCGATAGGGACGGCCTTGCTCGTCGCGAAGGTCGAGGTCAGCTTGCCAGCGCCGCAGCCGGGACTCGAGCGTCGCATAGGAGAACGGCTTCGTGCCATCGGGATCGGCTCGCTCCCGCGGGAAGAGGAACCGGGTGCTTGCTGGCCAGTCCCGCCGCACGGCTTCGGCCTGTTCATGAAGTGCGGTTGCCGCCTTCGGGCTGAGCGGCACGACCTGCTCTGTTCGCACCTTGGAGTTGAAGAAGCGAAGGCACGGCCAACCCACGCTGTCGTCGACGACGGCGTCGATCGCGAGGTTGCACGCGTCGCTCGCCCGAAGACCGGTCTCGATGAGGACGACGACGAGCCGACGCGTGGTGTCGTCGGCGATGCGGGCGAGGTTCTCGGCTGACTCGAGCTTCGCCATCACTGGCTCGGGGACAAATCGGGGCAGGCACTCGCCATGGCTCGGCATGTCTTCTGGATAGAGCTGGGCCTCGGTCGGAAGACCGCTGAGGAGTTGTTGGCGGCGGCAGTGGTCGAGGAAGATCCGCAGGGACACGAGGTATCCAAGACGGGTCTGGTCGGCGAGCCCTGCGCTCGCGAGGTGCGAGAGGTACTCCTCGAGAACCGGGCGAGTGATCGAGCCTTCGTCACCAGCCTCGGGAAGCACGGACGCGAGGAACCGGGAGAACCAGCTGAGCCCGTGCGCGTCATTGCAGACCGTGCCGACAGCACGGCCAGTTGCCAGACGGAAGCGAGCCCAGGTCTTGGCGGCCTCCCGGAGCCACAGCTGGCTGATGCCACCAAAGCGGACGAGGTAGTTCGGCGGCCGCGCGGGGAGACCGAGGCGACGAGCGTCCCAGGTGTCGCGCGCGTACTCGTCGCCTGGTGACCGTTGCGCCAGGACATCTTCGACCACTCGGTGCGCGTAGGCGAGGAAGGCGATGCAAGAGAGGTCTCGCCAACCCCATGACTGGGCAAGGACCCGCCATTGCCCTGGGCTGCGCTCGAGCACGCTCGACGCGTTTGCTCGCACGAGGAGTTTCACGGCCCGGGCCACCTGCGGGCGGCTCGGGCCGAAACCGCGGGCGTCGTGACGGGACTGGAGCGCGTAGGCGAGTTCGAGACGCGCCCGCTCACCGAGCGGCCGGAGGTCGAAGCACTGGGTCTTTCGCACCCCTGCTCTTGGGGCGAGCGGGGTCGCAGCCTGAAGCCACTCCGTGAGGTCGGGCTTGCCGGCGCGGTGCCAGCGGTCGTAGTGGCTCCCGCACAGCCCACGACCCCAAGACAGGCGACTGCAGGACGCGACGGCACAGCGGCCGCCCCCGAGCACCGGGTCGTCTGGGTCCGGGAAGTAGCACTCGACAGCGAACTCGGGACGGACGGCGGCCGCGAGGAGATCGAGTGAGAAAGGGGCGTCGGGCTTGAGCTGAGCTGAGGTGGCAGGACTGCTCATCGAGAACCCTCGGGCTGCCAGACACCCTGCGCGACGAGTTTGGCGCGCACGTCCTCGGCATCGAGGTGGACGTAGACGTCGGCGGTCGTCTGCACAGAGCGGTGGGTGAGGAGCTTGGAAGTCACCTCGAGGGAGACACCGCGCCGGATGAGGTCGGTCGCTCGGGAATGACGCAGCATGTGCAGGGTGAAGAAGATCCCGGTGCGGGCACGGAGGCGGACAATGAGGTCGGCCACCGCCGAGTAGGTGAGCGCGTGGCCGCGGGGCTCCGACCAGAGGTTGACGAACACGTAGTCGGAGTCGAGATCGCCATATTCACTGTGGAGGTACTCCGAGTAGAGGCGCACGAGCGCCGTCGTCACCGGGATGAGGTGGATCGCGCTTGTCTTCGCACGAGCGCCGTTCGCGTTGTCTGCCCGGGGAACGATGCGGATCTGGCGGTCACGGCTCACCACGTCGGCATGGCGGAGACCGAGCGCCTGGCCGATCCGCATTGCCGTCTCGGCCAGAAGTGCGAGGAGGAACCGATCGCGGAGGTGATCGCAGGCGGACAGGATCGTGAGGATCTGCTCGTCGCTGAGCGTCCGAGGGACCTGGCGGGGAACGGCGAGCTTGACCGGGCGCGTCGGGATCGGACGACCCTTCGTCACGTGGTGGAGAAAGGGCTTGTAAGAGCCGCGGCCTACCCGGCGCCACGCGACGAGCTCGGCGGCGACCGCGACGCCGGCACGGGCCTGGTAGTCATACAGGCCGAAGAGCGCCGCAAGGTGGCGGTTGACCGTTGCCGGAGACCGGCGCGCGGCGCGCTCGTCGAGGACGATCACGTTCTCGGCCGGGGCACGGAGCCATGCGACGAACTGGGCGACCGCGTCGATGCCGACGTCGTTCCAGGCGAGGTCCCGAAGGGAGAGGAACTCGAACCACAGCTTCAAGCTGTGCGCGTACGCGCGCACCGTCGTCGGCGACCGTTCGATCGCGCTCAAGTAGGCGAGGTACTGCTCGGCAGGCGCGACGGGCTCAAGCTCGCCATCGAGCACCGTCCACGACTCCGCCTCCGTCGTCGGCATCACGACCCTTTGCACGATCACCCGGCTCCTCCAGTCGAACAAGTGTTCGGACACTACGGCGCGGCTGTATCAGCGACAGCTGGAGAGAACGTGTCGCCGACGAAGCGCGCAAGCTGTGTCAGCTACGTGGTGGTCACCGGTTCAGCAGCTGGAGAGAAACCTGAAGGAAGGGAGGGCACTTCGCATCGAGACCGTCATCAACAAGCCCAAGGACATCGGCGTGCTCGCCCGGCTCGAGCACCTGGGAGAGCTGGTCGAAAAGGGCCGTCAGGTCAACAACCGTCTGCTTATGATCGAGCGTGCCGGCCAGGGCTGTGCCATCGGCTCTGCGCTCTTTGAGCGCATCCACCAGCCCTACGTATGGGAGGGCCAACGAACCGGGGCCTTTCGCTTCGGGGATCAACGCGCCATGGCCCTGGCCGGTGCACTCTGCCTGGTCGTCCACGCTGTCACCGGCTTCACCAACAAGAGCCTTCGCGGGCAGGTGGCCGGACTCCTCGGCAGGGACTACAGCTCTTCTCAGATGAGCTACGACCTGCGACGCCTACGTCTGCACGGGCTAATCGCAAGACAAGCGGCAACCAACACCTACACCGTCACCCCGGAGGGGATCCGAGTCGCCGTCTTCTACACCAAGCTGCACACTCGCCTTCTCCGCCCCCTCCTCGACGCCGACCAACCCCCTGCACCTATCGAGCTTCGTCAGGCTCTTGCCACGGTCGAGCGCGTGCTTGGTGACTACGTCACGAACGCAAGACTTCGAGCCGCTGTTTAAGACTTGTCACAAAATCCAGAGGCCGGTGGACCAAGAAGATCTAGGCGGTCCTGGCCGCCCGGTAGGCTGACCTGTTCAAGAATGCGACCGAGTGTCGCCTGTCCGAGGAGTGGTTCAGATGCCCAGCGAGGTCACGGTCTTCCTGCCCGACGGGTCCGCGCGCAGTGTCCCCGCCGGCACGACGGTCGCTGATCTTGCCGCGGGGATCGGACGTCGGCTTGCCGCCGCGGCGGTAGCCGTAGAGCTCGACGGCGTGCTCGTCGATCTCTCCCGGCCACTTTTTGAAGGCGCGAAAGTTCGCATCGTCACCGCCGACACCGACGAGGGCCGAGACGTGCTGCGCCACTCGACCGCGCATGTCATGGCCCAGGCGGTGGTCAGGCTCTGGCCGGGAGCCCGCTACGCCATCGGCCCTGCCATCGCGGACGGCTTCTACTACGACTTCGAGCTCCCCAAAGGCGCCCGGTTCTCCGAGGACGATCTCGAACGGATAGAAGCGGAGATGAAGGCGATCGTCGCCGAGGGCCAACTGTTCCTGCGCGAGGAGCACACGATCGCCGAGGGCCTCGAGATCTTCGCCGACCAGCCCTACAAGCGCGAGATCATCGAAGGCGTCGAGGCCGGCGTCGGCCTCGACGACGAGGTCGCGGCCGAAGCCGGCGGGAACCCTGGCGCTGTGAGCACCTACCGCAACGGTCCGGGATTCGTGGACCTGTGCCGCGGTCCGCACGTGCCCTCCACCGATCGTCTGGGGCACTTCAAGCTGACCCGGGTGGCCGGTGCCTACTGGCGGGGCGACGAGCACAGACCCCAGCTCCAAAGGGTGTACGGCACGGCCTGGGAATCGGACAAGGCCGTCGAGTCCTACCTACACCGTCTCGAGGAGGCCGAGCGTCGTGATCACCGTCGCCTGGGAGCTGAGCTCGACCTGTTCTCGTTCCCTGCCGAGCTGGGCTCAGGCCTGGCCGTGTTCCACCCCAAGGGTGGACTCATTCGAAAGGTGATGGAGGACTACTCGCGGACGCGCCACTCCGACGCCGGCTATTCGTTCGTCAACACGCCCCACATCACCCGCTCGGACTTGTTCGAGACCTCCGGACACCTGCAGTGGTTCGCGGAGAGCATGTTCCCGCCGATGGAGCTCGACGAGGGACATCGCTACTACCTCAAGCCGATGAACTGCCCGTTCCATATCTTGATCTTCAAGTCCCGCCAGCGTTCGTACCGTGAGCTTCCCCTTCGCATGTTCGAGTTCGGCGCGGTCTACCGCTACGAGAAGTCCGGTGTCGTACACGGTCTCACGCGTGTGCGCGGCATGACCCAGGATGACGCGCACATCTTCTGTACTCGCGAGCAGATGGCGGGCGAGCTGCGCTCGTTGCTCATTTTCGTGCTCGAACTGCTGCGTGACTTCGGCCTTGAGGACTTCTACCTGGAGTTGTCGACCATGCCCGAGGAAAAGGCTGTCGGCACCTTGGAGGAGTGGGAGGAAGCGACAGAGGCCCTCCGCCAGGCCGCCCTCGCGATGGACCTCGAGCTGGTGCTCGACCCGGGCGGGGGCGCGTTCTACGGGCCGAAAATCTCGGTTCAGGCTCGTGACGCAATCGGGCGCACCTGGCAGATGTCGACCATCCAGGTGGACACTCAGCTTCCCCAGCGCTTCGACATGGACTACGTCGGTCAGGACAACACCAGGCACCGGCCGGTCATGATCCACCGGGCTCTGTTCGGGACAGTGGAGCGTTTCTTTGCTCTGCTGGTCGAACACTACGCAGGTGCCTTCCCGACTTGGCTCTCGCCGGTCCAGGTGCGAGTCCTTCCCGTTCGAGACGACCACGTCGCTTACGCTCGAGAGGTTCGGGCGCTTCTCTCGGCGGCCGGGGTGCGTGCCGAGGCGGACGACGCCGGGGAGCCTCTCGGTGCGCGAATCCGCCGTGCCAAACTGGAGAAGTTGCCGTATGTCCTGGTCGTGGGCGACTCCGATGTCGCCGCCAAGACCGTTGGCGTGAACGCGCGGGGCTCCGACGAGCCCGAGCGTGGTGTCAGCGTCGAGTCGTTCGTCGAGCGGCTGCGTGTGGAGGCTGCGCCACCGGTCCGCCGCGTGCCCAGTGCCGGTATAGAAGGGGCGTTGTGAGCTTCGATCACCTCTGGGCCGGGTGGCGATCGAGCTACGTGAGTTCGTTCGCCGATGCCGATGACCTGGCCGGCGCGGGCTGTGAAGTGTCCGAGCCGGCACAGGGGAGGGGCGCGTGCGTGTTCTGCCACATCGTCTCTTCCGCCGAGTCCGACGAGGCGCGCCACGTGCTGTGGACCGGCAGGTTCACCGTTGCGTTGCTGAATGCCTACCCGTACGCGCCAGGCCACGTGATGGTGCTCCCGATACGGCACCTGAGCGATCTCAGCGAGCTCGCGGGAGACGAAGCAGCCGAGCTGTCCCACGGCGTCTACGCCGCAGTAGCCGCCGTCAAGGAGGCCTACCATCCTGAGGGCATGAATCTCGGTGCGAACCTCGGCCGGGCCGCTGGAGCGGGCATTCCGGCTCACCTGCACGCTCACATCGTTCCGCGGTGGATCGGCGACACGAACTTCATGACCTCGGTGGCCGGGGTCCGGGTACTTCCCGAGGCCCTGAGCGATAGCTGGGTGAAGTTGCGGGCCGCCTGGAAGTGAGCGGGCCCCCGTCGGGCTCCCGCCGGGCGCCCATGATCTGGGGGCAGTGCGGCGTTGAAGGCGACCAGGTCGTCGTTTACTTGCGCGGGTGGCGCAGGGTCGTCGCCACGCGGGGCACGATCAGGTTCCCACTCTCGTCGGTCGTCCGGATCGAGCATGACCCGTTGGCGCGCGCCCACGTGAGGATCGGCCTTCACCAGTGGCGTAAGCACGGCCAGGGCGTCTGGCGGATCGGCACCTATCACGGGCTCGACGGCTGGTCGTTCTGGTCCGTCGGGCTCGGGCGCAACGCTGTGCTCATCGAGTGCGCAGGAGAGCGTCTGCGCTATGTGGTCATCGAGGTCGCGGACGCCGAGGCCACCGTGCGGGAGATCGATGTCGCGGCGGCAAAGGTGACACGACTGCTTCCCGGCGCCGTGGACACGAACCCGCCGACAAGGTCTCAAGGTCCTGCCAAGCGATCGAGCCGCGGCCGGGACGCGCCCTCGACAGGAGAGGATTGAGTCCGTGAGCCGTCATCGTCTGGATTACCAATCCCACCGCGCGACGCTCGAGCGCGAGTGTGACCTGATAGTCGCCGTGAGTGGCGACGAGCTCGATCTCCCGGTTCCGACCTGCCCGCAGTGGCGGCTCTCCGATCTGTTGGCGCATCTCGGAGATGTCTTCACCTTCTTTCGCACCCAACTCGAGACGGCAACGCCCGAAAGTCCGTGCGAGCCCGGTTCACGGGGCGTGCCCGCCGGGACCGACCTCGTCGAATGGTTCGAAGTCGCCGCGGCCGAGCTCCAGTCGACCCTCGACGGACACGACCGGGAAGAGCCCTGCTGGAACTGGTCGGGCGAGGACCTCACTGCGGACTGGGTCTGCAGGCGCATGGCACTCGAGTCAGCAGTTCACCGTTACGACGCGGAGCTCTCGGTCGGCTCGCCGACATCGCTCGATCGGGATCTGGCCGTGGATGGGATCGACGAGTGGATCGGGGTCCATCTGGCGACCGATGTCCCAGAGTCGCCGAACGCTTCGCTCGGTGGGGTGTTGTGCCTCGCGTGCTCCGACCACGAAGCTGCTTGGACGGTAGAGGTCACCGCCGGTCGGTTGCGGTGGCGCGAGGGAAGGGGGCCGGCCGACGCGGTACTCGTCGGTACCGCGTCGGACCTGTACCTCTATTGCTGGAACCGCAGGCCGCTCGAGACCCTCGAGCTGACCGGGAACCGGGCAGTCGCGGCCGCCTGGAGCTCTCTGACGGTCTGAGCTCGTCTGTGGTTAGCTGTCAGCCGCCTGCTTGGCGAGCTTCTCGGCTATTGGTGCAGGTACAACTTCGTGATGGTCGTGGCGAACGCTGAAGCGGCCCCTCCCACCGGTGAGCGAGCGGAGGTCGGTGGCGTAGCGCTGTATCTCCGAGGCCGGCACCAACGCGATCACGACCTGCTCGCCGCGCTCTCCCGCCTCGGTGCCAAGCACGCGACCGCGCCTCGAGTTCAAGTCGCCCAGGATGTCGCCCTGATAGGCCGCAGGCACGGTGACCTCGAGCCGGCAGACCGGTTCAAGTATCACGGGCCCGGCAGCGGCGAGGGCCTCCTTGAAGCCGTGCGACGCCGCCATCTTGAAGCTCATCTCCGACGAGTCGACTGTGTGGTACTTGCCGTCGTAGCAGGTCACGCGCACGTCGACGACGGGGTAGCCGAAGTGGCCGCCCGTGACCATCGCTTCCTGGACGCCCTTTTCCACGGCGGGGATGAACTGGCGGGGTATCGCACCGCCGACGATCGCGTCCACGAAGGCGAATCCCTCGCCGCGCTCGAGCGGTTCGACCCGCAGGTTGGCGACACCGAACTGGCCGTGGCCGCCGGTCTGCTTCTTGTACTTGCCCTCGGCCTCGGCGGACTTGGTGATCGTCTCGCGGTAGGGCACCTGGACCGGCTCGGTCTCGACCGCTACGCCGAACTTGCGGTTGAGCTTCTCGCACACGATCTGCAGGTGCGTGTCACCCATGCCGGACAACACGGTCTGGTGCGTCTCGTCGTCCCGGCGGACCAAGAGCGCAGTGTCCTCCTCCTGCAGGCGGTGGATCGCGGTCATGAGCTTGTCGTCGTCGCCCTTGGCCTTGGGGTGGACCGCGATGGACAAGACCGCGTTGCGGAGTCGGGGCCCCTCCGCCACCACCGGCTGGTTCTTCGGGGCCAAGGTGTCGCCGGTCAACACGCCACTCAGCTTCGCGACGGCGACGATGTCGCCGGCAGGGGCGGCCGATGTGGGCTGGGTCTCTTTGCCGCGCATGACCTGGAGAGCGTGCAGCTTCTCCTCCGCGTGGCTGCGACTGTCGAAGAGGGTCATGTCCGGCCGGAGTGTGCCTGAGAGCACGCTCATCAGCGAGATCCGCCCGACGAAGGGGTCGGCGATCGTCTTGAAGACCCGGGCGAGGGGCGGCCCCTCAGGATCGCGTGGGAGCTCGACGGTGTCGTTGCCCGCCTTGACCGTGAACGACCGGCGGGCGAGTGGGCTCGGCCCGATCTCGCAGATCAGAGACGCCAGGCGGTCGATGCCGACGCCGGTCAGGGCCGACCCGCACACGACGGGGAACACGGTCGCGGACGCGACGCCGTGCGCGAGCGTGGCTTCCAGGTCCTTGGTGGAGGGCACTTCACCTTCGAGGTACCGCTCCATCATGTCGTCATCGCCGACGACGATGCCTTCGATGAGGGCCTCGCGGACGCGATGCTGGAGCTCGGAGATCTCCTCGGGGATCGGCCCGGTTGTCGGCTTTCCCGCGCCGTAGGTGATCGCGGAGTCGGTGAGGAGGTCCGCGATCCCGTTGAAGGACGCCTCAGCGCCGATGGGAAGCTCCAAAGGAGCGATGCCGGAACCGAAGCGCTCGCGCAGCTGGTCCAAGGTTCGCTCGAAGTCGGCGCGTTCGCGGTCGAGCTTGTTGACGAACACGAGCCTCGGAATACCGAGCTCGGTGGCCAGACGCCACGTCTCCTCGGTCTGGACCTCGACGCCCTCGACGGCGCTAACCACGAGCACAGCGAGGTCGGCCACCGACAGCCCCGCCTCCAACTCGGCTATGAAGTCCGCGTACCCCGGGGTGTCGATGACGTTGATCTTGCAGTCCTCGAAGAGAAACGGGGCCAGCGCCAGGGAGACTGATATCTGCCTCTTAACCTCTTCAGGCTCGAAATCGCAGACCGTCGTCCCGTCCTCTGTCCGTCCCGGTCGGGACAGCACGCCGCCGACCACCAGCAGTGCTTCGGCAAGGGTTGTCTTGCCTGCGCCACCATGGCCGATGAGCGCGACGTTGCGGATTTTCGCGGACGGCACGGCGTTCACGTGGGTACCTCACTTCCCGCGACCGGCTTCACCTTAGGTGACCGGTCGACGAACTCGCCTGGACAGGGTGCGAGCCTATCGGTCGCGCGCGACCTGCGAGGAGGCCGGAGGGTCCGCGGGGCGCTCTGGTATCCTCTTGAACGAAGGCTCGATGGCGCGCATGCTTGTGTGACAAGGGCTCTCGAGTGCAGTTGTGCCAGACAGGAGCGAGATGATCGACGGCCACCGTGGCCAGTCAGCGGCGAGTGGCATCGAGGATGCCGCAGTCGACGATCAGGTCGCGCCGATCCCTGAGCCGGCCCCGCCGGCCGCGTTAGCGGCCAAGGTACCCGGCCGCGGGATCCGAACGGGCTTCGGCGTGGGTGCCAGACTCGCACGGCACGGCGTCACCGCCAACGAGGTCACCGTCGTCGGCATGGTTCTCGCAGGCGTCACCGGGGTCGCCATCGGTCTCGGACACTTCTGGATAGGCGTGGTGCTGCTCACCGTCGGCGGACTCATGGACACCCTCGACGGCGTGGTCGCAAAGGCAGCGGGCACGGCCTCCAAGAAGGGCGCTTTCTTCGACTCGGTCGCCGACCGGGTGTCCGACGGACTCATCTTCGGCGGAGTGGCGTGGTACTTCGCCTCGGGAATCCACCCCCGGCTGGCCGTGCTGCCGTTCGCGATCTTCGGCGTCAGCGCCGTCATCTCCTATGAGCGAGCCAAGGCCGAGTCTCTCGGTTACGACGCCAAGGGTGGCCTCATGGAGCGAGCCGAGCGGCTCATTCTTCTCGGTGTCGCGCTGGTGCTCCACGTCATATTCGTGCCCGTGCTGGGCCTGCTCCTCGCTCTCACCGTGTTCACCGCCGCACAGCGCTTCGCCAAGGTCTGGCGCCAGGCGAGCGCGGAGACGGCGAGCCCTGCAGCTGTGCGCGGGGCGTGGCGCCGGGGACGCGTCGAGTCGCGCTGGCAGTCGTGGCGTCAGCCGCGCGCCAACGGAGCGAGGCGGCGCGCGACGACACCGAGCCGCGTTCGTGCCCGCCGTCGGGACGAACCGCTCGGTGTAAGGCTGCGCCGCGTCCTTGCGAGCGAACGCACCGGGATCCGGCGTGTCAGTCCACGGGCCGAGCGCCGCAGCCTCGTCATCGGGTCGGCGCGGCGACGTCACCCCGGCACCGATAGCTGATCGCAACTCCGCAGCCCGCGCAGAGACACTCGGGGGGCCTGTGATGGCGACGCCGAACCAGTGGACCCGCTACTACCTCTATCGGGGGCTCGCGGCAGCGCTGCAGGTCACTCCACGCCCGATCGCGGCGTCGCTCGCGAGCGCTGCCGGCTTCACAATCGCAAGTGTCTGGCGCGACAAGCGACCCCTGCTGCGCTCCAACATGCGGCGCGTGATGGGACCCGAGGCGACCGAGGCTGACCTCGGTCGCCTTGTGATGAGGTCATTCTGTTCCTACGCCCGCTACTGGGTGGAGTCCGCACAGGTGGTCGGCCTGCGCTCGGACCAGATCGAGTCGACCTTCAGCATCGAGGGCTTCGAGCGGTTCCGCCTCGAGATGGCGAGGGGCCGCGGTGTCGTAATCGTCCTTCCCCACGTCGGCTCTTGGGAGTACGGCGGTCGTTGGCTCGCGCAACAGGGATACCCCATGACGACCGTTGGCGAGTTGCTGGAACCTCCGGAGCTGTTCGAATGGTTCACCTCGCAGCGAGCGACGTTGGGCCTCACGGTGCTGCCTCCAGGGCCCGACACGACCGTCCGTCTCCTGGATAGCCTCCGGGCAGGCCGCGTCGTCGGGCTACTGGCCGACCGGGACCTCGTCGGCAATGGCATCGAGGTCGAGTTCTTCGGCGAGAAGACGACGCTTCCCGCAGGTCCGGCGCTCCTTGCCCTGCGCTCAGGGGCACCGATCATGACTTGCGCGATCTACCAGAGACCTCGAGGCCGTTACCACGCTGTGCTGCGACCACCACTCGACTCGACACGCACAGGGCGGATGCGCCAGGACGTACAGCGCCTCACCGGCGAGGTTGCGCAGTCCCTGGAGGGGCTCATCCGTTCAGCACCCGAGCAGTGGCACCTGTTCCAGCCGAACTGGCCGTCAGACCGCGAACGATTCAGCTGACCTGCGGTTATTGGTGCCGGCCTCGCCTAGGTGACACAACGCTGAGACGCCAGCTTGCGCGGCCGTGTCAGCTCGGTCCACCGGCGGCCAGGGTTCGGCCGGCCTCTCCTTGAGCTGAGCGTCGCAGTGCGCTCAAGCCCTCGCCTCGCCCCGTAGAGCCGCGTCGTCGGCAAGCGCCAGTTTGCCGGTCCCGTCGAGGAGCGCGTCGAGCCCAAAGTCGAACTCGGCGTCGCTGTTGTGCTCGGCTAGGGCGTCGGCGTATCGCACGACGGTGGGCAGGGCGTCCGGGTCCTGATTGGCGAATAGCTGCCTTAGAGGGCCGCGGCGCTCCCTGGGGCTGGCAGCTTCACGCAGGCTGAGCTGGACGTTGGCGACGGTGAAGTGGACGATGGCGAGGTGGGATCGGACGGCGATGACGGGGTCGAATCCGGCATCGATGAGCGCCCTCAGGGCGCTCTCGCGCTGCTGCATGGCGTTGGGCCCGAGCATCTGGGCCTCGGCGATGAGTGGGACGACGTTGCGGTGGGCGAGGAGGCGGCGACGGAAGCACTGCGCGCTTGAGCGGAGGGTGGCCTGCCAGTCGCCGGCTGGCGCTTCGGTCGTTACGAGACCGCCGAGGACGGCGTCGACGATGAGGGCCAGCACCTCCTCGCGGCTAGCGACGTGACGATAGAGGGAGGAGGGTGCGGTACCCAGGTGTTCGGCGAGGCGCCGCATGGTGAGCGCCTCGGCGCCGTGGTTGTCGACCAGCTCGGCGGCCGCGGCGGTGATCTGGTGAACGGAGAGGCCGTCAGCGCGGGGCCGGCGCCTTGTGGCGTCCGCCTCCCGGCGCAGCCACCACTCGGGGCTCCCCGGCCGAAGGGGCCGATTGCCAGGGTTGGAAGGCATGCGCCCCAGCCTACTTGACGGATGCGAACGTCGGTCGCATAATGAATGCGATCAGTGTTCGCATGCCTCACAGTGAAGGTGGCGCTGACCACAGCTACACCCCTGGAGCTAGAGGAGCACGGCTCCAAGCACCCAGTGAAGGGCGGACTTCATGACGACAACGACAGTCAGGACCAAGCACGGCGAACTGCCGGGGAAAGGGCACCCAGGCTACGCAGCGGTCATCGACATCCCCTTCGCTGACGCCCTGAAGGCGGGCGAGCGCATGCGCGCCAGCGCGCTGTCGGGCAAGATCGTCCTCGACGCCGCGGTGCCGAACAGGGAGACCTCGTGGCTGGGGTAAGAGTCGTCGCCGACAGTGCCTGTGATCTTCCGAGCAGCCTTGCCGAAGCCCATGGGATCGAGATAGTCCCGCTCGACGTCCGGCTGGGCGAGTGGGGGCCAGAAGAGATGAAGCTGGTCGGCCCGGCCGAGTTCTGGCGCCGCTGCGCCATGTCCGAAGCCTTGCCGGAGACCTCTTCCCCCTCACCTGGCGCGTTCGCCGAAAGCTTCACCCGAGCCGCCGACCAAGGGTGCCCCTCCGTGGTCTGTCTCACGCTCTCCGCCGGCCTGTCGGGGACCTATCAGGCTGCGCGCGCGGGGGCGGAAGAAGTGCGGGGGCGAATCGACGTCCGAGTGGTCGACACTCGGACGGTGAGCGTGGGCGAGGCGATGGTCGTGCTGGAAACGGCCAGGGTCGCTGCCGCCACCTGCGACCTCGACCTCGCCGAGGCGGCAGCTCGGGCGGTCGTCCCGAACGTCCAAGTGTTCTGCACGTTGGACACTATGGACAACGTACGAAAGGGGGGCCGGATCGGGGCGGCCAGGGCCTTTTTGGGGTCACTCCTCTCGATCAAGCCGATCCTGGAGATCTGTGACGGCGTGGTCAGGGGAGAGTCGCGCCAGCGCACGCGTGCCCGGTCGCTCCAGTATCTCGTCGAGGTGGTGAAAAGAGCCGGCAAGCTGGAAGCTCTGGCCGTGGCCCATGCGGCGGCGGAGGACCTCGAACTCTTCCTGGACATGCTCGCCGGTGTGTTCCCGCGCGAGGACACCCTCGTCAACTACCTCGGCCCGGTGATCGGGACGCACGGTGGCCCGGGGTGCCTGGGCGTTGCCTATCTGCGAGCGGGGGCCGCTTGACAAGAGGCGACCGCGCCGGCTCGCAAGCCGGGCCGTGACGTTGTGCTCCCCAATTTCGTGCAGGTCGCCCAGATCGCGGTGAGTGTCGGCCTGGACGGCACCGCACCTGAGGCTGGACCACCGGACCGGCAATAATCGGCAGGGGCAACGAGCCGATCGACGAGATAGCACCCTCGCAAGGTGGGTCCTTGACCGAGATGGCTTAAGGCCTACGAGCGATCGAGATGCCGACTCTCGAAGAAGGGAGTCCGACAATGGATGACCAAACAGCCGCCGGCGCGGGCGGTCCCGAAGCACTGCCGGAACCGGCGCGTGCTGACCCGATAGCAGGAGAGCTTGTCACCGAGACGTTCGAGTACGACGGTGGGCGGCAGGTCACGGTGTACGTCCCGCCGGATCCGCCCGAGGCAGTCGTGTTCGCCGGTGACGGTCAGAGGATCTCGAAGTGGGGCGGGTACCTCGAGGCGGCCGACGTGCCGTCCACGATGATCGTCGGTGTACACGGGCTGACCGATGAGACGCCGCGGCTCCAGGAGTACTCACCGGTCTTTGACGAGGAACGGTTCGCGGCACACGAGAGGTTTTTCGTAGAGGACATCGGCCGATGGGCGCGGTCGCGGTTCGGAGTCGCGCTGCCCGCCGAACGCACCGCGGTGTTTGGTGTCTCGGCGGGTGGAGAGCTCGCGCTCGCCCTCGGGCTTCGGCATCCGGACGTCTACGGTGCGGTCTTCTCCAGCTCGCCGGGCGCGGGTTACAAGCCGACTGGCGAGATGCCGAGTTGGATTCCGCGCGTGTACCTCGTCGCCGGCACGCTGGAGCCGTTTTTCCACGACAACGCGACCCGATGGGCGGTGGCGCTGCGAGGTGCAGGTGCCGATGTCGTGATGAGCGAGCGGGTCGCGTCGCACGGCGAGGCGCTGTGGCGAGGAGAGTTCCCACTGATGGTGGCGTGGGCGTTTGGACGGTGATGCATCGCTGTGTTTGGTCGGCGGTCGCGCGCCCCGTTCCGGTCAGGCGAAGGGCACGTGCGTCGAAGGCGAACGACGTATTGACGCCGACTCCGAGGTCTACGTCTTAGCCGCCGCTCGCTCCTTGCCTTAACAACTCGAGGCCGTCGTACACGCGAGGTCGGCTAACAGCCGTAGGTCGCGGTCGAGGGTGGAGGGTCAAGTCGCAGCTCACAGGCTGATTCGGGCCCACTGGCGCAGGGTGACGAAAGGCCAGGGTTCGGTGCCAGCCGAACTGGCCGTCGGACCGCGAGTTGTACCGCTGACCTTGCACCGTCTTGGGCTGACGAGTATTGACGCGAGGTTGAAAGGCGCGTCCTCGTCGCTCTGGGGCCTCCGGGCGCTGCGGTGAAGGACCAGCGATCGGACTCGGCATTTCCGGGAGCCGCGCCTGGGGCCGTCCAACGGTGCAGGTCGGCTGGTACCGGTAGCGTCAGTTCCGATGCGGATCGCGATCGTCTGCCCCTACAGCTGCACGATGCCCGGGGGAGTGCAGACACAGGTGCTCGGCCTCGCGAGGTCGCTTCAATCCCGAGGCGACGACGTGGCGATCGTGGCCCCGGCAGAGGACAGCGGAATGACCAGTCGGCTCGAAGCCGCGGCACTGGGTGGCGCGGTGTTTGTCAAAGTGGGCGGTGCGACCGCAATCTCGGTGAACGGTTCGCGAGCTCCGGTCTCGCCGTGGCCGACGACGATGTGGCGTACGGTATCGGCCCTTCGCGCCTTTGGGCCCGAGGTCGTCCATGTGCACGAGCCGTTCGTGCCGGGCCCGTCGCTCGCATCTGTCCTGGCCGGGCCGCGCCCGATCGTCGCAACGTTTCATCGCTCGGGAGCCGACTTCGCCTACCGGGCCTACGGGCACCTAGTGGGAGCCTGCGCTCGACGCTTCGATGCGGCCTTCGCTGTGTCCGAAGAGGCCAGGATGACGGCTCTAAGGTGCGTAGGGCACCTCTCGCACCGGTTCGGGATAATCCCGAACGGTGTCGAGGTGCAGAGGTTCGCCTCAGTCGATCCGTGGCCTACGAGTGCGCCGACTGTCGTCTTCGTCGGCCGGCATGAGGTCCGCAAGGGGCTCGGTGTGCTGCTGGAGGCATTCGAGAGGTTGCCCGCTTCGACCCGGCTCTGGGTGCTGGGCGTGGGGCCCGAGACAGAACAGCTGAAGAGCCGCTTTGTCTCACAGGCCCGCATCGAGTGGCTCGGAGCCGTCGACGATGAAGAGATGGCTTCGCGCCTCGCGGGCGCGGACGTGTTCGTGGCGCCGTCGCTCGGCGGGGAGTCCTTTGGCGTCGTGCTGCTCGAGGCGATGGCGGCCGGCACAGTAGTGGTCGCTTCGGACCTGCCCGGCTACCAGCTTGCGGGTGGGCCGGCAGCTCGCTTCGTGCCCGCCGGCGACCACCTAGCGCTCGCAGAGGCAATAGGAGCCGTCCTCCTCGACGATGACGAACGGGAGGCTCTCCGCGAGCGAGGGCGCCAGCGCGCCGCCGAGTACGACATGGGGGCGATAGCCGAGCTGTACCGGGATGCCTACATCCGGTTGGGCTCGGCCCGCTCGGGGTAGCCTCAGGGAAATGACTCCAGCGACCAGGGACCGAACACGCTGGCAGCGCCGTGCTCCCGACAATGACGGCAGGGCGCGCCGAGCCGTCGAGGCACAGCAGGCGGCCTACGAAGCTTCGAGGGCTGTTCTGGCAGGAGCCGCCCGCCGGCGTGACGCGGTGTGGCGCCACGCCGCTCGTGCGAGTCGGCGGCGCGCCACGATCGCCCTTGTGGCGCCGCTCACGGTCGCGATCGTGCTGGGCGCCCTCGGGGTTGTCTCAATCGACTTCCTGATCGCCGGGATCGCGATCGCCGTTGCCATCGCGCTCCTGTCCTGGCTCATGTGGGCTCGCGCGGCCAGCGTCCTCACCAGACGCCTGGGCGGGACTGTGGTCACCGCGAAGCGGCGCCCGAATATCCTGAGTGCCACCGAGGCCGCTCGACTCGTCGACGTCGCGGAGGGGTTGTTTGCCGTGTTCGGCCTCCCCGGCGCTGAGATCCGGGTACTCGACGACCCGGCGCCGAACGCCATGTCGGTGGGCCGCTCGCCCGACCGCGGTGTCGTGTTCGTCACGAGTGGGCTCGTGCTGGCCTTGGACAGGATCGAGCTCGAGGCTGTGCTGGCACACGAGCTCGCGCACATCAAGCGCGGGGACACGGTCTCCGGCGCCATAGCTGTGCTTGCTTTCGACCCGCTCAAGCGCTACATCCCGACCTTCGCCCGAATTGCCGACCGGGTTGCGGGATACGGCCGTGAGCCGCTGGCCGATCTGGCAGCCGTGGGCGTCACGAGATACCCACCCGGCCTGATATCTGCCCTCGAGAAGATCGGCGCCACCGCGAGCAGGAGGCCCACGTGCCTGCCGCGAAGTGTGACCGAAGCGACCTCGCGGCTCTGGTTGGCCCCCTTCGACCTGCCGTCGGAGGAGCCTGAAAGGCTCTGGGCCCTCGATCTCGCGGAGCGTGTCGGGGTGCTGACAGAGCTCTGAACTGTCCTGGAGATGTCCCCGGACCGCAAAGCCCGGACTGGCGGGGTCGCCCGAACCGTGGTCGAATTGCCGAATGCAGCACGAACGCGCCAAGCAGTGAAGTCTGTTCGGTCCGGGGGACGCCCTCGGAAGACCGGCGCCTCATGGCGCTAGCGTTCCATGCTCGGCCGGCGGCGGTCCCACGGTCTGGCCGGCGCGTGCTACTGGACACTGAGGGAGGCTGAAGCGATGTCGGGCCATTCCAAGTGGGCGACGACAAAGCATCGCAAGGGCGCTGTTGACGCGGCGCGGGGAAAGCTGTTCGCCAAGCTGATCCGCCAGGTAGAGGTCGCCGCCCGTGAGGGCGGCGGTGACATGAACGCGAATGCCACCCTGCGCACGATGTTCACAAAGGCCCGGGACGCGTCAGTCCCGCTCGACACGATCGAGCGCGCGATCAAGCGCGGCACTGGCGAGCTCGAGGGCGTCCGCTACGAAGCGATCTCCTACGAGGGATACGCCCCCTCGGGGGTAGCGATGATCGTCGAGTGCCTGACGGACAATCGGAACCGGACCGGGTCCGAGATCCGGTCGCTGTTCTCGCGCAACGGCGGCTCGATGGCCGAGCCCGGGGCGGTCTCGTGGCAGTTCGAGCGCAAGGGAGTCGTAATGGTTCCGAAGTCCGTCGGCGAGGACGAGCTCATGGCCGCCGCGCTCGAGGCTGGTGGCGAGGACTTGCGTGACGAGGGCGACGAGTGGATGGTCACGAGCGCTCCCGCAGACCTGGGCGGGATACACAGCGCCCTGTCCGCGGCCTCGATCGCCGTGGACTCAGCCGATCTCGAGATGGTGCCGACCACGCGGGTCGAGGTCAGCGACGAGTCGACGGCCAAGAGGGTGCTCAAGCTCATCGAGCTCTTGGAGGAGCACGACGACGTGCAGAGCGTGTGGGCGAATTTTGACATCCCCGACGAGATCCTGGAGCGCGTCGAGCTCTGAGGCGTCCGGGCACCGTCCGCGGGGTTGGTGGTCCCACAGGTTACGATCGAACGAGTGTTTGTCCTCGGCATCGATCCAGGCCTGTCAAGATGCGGCTACGGCTGTGTGCGATCCGACGGACCGCACCGGCACGCCATCGCCGCGGGCGTGATCACGACCGCGGTCGATGAATCGGTGCCCGTTCGTCTCGCGGTCCTCCGTGGCGAGCTGCACCAGCTCGTCGGCGAGCTCCACCCGGACGTGGTCGTCGTGGAGCGCGTCTTCTTCCAGACCAACGCCCGCACCGCGATGTCGGTCGGTCAAGCGAGCGGGGTCGCGCTCTTGACAGCGGTGGAGCTCGGCTGCGAAGTCGTGGAGTACACCTCTAACGAGGTCAAGCTCGCCGTGACCGGTTTCGGCGGGGCGACCAAGGACCAGGTGCAGCGAATGGTGGCGAAGCTGTTGAATCTCGGTACCGTCCCCAAGCCTGCGGATGCTGCCGACGCCCTCGCTCTGGCCCTGTGCCACCTCAGCACGGCTTCGTGGGCGCGGGCATCCTGGCGGGAGCCGGCAGTTTCGAAGGCGCCGCGTGGACAAGTGTCACCGGTGGCGCCGCGATGATCGCGTCGCTGCGAGGTGTGGTGACCGAGCGGAAGGCGGTCGGCGAGGCGTCGGTGGAGATTGTCGTGGACGTTGCCGGCGTCGGCTACCGGCTTGTCGTCGCGCCGAGGACCGCAACAGGCTTGCAGCTTGGTCACGAGGCGTTTCTCGCTGTGTACACCCACGTCCGTGAGAGCGCCATCACCTTGTACGGGTTCACTTCTTCTGAGGAGCGAACTGCATTTGAGCTGCTCCTGGGAGCACACGGCGTCGGCCCCGGGTTGGCGCTCGCGATCTTGAGCATCCACGACCCGCACGAGCTCGCCCAGGTCATCGCCAACGGGAACCTCGACGCCTTGAAGCTGGTCCCCGGGGTTGGGCAGAAGACGGCGGCCCGGCTGCTGCTGGAGCTGCAGGCGCGCTTCGACTATCTGAGTGTCGACGGGATCGGGAGCGGGACCGGCCAGTCCGACCGGTCGCCTTCGGTCACCTCCGAGGTCGCCGACGCGCTCGCCCAACTCGGATACGCCCCCGACGAAGTGAGAACCGCGGTGCGGGCCTTGCCCGACGAGGGGAGCGTCGAGGAACTTCTGCGCCTGGCGCTGCGGAGCCTCGCGCCGCGGAGATGACCAGGCGATGAGTCCCCGCCGAGAGATAGTTGCCACTGGCGACTCTCCCGCCGCGGGACCGGGCCCCGAAGCGCGGATCGATCCCGATTGGCTCGAAGACGACAGGGCGCTCGAGATCGGGATCCGTCCGAAACGCCTCGCCGACTTCGTGGGCCAGCACTCGCTGCGCGAGAAGCTCGAGATCATCCTCGAGGCCGCCCGGCGGCGTGATCAACCGGTCGACCACGTCCTTTTCGCGGGACCGCCCGGGCTCGGCAAGACCACACTGGCCGGCATCATGGCCAGCGAGATGGGTGCGGGCCTGCGCATCACTTCGGGGCCGGCGCTGGTGCGAAGTGGTGACGTCGCAGCCATCTTGACCGATCTCCAGCGCGGCGACGTGCTCTTCATAGATGAGATCCACCGCATGGGCCGAGCGGTCGAGGAGCTCCTCTACCCGGCGATGGAGGATTTCCAGCTCGACATCGTCCTCGGCCGCGGCCCGACCGCCCGATCGATCCGGTTGGACCTGCCGAGGTTCACTCTCGTCGGCGCGACGACCCGTACGGGGCTCATAACAGGGCCGCTTCGCGACCGGTTCGGGATCGTCGCGCGTCTCGAGCTCTACAGCGACGCCGAGCTCGAGGACATCGTGCACCGCACTGGCGTGGTCTTAGGAGTCGAGCTGACGCCAGGAGGCGCAAGCGAGATTGCGCGCCGGTCGCGCGGGACCCCCCGCCTTGCCATCCGCCTGTTACGGCGCGTCCGCGACTTCGTCGAGGTCCGGGGCAAAGGCGTGATCACCGAGGAAGCAGCGCGTGAAGGCCTGTCGGTCTTCGGAGTCGACCAGCTCGGGCTGGACAGCCTCGACCTCAAGATCCTCGACATCCTCTGCGTCCGCTTCGCCGGCCGGCCCGTCGGGCTGTCGACCTTGGCGGTGAGCGTCGGGGAGGAGCCAGAGACGGTCGAGGACGTCTATGAGCCGTTCCTGTTGCAGGCGGGGCTCATAATGCGCACGCCCCGCGGACGCGTCGCGGCACCATTTGCCTACGAGCATTTAGGCCTTGCGGTCCCGGCCCAATCATGGAGCTCCATTTCGGCGGGCGACCCCGATCAACCGGTCTCGACGTCGTCACGTGGCGGGGTTCGAAGCGGTGCGGTCCAAGACGTTTTGTTCACCGCGGGGACCGGCGAGGATGCATTTCCGGAGGACCCTGGATCGGGCGACTAAGGTGATGCGTCGCATCACTCCTTGATCGATAGGTCTCCCCATGCTCCTCGTCCACGTGCTCGGCTCTTCAGGCATGCACAGTCTGACTGCCATCACAGGTCCGGTTCTGGCTGCTACAGCGAAGAAGTCGAGCAGCTCGTTCACCCTGATCTTCTTCGTCCTGCTGTTCGCTGTCGGCTACATGTTCCTCATCAGGCCCCAGCGTCAGCGGCGCCAGCGCCAGATGCAGCTGGGCAAGCAGATCGCCGTCGGGGACAAGGTGATGCTCTCCTCGGGCATCCTCGGGCGGGTCGAGGGGTTCGTGGGCGATCACGCCAGGATCGAGATCGCTCCCGGGACGGTCATCGAGGTCTTGCGCGCGGCGGTCTCCCAGCGTGTTGACGTGCCTGTAGACGGCGCCGGCGATCCAGTCGGCAATGCCTCGTTCAACGGAGGGAACCACGACGATCTCGTGGACGACGCGGACAACGACCCGTATTCGGTGCCCCCTCTGGAAGCCGACGAGAAGCCCGACCCAGGTGATGACGCGGATGGCAGTGCGGATGGCAATGCGAGCGGAGGCGGCAACCGTTGAGACGAAGCTTGCTGTTGAGTGTTGTCCTGGTGTGCCTCGTCTGTTTCGGCGCGCTTGGAGGCGTCATTGTGGCGGGATGGTCGCCCAAGCTCGGCCTGGACCTCGAGGGTGGCCTCTCGGTCGTCTTCCAGCCGGCGCAGAAGGCGACCGCGACGCAGCTGCAGACGGTGGTCGGCATCATGCAGGCCCGTGCGAACGGGCTCGGTCTCTCGAGCCCGAACATCGGGACCCAGGGCAACAACATCGTCGTGCAGCTCCCCGGCGTGAAGAACTTCTCCACGGTCATCAACGAGATCGGCAGCACGGCGCAGTTGTTCTTCCGGCCTGTTCTCTGCTCGGCCAACGCGTACACAGCCCCAAGCTCGAGCACCACCACGACCACCACGGTTCCGAAGAGCACGACCACGACTTCCGCGAAGACCTCGAGCACCACTACCTCGAGCACGACCACCACGGCCCCGCCGAAGACGACGACAACAACGACACCGCCCAAGTCGAAGAAGGTCGCCGCCTACGTGAAGCCGCCGGCTTGCGGCTCCGCTTACCTCTACACGACCGCCACTTACAGCACAGCCCAGCAGTCGAACCCCGGGTCGCCGCCCGACCCGGCGCTGAACTCGGTGCCGAGCACGCCGTCGGGCCAGGACAGCGCGTCGCGGACGGTCCTCGTCTGCGCGTCGACCTTGAATCCCTGCCCGGCACGTTATGAGCTCGGTCCGACGCCTTATGACGGGACGGTACCTGCGACCGGCGCGATCCTCGCCTCTGCCAACGCGGAGTTCCAGACGACAACGGGATGGGTCGTCAACTTCACCATCAAGTCCCAGTACTCCGCCTTCTTCGACACGATCGCGAAGAAGTACTACCACCTCCCGCTCGCCGTCGACCTCGGTGGCCAGGTGGAGTCTGCGCCGACGCTCAACGCTCAGAGCTTCGGAGGCTCCGGGCAGATCAGCGGCAGCTTCAGCCAACCGCAGGCAACTGCGCTCGCCCTCGTCCTCAAGTACGGCCAGATCCCGATCGCACTGACCAAGGCCACCTACACCACGGTGTCGCCGACGCTTGGGAAGAAGTCCCTCCAGGCCGGTTTGCTGGCAGGCCTTCTCGGACTGCTTCTCGTGATGTTCTACACGATCTTCTATTACAGAGCTCTGGGCGTCGTCGTCGTGCTCGGCCTGGTGAGCACAGGAGCTCTGATATACGCGATCATCTCACTGCTCGGGGCGACATCAGCTGGTCTAACGCTGGACCTATCGGGCATGACGGGGCTAATTGTCTCAGTCGGGATCACCGTCGACTCCTATGTCGTCTATTTCGAGCGATTAAAGGACGAAGTGCGAGCGGGCCGGTCCATCCGGTCCTCGGTTGACAGAGGCTTCAAGAGCGCCTACCGCACGATCCTTTCTGCCGACGCGGTTTCCTTCCTCGGGGCGCTGGTCTTGTGGCTCCTCTCGATCGGCGCGGTCCGGGGATTCGCGTTCATGCTCGGCCTGTCGACCCTCATCGACGTCATCACGGCGTACACCTTCACCCGTCCCCTCGTGATCCTCCTCGGGCGGAATCGGCTCTTCACCGAAGCGCGGGGCTTTGGTGTCGCGAGCGGCCTGGCCGCACCTTCGGAGGCCGGATCATGAGCACCGCTTCGATCGAGCTCGGCGGTACCGAGGCGCGCAGGCCCATGGTCCTCCTGCGCCTTTATCACGGGCAGACACGATTCGACTTCGTCAGACGGCGGAGATGGTGGTTCGGCGCCTCCGCGCTCGTCATAGTCGCCGGCCTCGCCTCGCTCGGCGTGAAGGGCCTCAACTACAGCATCGAGTTCGTAGGGGGCACCTCGTGGGAGGTCTCGGCACCGGGCGTCACCCCAGCTCAGGCGCAGAGCGTGTTGACGCCGCTCGGCTTCGGCGGCGCGACGATCACCCAGCTCGGCAGCGGGAGCAATGAACGCCTCAACGTGGAGGCCAAGCTCGCCAAGAACTCGGCCAGTGTCACTACACAGGAAGCGACCAAGGTGGCTGGGGTTCTGGCCGCGCTCGCTCACACCTCTGCGTCGTCGGTGTCGGTCGAGAACGTCGGGCCGACGTGGGGGGGTGACATCACCCACAAGGCGGTCGAGGCGCTGATCGTTTTCCTCATCGTGATCGCGGCATATATCTCGATCTTCTTCGAGTGGAAGATGGCGGTCGCCGCGATCGTCGCTGTCGCGCATGACATCCTCATAACCGTCGGGATCTACTCCTTGCTGTCGTTCCTCGTGACCCCCGACACGGTGGTGGCGTTCCTGACCGTCCTCGGCTATTCGCTGTACGACACGATCGTCGTGTTCGACCGCATCCGAGACAACTCGCGCGGCCTCGGCGCGACCGGGAAGTTGTCTTACACCGACGTCGTGAACCTATCGATGAACCAGACCCTCGCCCGGTCCATCAATACCTCATTGGTCGCGATCCTTCCGATTCTGTCGGTGCTCGTCCTCGGCGCCGAGATACTCGGGGCCGTCACGCTCGAGTACTTCGGTCTTGCCCTGTTGATCGGCCTCACGAGCGGGGCCTACTCGTCGATCTTCATCGCGTCGCCGTTGCTCGCGATGCTGAAGGAGCACGAAGAGCGCTACCGGCGGATCCGCGAGCGCCTCGAATCGCGCGGGAGCGCAATGCTGCTCATCTCGCCCGCGGCCGTGGCCGCCGGGGCGTTGAGCACGCCAGAGGCCGGGACCACGGCCAAGCGCCGCCGCTCCCAGGGCGTCGCTGCGTCGAGGCCCGCGACATTGCGCCCCGGCGCCAGCCGCAGCACCCCGGTAGCGAACGAGGAAGCCGTCGACGACGGCGCCATCACCGGCGATGTGGCCTTTAGCGCGGGTCTCGACGGCGGTCCCGCACAAGGTCCGCCTCGTGGGGGAGCGGCCCGGCCTCCGGCCGGACAGCCTCGCCCCGGCGCGCCTGCGCGCCGTCCTCCGCCACGGCCACGCAAGAAGGGCAAGCGCCGGTAGCTGCGGTGTACCGTCACAGCGCCACCAGCCGAACGATCCCGAGCCAAGTGCGTCATCACCCCGGGGCTGCCGGACGATGATCGATATCCGGCTGGCACGGGAGCACCCGGACCTATTCCGGCGCGCCCTGGCCCGTAAGGGGGCCGCGGCGGACTTCGACGAACTTTTGGGCATCGACGTGCTCTGGCGAGATCTGACCACCGAGGTCGACGAGCTGCGCAGGAAGACCCGGCCGAGGGGCAAGCCGACCGAAGAGGAGCGGGCAGCCCTCGTGGTCTTGAGCCAGGAGCTCCGGCGGGCCGAGTCCGAGCTCGAGGATCTCGACCGTCAGCGCTCGGAGCTGCTCATCGCTCTTCCGAACCCGCCCGACGACTCCGCCCCCGACGGCTACTCGGACGAGGACGCTTTGGAGCTGCGCAGAGTGGGCAAGCCGGCCGAGTTCCGGTTCACCCCTCGCGACCACGTGGAGCTGAGCTCGGTCGCGGGCGCGTCTGGCGGCGGTCTCGAGCGTCCCGGTTTCGACCTCGAACGCGGGGCGAGGGTTTCAGGGGCCCGTTTCGCGTACCGGAGGGGTGCGGTCGCACTCGTGGAGCTGGCCTTGTACAGATACGCGATCGACCGGCTCGTCGGACGCGGTTTCGAGCTCGTCCTCCCGCCGGTGCTGGTGCGGGAGTCCGCGATGTACGGCACGGGCTTTCTGCCGACCGACGAGGTCAACTTGTACCAGGTCACCAGTGACGCGCTGTATCTCACGGGGACCTCCGAGGTCGCTCTCGCGGCGCTCCACCAGGGCGAGATCCTGCCGGCCGAGGAACTCCCACTACGCTACGCGGGCTATTCCACGTGCTTTCGACGCGAGGCCGGCGCAGCCGGGCGTGACACGCGAGGCATCTTCCGCGTGCACCAGTTCGACAAGGTGGAGATGTTCTTCTTCGTGCTACCGGAGCGTTCGCGCGAGCACCACGAGGAGATCCTCGCGATCGAGGAGGACATCGTCGCAGACCTAGGCATCGCCTACCGGGTCGTCGTCACAGCGGCCGGCGATCTCGGCCCGTCCGCCGCGAAGAAGTACGACGTCGAGGCCTGGATCCCGAGCCAGCAGCGCTACCGGGAGATCACCTCCTGCTCGAACACCACGGACTACCAGGCTCGCCGGCTGAACGTCCGCTTTCGTGACGCGGACGGGTCGCCCCGGTTCGTGCACACTTTGAACGGCACCGCCATGACGGCCAGGTTCCTGATCGCGCTGTTGGAGGCCAATCAGGACGAGGACGGCCATGTGGCAGTGCCTGAAGTGCTCCACGCCTACGGCGCGCCAGAACGCCTCTGATCTCATTCGAGCCCGTCTGAGCGACTCTGGAAAGGCCTCAGACCGTCGTGGCCTGCGCTGCCGCTCCGAGCTGATCGAGAGGACCGTGGCCGGCGCCTAGCTTCCATTGCGAGCCCCCGAGGATCGCCCTGGTGACGAACCGCTTGGCCTCGAACGCGGCCTCCAGCGGCTCGAGACCGAGCGCAAGGTTCGCGGCGATCGCGGCGGAGAAGGTGCACCCTGTGCCGTGCACGTTCGCGGTGTCGACCCACCGAGCGCGCAGCAGGGTCACACAGCGCCCGTCGTAGGCGACATCGACGGCCTCGGCGTCGCGGCGCCGCCCACCTTTCACGATCACGAGCTGAGGCCCGAGAGCGTGCAGCTCGCGCGCTGCGGTCTCCATCGCTGCGAGATCGCCGAGCTCACGTCCGGTCAACAGGGCGGCCTCCGGCAGGTTCGGAGTCACGACGGCGGCGTGGGCGAACAGGGATCGATAGGCCCCGGCCACGTCGTCGTCCGGGAACATCGCCTTGCCGCTTGACGACACGAGAACGGGGTCGATCACAAGCGGCGGCAGTTCGCCGGCGGCACCGCGGGCGGCGAGGAGCTTCACGATGCCAGAGGTGGCCAGCATCCCCGTCTTGGCGGCACGGACATCCATGTCGGACAGCACGGCGTCAAGCTGCGCCGCCACCATCGCCGGTGAGATCGCGAAGAAGTCGCGTACGCCGAGGGTGTTCTGTGCGGTTACCGCGGTCACCACGAGCGTCCCGAACACGCCCAGGGCGCAAAAAGTACGCAGGTCGGCGGCGAGGCCGGCACCGCCGCCTGAGTCACTTCCGGCGATGGTGAGAGCCACCTTCGGTGTCGAGCTCATCTGTGTAGGGACCACTGGTCGTCATGAGTCACGCCGGCGATCCTACGGCCAGGGTGTAGGGACGGTCTTCCTCGGTCCCGGGCCGTGTCGATCTCGCGGCCGGTACCGGCTCATGTGGGAGGCAATCGGCGTCCGGACTCCTGGCCGCGGGAACAAGTCGCAGTAGGGGTGCCATGGGCGGTTACGCTCCATGTGTGCACCTTGGGCAGCTCATCGCCTTGACGGTCGTCTACAGCAGCACGACGCTGCTCGACGGTTTCGTGCTGGGCGTGGTCCTGGCTTTGGTGGGCTACTTTCTGTCGGAACGCTACAAGCGGTCCCGTGGTGTCACTCCATGGAGAGTGCCCTCTGGCATGTGGGCGGTCCTCCTCTTCCTCCTCTCGCTGATCGGCGTGGTCATGTACCTGATCGCGTGCTTCACCACTCGGCCGAGGACCGGTCCCACGGACTTCGCGGGAGGCGACCAGCACTGGTCCCCCGGTCAGCGCGACTCGACGGGCGGGCCTGGGCAGGGCTGGAACGCACCTGCGCCGGGCCAATGGGGCCGAGACGCTCCCCAAGGATGGGACGCGCCTGCGCCCGGACCATGGCAATCGCCGCCGCCTGGCTACGGAGCCGCGCCTCCGCCCGGGGGCTGGGAGGGGGCGCCCCCGCCCGGGACGGTGTTCCCCGGACCGCCTGGGGTGCCGGGCGCCGACGGCTTGGCACAACCCGCACCGCCGCCACCACCGCCGAGGTCATGGCTCCCCGATCCCGGTGGGCGCCATGAGCTGCGTTATTGGGATGGGAGCAAGTTCACCGAGCACGTGTCCGACTCGGGGAAGATCAGCATCGATCCACTGTGATGCTGGCCCAGCGCACGCGCTGGGCGGCGGACAGGGCGCCGTCAACGGGGGACTTTCGATCCGTGTAATCTCTGGCGACATCCGCTGGGCCAAGGGCGTCCCGGCCGTTAGCCGACGGAGAAATAGCCGAACGGCTGAGCCGGAAACAAGTCGATCTGCGGCCTCTGGTCACTGATCGGCTGTGATCGCCAAGAGGACGCCGATGACCAGGACCGATGACGTGGCGAGTTGCTACGACCCCGCGTTCGAGCACGATTCATGCGGGGTCGCGTTCGTTGTGGATCTGGAGCGTCCCGCCAGCCACCGCGTCGTCTCGCTCGGGCTGACCGCCCTCGAGAACCTCGCTCACCGGGGTGCGTTCGGGGCCGACCCCGGAACCGGCGACGGCGCGGGGGCGCTGGTGCAGGTGTCGCACCGCCTCTATTCGCAGGTCGCAGGGGTCGATCTCCCTGAGCCGGGGTGCTACGGCACCGGGATGGCGTTCCTCCCCCAAGAGCCGCAAGCTGCTGAGCGGGCCATCGAGCTCGTTGCCAAGCTCGCGCGGGAGGAAGGACTCGAGGTTCTCGGATGGCGAGAGGTGCCAGTCGAGCTCTCCGCCGCGGGCGATGGAGCCAGGGCCGTCGCTCCGAGGTTCTCGCAGGTCTTCCTCGCCTCGGGCGCCGGGGCCGCCGTGCCTTCCCTCCGCGGCGACGCCCTCGAGCGCAAGTGCTTCATCGTACGTAAGCGCGTAGAGCACTCGGGCGCCGGGGTCTACTTCCCGTCGTTGTCGACTCGCACGATCGTCTACAAGGGAATGCTGGCGCCCCAGCAGCTGCGCGGTTTCTTCCCCGACCTCACCGATGAGCGGCTCGAGAGCCGGATGGTGCTGGTGCACTCGAGGTTCTCGACCAACACATTTCCCTCGTGGCCCCTTGCTCACCCCTACAGGCTCGTCGCGCACAACGGCGAGATCAACACCCTCGCGGGCAACCGGAACTGGATGCGCGCCAGGGAGGCGTTCCTCGCGAGTGACCTGTTCGACGGTGACCTCGGGCGGATCTTCCCGATCGTGACCCCCGGGGCGAGCGACTCGGCCACCTTTGACGAGGTGCTCGAGCTGCTCCACCTGTCGGGGCGGAGCCTTCCTCACGCCGTGCTCATGATGATTCCCGAGGCCTGGCAGAACCATGCCGAGATGGACCCGGCGAGGCGGGCGTTCTACAGCTTCCACGCGTGCTTGATGGAGCCCTGGGACGGGCCGGCGGCCATCGCATTCACCGACGGGACACTCGTAGGGGCGGTCCTCGATCGCAACGGCCTGCGACCCGCCCGCTACTGGGTGACCGACGACGGGCTCGTCGTGCTCGCCTCGGAGGTCGGAGTCCTCGACCTCGACCCCGCCTCGGTCGTCATGAAGGGCAGGCTGCAACCGGGACGGATGTTCCTCGTGGACACCGCGGCCGGGCGCATCGTCTCCGATGACGAGATCAAGGCCTCGCTCGCCGCCGAGCACCCCTACGGCGAATGGCTGGCCAAGAGCCTCGTCCACCTGGAGGATCTCCCTCCGAGGATGATGCTGACCCCCCAGCACGCTTCGGTCGTACGCCATCAGCGGCTGTTCGGGGTCACCAATGAAGAGCTGCGCCTCATCGTCGAGCCGATGGCGAGGACCGGGAGCGAGCCGGTCGGCTCGATGGGCAGCGACACGCCCCTCGCCGTACTGTCGCAGCGGCCGCGCCTGTTGTACGACTACTTCACCCAGCTCTTCGCGCAGGTCACCAACCCCCCGCTCGATGCCATCCGGGAAGAGCTGGTCACCTCGCTCGAGGCGACAGTCGGGCCGGAGCGGAACCTGCTCAAGCCCGAGCCGTCCTCTTGCCGACAGATCTGCCTGCCTTACCCGGTCATCGACAACGACGACCTGGCCAAGCTGCTCTATGTCAACGAGCACGGCGAGACGCCCGGGTTCTGTGGCTTCGCAGTCGACGGCCTGTTCCCTGTGAGCGAAGGTGGGCCGGGACTCGAGGCCGCCATCGACAAGGTCTGCGGGCAGGTGTCGGAGGCGATCGCGCTCGGAGCCAACGTCATCGTGCTGTCGGACCGCAACGCGAGTCCGGCGAACGCGCCGATCCCGTCGCTGCTTCTCACCGCGGCGGTGCACAACCACCTCGTGCGCGTCAAGGAGCGGACCCATGTGGGGCTCGTGATCGAGAGCGGCGACGCCAGGGAGGTGCACCACTTCGCCCTGTTGATCGGCTACGGCGCGGCTGCGGTGAACCCATACCTCGCGCTCGAGTCAGTTGCCGAGATGGTGCGCGACGGCTTGCTGGGTGAGGCCTCCGAGCGCGAAGCGTTCCGCACCTACCTCAAAGCAGCGAGCAAGGGCGTCTTGAAGGTGATGTCGAAGATGGGCATCTCGACGGTCGCCTCGTACACGGGGGCCCAGGTCTTTGAAGCGATAGGCCTTGATCACGAGCTCGTGGACCGTTACTTCGGGGCGACGCCGAGCCGGCTCGGCGGCATCGGCTTGGCCGAGCTGGCCGAGGAGGTAACCAGGCGGCACCGCTATGCCTACGAAGGCCCGGAGGCCGGGCCGGGGGCCCTCGAGATCGCCGTCGGCGGTGAGTACAAGTGGCGCCGTGACGGTGAGTACCACCTGTTCAACCCGAAGACCGTCTTCAAGCTCCAGCACGCGACGCGGGCCAGGCGCTTCGACATCTTCCGCGAGTACAGCCACCTGGTCGACGAGCAGTCAGAGCATCTGGCGACGCTGCGCGGCCTGCTACGTCTGCGCATCGGCGAGGCGGCACTGCGCCCGCCGGTCCCCCTTTCGGAGGTGGAACCCGTCGAGTCCATCGTGAAGCGCTTCGCGACCGGGGCCATGTCCTACGGGTCGATCTCCGCCGAGGCGCACGAGACGCTCGCGATCGCCATGAACCGCCTTGGCGGACGCTCGAACACGGGCGAGGGAGGCGAGGACCCCAAGCGCTACGTGCCCGACGCGAACGGCGACTCGCGACGAAGCGCTGTCAAGCAGGTGGCCTCCGGCCGCTTCGGTGTCACGAGCGAGTACCTGGTGAACGCGGACGACCTCCAGATCAAGATCGCCCAGGGCGCCAAGCCCGGAGAAGGTGGACAGCTCCCCGGCCACAAGGTCTACCCGTGGATTGCAAGGACCCGTTACTCGACCCCCGGCGTCGGGCTGATCTCCCCGCCACCGCACCACGACATCTACTCGATCGAGGACCTGGCCCAGCTGATCTACGACCTGAAGAACGCGAACCCCGCCGCCCGCATCCACGTCAAGCTCGTGGCCGAGGTCGGCGTCGGGACCGTCGCGGCCGGCGTGGCCAAGGCCCATGCGGACGTCGTGCTCATCTCCGGTCACGACGGCGGGACCGGCGCCGCGCCCCTCACCTCTCTCAAGCACTCGGGCGCGCCGTGGGAGCTGGGGCTGGCCGAGACCCAGCAGACATTGCTCCGCAACGGTCTGAGAGACCGCATCACGGTTCAGGTCGACGGCCAGCTGAAGACCGGGCGGGACGTGATCGTGGCGGCGCTGCTCGGGGCCGAGGAGTTCGGCTTCGCGACCGCCCCACTCGTCGTCTCCGGATGCGTGATGATGCGCGTCTGTCACCTCGACACGTGCCCGGTAGGCATCGCGACCCAGAACCCCGAGCTCCGCAAGCATTTCGCGGGCCAGCCGGAATTCATCGAGACCTTCTTCCACTACATCGCCGAGGAGTGCCGCGAGCTTCTCGCCGCACTGGGCTTTCGAACGATGGCAGAGGCCGTGGGCCGGGTGGACAGCCTCGACACCGCCGCCGCGATCGACCACTTCTGGAAGGCGGGCAAGCTCGACCTGCGCCCGATCTTGGAACCGGTCGTAACCTCCATGTCGAGCGCGCTCTACCGCACCCGTGACCAGGACCACGGTCTCGACGCCGCGCTCGACTGCGAGCTGATCGAGGCATGTGACGCCGCGATCTCCGAGGGCCGGCGCGTCGAGCTGGAGCGTCCCATTCGCAATGTCCACCGTGCCGTCGGGACCATGCTCGGCTCGGTGGTCACGAGGCGCCACGGCGGCGCGGGCCTTCCCGATGGCACGATCTCGCTCACCTTTAGGGGCTCGGCGGGCCAAAGCTTCGGCGCCTTTGTGCCCAGCGGCATCACTATGAGGCTCTTCGGCGACACGAACGACTACCTGGGAAAGGGCCTCTCGGGCGGGACCCTCGCACTCCAGCCGCCGGAACGCTCGCCGTTCAGGGCAGAGGATCAGATCATCGCGGGCAACGTCGTGCTGTACGGGGCCACCTCGGGCTCGGCCTACATCCGCGGGCAGGTCGGCGAACGATTCTGCGTCCGCAACTCGGGCGCCTCAGCTGTTGTCGAGGGAGTGGGCGACCACGCGTGCGAGTACATGACCGGTGGCACGGTACTCGTGCTCGGACCGACGGGACGCAACTTCGCGGCCGGGATGTCTGGCGGCTTGGCCTTCGTGCACGACCCGGACATGATGTTGCCGAGGCGCCTGAATCCCGAGATGGTCGAGCTCGAACAGCTCGACGAGGAGGACCGGCGATCGGTCCGCGAGCTCTGCGACACGCATCTCCGCTACACGGGCTCTGAGGTCGCGGCGCGACTCTTGGACAGGTGGGATGGGGCGGTGACCGAGATAGTCAAGGTCATGCCCCGGGACTACCGGCGCGTGCTCGAGGCCACCAGGCGTGCAGTCGAGGCGGGCGGATCGGTCGACGACGAGATAATGGCGGCCGCGCATGGCTGATCCCCGGGGGTTCCTTCGTTATGAACGCACCGCTCCGCGGCGGCGCCCGGTCGAGGCCCGTGTCCGGGACTGGAGGGAGGTCTATCTCCCGTTCGGCCGCGAGGAGCTCACCGAGCAAGCTGCCCGTTGCATGAGCTGCGGCATCGCGTTCTGTCACGAGGGCTGCCCACTTGGCAATCTGATCCCGGAATGGAACGACCTTGTGGAACGCGGACGCTTCGCCGAGGCGAGCGACCGGCTGCACGCGACGAACAACTTTCCCGAGTTCACCGGGCGGCTCTGCCCGGCGCCCTGCGAGGGCTCGTGCGTGCTCGGGATCACCTCCGAGCCAGTGCTCATAAAGCAGGTCGAGCTCGACACCGCCGAGTGGGCGGCGAGCTCCGGCGTGCTGGCACCGCACCGCATAGCCACACCTACGGGCAAGAAGGTGGCCATCGTAGGTTCTGGTCCTGCAGGGCTCGCCGCCGCGCAGCAGCTCACGAGGGCGGGACACGCCGTTGTCGTCTTCGAGCGGGCCGAACGCATCGGCGGCCTGCTTCGCTACGGCATTCCGGAGTTCAAGCTCGAGAAGTCGGTGCTCGACAGGCGCCTCGCCCAGATGGAGAAGGAAGGGACCGAGTTCCGCCCGCGCGTCTCGGTCGGCGGGCCGTCGTCCCCGGAGGTCCCGGGGGCCGCCGCGGCGGAGGTGTCGACGATCTCGGCCGCCGTGGTGCGCGACGAGTTCGACGCCATAGTGCTGGCAGGCGGCTCCACCCGCCCGCGTGACCTGCCGGTGCCTGGGCGTCGCCTGCTGGGCGTGCACTTCGCGATGGACTACCTCAAGTCCGCGAACCTCGTCTGTGAAGGCTCTCTGGCGGAGCCGGTGATCACGGCGGCTGCCAAGCGAGTGGCCATCATCGGTGGCGGCGACACAGGGGCTGACTGCCTCGGGACGGTGCACCGGCAAGGGGCGGTCGCGGTCACCCAGCTCGAGATCCTCCCGATGCCGGGCAAGGTGCGCGCGCTGGACAATCCGTGGCCGACCTGGCCGGCGATCCTCCGTTCGAGCGCGGCGCACGAGGAGGGAGGCGATCGCCTCTTTTCTGTGAGCACGACCGAGCTCGTCGACGACGGGACCGGGGCGGTGCGCGCGCTACGTGCCGAGAGCGTCGAGCTCAGCTCGCTCGAGGGGCGCGCGGGCCTGGTGCCGGTCGCAGGAACGGCGCTCGAGCTCGAGGTCGATCTTGTCCTGCTCGCTATGGGGTTCCTCGGGCCCGAGGTCAACGGCTGCGTGGCCGAGCTCGGACTTGGCCTGGACGCGAGGGGCAACGTCTTAGTCGACGGCACCTTCGAGACATCGGTCCCGGGCGTGTTCGCCTGCGGCGACATGGTGCGCGGCCAGAGCCTGATCGTCTGGGCGATAGCCGAGGGGCGCTCCGCCGCGGCGAGCGTCGATCGGTACCTGACAGGACGTGAGGACCTTTTCGCACCGGTCGTGCCAGGTCAGCTCGCTCTCAGGTAACAGCCACGGCTTTCGATCAGGCGAGCGCCATCGGGCTAGTTCGACGACGGCGGCGATGCCGGCGAATTGACCGCGATCCACTGCTCCAGGCGAGCAGGGCTCATGGGGCTCGCCACGTAAAAGCCTTGCAGCGCGTCGCAGCCGAGCGCTGTCAGCTGCTCCATGACCGGTCCGGAGTCGACCCCCTCGGCGATGACCGACAGGCTCAGGCTATGGGCGAGGTTGACAACGGCCCGCACGATCTCCCTGGCCGTGTCGTCTGTGAGCAGCGGCTCGACGAAGGACTTGTCGATCTTGACCGCGGTCACGGGAAGGCGCTGCAGGTACGAGAGCGAGGAGTTTCCGGTGCCGAAGTCGTCGAGCGACAGACGCACGCCGTAGCCGACGAGTGACTCGAGGCTACGTAAGGCCCCTTCGGGGTCGAACATGACCGCGCTCTCTGTGATCTCGAGCTCGATGGACTCAGGTGGCAGGCCAGAGCGGATGACGGCCGACTTGACCGCGTCCACGAGCTCGGGATCGTGCACGGTGGCGGCAGACAAGTTCACCGCCACCGGAATCAGGCGTCCCGCACGATGCCAGCCGGCACACTCGGTCAACGCCCTTTGCAGCACCCAGTTCGTGAGCTCGCGGATCATTCCCGTCTGCTCTGTGAGAGGGATGAAGACATCGGGGGGCAAAAGCCCGCGGGTCGGGTGTTGCCAGCGTACGAGGGCCTCAACGCCGGTGACCAACTTGGTCCGGGCGTCGATCTTGGGTTGGTAGTCGAGGCGGAACTCGTTGCGCTCGAGCGCGTCAGCGAGTTCGCTCGCGAGCGCGAGGCGCGAAACGCTGGAGCGTTCGAGATCGTCGCTGTAGTGGCGAATTCCGCGGTGCTCAGCCTTTGCGAGGTACATTGCAGCCTCCGCTCGGCGCAGTAAGGCTGGGACACCGAGACTCTCACCGTTCTCGTCCACGTCGGCCTCGGCGACCCCGACGCTTCCGCGAAGCCGCAGCCGTACGCCGCCGACATCGATCGCTTCGGCAACCGCGGCGAGGACACGAGCGGCCATCACGTCGGCCCCGCAGTCCGCGACCCTCGCGGCGACGATCGCGAACTCATCCGCGCCGAGGCGAGCCACCATCTCGACCGGGTCACCGAGCTCGCGGAGGCGATGCGCGACCTCGAACAGCACGAGATCACCAAGCGCGTGTCCGAGCGTGTCGTTTATCTCCTTGAAACGATCGATGTCGACCACCAAGACGGTGCGGCGGGCCCCGCTCATCTCCGACTGATTACGCGCAGCGAGGGTAAGTCCGTGCTCGGCGAGCACGAGGCGGTTGGGCAGGCCCGTAAGCGGGTCGTGGAGCGCCTGGTCCCGGATCGCGTCCTCCGCGCGATTGCGCGCGGCCGCGGCGGCGAGCACGTTTGCGACGGCCACGACGAAGCTCACGTCTTCCTCGGCGAACCGGCGCGGGCTACGGCACCCGACACCGAGGACGCCGGCGGGGGACTCCTGGCCCGGGATCGGCGCCTCGATCACGCTCATGGCCTCCGCGTGGGTCCAAAGGTCAGGGATTTCGAAACGAGCCTCCAGGGCCAGGTCGTCACAGACCACCGTTTGCTGGGTGACGAGGGCGAAACTGACAGGGGACGACGTCGGGTCGGTCGAGAGCAGCTCCGGTCCTGAGTGAGTGTGCCCGAGACTGGCGGTCATCGTCACAAAGGCCGCGTCGGGCATCGCCTCAAAGACGTGCACGAAGTCGACTTGGAGTCTTTCTGCGAGAAGGCTGACCGCGTCTTCGACCAGATTGACGTAGGGGAGCCCGACCAGTGCCCACCGGCCGAGATCTGCGAGCGCGGCCTGGCGCGCGGCGTTGGCGGCCAGGCGTTCCTCGTTCTCGCGGCCGGTCGTGACGTCCCGGAGCGTGACGATGATGCCGTTGACCGCAGGGTCGCCGGTCATGTTGTTGGCGATCGACTCCACCGTGCGCCAGGTGCCGTCGCTGTGCGTGATCCGGTACTCGATGCCAGGCGCGCTGCCTGGGTGGTCGCTCGTTTCGGCGAAGTGGCGCCGCACACGCTCGTGATCTTCGGGATGGACGAGAGACTCAAGCCGGAGAGTCCCGCCGTCGCTCCAGCCGCGGCCCAAGAGGCGGTGGGCAGCAGGGTTGCCATAGAGCACCACACTGTCCGGTGCGATGACCAAGATGACGTCGGCCGCGTTCTCGAGGAGCGCTTTCTCGCGGCGCGCGCCATCGAGCACCGACCGTTCGGCCGCGACGCGCGCCGAGATGTCCACGATGATCCCCGCAGCCCCGTCCGACGCGCCGGATGCTCTGCGCAGCGGCGCGCCCCAGACCTCCAGGTGATAAGGCGGGTGGGCGACTGACGCGAACTCGAGCCGTTCCCCGCCAAGAAGGCGCCTGGCGAGGTCGCCCAGCTCTGGGTAATCCTCGAGGACGCTGAACAGGCTGCGACCGACCAATGCGCCGGGAACCTCGCACAACTCGGCCGAGAGCCCTCCGTCTAGGAATGTGAGGATGCCGTCGCGGTCGCAGGTAAACAGCAGCACCGGCCCCGAACGCGCGGCAGCGATCGAGTCGATAACACGGATCAATGGTTCGCCCGCCTGCTCGGGTGTGAGGGCTGGCGACTGCGACTCTGCTGGCTGGCGCACCCCGGCCACCTCCTCGAGGGTCCCCTGGTGTGTGGCAAGATTACCCAGCTGGCACCGGTTTCGGTGGTTCTTCGCCGGGGCTTCGCGCTAAACGCCGCGTAGCGAGCGCGAGGTCGTCACCTTCGAACGCGGTGGGGCGTCAGGAGAGCTGGCGAGAAGAGCGGAGGCACTGTGGGAGACGAGACCTTGGAGGAGATCCGGGCCGATCTCGACACTCTCGCCGAGCGGCTTGGCGATGCCGCCTACGACTCTCTTCGGGCTCAGCTGCACCGGGGCGCCAAGCCTGCCAAGACAGACCCCGACCTCGTGCGCGAGAAGTTGTTGTCCCGGGCGCGAAACGCGGTCGAACGCGCAGCCTTGCTCGTGGCGCAGGCCGAACGCACCGGTGGTGCAGGCGCCGAGGAGCCGGGCGACTGATCGCTCAGCTGGAGCGGGGCCAGCTGTTGATGGTGTCGATGAGCGTCCGGAGCCGACCGTGCGAGCGCCGGTCGAACTCGAGCGCGAGGCGCTTCAGTTCGAGGTGGTCATTGCCTGCACGCTCCGGTGGCAACGCGCCGGTCCGCCAGATCCCTTTCGGGCTGCAGATGTCGGCGAACTGCTCGTTGAGCGCGGCCAGCTCCGAGTCGGTCGGCGCGAACCGACAGCGTATGACCATCGTCGAGCCGACGAACCGCCGCGAGTGGTAGTTGCGGTAAAAGCGCAGGATCTCCTGGACCGCCACGCCGACATCGTCGGTGATGCGGTAGAGGGCCCCATCCTCGTGGTCGACGAGGCCCCGACGCGTGACCTCGCCCTTGAGGAACCTCTCGAGCGCCTCCCAGAACGGGTCGCCGGGCAGGTCCAACAGCACGATCGGGGCGGGCTCGGCCTTTCCCGTCTGCAACAGGGTGAGGAGCTCGAAGCACTCGTCGAGCGTCCCGAAACCGCCCGGCAGGACGGCGAAGGCGGAAGACTCCTTCATCAACATGAGCTTGCGGGTGAAGAAGTACTTCATCTCGACTAGGCGACCCTCCGCGGCGAGCTCGGGATGAGAAGTGGTCTCGAAGGGGAGGCGGATCTCAACGCCGAGCGACATAGCGGTGCCGGCGCCATCGGCACCGGCAGCCATGATGCCCGGCCCGGCGCCTGTCACCACGAGCCAGTTCTCGTGGGCCATGCGCGCGGCGAGGTCGCTGGCCTGGGCATAAAGCGGGTCAGAGACCGCCGTGCGCGCGGAGCCGAACATGGTCAATTTCGGGATCCCGCGATAGCGGGCGAACAGCGCGAAGGCCCGCTCCATCTCGTCAAGAGCGGAGGCCGCGATCTTGAGGTCGAGCCTGCTGACATCGATCCGGCCGAGGGAGAGCCCCGTGACGAGGATGTCGCGGAGCAGGTCGCGGTTTGCCCTAGCCCCGGTGAGCTCCAGCAGCTCCGCGATCCGGCCCTCTATCTCTTCGCCGAGTCCCGCCGGCGAGGTAGGGGTCACGGCTCAACCGGCCGTTGTCACGACGCGCCCGTAAAGGGTCGTGCGCTGCTCGAGGGGGCGCCCGACCGAGGCCGCAAGATCACCGAAGTCGGACTCGTGCATCTGCTGGCCGTGCGTCGCGCCCGCCGCGCGGGAGATGTTCTCATCCATCAATGTGCCGCCGAGGTCGTTACAGCCCGATCGGAGCAGTTGCCTGGCTCCGCCCAATCCGATCTTCACCCAACTCGCCTGGATGTTGTCG